>Ga0209168_10000195_pt1 | contig 68700 bp, 55 predicted proteins | sample Coa_R1_FD_187156 | JGI IMG/M metagenome (GOLD analysis project Ga0209168, IMG submission 187156) | Surface soil microbial communities from Centralia Pennsylvania, which are recovering from an underground coalmine fire - Coalmine... | ecosystem: Environmental > Terrestrial > Soil > Unclassified ...
TACCCGTAGGCCCGGGCCTCTGTGGCTGCAAACCGACGCCGTCCGCGTTCATCCAAAACAGGCGATAATTCCGCGTAACGCCGCCGAATGCCTGCCGCAGACATCACCATTCGCAAACGCTATCACATTGTAATTTTCAGTTGAAGTACTTATTTATGCACGCCGCCTTAGTATTTGGTATTTAGCAAAACCAAAAAGCGACACCAACATCTTTTCACCACGGAGGGCACGAAGGAACACGGAGGAAAGCAAAGGAAAAACCAAGACACCGCCGGGGCTCCCGCAGGGAGTGCAGCGGCGGTGCCACACGTGCATGGTTGGGTCCGGATGGGTGGGTAGAATTTGTTGCTCGCGGAAAAATACGGAGCTACCGGAGAAAGGCAAAGGCATTCATTTTGGGCGCTCCTCCGGGGAGCGGGATGCGCGTGGGCCCTTCGACTCTCCCACGTTGTGGGATCATCTCGAGGGCGGGCTCTTCCACGGCACGCCGGGACAGGTCGACAGAGAGGAAAAGAGAAATTGTTTTTTCATTTTTCCCAGGATTTTATCCTGGGCTACATTGGGTCACGCCTCCGGCGTTTTAGGCAGCACGCTTACTTGGTGGATCCGCCACGGCGGACTTTCAGCAGGTTAAGAGGCAACGGGTAATTAGTACTTAGTATTTGGTATTTAGCAAAACCCGGAACCAAAGAACCAAGGCAGCCCCTGGTGAGCCGGTGATCTGGCAATCCGGCAAAGCAGGGGCTGATTTGTTCCTGATGTTAGCTGGCGGTGGCCGGCTGCTTCTGCTTCCTGCCGGGTTCGGGTTGTGCTGGGTTTCTTTTTTTGGATGCGGGCGCTGCTCCCAGGCGAGACGTAGTTTCTCGAAGTGGGCGCCATCATGAAATTCGGCGTCGCGCAGGGTGGATTGAGTACAAGAGGTGACGCAGGCGCTCCAGTCTTTTCTAGGAAATATCCCAATAATAGGATATATTATGAACTACAAAAAAGAAGTAAAGCCTCTATTCTGGGTTGGCAACAGCAAGAACGATCTTCGAAAATTTCCTGAAGATGTTCAAGATGCGGTTGGTTACGCTTTGCACCAAGCCCAGATTGGCGAAAAGCACAAGGATGCGAAACCGCTTCGCGGCTTCGGCGGAGCCAGTGTTCTGGAGGTCGTCGAAGATTATGCCGGAGATACATACCGCGCTGTTTACACGGTCAAGTTTGCCGAGGCGATTTATGTGGTTCACGCCTTCCAGAAAAAATCGAGACGCGGATCAGAGACACCGAAACCGGACATGGATTTAATCCAACAGAGGTTGAAAAGGGCGGAAGAGCAACATGCGGAAAACACCAAAACGGGGAAAACCCCTCAGAGAAAAAATAATGATTGAGGCGAGCAGCGGGAATGTCTTCGCTGATCTTGGCCTGTCAAATCCGGAGGAGCGCTTAGCAAAAGCTAAACTGGCGATGCGCATTTCCAAGGTTATTGACGCACGAGGACTGACTCAGGCTGAAGCGGCGGAGGTGCTGAAGATCAATCAGCCTAAAATATCCGATCTCTTACGAGGACGACTTAAAGGCTTTTCGACGGAACGGCTTTTTCGCTTCCTGAATCTGCTTGGTCAAGATGTGAACATTGTTATCCGCGAGAAGCCGGCTCGGCGGCTTCATGCCCATGTTAGCGTGGCCGTCCAGCAGCGATCAGCACTCGGTTAGGGGGACCCGGCGGCTGTACCAAACGTGCATGGTTGGTCCGGATGGGTGAATAGGTGGGCTTGTTGCTCGCGAAAAAAACGGGCCTTCCAGAGAAAGTCAAAGGCATTCGTTTTGGGCGCTCCTCCGGCGAGCGGGATGCGCACGGGCCGTCGGCAGAGAGGAAAAGAGTATGTCGCCCCGCTGGGGCTTTGGGCGGTTCGTTCGTATCGTACCCACAGCTTGCGCTGTGGGCTAGTGTTATTACGCCTGCTTCGCAGGCTTCTCAAGGGCAAAGACACGGCCGGGGCGGGCTCCTTGGTTGTGGAAAAAGAGAGAAAGGCAAAGGCATTCGTTTTGGGCGCTCCTCCGGCGAGCGGGATGCGCGTGGGCCCTTCGACTCTCCCACGTTGTGGGATCATCTCGAGGGCGGGCTCTTCCACGGCACGCCGGGACAGGTCGACAGAGAGGAAAAAGATTGTGCCGCACTCCTTCGGCTTACCACCTCAGGACAGGCTCTGGCTACGTTGTGGCGCTCCTCCGGAGTTTCCGGATTGTGTTTGATGCATTGTTATGGTGACGCCTTGATGTAATCGCGTATGTCGCCCCGCTGGGGCTTTGGGCGGTTCGTTCGTATCGTACCCACAGCTTGCGCTGTGGGCTATTCTCATGCCGCCCGCCGCGGCGGGCTTCCGGGTCCAAACAACTGCGGCGAAGCGACCAACCGATGAGCGCGCGCGGCGGGCGTAATAACGCTAGCCCACAGCGCAAGCTGTCGGCGGGTGCTGGCAACAACCCACAAAAGCCCGCCTAGCGAGCGACATAAAATCTTCAATCCCAAATATAGCGCTCGTCGTATTCGATTTCATGCTTGCGCAGGAAGCTCACGAATTCCTCTTGAAACGTGAGATTGCGGTGGTGTTCTTCCTGATTGCGGATGTAATCCTCTACCTCGGGAACGTTGGACTTGCTTACGCTGAATGCGCCGTACCCGAGCTGCCACGCAAAAGAGGACCGCCGCGGCCATTTCTCATGCACCCATCTGCAAGAATTCGATTTGATAAAGCGAAGCATGTCTGACAGAGAGAGGGTTGGTGGCAGGCTGACGAGCAGGTGGACGTGATTCTCCATCCCATTGATCGCATGTGCTTTGCCCTTGAGTTCGCGCATCAGGCCACCGAGGTAAGCATGGAGTTCCGGTTTCAGGTCGGGCACAATCAGTGGAGCGCGACCCTTGGTGCTGAAGACAATATGGACAAAAAGCTGAAGAAAAGTCCGGCTCATTTTAGTTTTATGTCGCCCCGCTGGGGCTTTAGGCGGTTCGTTTGTATGATACCCACAGCTTGCGCTGTGGGCTAGCGTTATTCCGCCCGCTTCGCGGGCTCCTATTCGGGCAAGGCTGACAAAAGCTTGCTGTGGGCTAGCGTTATTATGCCTGCTTCGCAGCCTCCCAATTCGGGCAAGCCCCACGAAAGCCCGCGTAGCAGGCAATTGCCCAGACTACTGGCCTTGGGGTGTGCTTACGGGGAGGCCCCTTAGTTTTGGGCGGTAACCGCTGCGGGTGCGGACGTGGTATTTTTTTGCGGCTGGGCCCGTCAGTTTTACTTTGATTGCCCGCCAGCCTCGGTTTGGATTGGGGCGGGGGTAGTAACTCAGGGCGTAGAGATGGCCAATGTCATCGCGGATGGAGGCGAAGGCCTGTTGCTGGTTCTTCCAGCTCTTGGCAAAGTAGACCTCGCCGCCGGTGGCAGCCGTCATGCGGCGGAAGACGGTGCTGGAAATATCGTCCTGTTTGGCTTCCTTGGTGCTGATTACATAGATGGGAATTCCGTCCGACTGGGCCAGCTCGCTTATGTCTTCGGGGGCCACCATGCTGGCGGTATCGGGGCCGTTGGAGAAGACCACTACAACCTTCCTTCCGGAATACTGGCTGGCATCTTTGAGCGTTAGCAACAGAGCGTTGTAGAGCGCGGGGTTATCTCCGGCGATTGTGGAACGCACTCCGCGCAGGACTTGCGTGCGGTCAGCAGTGAGCGTGGAACCCCGGTAGAGATCGCGGCTGTAGGAATAAAAAGCTACACGCTCCGGGCTCTCTAGCGACCGGGCAAACTCGGCGATAGCATCCTGAGCCAGGGCGAAGCCACGGTACATATAATTACTGGTATCGAAGAGGATGAAGACGTTTGCGCCGGCGATCAGGGAGCCCGGCTGCTCCGTGGTGGTTTCCGAGGTTCCTTCCAGCTTTTCGGGCAGGGTGGCGTCCACCGGGTGCTGCGCGGCATTGCCTTCTCCGAAGGTAGCTAGTTTTTGCTCAATCCCATCTTCAAGGACCGTGAAGTCAGAAGGCCGCAAGCCGGTGACATAGTGGCCCTTGTTATCGATTACGGCCACGTTCAACAGCACCAGGTTCACCTCGACGCGCACGACCGGGTTATTGGACTGGCCCTGGCCTGCGCTTTGCTGGGCCGGCAGGCGAACTGACGGCCCAGCTAAAACCACGAGAATCGCGCAAAGTAGAAGGTATCGTTTTGTCATAGTTCCCTCAGGGACGGGAATCCACCGCAGTTTTTGGCAGGGAGGCAATCTTGCCCAGCCGGAATTCCTCACCGGTTTCCTGCATGGCGCGCGAAAGCGCCGGCCAATCCTCAAGCGTGGTGGCAAAGAGTTTCTCAATCATGCGACGCGTCAGCTCCGGTACAAGGCGGTTCAGTGCTACCGGGGGATAGCCGAGTTCATCCGCCAATCTTGCCCAGTATAAATTGTTGGATTCCCAGGACTCGCCCAGAAGACGGCTGGAATAATCACGGAAGGTGGGGAGGAGCCTCCCACTCATCAATTCGCGGGCATAGGTGTGCGCCAGGGCGGGGTGGGAGACGCCAAAATCTCTTGACAGGCGATCCCAGCCGGCTTCATCGGGATGCAGCCGGATGAGACTTTCCAACTCTTTCCCCGAGGCCCCAAGGCGCTCCATCTCGTCAGGAAACTTGCGGTGAAAGTCTGCCGCCAGGGAGAAGGTTTCAGAGGGCATCACCTCGTGAAGCACGCGCTCCGTTTCACCGGAGCGGAGGGTGTTCTCAACGCGCTCAAACCTCTGCGGCGACATCCGATCGGAGAGAATACTCATGACCCGTTGCCGCAAGTCTTCATTCTGTGCGGCGGCGGTCAAGAGCGCCTCTCCCACGCGCTGATAGAGGGCGACGGCGTGCAACTCATTCTGGCCCACACTCCACCAGCGTGGCAGCACAGCGCTGGTCAAAAGGCTGGGCACAAGATCCTGCCAGATTAGGGATTGCACATGTTCGGGGATGATGAAGTCCTGCTCCACGAGGGCCAGAGTGTAGGGCAAATCAGCAAGCGATCCCGCCAGATGAGTGCCACCGCCAGCGGTAACGCCCAGGTTGATCAACTCCGGCGTCTTCCAGGGTTGCGATCCTTCCGCCGCCGGCAACTCAGAGTAGTCGTGGGAGCGGACGAAAATGGCATTGTTGAGGAGCATCTGGGCCCCTGGCGGCTGGTAATAGGCATAATTCAGTCCCACCAGGGTATCTCTGAAGAAGGGCGCAAGACGTCCGCGCGCCGTGGCCAATTCCTGGGTATTGCCGGACTTGATGATGTTGGCCAAATTGGTTCGCGTCTGCAAGGTTGTGTGGTTGATATCGGAACGGCCAGACTGAAATTCGACTTTCTCTCTGGCGCTGAAGATGGGACGCGGCATTTCAAAATCGCGCAACTCGGCGGCCAGCGGAAGCAACGAATCGCCGGTTGCTTTTCCTTGCGCCATCTGAGTAAGGCCCTCGCCTAGCGTGAGCAGCGTATCCAGGGAGACAAGGCGCTGAGCACCCATCACGGACTGAATCCTTGCGGCCAATTCTGACCGGACGTGTTGGCCTTCCGGAGTGGTTTGAGGAGGACCCGCCAGCAAGGTGACAACTTCATCCTGGGTGAGATCCGATCTGCCGGTGGCCGCACGCCACAATCCGGCCAGCGAGGTCCGTCCGGCATCAAAAAGCTGGGGCGCGGAGACGACTTGGGAAAAGGGAGTCACCAAATGCTGCCAGGAATCGTTCCAGCTCTGCGCGGGAATTTCTCCTTGACGGGCCAGAATCTGCCAAAGCCCGATGTTGGCCTGGAAGATCCCGATGGCGTTGGCGCGTAATGCAGGGAGAGCAATGTGATCGAGGGATTCGGCCACAGTGAGGAAGCTGGTGATGGAGGCATCGTTCAAGCCGGAAAACTCGGAAAACATGGGGTACTGGTCGCCAAACCTGGGAAATTTTTCAGCCAGGAGCCGCGCGGTTTGCGGAGACAGACGCTCCTGCGGCGGCCGGGAGCGGTCGATTTCACACAGCGTCAGATAAGTTTGAAGAGGTTTATCGTCTATGGGTTCACGGGAAACGGCAAGCAGGCCTTCGATGAGGTGTTCACCATCCGTCCAGTGTCTGGCTTGCGCGGCCAACCGCCGGGTTTTCTTGGAAGCGGCGTCGCGTTCAAAAACTTCCTTCCATACCGCGAGGTCACCAGGGATCTGGGGCTGGCCGTTCGAGTCCAGTTGAACGCGGGTTGCCAGTAATACAAGGCCGGGATCTGGCCGGAACACGCCTCGGGCAGCGCCAGGAATGGTGCTTGTCCCCCGCAGCGCCTCATAGAAGCGCTTGAGCCGGCGAGGTTCAGTGAAGTAGGTTTGCTGGGCCGGGCTGATACTGGACAGTGCATCGAAGTAGGCGGCCAGCCATCCGTCATCCCTGGCGAGCAACCGGATGATGAAATCGCCCGGTGAGTCCGGGCCTGCGCCCACCAAGTCTTTCCAGGCGGCTTCTGAGGAGGGTGCACCGGGAACTACTACACGTCCGGAGCGGATCGTGAGGTGGCCTCCATAGAAATCAAGGACGCCGGAGTAGCGAAGCAATTTCCCCAGCCCAGGCTGCTTCTGTAAGGCGACCCTGGTTTCGGTGTCCATGCGGCTCACCGCGATAAAAAGACGAGCCAAGCCAGGATTCAGTAAAAGAGCGTCGACCAGATCAGCATTCCTGGGGTTGCCGGCAATGCTGGTGGAAACAGTGGTCCAATCCTTAGGCACGAATGGCACCGGCACTGAAGATGAAGGATAAGGGAGAATGAAGGGCTTGCCACCGCGCAGCGCTTCCTCGAGGTCGGCCAGCGGGAAGCCAGAGTCGATGGTGAGGAAGGCGCGGTCGGGATCAGCCGTCTGCACAGAGGTGTTCGGGCCGCATGGATTGCGGAGCCGATAGCCAAGAATTTCCAGCAGCGGCTTTGACTGCTCGCACCTGGAAACACGAATCAGGCCTTCCGGAGCCGCCAGCGTCACCAGTTCCGAAGCTTGTTGCAGGTACCGGCGCAACAGGACGAGAAATTCGGTGGGCCTGCCCCTCAGGTAGCCCCTGTCATTCACCACCTGGGCGAGCAAGGGCAGAACCTCCTCAGGAGAGGCCTTCTGGCTGATGCCCGCCATGCGCAGGAAAGAGCGCAGAGGGCCGGGAATGGAGATTGCAGCAGAGCCCGCAGAAGGGGGTTCCGCGTCAGGCGCGGGAATTGCACCGGCACTGCTGGACGAACAAAAGCATGTGCCCAAAGACGCCGTTAGGAGAAGAAGAGCAAGCGAACGAGCAGGGGATTTCATGGCTGGAGTCCTTTGGCAAACAGTACGACAAGATAACTCATATCTACGACAAATCAAAAGCATTTCCGGAGCCTCTTGCCGTTTGTTTTCCCTTATTCCCGGCGCGCTCTCCCGTGTAGATCCGGAAACTACACATTTCTGGCAAAATGTCTCCCCAGGAAGGCAAATTTCAACCATTCCTGAGATGCGGGGGACTCTCTTAATGGCGATTTGCCTCAGCTAAAATATTACTACCAAAACGTTTAGGACAATGGTTTGAGACCCTCTCTACGGCGTTCTGTTGTGACGCGGCGCAGCGTCTCCTGGGATGCTTCCGGGAAGCGCCGGGCTTCTTCGGGTGAGAAGGCCCGGAGACCGGGAGTTGGAGTTCCTGACGCACCCATCATGCGGATATGTGGATTGGCTGTACCCTGATCCCGGTTTCACAGGTAAAATCTCACCTTCGAACTGAGGTGACCTGATGAAAAGAATTCGTTACACGCTTGCTGCCGTCATCTTCCTGACGCTGGTTCCTGCCGCTCTCTGGCCGCAATCCTTGCCGAATCTTGCGCTGACCCGGCTCAACTACACGGTGACCAAGCGCACGGTGAATCCCCAGGGCGCGATGAAAGAACAAATTGATGCGGTGGATAAAGACCTTAATGAAGCCACTCGCCTGGGAAAAAACAGCGAGGTGCGGCGTCTGCTGGCCAAGGGCATGACGCTGCTGGCGGGCAAGCAATGGAGCGATACGCTGGATTTCAAGAACTCGCTGGTGCTTCGCTCCGAGCGGGTGTTTGTGGACTCCTCGAAGCCGTACGTGGTGCGATTGGAGCAAATCTACAGCCCCGCGCTTCAACTCGATCATGCACTTGGGGCGCATGTTTCCCTAGGCAAGCCGCGACCGGCAACCAGCCTGGCGGAGATAGGCTCAGCGCCCCAGCCCGGCGATGTGGTGAAAGACCTGGGCAAGTTCGACGAGGTAAGCCGCGATCTGCGTGAAGCCCCATTCACGATGGAGCTGGACCTGGGCGGAGTGGCGGACGGGCCTTATCAGGTGCAGGCCGAGGTGCTGGATGGCGACCGGTTGCTCGGGCTAGCCACGTTGCGGATTGTGGTGCTTAAGGGTCTCGACGATACCCTCGCACGTATTGCAGCGGAGGCCAGCCACGCGCCTGAATCCTTGCGCGCAGATGCTCTTTATCCGGTGGATCGGATCCGCAACGTGGACCTGGGCCGGGTGGAGATGGGGCAGTTTGACCCGGCGAAGGAGCTGGCTGCGGCGAACGAGGTGCTGGCTGCCGCCAAGGCAGGCAAAGACCCGTTTGCAGGACGTACGGGCGACATCAAGCGTCACTACTTGTTCCAGGCGGCTGGCGGCGAGATCATGCCCTACCGCATCTATGTGCCAACCACGTACACCCCTGGCCGCGCATTTCCGCTGATTGTGGCCCTGCACGGACTGGGCGCTACAGAAGACTCGATGTTCAGCGGGCTCTACAACGTTCCCAAGCTGGCGGAGCAGCACGGCTACATTGTGGTGGCGCCGCTGGGCTACCGGACGGACGCGGGCTATGGCGCTTTTCGGACTGGCGGACAGGTGAATCACCGCGGCCAGTTGAGCGAACAGGATGTGATGGAGGTGGTGCAGAGAGTCCGGCAGCAGTACAAGATCGATGAAAACCGCATTTACCTTATGGGCCACTCCATGGGTGGATTCGGCACCTGGGCGCTGGGAGCGAGGTATCCGGAACTGTGGGCGGCCTTAGGCCCGATTTCCGGTGGCGGAGACCCAGCGACGGTGGAGAAAATGCGCGCCATCCCGGAAGTTGTGGTGCACGGCGATGCCGATAACGTTGTTCCGGTAGGCAGTTCGCGGGTGATGGTGGCAGAGATGAAAAAGCTGGGAGTGGAGGTGCAATACATTGAGGTGCCCGGGGGAAATCACATTAACGTGGCAGGGATGAATATGGCGGCCATTTTTGATTTCTTCGATGCGCATAAGAAGGGGGCAGCGGCGCGTTGAGAACAGCAATCAGCATTCAGTCCGCGGACGGATTGGGCAATCTTTTGAAGCGTTGTGGGCTTGAAGCGAAAGTTCAAAAAACCTTACCGGTGATGACGGTGAATTGAATGATTTTCACTGATAAGACCAAGGTCTTCGAATTGCTTTCTTAGTCCACCCTGCGCAGCAGCAGCGCGGAGTTTTTTGACCCAAAGGCGATGCAGTTGCAAATTGCCTGTTCGATTTCTGCTTTGCGTCCGGGTTGAGGGACGTAATCCAGATCGCAATCCGGGTCGGGGTCTTCGAGGTTGATGGTGGGAGGCAGCAGATTATGCTTCATGGCAATCAAGGTTGCGGCCACACCGGCGGCGCCGCATGCGCCCTGGGGATGGCCAATCTGTGATTTCAACGCAGACATGGGAACTTTGTAGGCGTGATCGCCAAGCGCCAGCTTCAAGGCGCGGGTCTCAATGCGGTCATTGAGCTGGGTTGAGGTCCCATGCAGATTTACATACTGCACGTTTTCGGCGGAGGTCCCGGCTTCCTTCATGGCCAACTGAATGGCGCGGGCCGGCTCTTCGCCGCACTCCTGAAGGCGAACGCGGTGAAAGGCCTCACAGGTTGAGCCGTATCCGGCGACTTCAGCATAGACATGCGCTCCCCGGCTGCGTGCGTGCTCGTATTCTTCCAGCACCAGCATCCACCCGCCTTCGGCCACGACGAAGCCATCGCGATCGCGGTTAAAGGGGCGCGAGCCGCGTTCCGGCGAATCATTCCATGATTCGGTCATGATCTTCATCAGCGTAAATGCCTTCATGATGCCCCAGGCCAGAGGCGCATCGACACCGCCCACCAGCATGACTGGCTGCGTGCCAAGCTGGACCTGGCGCAAGGCATGGCCAATAGCATCTGTGGACGAGGTGCAGCCGGTGGTGATCACGTGGCTCATGCCCCGAAGGCCGAAGCGCATGCTGACTTCGCTGGCGATGGTCCCGGCTGTGCCGCTGGGAACGGTGAAGAGGCTGACCTGCTTGATTTTGCCGGTGTAGTACAGGTCGTATTGGTGCTCGGTGAAATCCTGCGCTCCACCACCAGTGCCCAGGACCACGCCGATTTCGCGTTGCTGATTCAGGGAGAGCTTCTGATGATCGATGCCGGCATCGTTCAGAGCTTCCGTGGAGGCAGCCAAGGCCAGGGGGACGGCGCGGGAGACGTGCTTACGCTCGCGGGCTTCCATCCAGTCGAGTTCGTTGAAGCCCTGAACCTCGCCGGCGATCTTAACCGGAAGATTGGAAGCGTCGAAACGAGTGATCTGTCTGACGCCACTCTGGCCGGCGAGAATAGAGCGGCAGAACGCTGTCTTACCGATTCCGTTCGGGCTGACAACGCCCATACCTGTTACCACCGCGCGTTTGAGCATAGGAGGATTCTATAATTGATGCTGAGTTTGCGCCTTACGCCCACGTAAAATTTATGTCACTGGGAATTTATATCTCGGTCCCATTTTGCCGGTCAAAATGCACGTATTGCAACTTTGCCTCGGGAGTATTCTCCACATTGCAGATGAGGCGCTACGTGGAGCGGCTGTGTTCCGATATGGCTGCCTCCCGGAAGGTGGCGGTTGAACAGGGAGCTGTGATTCGCGGCCCGGTCGATTCCATCTACCTGGGTGGAGGCACTCCCAGCCTGCTTCCCGCCGCTGAATTGGCGCGACTGTTTGCGGGCATTGCACACGAATTCAGCATTGCCGAAGACGCAGAAATTACGGTTGAATGCGCTCCCGGCACTCTATCTCAACCCATTCTTGAATCATTAGTTTCATGTGGAGTGAATCGGGTGAGCCTGGGGGTGCAATCTTTTGTGGACCAGGAGGCCGCTTCCGTAGCCCGGTTACATACGCGGGCCAAGGTGCTCGAGGATATTGAACATCTGCGGGGAATGGGCGTTACCAACATTAACGTTGACCTGATTGCCGGCCTGCCGCACCAGACACGCGAGAGCTGGGCTTATTCCGTGGCGGAAGCTTTAGCTGCGGGCGCTCCGCATGTGAGCGTTTATATGCTGGAGGTAGATGAAGATTCCCGCCTGGGCCGGGAATTGATTGCCGGGGGAACCAGGTATCACGCGCACTTTGTCCCTGACGAGGATCTCACTGCAGATTTCTATGAGACGGCCTGCTCTGAATTGAACGCGAACGGGGTTGCTCAATACGAGATTTCAAACTTTGCCCGCGCTGGATTTGAGTCGCGACACAATCTTAAATACTGGACGCGGCAACCGTATCTTGGTTTTGGCGTAGATGCTCACTCCATGCTGCCTGCTGGCGAGGAAGTGAAGGCGAGCGGCACGGAGAGCATCCGGCTGGCGACAACAGATTCACTGGATGAGTTCCTTCTCTCACAGCAAATCAAAGCGGATGCGGTCAGCAGCCAGGAGGCGCTGGAAGAAACGTTTTTCCTAGGACTGCGGCTGAATCGGGGCGTGAAGCTGGACGAGTTGCGGCTCCATCTGGGCCATGACGTGGAGAAATTCCTGCCGGTGATGGATGAGCTGGTTGCTGCTGGAATGCTGGCCAGGATAGGAGACACTATTCAGTTGACGGCACGCGGACGCTTGCTCGCGAATGAGGTGTTTGAGAGATTTCTTGATGTGAAAGAAGAACCGGCGGGTACGACGGTTTAGGTAGAAGAGTGTTTAGAGTGTTGCAAATGACGGCTTACATTCCCGTTATTGGTAGGGATCTCTCGCTTCGCTCGAGATAAACTAAAAAATATGGTTGATTTACGCAGTGACACTGTTACCAAGCCGACAGCGGAGATGCGCCGCGCCATGGCTGAAGCCGAGGTGGGCGATGATGTTTATGGCGAAGATCCAAGCGTGAATCGCCTGGAACAGCGGGCAGCGCAGATTTTTGAGCGGGAAGCAGCGCTTTTTGTGCCTACAGGCACCATGGGCAACCAGATTGCCATCAAGGTACACACGCATCACGGGCAGGAGGTGATCTGCGAAGAACGGGCCCACATCATCAATCTGGAATCGGCGACAGTGGCGGCCTTCTCCGGCTGCATGCCCCGCACTATTTATGGCGAGGATGGCGTGCTTACATGGGCGCAGATCAAGAGGAAGATTGCTCCCACCGCCTACTATCGCTCACAGACCGGCCTGATCGTGCTGGAGAATACGCTGAACCTGGCTGGAGGGACGATCTTTCCTCAAGATGTTGCGGACGAAGTGTGCGACCGGGCGCACGAGGTTGGGCTGCCGGTGCATCTTGACGGCGCGCGCATTTTCAATGCGTCAGTAGCCACGGGCAAACCGGTGGCGCAAATCAGCAGGAAGTTTGACTCGGTCATGTTCTGCCTGTCCAAGGGGCTGGGCGCGCCGGTGGGGTCCATGCTGCTGGGGAGCAAGGCATTCATTGAAAAGGGCCGCGTATACCGCAAGGCAATGGGTGGAGGAATGAGGCAGGCGGGAATCCTGGCTGCCGCAGGATTGATTGCGCTGGAGAAGATGCCGCCGCGGCTGAAAGAGGACCACGAGAATGCACGGTTGCTGGCGGAGGGGCTGGCGCAGATACCGGGAATCAAAATTGATCCACAGAAAGTGCCGACTAACATTTTGGTCTTTGACGTCGGCGAGACGGGAATAGAAGCAAACGAGTTCAATCAGCGGTTAGCAGTGAAAAAGGTCCTGGCCAATGTGATTGGGCCGGAGCTGATGCGATTTGTAACCCACCTGAACGTGAGCCGTGAGGATTGTCTGAAGACGCTGGATGTGGTGCGCGAAATCTGCAGGAAGTAGTCAAGTGCGTTTCTGAGGCAGCAACCTCATTCGTGCCACAAGAACCGGGGGAATCTCGCTGAAGTGACTGCTCCAAGAGAGCGGGGTAGTACCGGGGGCATGGCCTTTGGGGAAGGCGGGTTCCTCAAGAGCGTCGAGGGCGAAGCCTGCCTCACAACCGGCGCCGATGAGATTCCCAAGCGGACGATGAAAGTATGGGTGGGGAACGGGCTGTCCGTGCATGGCGGCACCCAGGCGGGTGAAGGGCGTGAGATAGCGTGAGGTTTTCACCAAATATGTGGTTTCAAGACTACCTTCGCGATCCTCAAATTCGCTGACCATGATGTTTGCGGGGTTGTTGAAGCAGGGGTGCAGGATGGAGAAAACGAAGATGCCTCCTGGGACCAATAACCGGGCGAGCGCCCTTAGCAAGGGATGAATATCGGCCATGTCCATGAGCGCCATGTTACAAAGCGCCGCGGTAAAAGAGGCTTCGCCAAGACCGAGAAGAGCGTCATAGCTGGTTGCGTCGATTACCCGGTAATCAATTTCCTGCCCGCGGGGACGCTGTTTCGCAAGAGCAAGCAGTTCTTCCGAGAAATCCACGGCGACAACACTGGCGCCCAAGGCCGCCAGCCGCCGGGAGGTTACACCATTCCCGCAGGCGATATCCAAGAGCCGGGCGTCGGGCTGCACACGCATGAGCCGCTGGACTGCGGGCCATATGAGGACGTTCAGGAACTCGTTGCCTTCTGCCATGCGCTCATCCCAAAAACGAGCGTTGGTGTTCCAGGCGTCGTGGACTTTGCGATTGTTCTCAGGAATGTCAAGCATAATCGTGTCAAGATATACAACCATTTTATACATTGCCGCGTTCGGGCCAGGGCTATGCGTAGATTCGCGGCGGACGCAGATCGGCTACCATTTAGCATGCCTTTCCGGCCCAGCCTAGCTGTCCTGGGATCCATTCACTTGGCTTAATCTCATTCTTTCATCCGTCGCTCCATAGCGGTAAACCTAGTGGCTATGGTCACCCTTGGGATTCCGCTTGATCCGTCCATATGACACGTGAGCAGATTTGAACAGCGCCACCGCGACGACAAGGGTACGCTTAGTTACTCAGCCCATGGTTACTCAGCCCATGGTTCGCGGTAGCAGCATTTTGCGTTGCGCAACATTTCAAGGAGAAATTTAAGATGAAGACATCGTACGCCCCAATCGTAGCTGTAATCTTTCTAGCGCTACTTATCTGTGGTTGCAACACCGCACCGGCGCAGCCCGGACCAGCGGGACCGCAGGGACAGACCGGACAAACAGGGCAAACAGGACAATCGGGTGATCAAGGGCAGACAGGTCAGAACGGACAACAAGGCCAGACCGGTGATACAGGACGAGAAGGCGACAAAGGCCGGCGGGGACGAGAGGGCGAGACAGGTCAGACGGGACAAACGGGTGATCAAGGGCAGACCGGCCAGACCGGTGATACGGGACGAGAAGGCGACAAGGGCCGGAGGGGACAAGAAGGCCAGACAGGCCAGGCTGCACCATGTCCGGCAGGAGAGCATCGGAGTACCGACGCAAGTACAGGAACAGTGCGCTGCGTCAGGGACTAAGTTTGAGCGATTGGCTGCACCCCATCACGCGCAAAACGAAAACCGCGCGTGATGGGGCTCCGGGAAAACGCGCGTTTGAGGTTAAGGAGCGCTACGACGAGGCCAACATCCGGGCAAACCTTTTTTCTTCTTAGCTGAACCTATAATGACCCACGACCTCCCAAGCGCGATCGCTGCTTGTCGCGGGCTCTATTTGATACACTTTTGGTTCGCAAACCCGTCTGACGAACGCAGAGGAATCCCCATGACCCCACAGGTAGCCACCACTCCAGAGGTTTCACTGGCCGAGTTTCAAGAAGCGGCGAAAGTTGTTTCTTCTTTTGCCTATCACACTCCTTTGCTGACATCGAGATTGCTGAGCGAACGTACAGGCTTCGACGTCCGGCTGAAAGCGGAGATGTTTCAGAAAGGTGGTTCGTACAAGCTTCGCGGGCCGCTCAACAAGTTCCGTCATCTGTCCCCGGAACAGCGGCAACGCGGGGTGATTTGTTCTTCCGCGGGAAACCACGCGCAGGGGGTGGCGCTGGCGGCAGGCGTTTACAAGATGAAGGCCGTGGTGGTGATGGCCAGCAATGCTACGCAGTCCAAGGTGGATGCCACGCGCGCCTATGGCGCGGAGGTGGTGCAGCACGGGTTGATCTGGGACGAAGCCAACGAAAAGGCCAAGCAGCTTACACAGGAGCGAGGGCTCACGTACATTCATCCATTCGACGACCTGCAACTCATCACAGGCCAGGGCACGCTCGGGCTGGAAATCTTTCAAGATTTTCCCCAGGTGGACGTGGCCGTGGTTCCCATCGGCGGCGGCGGGCTGATCTCCGGCGTCTCCATGGCCCTAAAAGCCAACAATCCTAAGATTAAGATTATCGGCGTGGAGTCTTCTGATGGCCCGGCCATGAAAAGGAGCGTCGAGGCCGGACGGGTAGTGACGCTGGACAAGATTGATTGCATTATTGATGGGTTGCGGGTGAAACAGGTGGGCGAAAACACCTTTTCCGTGGTGCAGCGCTTTGTGGATGAGATTGTCGCCCTGCCGGACAAAGATATTTTTGATGCGATGATCTGGATCATGTCGCATTGCAAGCTGGTCGTCGAGGGCGCTGCCGCTGCTCCGGTGGCTGCGCTGCTGCATGGCCTGGTGAAAGCTCCAGCCGGATCGAAGGTCGCAGTGGTGCTAAGCGGCGGGAATGTAAACCTGGATCAGATTAGAAATTTGAAGTGGAACTGAAGTCATCGGGGCATCGGTTCATCGGGTGATCGGAGACCAGCAATTGGCAAGTAGCAGTTAGCAATTGGCCAACCAACCCCAAGAGCAAAACTGCTTTAGCCGCGAATTTGCGCGAATGCACGCGAATTTTGGGAAGCGTTGGAAGAATCGGGTGATCGACGTGACTCCACCTCATCCCGCACAAAAACGGCGCGGAGCGGCCCCGGTGATCTGGGGACCGATCTCTAACGACATTCAGTTGGGGCGTACGCCCTGAAACCTCAGGTGAGTGGTAGGGATACCCTCCTTTCGGTCGGGATAATTACACAAGGCTTGTACACAAGCTTACTAACCCTGTTGGCCAACTACTAATTGCCAATTGCTAATTGCCAGTTCATGAGTTAGCGTATCCCCAGATGGCCGATCCACAGGATGAGTTGGAGGCGCTTAAGGGCCAGGTGGCGGCGCTTACGGCGCGCATCTACATTTTGGAGCAGCGCCTGGGAGTTTCTGCGCCGGTGCGGCCGCAGACAGTTGCGCCACCGGTCACAGCCACGGACAAAGCCGAACCACAAAGACCGATTTCGATCCCATCGACAGCTCCCACACAAACTGCGCCGCCTTCATTCGCTACTCTGAGTCCTGCCCGGCCGTCAACAACTGAGGCGACCCAGGACACGAGCCTGGAAAAGAGGATTGGGCAAGTCTGGCTGAACCGCATCGGCATAGTGGCGGTGTTGTTTGGCGTCTCGTATTTTCTGAAGTGGGCGTTTGATAACAATCTGATTGGCCCGACGGGAAGAGTGCTGATCGGCATTCTCTTCGGCATCGGCATAATTCTGTGGAGCGAACGCTTCCGCACACGCGGCCACATGCCTTTTTCTTATTCGTTGAAAGCGGTAGGAATTGGCGCGCTGTATCTTTCCTTCTGGGCAGCGGCCCAGTATTTTCAACCACCGCTGATTTCCACCCAGATAGCTTTTATTGCCATGGTTATCGTGACCGCCTCCACGATCACGATGGCCCTGGCGCAGAATGCGCAGTTGCTGGCCGCCTTCGCCTTAATTGGCGGCTTCAGCACGCCCGCCATGCTTTCCACGGGAGAGAACCACGAGATCATTCTGTTCTCCTACGTCTGCCTGCTGGACCTGGGCGTCCTGGTGATTGCGATGGTGAGGCCATGGAGGCGGCTGCTGTGGGGCAGCTTTCTGGGAACGCAGCTCCTGCATTGGGGATGGTTCCTGCAACCGTATTACTCCAAGAGCGAGCGCCCGATAACCATCCTGTTTGCCGGGTTGTTTTTCGCCATCTTTGCCGTGATTCCGCTGGCCATCCCGTTTGAGCGGTCCACGCGCTTTAAAGGCCCTTCCGTTACGCTGATTGTGCTGCCCCTGCTGAATGCCGTGGTCTTCTTTCTGGCGCTCTTTGCCATGTATGAAAGTGAAAGGGAGACGCTCACCTGGTATGCATTGGGCCTAGCGGCCGTCTACCTGGGATTGAGCAACGCTTTCAAGAGACGGGTGGCGCAGGAAGAAGGCCGGGTCATCAACCTGATTCATGTGGCGATGGCCATAGCTTTCATCACCATTGCCGTTCCGTTGAAGCTGAGCCATTACTGGATTACGCTGGGATGGCTGGTGGAATCGGCAGTGCTGTTGTGGATTGCGGTGCGCACGCGCACGGATTTTTTGCGCTACCTGGCGGTGAGCGCTCTGGTGCTGGGGCTGTTCCGGCTTCTGGCGGTGGACCACTGGAGACCGGAGACACTGGTTTTCAACGTCCGCTTTGCCACCTATCTGGTTGCGATAGCGATTCTGGCTGGGATTGTTTATTTTGGCCGGCACTACGGTTCGGGCAAGGAGCAGACGTATGTCGAGTGGGCCGGCATCGGCCTGAACCTGCTGGCCCTGATCGCGCTGACCGGCGAGGCGTACCACTATTTCAACCGCCAGCAGAGCCATCTCAACCCGTTTACCGGATATTCCGGCAGCTACCGCCAACTCGATCTGGCCCGGAATTTCAGCTATTCCGCCATCTGGCTGGTCTACGGCGTAGGGCTCATGGTGTTCGGTTTCTGGAAGAAGACGGCTTTTGTCCGCTGGCAGGCGCTGGCGCTGATTGCGGCCACGATTCTGAAGGTATTCACCTACGACGTGAGCGAGTTGGACAAGGGATACCGCATCCTGAGCTTCATTGCGCTGGGCGCGGTGCTGTTAGGCATCTCATTCATTTATCAGCGTGACTGGCTTAAGCTCTCGCCGCGCTCTTCGGGGAAATCTGAGGGCACTTCCGCATGAAGACCTTACTTACTGCGATGGCGCTTATATTTTTTTCAAGCGCCTCAGTTTCCTACCTGAAATATTTCCGCGATGTGCAGGGCGGGGCTGACCATCAACAGTATGTTGCCGTGGATGAGACGGTGTGGCAGCATGCGCGGCCTGATCTGGCCGATCTGCGCCTCTTTGCGGGACCGAGTGAAGTCCCGTATGCGATCGTGGTTGAGCGGGGCAGTTCCCAGACAGAGCAGAAAGAAGTGCGGATCCTGCAGCCGGCGCTGGTAAGCGGCAAGACGCAGTTCTTCCTGGACATGTCCGGACTGACCGAATACGACCGCATTGAGTTGAGGTTGAAGGCCAGGAATTTTGTGGCCAAGGTGCGAACCGATGGCGCAGAGGAACTACACGGAAGGGATTGGGCCACGCTGGGAGGAGGGATTCTCTACGATCTCTCGGACGACAGGCTGGGCAGCAATACCACTTTGCGGCTGCCGCTTACCACGTACAAATATCTGCGCATCATTGTGGATGGCCCCGTCAAGCCCAAGGACATACAGAGCGCCACGGCCAACGTGCGGGAAGAGGAGAAAGAGGTCTGGCGAACGATCAGCGGTCAGGCCAAAGAAGAACAGAAAGGTAAAGACACGGTCTTTACTTTCTCTGTACCCCGGAATGTTCCGCTGGAGCGGCTGGTGTTCTCCATTGATGCGGCGCAGCCGAATTTTCAGCGCGAAGTTGAGCTGCAAAGCGACGGAAACATTCCGCTTGGCATACGAGAGATCAGCCGGGTGCACATGGTGCGACACGGACAGAAGATTGATTCCGAGCAAACCGACCTTTACCTTGCCGGATCAGGCGCGGAGACTCTCAAAGTGATTGTGCACAATGGGGATGATCCGCCGCTGAAGATCAATGGAGTCCAAATTCAGCAATACGAGCGCCGCATCTACTTCAGTTCGGCTTCCGCGCCGAAACTCTACTATGGCGACGAAAAACTGGACTCTCCGGTATACGACTACGCAAAACTCTTCCAGAAGGACGCGAATGCCACACAGACGGAACTTGGTCCGGAGCAGAGCAACAGCGCATATACAGGGCGGCCGGATGAGCGTCCGTGGTCCGAGCGCCATCCGGGGATCTTGTGGGTCGCGATCATTGCCGCGGTGGTGATTCTGGGGGCAATGGCGCTACGGTCGATGAAGAGGGTGGCGCCGAGCCAGTAATTAGTAATTAGTATTTGGTAGTTAGCAAAATCAAAGGCAAAATCAAAACCTAAAGCTCCCAGTACTAATTCAGCTTCTGGGCGGCTTCCAGGAAACGTTCTCCTGTGGTCTCAGAGAAATGACGCCAGCGCACTGTGCCTGATGAGTCCAGGAGAAAGGCCGCTATTCCTGCGATATCGCGGTTATCCTCGCCGGCTCCGGGAACCAAGAGATCATAGCTGCGAATGACCTCGGCTTTGCGATCGGAGAGTAGAGGAAAGGTGAGACTGGCTTTGCGGCACAGCTCGCGCGATTCTTCGTTCGTGTCTGCACTGATGGCTACCGGTTTGACGCCCGCGGCTTCGAAAGAGGCCAGGTTGCGTTGAATCCCCCGTAACTCGGAGGTGCAGCCCCCTCACCAATATCCCCGGTAAAAAACAACCAGCACGCCTTTGGGCATCCGCGCGGCCCCTGTGGAACTCCCGATGGGAGTGGAGAGCAGTTGCGACAGAGAGAAGTTTTTGCCGCTTGAGTCTACGAGGGTAAATTCGGGCGCGCGCTGACCCACTTTGGGCGCGTTGTTTGCCGCCGGAAAGTTCTTGAACACCAGGTAGCTGGCAAAACTGAAGAGGCCAAGAAACAGGATACTCAGGCCGGCCAGAACCGGGCCGGCAATCCTGCCGCGATAGGTTTGGGGCTCGCGACGGCTACGCGTGAAACCTGAAACCAGAAGCACCGCAGCTATCAGGAAAAGAACCAAGCTGGGCCAGAAGACGGCCAGTGCGCCAGTGCTCGCAACTATAAAGGCGTAGCCCAACAAGGCCACCAGGCTAAGAGCAAATCCAGCCCACAACCGCCAATTCCAGAGCTTTGCCGGCATAGGAACCTCCGGGGGGGGTAATTTTAGGGCATTTTCGTGGAAACAAGACTACAAAAACCTTACCACTGATCCACGGCCAGCCGGGACAGGTGACGGTGATTCGACTGATCTCCGCGGATAGGCCCAAGAAAAGTTTAGATCGAAAAAAATTATCGCAACGCTTCTTCCACTTCGCTTAGCCAGTCGGGTTTCTTGAGGACTTCGCGGGGCTTGGGGCCGTCGGCTGCGCCTACTATGCCATCTTTTTCCATCAGGTCAATCAGATGGGCGGCGCGGCCATAGCCAATCCGCAGACGGCGCTGCAGCAGGGAGGTGGAGGCTTTACCGAACTCGATCACCAGCTTCACGGCATCCTGGTACAGCTCGTCATTTTCGTTGTCACCTTCAGCACCCGCTTCAGTTGCGCCAGCGGAGACGCCCTGTTTTTCTTCCTTCGGAGCTTCGAGGAATTTCTGTTCGTACTGGGCCTGGGCCTGGGAGCGCCAGAATTCGACTACGCCACTGATTTCCTTTTCCGTAACCAGGGGCGCGTGCAGCCGGTGAACCCGCGCCGACCCGGAGGGCAGGTAAAGCATGTCGCCTTTACCCAGAAGGCACTCGGCCCCATTGGCATCAAGGATGGTGCGCGAATCGATCTTGGTGGCCACGCGGAACGAGATGCGCGAGGGGAAATTGGCTTTGATCAGTCCGGTGATCACGTCCACGGAGGGCCGCTGGGTGGCGAGAATCAGGTGAATGCCTACCGCGCGCGCCATCTGCGCCAGGCGGGTGATGGATTCTTCCACATTGGCCTGGTCGAGCAACATCAGGTCAGCCAATTCGTCGATGATGATGACGATGTAGGGCAGCGGTTTGTGTTCAATATCGGTGCCATTCTCAAACAGGCTGGGAGTTCCAGATTCATCGAACAGCTTGTTGTACTGCTCGATATTGCGCACGCCTTTTTCCGCCAGGGCCTTGAGGCGGCGCTCCATTTCGCGCACGGCGTTGCGCAGGGCGTTGGCGGCAAGCTTCGGCTCAGTAATGATAGGCACATAGAGGTGCGGGACGCCTTCATAGACGCCCAACTCCAGCCGCTTGGGATCCACCAGAATCACGCGCACCTGTTCCGGCGTGGCCTTGTAAAGAATGGACATGATCATGGCATTGATGGCCACGCTCTTGCCCGATCCGGTTGAACCGGCAATCAGCAGGTGCGGCATGGCAGCCATATCTGCGGTGATGATGCGACCGTTGATGTCCTTGCCCATGGCCAGGGTGAGCCGGGATTTGGCGCCGAGAAACTCCTGTGACTCCACGATCTCGCGCAGCCAGATGGTTTCGCGCTCGTGGTTCGGCACCTGAATGCCTACGGTTGATTTGCCAGACATGCGCTCGATGAGAATGCTTTCCGCCCGCATAGCCAGGCAGAGATCGTCGGCCAAGCTGGTGACACGGCTGTATTTCACGCCAGCTTCCGGCTTGAATTCGTAGGTGGTCACCACGGGGCCGGGATTGATCTGGGTGATGGCGCCGAGCACGTCAAATTCAGCGCATTTTTCTGTAAGCACTTCCGCCAGCGTCTTCAACTCCTGTTCATTCACGGTCTGCTGGCCTTCAGCGCGGTGCAGCAGCGAACTGGGCGGCAGCTTGAATCCTCCGGCAATCTTGGGCATTACGGTTTTGGGCTTACTGGCAATATCCGCGCGAGCTCCAATGGAAGGCTCCAGGGTGGAGAGGTCGTTTAGGAGAGCGTCTGCCTGTGCCTGAGTGGGAGGCGCTGACGGTGGAAGAGTTCTTTCTTCTTCAAGCACGCGCTCAATTCCGGTTTTTACCGGTTCCGGCGCGGCAACACGCTTGGCAGGAACCAACTGGGAGGTAACCGCGGGCGCCGCAGCGCGACGTTTGGCGAGCTCTTTTTCGGCTTTCTTTCTGGCCCGCGCAGCCCGCCAATCCTGAAACCGCTGCCATGCCGCAAACACAAAGGCAAAGCGAGTTTCCATCCAGATGTGCAGGGCACCGAAGGAGAACGCAGTGGAGAGGTAGAGGGCAACGGCGATCAGCGTTGTACAAACGATGTAAGCGCCGATGCGATTGAAGTAGTGCAGGAGCACGTCGCCCACGATCCGTCCCAGCAATCCCTCAACAGGGACCGCCTGCCTCCAACGCCAGTCCCAGGGCATCAGCCGCAGCAGGGCGGGCAGGAATACCAGCAAGGTGATGGCTCCAATGGTCTTTGCGCCGGGCGAGGGCACGTCGCGGGAGCGGAACCAGCGCGTAGCCAGCAATCCAAGAAAAACGGGAACAAAAAAGACGGCAATGCCAAGAAACTGAAGCGAGAGATCACTGAGCATTGCTCCGAACAAGCCAATCCAATTCCCCACCGGATGCCCGGACAGGGTGGATGATGCGGTGTTCAATGATGGATCCAGGGGCGAATAGCTGACCAGCGCGAGGAAAAAGAGGGTCGCGGAGACAAAGAGAAGGAACCCGATCAGTTCATTCAGGCGGCGGTTTTTGGTCGCCGTGAAAATGCGCGAAAGATACGTCATGAAGGCACTCCCTCACTCCAGTAGGGACACTAAACCCCACGGAAGTGACGCGGACATGCCAGAGCAGCAATGATTATCCCAGATAAAGAGGGATGCGCGCCAGCGAACAGGGGTTAAGGTTGGGTTAGAGTGTCAAACTAGGTTCCCCTGGCCATCCACAACAAGACTGCAGCACCCACGATAATGCGATAGATGGCAAATAGAGTAAAGCCACGGCGACGAACCCAGTGCATAAACCAGGCGACAACGATCAGGGCTATGAGGAAAGAGACGACGAAGCCGATTATCAGCACTACCCACTCATGGGAGTCCGCAGGCATCCGGCCCAGCGAGGTCTCGCCGGCATGGGCATGCAGGGTTTTATAAAGGTCGTAGACGGTGGCCGCGGCCATGGTCGGCATAGAAAGGAAAAAGGAGAACTCCAGGGCTGAGGGCCGCGACATACCTGCTAACTGTCCCGCGGTTATGGTGGACATGGAGCGTGATGTCCCGGGAAATACCGCAGAAAGAATCTGGCAAATGCCTATCCAAATTGCCTGGAGCATTGAAATTTCTTCCATGCGCTCCGTCTTGTGCCGGCCACCAGCCGGGGTCGGACCGAATAAGGCATCCACAATCCACATGACAATGCCACCCATGATCAGAGAAATGCCCATCACATAAAGGCTCTCAAGGTGTTTGCCAATCACTTTGGTGAGCAGGAGCGAGGGAATGGCAGTAAAGACAAATGCAATCAGCACCAGCGTGAGGGGATGAGTGAAAGCAGTGCGATCATTACGCTCACCGCGTGGAAACGTAGCCAGAAACCTGCTGATGCGGGAACGAAAATAAATGGGCAGACAGAGAATGGCGCCAAGCTGGATCACGACCGAATACATCTTCCAGTAGCCATCGGAGAGCGATATGTTCAACAAGTGTTCGGAGATTCGCAGATGGGCCGTGGAACTGACCGGCAGAAATTCAGTGAGCCCTTCCACAATGCCGAGCAGGATGGACAGCAAATAATCGTGCAAAATTCCTCCAAGCAAGCTGCCGGCTACGAGCTGCTTGCTAGCGCCGAACGCCATTCAGTTATATGTACTTAGCTTATATGTACTTAGCTTATATGTGCTTAACCCTGGGACCGCTTGAGCAGATTGTTCAGTGATACCGTTACAGCTATTATCCAGCAGCGATGGGCCAATCGCCAAGCAGCTTCTTATTCCGCCTGATTCCCAAACACCGGCACATTCTGTTCCAGCTTGTAAATCAGGTCCAGAGCTCGCGGCTTCCAGTCGCCTTGCTGGCCATATTGCGCCGCTACTTCCTGGGCCAGGCTGATGGCCTTCTTGCGCGCGCTCGCGCTCTTATCGTTTTCGTTATTCAAGCGATAGATGTCTACCAGGGCAGCCTGCCGCCAGGCGGCGTTGTACAGGGCCTCGGGAGCCTTGGGCGATTGCGGATGCTCGTGAGCGTAGTGCTCGTACAGATCGCTCTCCTTCTCCGGGCACCTGGCCAATCCTTTCCAATCGCCACAGACCTTGTTATCGATCATGTCATAGGCAGCGAGGTCGGACCATTTGGTGTGGGGGAATTTTTTCTCCACGTCTTTCATCCAGTGGTCTTCCATTTGGGCGCGGGAGTCGGGGTCCATCTCGCGGGAAGAGGGGCGAGGCAGGATGTCCGCCTTTTCCAGCTGCCAGCGGATATCCGCCGAGCGCCACAGGGCCTCTCCGGCAAGAGGAGAGTTGGGGAAGATATCCCACAAGCGATAGTAGAGGCGCATGGCATCCTGGGCCGCGCCTTTGCGGCCTCCACGCTGCTCTGCCTGATTTTCTGAATCCACGGCTTCGCCGAAGATGATCTGGTCGCCATTCGGCGTGGATGCGGCCACCAGTCCATTGGAGGTCACCCATCCCGTCACATCGCGCTGGCTTTCTCCCTGGATAATGGTGACAAATACTTTGATCCAGACGTTGTTGTCCATGTTGGTGTGTTCCAGCACCACCATGTCGCGCCCGCGTTCCACCTGCATCAGTTTTGCCGAGGTTGTACCGGGCGCCACGTACAAAGTGCCGGCGCGCACCAGGGTTCCATGCTCCGCGGCAAAGGCTGCGGACAGCAGCAATGCGGGCAGAAGAAAGAGCTTGAAGCTTTTGATCATGACTACCTCACACGTTCCCCAGCAGGATATCCGAGAAGAGTTGCGGCTCAACGTTGCCGCCGCTCACCACTGCCGCTGTTTTGCCGGAAGCTGGAAGCTCCGCCGCGTGGAACACGGCCGCGGCGGTGGTTACTGCCCCGCTGGGCTCGGCCAGGATCCTGGCGGAAAACAACAGATGCCTCATAGCCTGCTTGATTTCATCTTCTTTGACGGTGATGATCCCGTCAACGTATTTGCGGATGTGCTCAAAATTGATGGGGCCAATGCTTTGCGAGCGCAGGCCGTCCGCCAGCGTTCGCATGGAGCTTTCCGCGGAGACGGACTGGATTTTACCGGTGCGCAGGCTGGCTTGCGCATCGGCGGCAAATTCGGGCTCTACCCCAATAATCTTTGCTCCGGGCCGGGATTCCTTGATGGCGGTGGCAATCCCGCTGACCAATCCTCCGCCGCCAACCGGAACCAGCACGACCTCAATATCGGTACAATCCTCCAGAATCTCCAGTCCGATGGTGCCTTGTCCGGCAATGATTTTTTCGTCGTTATAGGGAGGGACGGGAACCAGCTTCCGTTCGCGCTCGAGTTCTTCCGCCCTGGCAATCCGCTCGCTGCTCGCCGGCCCCACCATGACAATCTCCGCACCCAACGCCCGGGTGCCTTCCAGTTTTACCTTTGGGGCGGTGCTGGGCATCACGATGGTGGCTTTTACGTTCAGGGCCCTGGCCGCATAGGCGACGCCTTGAGCGTGATTGCCGCTGGAATGAGCCACTACGCCGCGAGCACGCTGGTCCGGAGTGAGTGATGAAATTTTGTTATAGGCCCCGCGCAGTTTGAAGGCGCCAATGGGCTGAAGGTTCTCAGGTTTGACAAAGATCTGCCGGCCGTCCGGCAACTTGCAAGTTATGAGGGGTGTTCTGACCGCAAAGTTGCGGATGAGAGATTGAGCCTGCTGGATGTCTTTGAGGGTAACCATCTTGGAGTACTCTGATTTTATCAAGAGGCCCTCAGCCGCGTTAGACTGGTTGCCGGAGCCCATTCTTATGACCAACCCAGAACCGGGAATTTCATTTCGCACGCTGCTGGCTTACACGGATTTTCTTGCCCACCGCTGGATCAAGTACTTTCAAGAGCATCCGGCGGCGCTTGAGGTTGACCTGGGGGGAAAGGCCGGTTCAATCCGCAATCTGGTCGGCCACATCGTTCAGGTGGAGCAGTTTTTTGCCGGACGATTGATGCAGGAGGAGACGCCCAGGCCGAAGCCGGAGTCGCTGCCGCTCGAAGAGTTGGATCGCTTGCATCAGCAGGCGCAGGAGAAACTCACGCGATATATCACTTCCGCTTCGGAGGAAGAATTGAGCCGGACGCAGGCTTTTGGACCGGTCACCAGCGTTTCCAACCGCAAGATCATGACGCAGACGGTACTGCACAGCATCCATCACTGGGCCCAGGTGGCGATGGAGGTGCGCCAGGCAGGTTTTCCCACGGACAAGCCACAGGACATCATCATCACTGATGTCATGGAATAGAGTCGTTGTGCCTCCGACTGCGAGAATCTGTTTCTGTTGGGACAAAGGCAGTATGGCCCGGCCAGAGAATTTTGTAATTGGGTGATTTGAAATCAAGAAAACCCAAATCCTGCTTACATCCTGCGGTTCTTGCCCAGTTCATCCGCGCTGTCCAGTACCTTGGCCATGAAGTCCAGGAGGGCCCACTTCTGCGAGAACGGGACTGCTTGTTCCATGCTTACATGGACCAGGGCCGGACTGATCAGCACGGACTTCACTTGCTTTGCCGGGATATCCTGCGCCAGCCACGAGGTTTCTGAGGCAGGAATCACTGTGTCGGCGGTGGCGTGGAGCAGCAAGACCGGGACTGTCAAATGATCGAGCCGTCCGTGGGGCGAGACGACGCGCATCTCCTCGGCATGTTTCTGAATTTCCTGAAGAAGCTGCTGCTGTAACTGGTCACGGTGATGCAACAGCAATTCCAATTCCGCGCGCCCTTCGGGGCTGAGCTGGTCGATCTTTTTCATGGAGTCTGGGCTTTCCCAGAGCCACAGCCGCAGGGCTTCGCGGGCGATGGGAACATCATGGGCGGAAAAGAAGTCTTCCATGTGCGAGTAGGCGAGTATCAGCACACCGTATTCATGCGCCTGGAGTGGGGTGGAGGCGCCGTCCGGCCTTTCGATGGTATTGGTGGCAAAGAAACGGGAGACCCGCGCCAGGTCGTCATGGGAGCCCACAGTCGCTATGAAGCCTATGTTTGCCGCATATTCCGGCCTGGTTGCAGCCAGCAACGCGAGGCCTCCGGCGAAACTTAATCCCATGATGCCCACTCTTGGGGCACCCAACCACTTTTTGAGAACGCCGGTGGAGAGGCCGATAACATCGATGGACTGCGGAACTACATGGTAGTCAGCAAGGTCCTTGAGTTCCGGGGTCATTACCTCGATGCCGGCTCCGGCCAGGGCGCGAGAAAAATTGATCAGTCGAGGTTCGTCCATGCCGAGACGGTGGACGCCGTGCAAAAGCACCATTCCGCCGGGATGGTTCACGTCACTGGGTTTGTAAATGCGATACCTGAATGAGACTGCGCCTGCCAGAGCTGTTCCGGTCTCCTCGGTGAAGGGATGCTGGGCAAAGCGCACGCCGAACCCTTTGGCATCCGGATTGGAAAACCGCAGCAGGACTGACATGCCACGGAGATGCGTGTTGGCCGGGCGCCAGAGCGCTACGACAGCAATTGCAATAACGCCGAGGATGATCAGCAGGACAACGGTCTTGCGGCGCTTGAAGAAGCCTGCCATTAGATTTCCAGGATGACCGGCATGATCAACGGCCGCCGGGAGGTGGTTTTTCCGATAAATCGCTTGAGGTCGGCGCGGATCTTCTCTTTGATGACTCCGTAATCCGCTTTTTCTTCCGGAGTGGAGCCATCCAGGGTATTGGCAATGACCCTGCGGGCCTCTTCAATAAAGCCATTCTCCGCGGCCGTAACGAAGCCGCGCATCACGATTTCCGGGATGGATTCAACCGTGCCGGTAAGCTTGTTGATGGCTATGATCGGCAGCACAAAGCCATCTTCGCTTAGATGGCGGCGGTCTTTGATGATCAGGTCTTCCACCACGTCGGCACGCGATCCGGAGTCAATGCAGATGCGTCCGACGGGAACTTTATCAATTTTGCGGGCGCCCAGTTCATCGAACTCCAGCACGTCGCCGCTTTCCAGCAACAGCACCTGGCCTACTGCGCCATGCAAGGACCGGGCCATCTCCGCATGCAGCCGCAACTGGCGATATTCGCCATGAATGGGAATCATGTAGCGCGGCTTCACCAGGTTCATGAGCAGCTTGAGTTCTTCCTGGCTGGCGTGTCCACTCACATGGACGGGTGGCGAAGAGCCATCCTCATAAATCACGTTGGCTTCGCGCCGGAAGAGATGGTCAATCATGCGATAGATGGCTTTCTCATTGCCGGGAATGATCCGCGAAGAGAGCACCACCGTGTCGCCGCGCTGAATCCTGGCATGCTTATGGTTGTCCACGGCGGCGCGTGAGAGTGCAGACATGGGTTCGCCCTGGGTTCCACCAATCAGGGCGCACACCTGTTTTGGAGGAAGCTCCTTGATCTGTCCGGGATGAATCAGCGTGCCCTCGGGAACCTCCAGATAACCCAGGTCGAGAGCGATCTCAGTGGATTCGGTCATGGAGCGGCCAATCAGCGCCACCTTGCGGCCGTATTCCAGGGCAAGATCGATGGCCAGCTTGATGCGATGGATCGACGACGAAAAACAGGAGATGAAGAGACGGTTGTCAGCGCGGGCGAAGATTTCATCAAACTTGCTGCGCACAACACGCTCGCTGGGGGTATAGCCGCGCCGCTCCACGTTGGTGGAGTCCTGCAGCAGCGCCAGCACGCTGCGTTCTTTGCCGTACTCCGCGAAGGCATGCAGGTCGAACAGGCGATTATCGGTAGGCGTGGGATCAACCTTGAAATCGCCGGTGTGAATGATTACTCCCAACGGCGTGTGGATGGCCAGCGCAACGCAATCCACCAGGCTATGCGTGACCTGAATGGGATTGATGGTGAACGGTCCAAGGCCAAAGCGAGTGCCGGGACGAATTTCGCGCAGGTCGGCATCGTCCAGCAACTGGTGCTCTTCCAGCTTGTTTTCCACCAAAGCGAGCGTGAACTCTGTGCCGAAGACCGGAACGTTTAACTCTGAGAGTACCCACGGCAGGCCGCCGATGTGGTCTTCGTGGCCGTGCGTGAGCACAATTCCGCGGACTTTATCACGATTCTGGAGCAGGTAGGTGATGTCCGGAACTACGATGTCGACGCCCAGCAATTCCGATTCGGGGAACATCAGGCCGGCATCCACTACGATGATCTCGTCGGCCCAACGGATCGCCATGCAGTTCATGCCGAACTCGCCAAGTCCGCCCAGAGGCACGAGATGTAGTTTTCCCGCCGGCATAGATTGAACTTGTGATGCTATCAAATTACAGGTCTGATGGGGGAAGATCGCTAGGAACGGACCGCCAGGGCGGATTCTGCCTGCATTTGTTCCAGCACAAGACTTTCTTTCCTGCCAAGAACGCTCCCGGCAATCCAATAATACACGCCTATCAGCATGTAGAGGTACCCGGAGAGACCGGAAAGGCGCACGGGCAGCAGTACCGCGGTCAAGATCGCGATCAATCCCAGCATGCCCATGGCAAGCTGGTTGTACAGGGCATGCCTGGTGCGAAGAGACTCATACTCATTCAGGCCCAGTTCTTTGCGCAGGCCGTAAGCATATCGATACAGCAGGGCAAACACCACAAAGACGGCAGAAAATCCCAGGCTGTAAATGACCATGAGCGCAGGCACCTGGGAGGGCTGGATGGTTTCTTCCAAAGGATGCGTGGCCAGCAGTCCGCCTGAGATTCCTCCAACCACCAGGCCAAACAGAAACTTGAGAGGATAGACAAAGAACAGCACCACAAATATGAGGACGGAGTTCAAGAATACCGTGTACAAGGTCTGCAGACCGTAGCGCCGGGAAAAAATATAGTGTTCGTACCAGACCTGGACCAGGATGGCGAAACAGATGGCGAAGGCCACAAAGCCCTTCATAGCGGTTAAGAGCTCGGTAAAAGTCCTGGGCACTTCCAGCGAGACCACCAGCAAGGTAACGGCGAATGCAAAGACCGCGTCAGTAAATGCTTCCAGGCGGGTGATCTCACCGCCGCGCCAGCGGAAGTGCTTTTCTCCGGGTATCAGATGTTGTTCGATCAAGGGCTTCATTGGGCGACCGCATCCATCACTACGGGCGAAGGAGTTTCTTTGCCGAGTTCGCCTTCCCATTGGGCGATCACGGCAGTAGCCAGGCAGTTTCCAACCACGTTAATCATAGTGCGGCCCATGTCCATAAGCTGATCCACGCCGAGAAGGATGAAAATGGGCCAGCTTGGCAGGTGAAATGAATCCACCGTCGCCAGCAGGATCACCAACGTGGCCCTGGGCACGCCAGCGATGCCCTTGCTGGTGAGCATGAGGGTGAAAACCATGAAGAGCTGTTCGCTGAAGGTCAGATGAATCCCGGCGGCCTGGGCAATGAAGATGGCGGCGAGTGAGGCATAGAGGCTGCTGCCATCCAGATTGAAGCTGTAGCCGGTGGGAATGATGAAGGCCACGACCTGCCGGGGTATACCGAAGGCCTCCATGGATTCCATGGCGCGGGGCAGCGCGGCTTCCGAACTGGCGGTGGCGAAGGCGATAGAAGCGGGTTCAGCAATGGCCCTGAGGAAGCGCTTTAGAGGCAAGCGCGCGATCAGGGCGATGGGCAGAAAGACCAGCAGGACAAAAACGATAAGGGCGGCATAGAGCGTGGCGACCAGCTTGAGCAGGTTCAGGAGCACGCCGAACCCCATGGCGCCCACAGTGTATGCAATCGCTCCGCCCACGCCGATGGGGGCAAAGAGCATGACGATATTGGTGAATTTGAACATCACCTCAGAGACGCCTTCAAAAAACTCCAGCACCGGGCGGCGCTTCTGCTCGCCGATCAATGCCAATGCGACGCCAAAGATAATGCTGAAGACCACCACCTGCAAAACCTGGCCTTCAACAATGGACTTGGCGATGTTTTCCGGAAATACGTGCAGCAGCAAATCGGCGCCGGTCTGTTTCTGCACTGCGATCTGCGCCGTTTTTTCAGGCGGGGTGACGCCTACGCCTGCCTTGGAGATATTGATGGCAGCCAGGCCAATGAAGAGCGCGATGGTAGTCACGACTTCGAAATAGATGAGCGCCTTCACGCCCATGCGCCCAACCTGCTTCAGGTTGGAATGTCCGGCGATGCCCACCACCAGGGTGGAAAAGATCAGCGGCGCAATGATGGTCTTAATCAGACGGAGAAAGATGGAGCTCAGGACTTGCAGATTGGCGGCAGCCCCGGGAAAGTCGTGACCAACTTCAGCGCCCAGCAAAATTCCCACCGCAATCCAGGCAGTGAGCGAGTGCCGGAAAAATGCGTAGCCGCAGAAGGCAGCAAGGGCGGCCCAGCGGCAGATGAGGAGCAGAGCGGACGGAAGCTGCGTTCCAGCGTAGTGGTTTGCCGCCCAAAGCACAGCAGCAATGCCGGCCAGCAGCAGAGAGGCCACGAGAAAACGAAGCTTAATGCCGGAAGAGTTCACCGCAACCAGTCCTCCAGTTCAATCGAGCCTTGGGTCTTCTCATCACGATACTTGACGATGACTGGCGTGTAGAGTGAGAGTCCCCATTCGGCGGCTTTTCCCTTCTTTAGCGCTCGCGCTCCCGGCACCACCACGGCATTTTCCGGGATCACCAGCGGCTCGCCTGCAGTGGCACGATATACCTGTTCGCGCACGATGTCATAGACGGGCGTTGCCCTGGTCAGGATGACCCCTGATCCCAGAACGGCACCCTGACTTACTTGAGTGCCTTCATAGATGCCGCAGTTTCCGCCTACCAAAACGTCATCCTCGATGATTACCGGGGAGGCATTTACCGGTTCCAGCACTCCTCCAACCTGGGCCGCGGCGCTCAGATGCACCCGCTTGCCTACCTGCGCGCAGGAGCCGACCAGAGCGTGAGAGTCGACCATTGTGCCCTCATCCACGTAGGCGCCCACATTCACGTACATAGGCGGCATGCAGATCACTCCCGGCGCGATATAGACGCCACTGCGCACGGACGATCCGCCAGGAACCACGCGGACTTTATCTGCAACCGTGAAATGGCGCGGGGGATAGGTATCTTTGTCGACGAAGGAGAGGACTCCGGCGTCCATCTCTGCGAGTTCGCCAAGGCGGAAGCCCAGCAGGATGCCCTGCTTTACCCAGGGATTTACCTGCCAGCGTCCGCTGATTTTTTCGGCGGCCCTGATCTCGCCGCGAGTCAGCGCGTCACGAAATTGCTGAAAGACATCTTTGGCCTGGCCGGCAGCGGTGCCGCTCAGGGCGCCGGCGGAGTAGAAACGTTCGATTTGGGCTTGTAATGGATGCATCCGTTTGCGGAGTATACCTGTGGACAACTTTTACCGGCAAACTCTCCTCAGCACTCTCTTGACGAATATGGAACATCTGCAGCCACTTCTGGGAACAACGGTAATGCTGGTGGCCCACCCCGACGATGAAGTGATCGCGTTTGCGGGGCTGATGCAGCGGATGAAGAAAGCCGTTGTCGTCTTTGCCACGGATGGCGCTCCCCGCGATTCCTACTTCTGGAAGGAGCACGGCTCGCGCGACAACTATGCTGAGGTGCGGCGGCAGGAGGCGCGGAAGTCCCTCGAAATCGTCGGCACACAGCCGGTTTTTCTGTTCGATCAAGTCGAAGGCGGCATTATCGACCAGGAACTTTTCCGGCGCTTGCCAGAAGCCATAAAGGCCCTTGAGCAGGTTCTCGACCGGATTGCCGCTGATTCGCTATTGACTCTGGCTTATGAGGGCGGCCATCCCGACCACGATGCGTGCAGCTTTATTTGCCGGTGGGTTGCAGGACAGAGAAAGCTTCCCACATGGGAGAGCCCCTTGTATCACTGCAATCCCGATGGCTCCGGCGTGGTCCAGGTATTTCCCCAGCCGACAGGACAGGAGGTTCATTACAGCGTTGAAGGCGAGGCCCTGGAGAAAAAACTGGAGATGTTCCACACCTACAAGTCACAAAAGCTGGTGTTGGACGGTTTTCGTCCGGAGATAGAGCAGTTCCGCCCCATGGCAGACTACGATTTTACCCAGCGTCCCTTGCCCTGGAAGCTGAATTACGAGCTGTGGCAGTGGCCCATGACCGGGGAAGACGTTTCTCAGGCGTTTGCATCCTACCTAGGGAACGGCAATTTTTGATTTCTGAGTTTTGATTTTTGATTTGAGTACACGCGTGGACACAATCACAAATCATCAATCGCAAATCAGAAATTCCTGAATGATCCATGATTCCAGCTTTTAAGCGCATTTTATACGTTGCCTACCCACTGCTCACAGTCTCGGAGTGCAGTGCGGGTGGCGCGGAGCAGATGCTTTGGGCTCTGGAGCGCGAAATCGCCGGGCACGGAGTTCCCACCACGGTTGCGGCATCGGCGGGGTCGCAGGTGAGTGGCGAGCTTTTCATTACTGGAGAGCCATGCATAATTCTTGACGACTTCGAGCGGCGAAACCTTGAACATCAAGACAGGATTGTAGAGCTGATTCACGAGCGCGCGCGCGAGGGGAGGCCATTTGATTTGGTGCATGACCAGTCGGGGAGCTTCTGGCCGCTGGCAGCCGAGATTGATTTTCCGGTGCTGGCCACATTGCACCTGCCGCGGCATTTTTATCCGCCACACTTTTTTGAAAATGTTCCCGCAAATGTAAGCTTCAACTGTGTTTCTGGAGCGCAGGCGCCCACCTTTGTTGATTTGAATCCAACCGTTGTGCCCAATGGCATTCTCCTTGACCGTTTCGCGCCAAACTCTGGCCCGCGCAGCGGGCTGCTGTGGTTGGGACGCATATGTGAAGAAAAGGCGCCGCATCTCGCCCTGGAGATTGCCCGCCGCGCAGATGAACCTGTTAATCTGGCCGGCCAGATTTATCCCTTTTCTTATCACCAGGAGTACTTTGACAGCGAAGTGGGGCCGCGGCTGGAGCACATGCCCAGTGCAGCTTTCGTCTCCTCTCCATCCGCGGGGCAGAAGCGCCGCTTCCTGCGTGAATGCAAAGCTGTAATCATCACCAGCCTGGTGGATGAGACCAGTTCCCTGGTAGCCATGGAGGCCGCCGCCAGCGGCACTCCGGTAATCACCTTCCGCCGTGGGGCACTGCCGGAGATTGTCGTGGATGGAGTTACCGGCTTCCTGGTCGATGGAGTCGAAGAAGCGGTGGAAGCGCTGAAGCGGATCGAGGAGATCGTTCTATCCGATTGCGTGTCGCACGCCCGAGAAAACTTCAGTGGCGTAAAGATGGCCGAGGGATATGCGCAGCTCTATCATGGCATCGCCGCCGCAAGGAACACTTATGCTGAAACGTGACGTTGGCCATGTTGGTTACATCATGAGTCTGATCATCTCCCTCGTCTTTTTCTCATTCACACCAGTCTCATTCACACCAGTCTCAATCAATTACGCCAAGCTGCCGGATCGCTCAACAGTCGGGTAAGACATGAAACCCCGTGATCAGCTGGACAATTCCCATCGCAACGAAGATCGGCAGCAGCACAATCCCGACGGCAACCGCGCCGGTGATCTTCAGCGGTTCCAACCGATCCGACTCTTTCTTGAAATGCACCTGTGCAGCCGAAGCCACCACCTGGACCGGAATTACCAGCGTTGTACTCTGCTGCACCACGTCATCCTTGCCGTCCACAGCCTGATAATTCAGCACAGCAGGAATCTCATACTTACCAGGGGCCAGGTCGCTGGTGATTGTGACAAGGACGGTGAGCTTCATCTCGTCAGCCATTCGGCCGGTTGGGCTCTTTTCTGATTTTTTGATCTTACTGTAACTGCGATCGTACGTTTTCAAGTCGAGTCCAGACCGCGGTTCGACCAGTAACACGTTGGAAGATGCAGAATCCAGAAGCAAATGACAGTCATGGGAGTGAAACTTGAGTTGTACAAACATCCTGGTACCCTTCATTAGCGCGTCATAGTCTGAACGCAATTCCTTGAGCTTGAGACAGCCGTCTTGCTGGCTGTCTTGCTGTTTAGCGAGAGCGGAGTTTGACAGTAAAAGTGCCAGGAACAAGGTGAATGCCGGAATAGATTTCTTGATGCTCAATTTCATAAGCCCTCCTAATGTCGGCTGGCTCCATTAGAGGCAGGAGGGCTGCGGCCGGCAATACACTGGAAATAAACTGCACATCAAATGCAGATCAACTGAAGGTAATCCCATTGATTTCTAAAGACTTACAGGCGCCTCGCGTCAGAGCAAGCCGATTCGCTTTACCAACTCCTGAAAGCGTGGCTGATTCCTCAAGGGGTCCAGCATGGGGTCCACGTTGATCCAGGTGAGGCCGTCGGCGCGCTCTTCATAGGCTTTTTCCAGCCAAGTCAGTGCCTGGTCCCGGTCGCCCAGGCCTGCGTATAACATGCCAAAGTAGGTGGCGGGGACATAGCGCTTTTTTGCGCCGGCTTTAAACGCCTCGACAATCTTTTCGGTCTGGCCTTTCTTGCCTACCGATCCATAGGCCAGCCCGAGCGCCGCATCCATCAAGGGAACTTCCCCAGCCGCCGCGCCTTTGCTGCGCAATTCAGCGATGGCCTCGGCAGTCATGCCCCGGCGCGCATAGGCCTGGGCCAGAATGTAGTGCAACATGAAGTAGTTGGGATTCAGTTCCAATGCCTTCTTGCATTCCTGCGCCGCACGTTCGTAATCACGGCTGAAATAGTAGGCAGCCGCGCGCGTGACATGCACCGCCACCACGCGGTGGGGATCGGTCTGCTGCACGATGGCCAGCATCTGCTCAATCTCTTTCAGGGCATCTTCCTGCCGTCCCAGCGCCAGCAGCAGCCAGGAGTACCACAGGTGAGTGGGGGCCTGGTCTGGGTTCAGTTCGATCGCGCGCCGGTAACTGGCTTCCGCGCCCTTCCAATCCCAGTGATAGTGATGGAGCACCAGGGCCAGCGCGGTATGGGCCTCCGCCAGGGAATCATCCAACTCGAGCGATTTCCGCGCCGCCGATTCAGCTTTCGGCATGGCTTCGTGTGGCGGCAGCAGATCAAACGGAGCTATAGCCAGCAGGGCGTAAGCGCTGGCCAGCCCGGCATACGATGGCGCATGCTCCGCGTCTTCACGAGTGGCGGCCTCAAAGGACTCAATGCTTTTTTTGACGGTGGCGGCCGTCATGCCGTGCAGGTGGTACCGCGCTTTCAGGTAGTTTTCATAAGCCCCCGGTTTGAGCTTTCCGCTGCTTGCTCCCAGATCAGAGAGGCGCGCCTGCTCAGGACGGCTAACCAAAATGTGAATCTCACGGGCTATGGCTTGCGCAATATCCGCCTGGACCGCCAGGATGTCACGGAGATCGCGCTCATAGGTTTCCGCCCACAGTTGAGTCTGGGCTTTGAGTTCCACAAGCTGGGCGGTTATGCGCACGCGGTCGGCTGCCCGGCGCACGCGTCCCTGGAGAATATAGTCAACTCCCAATTCGGACTTGATCTGTCCCAGGGGCTTATGGCTGGCCTTGTAGTGCATGGCGGTGGAGACGGCAATCACGCCCAGACGCCCCGGCTGGAGGCGGGTGAGCTGGGTAATCATCTCCTCCGTCAGGCCATCACTGAAGTAATCCTGCTCGGGGTCGGCATTCAGATTGCTGAAGGGCAACACTGCCAACTTGATTTTCCCATCTTTGGCAGGCTGGGCTGGTTCCAGATCCGGACCCTCAAGCTGGCGGGTGTTGAACCACGCGTCCAACTCGGGTTTGTAGGCGTAGACGGAACCCAGCTTATCGTGCTGGTGGCGATAGACGGGAAGACCCTCTTTTTTCTCCCATCGCTGCACCGTCCGGACGTCCCGGCGAAGGTAAGAGGCGATCTCTTTCCACGAGTCGAGCCGGTCAGCCGCGTTTCTGGAAGGTCTGGGATTAGCGGTCATTGGTCATTGGTCGTTGGTCGTTGGTCATGGGCCGTTCGCCAGAGTATACGACATTCAGCGGCACGCCCCGGCCGCCGTTTCTTGCCGCTTGTGCGCATGCAGAAGCACCGCTATTTTCGAGTGCAAGGTTGGTTGGAGAAGGATTCAGGGCCCGGGCGGGCGTGCTGTAAGGGTCTCGGCGGTGAAAGTGATCCGCCTACCATCTTCCAGCCGGAACCACGGTGGATGCATGGTCTTATGGCCGCCCGCTCACTTTCTGAACCGGAAAAGGTAAAAAAGTTAAGAAATGTTTTTCTTGCAAAAAACTGTGCAAGAAACCGATCCCCTAGCGATCTGAGGGTGAAACCGAACATAGGGCTTAACTCAGTAGGGGTACGGCGGCGCCATGATAGCAAGCACTGGTTGGAGGTGTTTCATGGCGTCGCCGTCGAAATCATACGAGGAGGTGACTGAGCAGAAAAGACTTTGGTTGGTGTTGTAAACCCGTTAATCCTCTATGCTGAAAGCAAAACGGCTGCGCTCATTCATCCTCATACGCGCAGCCGTCCTCCTTTTTGATGGTTTAATCAATCTCTATTTTTTTACACGCATAAATTGGCCTTCCACGCATTCTCTTGAACAGGGATGTTCTCTTGGTGGGGACCCGCATGGGAGAGCTATCCGTCAAGTAGCTCTCATGCGGGTTGCTTCTGGCAGAAGCGAGCAAAAGCGGTTGTGTCTAAACGGGCACAGCCGCTTTTTTCATACATTCTCGACAGCCTGCATCAGCTTAGCTTTCAATTCTTCCAGGTGGGTTTCTCCGGTCAGATAGCTGATGACCATCATGCGCATGACCGACCGGCCGTTCACGGAGGTAGTGGAGATCCAGCGCCGGCCATCACCGGTAACTTCGCGCACAATCGCTTCATGAGCAGCGTGCACCTGTTCCTCCAATGCTCCTGGCAATTTCACCCGCCAGTTTACGATTGGCAGCACCTGCGGCGCAGCCAGCTCAAATTGCTCCGAGCCGCGGACCCACCCGGCAAAACCGCGAGCGAGCTGGAGCTGGCGGTCTATCAAATCTTCATACGCCTGGCGGCCATGCACGCGCAGGGTGAGCCAGAGCTTTAGGGAGTTCATCCGCCGCGACCACTGGGTGCTGAGCTTGAAGTTATCGAGCGCGATCGCACCCCGGTCCCGTGGCATATAGGGAGTGCTTACGGCGAACGCCTGCTCCAGAGTTTGCGGGTGCGAGGTAAGAATTACGCCCGCGGCAAAGGGCATGGCCAGCCATTTGTGAGGATCCATGGTGATCGAATCACACAGCTCAATGCCGCGCACCAAATCGCGATGCTGGTTGGAGAAGATGGCGGCGGCCCCGTAGGCGCCATCCAGATGCAGCCATAGGTGGTGGCGCCGGCAGATATCGGCGATCCCCACAAGATCATCCACAGCGCCCGAGTTGGTGGTGCCAGCAGTTGCCACCACGCAAAAGGGAGTGAATCCGGCAGCTTTGTCTTGCTGAATTTGAACTTCCAGCCGGCGCAGATCGATCTGGATTGCCTCCGTGACTGGAATCCGCCGCAGCGCTTTGCGGCCCAGGCCGAGCAGTCCGGCAGACTTATCCAACGAATGATGCGATTCCGCTGAAGCGTACAACACGGGCCGCGCGTTGATGGAGGCCAGGCCTTCTTCCACAGACTGAGGGAAGTGTGCTGCCAGGGCCATGGCCAGGCCGCTGAAGTTGGCTTCGTTGCCGCCGCTGGTGAAGGTTCCGTCAAACCGCCCCGGCCAGCCAACGCGTTCGCCAATCCAGCGCACCGTCTCTTTTTCGATCCTGGAGGCAAGCTGCGAGCGGGCCATGGAGGCAAGCTGGGGATTCAGCGCAGCCACCAACGCCTCCGCCAGCACAGCGATGTAGGCGGGCGTGGGATTCATCAGGCCAAAATAGTTGGCGCTGGGAACATGGAATCCCTGGTCAATCAATTCCCTGGAAACATCGTCGAGGACTTTGGCGGCGTCGTCCGCCAACTCGGGTAAGTTGTTGGTGAGATCCGCGAAGGTGCGCTGCTCCAGGGGGAGTTGCACGGCGCGGTCCGGCAGGCTGGAGAAATATTCGTTGATACGGTCTATCAGCCGGTAGCCAAGCCGGCGGCGAACCTCGGGATCAAAATCAAAAACCATGGAGAAGAAGTTGGTAAGTGGGTAAGTTGGTAACTTGGTAATTTAGGTACATCCACGCTCGTTGCGGCTTAAAAATCACCAAATTACCAACTAACCTACTTGTCATTCCCGAGATTTGCTGTCCATTCCTTGCCCTTCCTGTTCCTGATGGGGTCGGAGCAACGGAAACAGGATTACGTCGCGAATGGATCGCGAGTCCGTCAGCAGCATTGTCAGCCGGTCAATTCCAATCCCTTCGCCCCCGGTCGGAGGCAGACCGTAAGAAAGAGCGCGGATGTAATCCTCATCCATTTTGTGCGCCTCTTCATCGCCGCGCTCGCGCTCTTTCAACTGCTGCTCAAAGCGGCGGCGCTGTTCTTCCGGATCGTTCAGCTCGCTGAAGGCGTTGCCGATTTCCAGGCCACCAACAAATACTTCAAAGCGCTCCACCCACTCCGGCTCGTCGCGTTTGTTCTTTGATAGAGGCGAGATAGCCACCGGGAAGTCATAGATGATGGTCGGCTGGAACAGATGCTCCTCGGCCACGGACTCAAACATGGCAGCAATCGTCTTACCCGGAGGATCGTTGGGATCGTACGGCATGTGGGGCGAATGATGGGCATTCAGCCGCCGCACCAAATGCTCGACTGAATCATGAGAAGCAAAGTCGGACATCTCCGGCTTGGGTGCGGCTGCTTCCGGCCAGTAACGAATAATGGCTTCGCGCATGGAGAGCCGCTGCCAGTTGCCGAAGTCAATCTCCTGGCCGTTGTAGCTGACCTTGGTATTTCCGTTTACGTCGCGGGCCACCTGGGCCAGCATCTCCTCGGTCAAGGCCATCATGTCGTGATAATCGGCGTAGGCCTGGTAGAACTCCAGCATGGTGAACTCAGGATTGTGCTGGGTGGAGATGCCCTCATTGCGGAAATTGCGGTTGATCTCGTAGACGCGCTCCAGGCCGCCCACTACCAGGCGCTTCAGGTACAGCTCAGGAGCGATGCGCAAAAACAAGTCGATATCCAGCGTATTGTGGTGGGTAATGAATGGACGCGCCACTGCGCCCCCGGCAATGGGCTGCATCATGGGGGTCTCAACTTCAATATAGCCACGTGCGTCCAGAAATTTCCGGATGGACTGGACAATCCTGCTGCGCTTCACAAAAACCTGGCGCACATCCTGGTTCATTACCAGGTCCAGGTAGCGCTGACGATAGCGCAGCTCCACGTCCGTAAGGCCATGCCATTTCTCCGGCAGGGGCAGCAGGTCTTTGGAGAGAAACGTGATTTTTTCTACGTGGATGGTAAGCTCGCCTGTCCGCGTACGAAACAGATAGCCGCCCACGCCGATGTGGTCGCCCAGATCGAGCAGTTTGTAGAGCGCAAATCCTTTTTCGCCGACAAAGTCCAACTTCACGTAAATCTGCAGCCGCTGCCCGCCCTGTTGCAGATGGGCGAAGCCTGCCTTGCCCTGGAGGCGCAAAGACATGATCCTGCCGGCGACGGCTACGTTGACACGCGGATTTTCCAGTTGTTCGGCAGTCTTCTCGCTGAATTCAGACAGGATCTGAGGAATCGCGTGAGTGAATTCAAACTTGTAGGGATAGGCCGGCTGGCCCAGCGCCTCTATCTGCTGCAACTTCTCCCGCCGCTGCTCGTATATTTTGTCTTCTAGTGACAAGTGTTTAGCCCTTGGATGGTTAAGTGTTCGATTATAAACGCAGCATTCAGCAATCAGCATTCAGCCCGCGGGCGGCCGTGGCAATCCTTAAGAAGATCCTTGGCACACAAACGAAACCTCAAAAAACCCCTACCACTGATGACGGTGATCTGACCGATCTCCAGTGATAAGACCAATGAGTAGAGCGAGATTGATTGAGACCCTCGAATTCTTGTCGTGTTCTCAGCACCCCAGACACAGAAACAGAATCGCATCGCGAAGATTTTTTGAGATGTTGCCGGCTCGCTTTTCATAGAGCCGATAAAACATCAAACTGATTCGCGGGCTGAATGCCGAGTGCTGAGTGCCAGCGCTTATTGCCGCACGGTGCACGAACCCTTTATATTCCTCAGCTATGGCAAATAAGCGCATCGCCGTTATTCCCGGCGACGGCATCGGCAAAGAGGTAATCCCCGCGGCGATCAAAGTGGTTGAGGCTACAGGGGCGGCGGTCCAGTTCACTACTTTTGACTGGTCGGCGGACCGTTATCTCAAGGACGGCACCACCATCCCGCCGGACGGATTTGCCATGCTGGCACGCGATTTTGACGCCATTTTTCTAGGGGCGCTGGGCGATCCGCGCGTACCTTCCAACATTCACGCCAAGGAAATCCTGCTGGGCATGCGATTCAAGATGGATTTGTATGCCAATGTGCGCCCGGTGAAGCTGCTGGATGAATCGCTGTGCCCGCTCAAAGGCGTAAAGCCGGAGCACGTGGACTTTGTAGTGGTGCGCGAGAACACTGAAGGCCCTTACGTGGACGCCGGTGGCGTGCTCAAGCAGGGAACGCCGGACGAGGTCGCCACCCAGGAAGATTTCAACACCCGCAAGGGCGTGGAGCGGGTAATTCGCTTTGCCTTCGAGTTGGCACGCAAACAGGGCCGCAAAAAAGTGCTGATGAGCGATAAATCCAACGTGATGACCTATGCGGGCGGCCTCTGGCAGCGCGTTTTCAAGGAAGTTGCGGCCGAGTATCCGGACATTCAATCCTCCCACATGTACGTGGATGCATTGTGCATGCACATGGTGCGCGATCCAAAACAGTTCGATGTGATCGTTACCAATAATATGTTTGGCGACATCATCACCGATCTGGCGGCAGCGCTTCAGGGTGGACTGGGGATGGCGGCCAGCGGAAATATCCACCCGGGAAAGACTTCCATGTTCGAGCCAGTCCACGGCTCGGCGCCGCCCTTTGCCGGAAAGAACATTGCCAACCCCATCGGCGCTATCGCGACCGCTTCCATGATGTTGGAACACCTCGGGTTAATTCAAGAGGCAGAGCGCATCAATCAGGCAGTTTTGGAGGCCGTTCGGCAGAAGAAGACAACGTCGGATATCGGAGGCAGCCTGGGGACGAGAGAGTCGGCGGAGTGGATTGGCAGATCTCTTAGATAGTGAATAGGTAGTGAGTAGTTTATTGAGATCAAAGTGAAGGAACCCTTACCGCCGGTCAGACTTGTTCAAGAAAGGGAAGATAAGCGCTTTTAGCCTGCAGCTAAGTCTCAAAAAGCTTCTTTCGATTTATTTCAGGTTGAAATGGCTGGGTACCTCTGAGCTACTTCTGAATGCGAATTAATCCCTCCTACAACTAAGAATTCACCATTCAATTTTTTTCGCAACACAGCGCAAGATTCTGTGTTATATTCGTTTGTGCGTAGGAGAACGCCATAGATCATGAAGACTATCACGCAAAACTCGTTGCGTAGGCTACCGGGGCTGGTTCCAAGCTCTGATAGCGTCTGGGCGTTCACCGATTCCAAACGCTAACCTCCGGCGTTCAGATCCTACGCAAATAGCCACAACCAAACTTTAATTTTGTCGCTGCGCTCCAAACCGCTTAAGTGCTTGGAACGTGGTTGACGCTTACAGCTCCTGAAGCGGGCGGCGCGGCGCGCAAGTCGGCCTCGCCGCCAAACATGGATAACAGATTCTAGTTTCCAGTCGGTGGCGGGTGATGGGAGATACTTCCTCCACGATAGATGTGCAGCGCAGATGGGAGATCTGCCGGGGCTCCGAAAACCTGTAAGGCGGAGGCGTAGCGGCGTTTGTTTAAGGTCGCTGCGCTCCAAACCGCTCGAGGTTGATACACCCGGAAACTGTTCACAGCTCCTGAAGCAGCGTGGCGCAGCACGCAAGTCGGCTGTGTCGCGGATGGAATGCATGTGAGCAGCTATGGAGAGTGCGCCCCGATGCACGCTCCTGTCTATTGTTCCCCGACTGGATGGGTTTTAATTTTGCCGGTGGTGAAGGCCTGGGTTACTTCGCCTGGTAAACGAAAGGGCTTTTCTGTGGCAGCGATGCTATCGGAAGCCCGTTACCTGGGTCGCTGGTTCCCCGGCATGAACAGACAACAGACATTGGTCCTGGCTGTTGTGGACCGAAATTCAGCCCGTGAGGGCTGGAAGGCTAATGGTGGATCGCCGATTAGCCGAAGCTTTGGAAATTAAATCGGTGGTGTAGGCAGGGGTTCCAAATTAGTGTCCCTTACCGGTTGTTCCCCGATATTTCCTTTAGCTTTGGGCCGCTAGCCAAACCGCAGCTCCGCTGAACGGGACTGCTTAGAAAGAAGCAACTGGGGGTATGAGCTTGCGCAAAGTCTATGGCGGCACGCCGGTGGACGGCGAATCGCGTTGCGATACGTGTGCCCACGGACAGATCATCCAGGGGTATGCGGAGAGCGAGCGCATCGCTTTCTGCACCAAGCTGTGGGATGCGGTTCGCATTCCCTTTAAGGTCAGGCAATGCTCTGGCTATGAGGACAGGAGACTTCCGGATTTCGACGAGATGAAAGAAATCGCATGGCAACTCAGCAGCAAGAGTGCCGGTCACGAGGCGGGTTTCGTTTCCGTCGATAAGCGGAAGACACCGCAAGAGCAAGAAGAATGAAACCAATGGACTGGTGAGGCGTCACAGGTTTCCAGTAGAGAAAGGAAAAAACCAATGGCCCGTATCAACATTCCCTGGCTGAAGCCTGGCGGCCTTCGCACCCATGAGGGCGCACCCGCACGCCACATTTCTCCGGAGCTACAACTACGCCGTTCGGTTCTGGCTTGCATGCTGTGGGAGGACCCGTTCTACGAGGATGGTGTCGCCATCGCCGGACGGATCCGCGAGCTGGTAACGCAGGTCCCGGCCGAAAAGGTGGCGGCCCTGGCAGTTGAGGCGCGCGAAAAGATGAAGCTGCGTCACGTGCCGCTCCTGCTGGTGCGCGAGATGGCGCGGCTGAAGACCCACCGTCATCTGGTGGCAGAGACACTGGCGCGCGTGATCCAGCGCGCCGATGAACTGGCGGAGTTCGTGGCTCTTTACTGGAGTGAGGGCAAGCAGCCTCTCTCCGCGCAGGTGAAGAAGGGCCTGGCTTCCGCCTTCACCAAGTTTGACGAGTACGCGCTGGCCAAGTACAACCGCGCCGCTCCGGTCAAGCTGCGTGACGTGCTCTTCCTCTCTCATGCCAAGCCGGTTGATTCGGCCCAGGCGGAGCTGTGGAAGCGTCTGGTGGATGGCGACCTGGCGACTCCCGATACCTGGGAGGTTGCACTCTCTGCCGGCGCCGACAAGCGCGAGGTATGGGAGCGACTGCTGCGTGAGAACAAGCTGGGCTCTCTGGCCTTGCTGCGCAACCTTCGCAACATGGCGGACGCCAAGGTGGATCCGCCGCTGATCGGCGCTGGTCTGACGCGCATGAAGACTGAGCGCGTGCTGCCTTTCCGCTTCATCGCGGCTGCGCGTTACGCGCCGCAGTGGGAAGCGGAGCTGGAGCAGGCGATGTTCAAGTCGCTCGAAGGCCAGCCCAAGCTGCCGGGAAAGACCGTGCTGCTGGTGGACATCTCCGGCAGTATGGACGCCCAGCTCTCGCGTCGGGGCGAAATGCGGCGCAACGATGCCGGATACGGCCTGGCTGTGCTGCTGCGCGAGATCGCGGAGAAGGTGAGCATCTACAGCTTCTCTGACAACCTGGTGCGCGTCCCGAACCGTTCAGGATTCGCGCTGCGCGATGCTCTCCATGTGAGCCAGCCGCACAACGGCACTTACCTGGGTAAGGCGCTCAGCGGGATTGAGGAAAAGTATGATCGCCTGATCGTGATTACGGATGAGCAGGCGCACGATTCTGTTCCCAACCCTAAGGCGCGGGGCTACGTGATCAACGTTGCCAGCTATAAGAACGGAGTAGGCTACGGTCCGTGGGTACACATCGATGGCTGGAGTGAGGCCGTGATTGAGTACATCCGCGCCGCCGAACCGATGCTTTAAGAACAAATTGGCAGTTGGCAAATGGCAATTTGCCAAAAACTCATTTTGGGTGGTCTCCGAAAGAAGAGACCACCCGATTTTTTATGCGTTAAGCCTATCTGGCGCTTCCTCCAGCGCTCGCAGCCGCAGCTTGAGCAAACGGATTCGGAATGAAGGCCACGCCTTTGAACGCCTGCACTGAATTCCAATAGCCAGTCAAGATCAGATGCTGGTACAGCAGTTCCTGCACCCAGGCGCCGATGTTTGCAAATGAATTGTCCGTAACTACGAATGAGAGACCGTGGGCCAGCAGCCCTCCGACCAGCCGGATCTTACTGACTTTCTCTTCCATGTCCTGCATAGCCTTGCGGAGTATGGCCTGGATCTCTTCGAGTGCCTTGTTCTGAACCGCATCTGAGACTGCATTTGCTTTCGTAAGCTGACACGAGCCCACCAGGATCCGGCTGTCCACGGGTGACTGTTGACTGTAGTGGGCGTGGCGAACAAGGAGAACGAGTTCGAGCGCGTCAACCAGGGTCCTGACAATGCCGGGGGACGGGATTTGGCACTGGTTCCAGAGCTGCTTGATGCCACCCAGTCCGGCAAAAGCCGTGGGAACCAGATCAATGGTATTGAACCATCGCGGTCGGAACGGGAAGGCCTTTTCGTACAACTCAATGAACGCTGAGTTGCCGGCCGAGGGCGCAGCAAAGCTGTTCGGCACAATTTTTGTTCCAGCGGGAAGTTTGGAAGCCAGGTCAAGCGCCACGACTGTTGTCTGGCACCCGCCCAGGCTATGCCCGGTCACTACCACGGGTGCATCCGGATTCCTGGCAACAAAAGCCTTCAGGTAGTCGGCCACGGTCTGGTGAGTATCAGGGTCTTGAAAGCCGGTCAGGATCTTGAGTCCATCCTGGGTTCCCTTGGCAATCCTGGCGCCAACCTGGTTGTTGGCCGGAAAAACTACCTGGTCTGCAGCGTCCAGATCCTCGACAAGCTGCTTCAAAATTCCAGATGGTTTGGCCTGCGTATCGGTGCCACGAATGGCAACGGCAGAGAACACCGGCAATCCACTGCCGGCATCCACGAATTCGGCGGCATACATTAAATTGCTGTTATCGTTTGTGACTTGTGGTCCCCAGGCGAGCCTCCACTTTCCCGGCACAGTGCCTTGTGGAACCGGCATGGCCGGAAGAAGCTGCTTGATCTGGGCGACGGCTTTCTGGCCGTCGTTTTCATCGGCGTAGGCCAGTTGGCACAACATGAGATAGCAAAGGCCAAAGAAATCACTCGTCTCGACTTTTTTTCGCGCGCCGTTAAGGTCATCCGGACCGGACTGCGCAGTGGCTGGCGTTGAGGCCATAGTTTTTCTCCTTTGAGAATCAAACGTAAAAGTATGTGCTGCGCTAAGGGGGGATGGGCGCACTATAACCCAAAGTCGACAAATTGCAAAGAAAATCCGCGCAAATCTCCAGGCAGCTTTCTCTTTTGGGAAGGTGATATGGGGTCCTCCCTCGTCGCGGTTTACGATCACGTCACACCGCGTCACCAGATCTCGCGATTTTTGACCATTCGCCACATTTGCGTCTCATGCTTTATCGTTATGAATAGAGTGCCTTTTTTGACGGACACTCCCTGCATTTCACATGAAAAAATCCAGTTTACTGTCGTTATTGTTCTTCCTGATTCCCCTGGCGCCCGCGCAGACGGGGCAACAACCGCCCGCGCAAACCACGCCGCCTCCGGCGCACACCGACCAACAGCAAGGGCCAAAGAAGCCGGCGTCGGACCAGGAGAAAACACCAGAAAAAGAGCACAAGATCACGCCGGAAGAAGCCAAGGAGCTTTTTAAGTCGGTCGATCAGATTTTGCGCTTTGCCAGTCAAGATACTCTGTTGCCGTTCAAGCATCCGGTCAAGAAAGCCATGGTGAGCCGGGACGAAGTGGAAAAGTATATTGGCGACAAGTTCAAAGACGATGTAGACCGCATCCGTTTTGAGCGTTCTGAACTTGTGCTGAAAAAGTTTGGGCTCCTGCCGCGGCAGTTCAAACTCCATGATTTCCTGATCAAGCTTTTGGGCGAACAGGTGGCCGGCTACTACGACGAGAAGAAGAAGACCATCAACCTGCTGGATTGGGTGGCGCTGGACATGCAAAAGCCGGTCATGGCCCACGAGTTGACGCATGCTCTCCAGGACCAGAGCTTTGACCTGGAAAAGATGGTGAAGAAGGACGAAGAGATCGAGAAGCGCGGCCCCGAGGACTTCAATGCGCTGATTCAGATTGACGAAGAGTCCACCGCCCGCACCGCCATCATGGAAGGACAGGCCATGATCGTGTTTGCGGACTATGTGCTCAACACCATGGACACGGACAATTCATGCAGTGATGATCCCTCCTGCCCCATTCCGGACAAGCGCAGCGTTGCCGACTTCCCCAAGTTTGTTGATCTGATGCTGAGCCAGATGGACAAGGAAAAAGGAGACTCGCTGATCGATAACGCCCCCCTGCTGCTTCGGGAAGAGCTGCTCTTTCCGTACAGTCAGGGCATGAAATTCATAGCGCGGTTGCTGACTTCCGGCGGCAAGCAATCGGCCTTTACCCAGGTGGTGAAGCGCATGCCCAAGACTTCGCGGGAAATCATGGAGCCGGAGGAGTACCTGGCCGGCCGGGTTGTCCCGCCGCTGCTGCTGCCTGATTTCAAATTCTTGCGAGAGGACTTTGAGGCGTTTGACGCTGGCGCTGTCGGCCAACTGGATGTAAGCATCTTGCTTAAGCAATACACGGAGGACGCCATAGCGGACCGGCTCAGCAAGGAATGGCGTGGAGGCTCGTACTACGCTGTGGGGCGCAGAGGGGCCAAGCCGCCTGACGCGAACTCCACCGCGCACGTCGGGCTTATCTATGTTTCCAAGTGGTCCAATGAGAGTGCGGCACAGGAATTCGCCAAAATATATGCTTCGTCGCTGCCGCAACGGTATAGCAAGGTGGAACATCCGCAACGCGACGGCCCTCCGGGGCGGGACAAGTACTTAACCGCAGATGGCCCCATTTACATTCAGCAAACCGGCAGCCTGGTGGTTGCGGTGGAAAGTTTCGAAGACAGCGTTTCAGAAAAACTCGTCCAGGCGGTACTGGCGCAGCAGGCTCAGCCACAGCAAGCCGCGAAGTAAGACCTGTTTGGTTATAATCAGCGGTACGACATACTTTTTCAGGAGACTTTGCTTTTGCAAGAGGCAGAAATTGGGATCATAGGCGGCAGCGGTCTGTATGCAATGCCCGGACTGATTGACGTCCAGGAAGTGGCGTTGCAAACCCCATTTGGCAACCCTTCCGATAGCTTTGTGCTGGGGACCCTGGAAGGGCGCAGAGTTGCGTTTCTGGCGCGCCATGGACGGGGGCACCGCATTCTTCCCAGCGACCTGAATTTTCGCGCCAATATCTACGGCATGAAAAGGCTCTCCGTGGAGCGCATTATCTCCGTCTCCGCAGTCGGTTCGCTCAAGGAAGAACACAAACCGACCGACTTCATCGTCCCTGACCAGTTCATTGACCGCACTTACCGCCGCATTTCCACTTTTTTTGGAGATGGCATAGTCGCGCACATCTCCTTTGCCGATCCCATCTGCCCGGAAGTAGCCTCCGTTATCGGAGACTCATGCAACCGGATCGGAGTTGTGGGCAAGACGGGTGGGACTTACGTCTGCATGGAGGGTCCGCAGTTCTCCACCAAAGCGGAATCCCATCTCTATCGCAGTTGGGGGGCTGATGTAATCGGGATGACCAACCTCCAGGAAGCCAAGCTCGCCCGCGAGGCGGAGATTTGTTATGCGACCATGGCCATGATCACCGATTACGATTGCTGGCATACCGGGCACGATGCAGTCACTGTCGAGCAGGTGGTTAAGGTATTGAATACGAACTCAGAAAATGCGGCCAAGGTGATCCGGCAGGCGGTAACGCTCATGCCCAAAAAACGCCAGTGTACGTGCGGATCTGCTTTGGAGCATGCCATCATGACCGATCCCAGCAAGATCCCACCGGCCACACGGCAGAAGCTGGGTCTTCTGGTGGATAAGTATCTCAACAAGGGCCAGGAGGCAAAAGCGTAAGTGTCACTCCTGGTAGTTGGCTCTGTCGCTTTTGACGCCATCAAGACTCCCTACGGCGGGGTGGACCGCATTCTGGGAGGAGCAGCCACTTATTTTTCCCTCGCGGCAAGTTTCTTTACGCAGGTCCGCGTGGTCGCGGTGGTAGGCGAAGACTTTACCGAAAAAGAAGAGCAGGTCTTCCGCAACCATAAGATTGACACCACGGGCATTGTGCACGAGAAAGGCAAGAGTTTTTTCTGGTCCGGCGAATACGGAGAGAACGTAAATGAGGCCAAGTCGCTGGATACTCAGCTCGGCGTCTTCGCTACATTTAATCCCCAGGTTCCTGCCGGCTACAAGGACACCGAGTATCTCTTCCTCGCCAATATTGATCCGGTGCTGCAAGTCAATGTTCGCCGGCAGATGAACGGCGCCAGGTTCGTGGGCGGCGACACCATGAATTTTTGGATCAATGGCCATCGGGGCAATCTGGAGAAAATGCTGAGCGCGGTTGATGCCTTGCTAATCAACGACACGGAGGCCAAAATGCTGGCCCAGGATGCCAGCTTGCCTCGCGCCGCACAAAAAATCCTGAAGATGGGACCCAAGGCGCTGGTGATCAAGCACGGCGAATATGGCGCAACCGTATTTTTTCAAGATGGCGCGTTTGGCATTGGCCGCCATCCCTTCCGCGCCCCCACTCTGCCTATTGAGGCCGTTACAGACCCCACCGGCGCGGGCGATAGTTTTGCCGGAGGGTTCATGGGATACATTGCTTCGCGGGGCACGCTGACCCGTGACGTTTTCAAAAAGGCCATGTTTTACGGCGGGGTCATGGGCTCGTTTGCGGTAGAGGCCTTCGGCACGGAGCGGTTGCAGAGGCTCACGCGCGAAGAAATTGAAGAGCGCTACAAGATATTCCGCGAACTCACGCACATCGAATAGATTGCATTGCAGGTTTCGCAAGCAGGTAGTTGCGGCGCTATCGCCCGCAGCACCTTTTGTATCGTTTTCCGCTGCCGCAGGGGCAGGCTGAGTTGCGACTTGGAGTGTTTACGGGAAGATTCTGCCGCTGCGCTGGTGGGCGGGTACTACCGAATCCTTGTGGTGGCAGATCTTGATACTTGACATGTTCAGAGGCGCCTTTCTCCAGTAGTGTTCGAACAATCGTTAACGCCGCCCGGTGCGGATCGGTGAAGTTGCCGTCGTGCAACAAATCTTGTTCGTGCAAACGAGCGCCTGCTTTCCGGATACCGTCGGCAGCGATTGGGAGTCCAGCACCTCCGGTCATCCAAAATAACCCCAAAGGGATAGTGCGAGTGGCATAGGCAATATTGAGGGCATTCTGGCTCATCCCTAAGTCCATGACGAAGAGCTCTTCGCGGGTGAACAGGTCCGTGAAATAGACACCTGCTCCTTCCACGCGCGACAGTGGGACCAAAATTCGATATTTTGCAAGCCGGAATGCTTCCAGCAGTTCGCGTTCTTCCGTGCCCGCCAATAGGGGATGGCTTTCCGCGTACTTTTCGACCAGGTTCTTTCCCCCTTCGATCCAGTCGTAGAGGCAGCAGTCCATAAGCACACTCGTCTCATCTTCAGCGTGAAACACCAGTGTTCCTCGTTGCAAAATGCCAATCGCCTTACCCACATCGTCCATGGCTTGATTGGGAACAGTCTGGACAATTTTGTTGTTCAGGTCGGCGGCCAATCTACGCAAACGTCTGTAGCGCTCAATATCCGTCCCGGAGGGTGTGAAGGATAGAACGGGAGAAGAAGTCATGCCCCATAGTCCAACGAAACCTGATCCCTGACAAGAGGTAACATTGTGGAAAATGCATACACTATCGCCACAGGAGCCAACAGCCCCCCTCGCCGACGTCAAACGGCGCTTCCCCATTCGTGACTATTGCATCTTGTCCGCCGCTGCTCTGGTCATTTCCTGCTCGGCCTTGATCTTCTATTTCCGCCACAGCGCAATCCTTCTCCACGGCGACGCGGTTGCCCACACCAACATTGCTCGCCACGTCTTTGATTCCCGCACCCCCGGCATTCTGGAATTTGGCACGGCGTGGCTGCCGCTGCCACACCTGCTGGCCATGCCGTTTGTCGTGAATGACTGGATGTGGCGCAGCGGGCTGGGAGCATCCATGCCTTCGATGATTGCCTATGTGGCGGGCATCCTTGGAATATTTCGCCTGGTTCGGGGAATTGTTTCCCGTCCTGCCGCATGGTTCTCCGCTCTGGTCTACGCGCTGAATCCCAACTTGATTTACATGCAGACCACGGCCATGACGGAGCCGCTGTATCTGGCGTTTTTCATCTGGGCCGTTGTTCATTTTTCTGAATTTGTCCAAACGGCGAGAACTGATCCGCAGCGCGCGGCCAAATCGCTACAGTTTTCAGCCATCATGATCTCCGCAGCCATGCTGGTGCGCTATGACGGATGGTTTCTGGCCGCATGTACCACACTAGCTCTGATCGTTACTCTGTGGGGACTCAAGCCGCGGGGAGTTCTGGACAAGGCGATTCGCCGGAGCGCAGTCCATTTCGTTCTGCTTCCAGCGATGACTGCATGCCTGTGGCTGGCTTACAACCATGGCGCGTACGGAAGGGCGCTGGAATTTGCCACCGGGCCTTATTCCGCCCATGCCATAGCTGAACGGACCAGGACCAGTTCGTTTCCCACGTATCCTGGAGAAAACGCTCCTCGAACCGCGGCTCTCTACTTCGTGAAAGCTGCAAGAATCATTGTGGGCGAGGGGCCGATTGATTCCTGGTTGCCCGGTTTTGCCTTTGCAGCGTTGCTGGCTTCTCTTTTTTTTTCCCGCAAGCATCTGCCCCTCGCGCTGCTGTGGGTTCCCGCTATTTTCTATATCTTGACCATCGCTTACGGAAGCGTTCCAGTTTACTTCCCCGAGTGGTGGCCGCACAGCTACTACAACGTTCGCTACGGATTACAAATGCTGCCGGCCATCGCTGTTTTTGTGGCGCTGGGCTATGAATTTCTTGCCCGGCTCATTCCACCGCGCGTTGCCGCGAGCCTGGTCATTCTGCTGGTAGTTGCGAGTTATATCTCGGTTTGGCAAAAGAAGCCGGTCTCCTTGCGCGAAGCTGAGGTCAATGGTGCTGCGCGCATGGCTTTTGACACAAACCTGGCGGCGGAGCTCGAAAAGCTGCCGGCATCGGCAACTCTCATGATGTACTGCGGCTCGCATTCCGGGGCTTTACAGGATGCCGGCATTCCCTTTCGGCGTGTGCTACGGGAAGGGAACCATCCGGATTGGGAGATCGGATTGAGCGGGCCAGCCAAGGTCGCCGATTATGTTGTGGCTATCCCATCCGATGAAGTTTTCTTAGCTGTAAGACTGTTTCCGCAAGATCTGAGCGTTGTTGCAACAGTTGACACGCCAGGCGGCCGCAAGGCATTCATCTATCGCTCGATACACTAAAGTTGGTGCTACAATCGGGCAGCTTTTCCTCGATGGAACACTTGTCATTAGCACTTTTGCCGCTTGTCATTGTCCCGGAGCCGCTCCTCCGGCTCGTCTGTGCGGCTGCCCTGGGCGGCGCCATTGGCCTGGAACGCCAATTGAAGCACCGTCCCGCAGGGTTGCGCACGCACATGTTCATCTGCTTCGGTTCCGCGCTATTTACTGTGCTCTCCATCCAATTGGCCGGTGAGTTTCAAGCCGAGCGCACCCGCATTGCCGCGCAGATCATCTCCGGCATTGGTTTCATTGGGGCGGGCTCCATTCTGCGTGACAAGGCAGGGGTTACCGGCCTTACCACGGCGGCCACCATCTTTGTGGTTGCCTCCGTTGGCATGGCATGCGGCGGCGGCTTTTACCTGCTGGCCACTTTTTCAGCCGTGCTGATCCTGCTTGCTTTGCTGGTGTTGGGCTGGGTAGAGACGCGTTTCAATCTAAAATCAGTGGCCATGAACTACAGTATTGTCAGCGGAAAAACTTCAGATGAAATTGTGAATGAGGTCAATGCTATTGTGGAGGAATGCGAAGCCACCTTACGCGGAACCCGCTTAAGCGCGCTGGAAGGAAAAGTGAGAATGGTCTTTACTGTAGACGGCACTCACATGGAACACAAACAATTGGCGGCTCGCCTCCGCGAGTCGGCCGACCTGTACAATTTTGAGGTCGCCCGCGGACTCGAGCGCGAATAAATGGTTCCGTTTACCAAGGCATCCGCCTGTGGCAATGATTTTCTCATTATTGACGGAATCCATGCCCCCGCCGACCTGTACAAATTCAGCCGCCAGATTTGCGATCGCCACAACGGTGTGGGTGCAGACGGCGTGGAATGGCTGTTTCCCGCCCAGGATGCGGACATCCGCGCACGCTTGATCAATGCTGACGGCAGTGAGGCGGAGATTTCCGGCAATGGCACACGCTGCGTGGCCGCTTACTTAGTCAGCCAGGGCGGTAAGGACAAGCTCACGATCCGCACCGGTGCGGGAACAAAACGTTGTAGTCTGATTTCCCGCGATGATAACCACTTTGAATTTGAGATGGATATGGGAGAGCCGCAGGTGGGGAACGATTTCTCCATCAAGCTGGCATCCGGCGAAGTGCATGGGACGCCGGTTTCGATGGGCAATCCGCACTATGTAGTCTTTGTGAAGGAATTCTCGCCTGCGTGGCAGGGGGAAGGGGCGGAGATCGGACGCCATCATGATTTTAAGCATGGAATCAACGTGGAGTTTGTGCGGATCAAGAGCCAGAGCGATATTGAAGTCCGCTTTTACGAGCGCGGCGTAGGTGAAACGCAGTCGTCCGGGACCGGCTCCTGCGCATCGGCAGTGGCTTCCATTGCCGCCGGCCGCGCCAACTCGCCGTTGAATGTTCATGCTCCGGGTGGGATTCAGGCCGTACGCTGGGATGGGAAGAGCGTGTTTCTTCGTGGGCCGGCGCGATTGATCTGCCGGGGAGAATATTGGGCTAGGCAGGTTTAGCCGTGAATCAACGCGAATGACGCGAATTAAAAATCTCTATAAGGAAAGGTCAGGCCACGATGACTTCAGACGACAATAGCGGCACCGAAGGCAAAAAGCATTGGGACCTGTGCCACGATATCGTTGAAGTTTATTACGCCGTCTACAACGAACTTGGTTTTGGCTTCTTGGAACTCGTTTATGAGGAAGCGCTGGAAATGGCGCTGACCCAGGCCGGTTTCCGGGTTGCGCGCCAGGTGGATACGCCGATCTGGTTTCGCGGAAAAAGAATTGGCAAGTACAAAGCAGATCTAATCGTAAACGATGCAGTACTGCTTGAACTGAAGGCGGCTCGCGCTTTGGAGCGAGAGCATGAGGCGCAGGTCCTGAACTATCTGCGGGCACGGATATTGAGGTTGCGCTTCTGCTGAACTTTGGCCCCAAATCTCATTTCAGGCGGTTAGTGTTTGATAACGCGAGAAAGGCATCCCGAGTTCGTTCAAAGTCCTTAGGCACGTCTTAAAGAAAATTCGCGTTTATTAGCGTAAATTCGCGGCAAAAAGGTTTTTCTGGTGAAGACTATCAAACCTCCGGCGCTAAGGCCTGGCGACAAGATCGGGATCATTGGTCCTGCCAGCAACATCCGGCGCGAGTTGCTTGAGGCAGGCGCGGCGCACCTCCTCCAGATGGGCTACGAGCCCATTTACCTACCCGGTATTCTGGAACGCGACCTTTACTTTGCCGGGTCCCTGGAGCGGCGATTGGGCGAATTGGAAGCCTTGCTGGACCGCGATGATATTGCTGCCTTGATCTGTGCTCGTGGCGGTTATGGCTCGAACTATCTTCTCGAGCGGCTTAACTTTGAAAACCTTCGCCGGAGCCCCAAGATAATTGTTGGCTATAGCGACAACACCTCGCTGCTCACGGCCATTCACGATCGCTGCGGTTTGGTTACGTTTCACGGTCCCATGGTGACCAAAGATTTTGCTACACCGGACGGCATGGAACTCTCCAGTTGGCAAAACGCGGTTGGTGGCGCTGCTACATGGAGCATTCCCACGGATGAAGTGCAGGTGCTCAAGGAAGGCAGTGCACAAGGAAAGCTGTATGGAGGATGCCTTTCCATGCTGGCCGCCTCTCTGGGTACGCCATTTGCGATCCACACGGATGACACCATTCTGTTTATCGAAGACATTGCAGCAAAGCCTTTCCAGATAGACCGGATGCTTATCCAGCTGCGCATGGCGGGAAAGCTGGAGCGGGTGAGAGGATTTGTCTTTGGCGAAATGGTAGATTGCGTCCAGCCCGGCGGACAGGACTACACGTTGCAGGAAGTCATCCTGCGTGTGCTGGAGAACTATGATGTGCCTGTTATCTATGGCCTGAGATCCGGTCATGTGTCCCGTAGCAACATTACGCTTCCTCTGGGTGTCCAGGCAGAGCTAATCGCGAACAGCTCTGGCATAACACTCCGGATTAAGGAATCATCCGTGCAAATCCGTTGAATCATCGTTGATCTGCTGATCTGTGGCGGGATTTATTTTTCTCCGTGCTTCAGTGCCCGGCGGTGAAGTTTGATTTAATCTAAAACTGTGTCCGAACAGCAGCACATTCATCTCATCGGCATCTGCGGCACCGCGATGGCATCCCTTGCCGGTTTGCTCAAGCAACGTGGCCTTAAAGTCACCGGTTCAGATGCCGCCGCTTATCCGCCCATGTCTGACTTTCTGGCTTCCATCAACATTCCTGTCGCCCAGCCCTATGCTGAGGCCAACTTAAAGCCCCGGCCGGACCTGGTCGTTGTAGGCAATGCCATCTCACGCGGCAATCCGGAACTGGAATATGTCCTGGATGAGCGCATGCCTTTCCGCTCCCTGCCGGATGTCCTCCATGAATATTTCCTGCGCACTCGCGAGCCGGTGGTGGTGGCGGGCACGCATGGAAAAACTACAACTACATCCATGCTGGCATGGATTTTTCAATCGGCGGGCAAAGACCCTTCATTCCTGATTGGCGGCATAGCCGAGAATTTCGGCAGCAGCTTTGCTTTGAAACAGGGAAAACACTTCATTCTCGAGGGCGATGAATACGACACTGCATTTTTTGATAAAGGCCCAAAATTCCTGCACTACTTTCCCCAGGCAGTCATCCTTACCTCAGTTGAGTTTGACCATGCCGATATCTATAAGGACCTGGACGCTGTGAAGACCGCGTTCAAGCGTTTGGTCAACCTGGTTCCGCGCAAGGGGAAGATCATCGCCCACGACTCCAATGCCAATGTGGATGAATGTCTCTCCCGTGCTTTTTCCCAGGTGGAACGCTACGGAACAAAAGAAGGCTCCTGCTGGCAGATCAAGAACATGAACTTTGCTCCAGGAGCCACCTCATGGTCAGTGCTGCGGGAGGGTAAACATTGGGCGGACTTACAATTTCCCCTGGCGGGGGAGTACAACGTGCTCAATGCCACCGCGGCTGCGGCCGTGGCCTCCCATTATGGGATTGAGCTGGCCGTCATTGCCGATGCTCTGAAGAGTTTCAAGAGCGTCAAACGCCGGCTGGAGGTGAAGGCGGAGATTGACGGCATTACCATCATCGATGATTTTGCACACCACCCGACGGCGATTGCCGAGACCCTGCGGGCGTTGCGCACTCGCTATCCTTCAGCCCGGCTGTGGGCCATCTTTGAGCCACGTTCCAACACCGTTCGGCGAAAAGTCCTGCAGAAGGAGTTGGTGAGCAGCTTGTCCCTCGCCGACCAGGTGATTATTGCCAGCGTGTTCAAGGCCGAAGCCATTCCGGAAGACGAGCGGCTCACAACCGGGTCTGTTGTGGCGGGTGTGAAGCGCAGCGGCAAGCCGGCCCGCGAACTGGCTGATGCCGATGCCATCGTGAAGGAGGTTGCACCGGAGCTGCGTTCCGGTGATGTGGTTGCCATTCTTTCCAACGGCGGGTTTGGCGGAATTTATGAGAAATTGCCGCGCAAGCTGGAGGAGTTACACGGTACGCGGCCCGCATGATTCCGCTTCTACGCATGCTCGCAGCCATGCTGTTCCTGATCATTGTTGTTCCGCCGGCGGCGCTGGTAGTTTTTCCCTGGACGTTGATTACCGGCAAAATCGGATTTCTCTACTGGATTGGCATCACCATCACCCGGTGCGTCGTGCGGATCACGGGCACAAGATTTCAAGTCCGTGGATTAGACCAGATTGATCCGGCGGGCACGTATATCTTCATGTCCAACCACGTCTCCAACCTGGATCCGCCAATCCTTATGCCGCTTATTCCGCGGCGGACCTCAGTCCTGGTCAAGAAAGAGCTTTGGCGCGTTCCCATTCTTGCCCGCGCGCTTGACCTGGCTTCCCTGGTTCCAGTGGAAAGGAACAACCGGGAGGCAGCCATCCAAAGCATCAAAAGAGCGGGCGAAGTGATGCGGCAAGGGGTCAATATGATGGTCTATCCGGAAGGCACGCGTTCCACCGATGGCCGCCTGCATGCCTTCAAGAAAGGGCCATTCCACCTGGCCGCAGAGACCGGCTTCCCCATTGTTCCGGTCACTATGCTGGGAACGTTCGAGATGATGCCGAAAGGCAAGTTTGCGGCCACGGGCGGAACGGCCACGGTGGTTTTTCATCCGCCTATGGATCCGAAGAATTTCACTTCCAGGGAGGAACTGATGGAGGCAGTGGCGACCGCGATCCGGAGCGCGCTGCCCGCTGAAAGGCAATAGTGCGGCGCGGTTCCTTGCTCACTGCCAGGAGGGTGCCGAATGCTTGCTGATATTCTCTGGATACTGGTTTCTGATCACCCGGGTCGCACGATTTCAGCGGTTCTTCATCTCGCTGACTACTCCATCCTGCATCAGCTTGATTTCCATTGAGCCTTCGTCGTTCTTGTGTACCACCGGGCCCGAAGATACATGATCGATGCCACGAGCGTTGAGGAATTCTATTTTTAATGTACCGGTGGCTGTGGGTTTGATCCTGTACTGGAAGCTCTTGCCTGGTTCGAGCGAATTAATTCCAAACGTGGCTTCGGGATAGTCAATCACGATGGTAGAAAGTTTTTCCGTGCTGGTATTCGTGACCGTTACCTGAATCACATGAGAACGCGCGCATCCGGCGAAGGCAGTCAGCAATAGCGCAAGCAGCAGCGAAGGCGTTTTTAGCCTGGCAATTTTTGTCTTGGCAGTCTTTATCTTGGCAATACTGGCAAAGCTCATTTTTTTTCAATCACCCGTGCCGTCAGCACCACGCCGTTGCGGTTGTCATGCAACTTGAGAGGGAACACCAGGATGTTCCAGTTCCAGCGGGCAGTTTTAGTAGGCAGATGCGGCAATCCTCGGAAGCTGCGGTCCACATAGGTTTCGCGCGTGTCGGCGACGGTGCGGATGATGTCCTTCCACTCTACGTCCAGCTCGGGAAACTCTTCAAACACGTTCTTGCCCGTGAACCAGTTCCTTCTCTTCTCATACAATTTTGCAAAGTATTCGTTTACATAGAGCCAGTTGCCATCGCGATCCAGGATTTCCAGCACCACGTCCTCACCCATGGCCATGGCAATGCGTGAGTAGAAGAAGCCGCGGGCGTCCACCACCACCGGCTTGCCGCGCCGCTTGGCCTCGAAAGAGTGGAGTGCCGCCAGCAGGTCGTCCACCGAACTGTAGCCTTTGAGCAGGTGCATGTCTTCCACGCCGCCGAACTTACGTTCTAACGTGGCGGATAAAATAATGATGGGCACTTCCGGCCGTTTATCGCGCAAAGATTGAGCTACTTCGGTGCCGAACTTGCCCGCACCAAGGTGGTAATCCAACACCGCAATATCGATGTTGCCAAGATGAGCCTCGGCTTCTTCCACGGAAGAAGAACTAACGGCTTCATAGCCGTTTTGACGAAGAATCGCTGACCTGAGGATCAGGTTGTCCTGACGATCATCGAGGAGAAGCACGCGGATTGTTTTTCTTGCTTCGCCTTTGCCGGTTTCCATGCTGCGATCAGTCGTCCTTAGAGGACTTGGAACTCAGGCGCACGGCTTTGGCCAGTTCCGGCAACCTGCTGAAGATAGCAACGCTGCGCCGCCATTGCTTGTGATCAAACGCGGGAGAGCCGCTGATCATCTTTCCCGGTTCTATGTCACCATGGGTTCCACTCTGCGCCGTGACGATGACACCGTCACCCACTTTGCAGTGTCCGGCCACGCCTACCTGGCCGGCCAGAATCACATTTTTGCCCAACTCGGTTGATCCAGCCAGACCCACCTGCGAGCAAATCATGACATTTTCACCCAAGGTACAGTTGTGGCCAATGTGGACCAGATTATCTATCTTGGTTCCCCGGCCAATGCGCGTCTCTCCCAGGCTGGCGCGGTCGATGCAGCAGTTTGCCTGTATCTCAACATCATCTTCGATCACCACCCTGCCCGACTGGGGAATCTTTTGCCATCGGCCGCTATCGTCTTTGGCAAATCCGAAACCATCTGAGCCGATCACCACTCCATTGTGCAGCAGCACGTTGTGGCCAATCTCGCAGTGCTCGCGAACGGCCACGTGCGAGTGGGCAAAGAAATCGTTTCCGATCTTGACGCTGCGATAAACCACCACATGCGGCAGCAAGGTGCAGTTGTTCCCAATTTCCACGTCAGCATCAATCACCGTGTAAGCGCCGATGGAAGCATTTTTCCCAATGTTGGCCGAGGGATGAATTACGGCCGTTGGGTGAATGATGCGCTCATACTCGAGCGGCCGGTGGAACAGCTCAGCCGCACGCAAATAGGCATATTGTGGATTTCTGGTGCGCAGCGTGGGCTTATCCAGAGCCGGGAAATTTTCTTCGACGATGATGGCCGAAGCGTGTGTGCTGCCGGCAGAGGACGCATATTTGGGGTTGGCGATAAAAGTAATCTGACCGGGAGCAGCGGTATCAATGGCGGCAATGCCGGTTATTTCCGCGTCGGCCTGGGACGGTTCCAGCCGGAGACCTAACTTGCTGGCGATCTCCTGAAGTTTCATGGGTACTCAACTATTCCACAACAAAGAACTCTGTCCCCGTGGCAGGGGTTGGTCTTCGGCTTTTCAATTACCAACTTACAACTTACAACTTACCAAATTGCCCAGTTCTTTGACACTCATTCGCCAAACAATTGAACTTGTTGCGTGTCCTCAATGCGCTTGCGGCGCGCCTGAGCGTGGCCGATCACGGCCAGCACGCTGATTTCTTCCAGGGCCGATTTTGGCACGAAAACCCGCTGCGTGTTGCCGCGCGTATCGGGTGGAGTGACCAGGTAGCCCTCCGCTCCAACCTGGTTGAGATCATTGGGCATCATCCCTTCCAGGATGTCATTGTCGGTAAACTTGAGGCGCACCCAAAGGCCCTCCGTGCGAGGCCGCGTGGTGAAGGTTTTGCGCGCGGGGCCGCTAGCATCGGCAAAGTCACGAACAAAATCCACGCTCTTGATTTCCTGCAAAGCAATTTGCACCAGTTTGCCGGAGGTGTTCAGGAGTTCCAGCTTGCCATCGACCACAAAATTGGCCGGGGAGACGTATCCGCTGAGGGAATCGCGCCCTAATTTCCTGACGATCACTTTCTTGTGGGTGGATGGCATGGACCTGACTTGATTCTCGCATGATTTGCGCGTGCTCAACGGATTCACCCTATTGGGTAGCCAAACGGTTAATCTTTGTGATATGGTGTGAGGTTTATCGCAGTTCCTGCTGGCGTCGTCTAAGTCTCGTATAAAGTGTAACTTACGGTAAACTTGGGAATATTTATCAAAAATCCGGTACTAACCCGGAAGGCAGCGGTGTGTAGATAACCTGATGGCAGACTTTATCTACCTGATGGAAACCCGGCTGTCGCCGGATCAACAACGCGCGCTGGCGCTGGTGACTGAAGTCGCCCGGGCCCACCAGATGAACGTGTATCTGACTGGTGGGGCGGTGCGGGACATCATCAGCGGGTTTGTCATTCGCGACCTGGACTTTTCCGTCCAGGGCAATGCGCTCAAGCTCCAGAAGGATTTTGAGAAGGCTGGCGCGGTCATTGAATCGAGTGATGAAACTACGCGCACCCTCATGCTGCTTCTCCCCGGCAACGTTCGCGGCGAGGTGACCGGCACGCGTTCAGAAAGATATGACAAGCCGGGCAAGCCGGCTGAAACCACTCCCGGCACAATCTATGACGATATGCGCCGCCGGGATTTCACCGTCAATGCTATGGCCCTTTCTCTGAATCCCGGGTCGCGGGGCCTGCTGACGGACCCTTTTAACGGCATGGCGGACATTGAGGCCAAAGTCCTGCGCATTCTTCACAATTATGCATTTTACGAGGAGCCTTCGCGGCTGATTCGCGCCACCCGGCTTTCGGCCCGCTTCCACTGGGCGCTGGAAGAGCGTACCCAGGCCCGCTACGATGCCGCCAAAGAGAATAACTACATTGAGAACATAGCCGACCGCGCTGTGGGACACGAAATCGAGCAACTTGCCCACGAAGAGGATCCGATCGGCGTCCTGAAGGCACTGGAGAAAGAGGACTGGCTCAAGGTTCTGGTCCCCCATCTTTCTGTGGCAAAAGTGGATACCGCAGCTGTTGCACAGTTGTTTAAGGTCAAGCAGCAGATGCAGGAACTCGGGATGAATCCGGATGCCAGCCCGATTGTCATGCACCTGCTCACCCGCAAGCTGGGTGGAGACGTCTCTGCCATCCAGAAGCAGATTCCCAACAAAGGATTTGTCGAGCGCTGGCGCAGCCTGGAAGACGACACCAAGGAATTCACCAAACATCTGGCTGGGAAAGACCTGGCGCAACCATCGCAGATCTGGAAATTCCTGATGCAGAGCCGCCCGGAGTTTGTGTTGTTTGCCGCCATTACATCGCGGCCGGCAGTGGTGGAGCAAAAGCTGAAGAATTTCCTCACCAAGTGGCCACAGGTGAAGCAGAAACTCCCATTTCCGGAGATGGTCGAGATGCGCATCACGCCGGAGCATCCGGAGTACAAGAAGATCATGGACGATGCGTTCTTCATGCTCATGGATGGCAAGCTGCGGAATCACAATGAGATTGTGAAATATCTGGAGCCATACAAGCCACCGGAACCTCCGCCTCCTCCGCCTCCAGTGCGTCGCGGGCGGGCTGCTAAGAAAGAAGTGGCCGCCGCAGCGACAGGCGAGCCTGGAGCCGCACCCAAGAAGCGCGGGCGCAAGCCGAAAGCTTTGGCGGCTGCGCTGGCCGCTGGCGCGCCAGCACCGGCAGCGCCTGCCCCTGCTCCTGCGCCTGCCAAGGAGCCCGAAGCAAAGAAAGCGCCTGAAGCCAAAGCGAAGCCTGCTCCTGCGCCGGCTAAGAAAACCGCCAAGGCGCAAGAAAAGGCCACCAAGAAAAAGCCTGCGGAAAAGAAGCCGGCGGCAAAGAAGAAAGCTACCCCGAGAAAGAAATCCGGCAAACACAAGTAGGTCAATGTAGCCCGGCCAAAAGACTTCGCTCTTGCAGTCACCAGATCACCTGATTCTTCCCGGTTTTCCACATTTCCACCGCACCAGCCACTTATAATTGAGTGATAAGCTCACCCTGAATGTCAGACTTCGTACATCTTCATCTGCATACCGACTACTCACTGCTGGATGGCGCCTGCAATATCGACAAACTGGTCAAGCGCGTAGCGGAGATTGGCCAAAAGTCAGTTGCCATGACGGACCACGGCAACATCTATGGCACGGTGGAATTTGTCGATGCCGCGGAAAAAGAGGGAGTCAAACCGATCGTCGGCTGCGAGCTGTATATCTGCAAGAAAGATGACCACCGGGCCCCTCCCGAGGGCGACACCTACAATCACCTGCTGGTGCTGGCGGAAAATGAAGAAGGTTACAAGAACCTGATCAAGATTACTTCGGAAGCCTCCCTGCACGGTTTTTATTACAAGCCGCGCATCAGTAAACGGTTTCTGGCGGAACATGCCTCGGGCCTGATCGGATTGTCCGGCTGCCTTGCCGGAGAAGTCGCCGAGAACCTGATGGCGAACAAGTATGAAGCCGCGCGCGAGACTGCCGCGTGCTACCGCGATATTTTCGGCAAGGAAAATTTCTTTCTGGAAATTCAAGACCATCAGGGGCTGGAAGAAGAGCGGCGCATCCGTCCGGACCTGTTGAAGTTGGAGAAAGATATTGGCATCCCGATGGTTGCCACCAATGACAGCCATTATCTCTGTGAAGACGATGCCCACGCGCAGGACGTCCTGATATGCGTGCAGACCGGAAAATCCATCCACGACACGAACCGCCTGAAATTCCAGACCAGCCATTTCTTCGTCAAGACTGCAGACGAAATGACCCGTCTGTTCCAGGAGCGGACAGACCTGCTCACGCGCACGCTGACCATTGCCGAGCGCTGCAACATGAAGCTGAGCAAGGTAAAAAACCCATTCCCGGAATTTCAGGTGCCCCAGGGGTACACGCTGGATAGTTACTTTGAACACATAGCGCGTGAAGGCTTTGCCCGCCGCTGGGAGACGTTGCGCGATCCGCAAGCCGCAGGACGACTGAAAAAATCCCTCGCCGACTACGAGCAGCGCCTTTCCCGGGAAATCGAAACCATCCAGAAGATGAATTTCTCGGGTTACTTCCTGATCGTCTGGGATTTCATTCGCTATGCCAGAGAAAACAGTATCCCCGTCGGACCGGGAAGAGGATCTGCGGCCGGCGCGCTGGTGGCCTATGCCATGGGCATCACCAATATTGATCCATTGCAGAATGAACTGCTGTTTGAGCGCTTCCTGAATCCGGAGCGCATCTCCCTGCCCGATATTGATATTGATTTCTGCATGAACCGTCGGGGCGAGGTGATCAATTACGTCACCCAGAAGTATGGCCGGGACAACGTGGCCCAGATCATCACCTTCGGGACCATGGCGGCCAAAGCGTCCATCAAAGATGTCGGGCGAGCCATGGACATTCCCTACAGCGACGTGGACCGAATTGCCAAGATGGTCCCTACCACGCTGAATATCACCCTGACGCAAGCGCTCCAGGATTCTCCGACTCTACAGGAAGCGTATGACAACGAGCCGCAAGTCAAAGAACTCATTGACACGGCCTTAAGATTGGAAGGGCTGGTGCGGAACTCCGGAGTTCACGCGGCCGGAGTGGTGATTGCGCCCAAGCCGCTGAATGATCTGGTTCCGCTGCACAAGACCAAGAATGATGAAATCGTGACCGCCTACGACATGAAGGCGATCGAGAAGATGGGCCTGCTGAAGATGGATTTTCTGGGCCTGACTACGCTCACCATTCTTGACGACGCGCTCAAGTTGATTGCACAAACGCACGGTCCAATTGACCTGGACCGGATTCCCCTGGATGACGCAGAGACTTACCAGAAGGTTTTCCATACCGGGCTGGCCTCGGGCATCTTCCAGTTTGAATCCGGCGGCATGACGGACGTGCTGCGCCGTTATAAGCCCAACTCTGTGGATGACCTCACGGCCTTGAATGCCCTCTACCGTCCGGGCCCGATCCAGGGTGGAATGATCGACGACTTTATCGAGCGCAAGTGGGGACGGCGCAAGGTCGAATACGAACTGCCCGAGTTGGAGACGATTCTTAAAGAAACTCTGGGCGTGATTGTCTACCAGGAACAGGTCATGCAGATTGCCAACCTGCTGGCCGGTTTTTCCATGGGTGAAGCGGACCTGCTGCGCCGCGCCATGGGCAAGAAAGATGAGAAAGTCATGGCCGAACAGCGCGAGCGGTTTGTGCAGGGCTCGTTGCAGCGCGGCTTTCCAGAGAAGAAAATCCGCCGGCTGTTTGACCTGATGGAGCAATTCGCCGGATACGGCTTCAATAAATCGCATTCCGCCGCCTACGCTCTGCTGGCTTATCACACGGCTTATTTAAAGACCCACTATCCGGTTGAGTTTATGGCGGCGCTGCTGACCGCATCCAATGCCGACAATGTGGTGAAGTACATCAATGAATGCCGCGAGATGGGAATGGCGGTCGAACCGCCAGACATCAATGTGAGTGATTCCAACTTTACGCCGCACGGCGCTGCCATCCGTTTTGGGCTGGCGGCGGTGAAGAATGTTGGCCGAACGGCGATTGAATCCATTGTCGTGGCGCGCAAGGAAGTGGGCCGCTTCCGATCGATTTTCGAATTCTGCGACAAAGTTGATCTTCGCCTGCTGAACAAGCGCGTGATGGAGTCCCTGATCAAAAGCGGCGCTCTGGATGCATTTGGCAAACGCGCCCAGCTTATGACGGTGCTGGATAAGGCGATGGAGCGCGCTCAGAAATCCCAGCGCGATGCGGAGATGGGCCAGCATGGGCTTTTCGGCGTCTTCCAGGAACAGTCTTCAACCGCCGACGCCGAAAAACTTCCCGGCGTCCCTGAATGGGACGAGCACCAGCGCCTGGCCAACGAAAAAGAGGTCTTAGGCTTCTTTATCACCGGCCATCCGCTGGAAAAATACAAAGACAAGCTGCTGGACTTCAGTGCCATGACTTCTGAAGCCATCAACGCCATGAAGAACGGCACCGGCCGTGATGAGATCAACGCCGCCGGCATAATCTCCAACGTACGTGTGACGAAGTCGCGTAAGGGAGACCTGTACGCGCAGGCCATGCTGGAAGACATGACCGGCTCGGTCGAGGCGATCGTCTTTCCGGAGGCCTACAAACGTCTTCAGGGATCGCTCAAGCTGGAGGTCCCCATGCTCGTGCGGTGCAGCGTGCGCGTGGAAGAGGGCGCGAACGTGAAGATTGCCATCAGCCAGCTCACTCCATTGGAAGAAGCGCAACCCAAGTTGCCGCGCTCCATTCGCATACGCATTCCCTTGGAAACTGCAACATCTTCCACGGTGGATGCGCTCCAGTCCATCTTCAGCGAAAAAAAAGGCGAGGCCAAGGTATTGTTTGATGTGGAACGTGCGGGAGACTTCATGGTGGTGATGGAAGCTGACGGATATAATGTTTGTCCAGACCGCTCTTTCATTAGCCGCGTGGAAGAGCTTTGCGGCCGCGGCAGTGTGCGGACTGTAGATTAGTTTCCGGCGACGGGTCTGGCAGAACGGTTTTTGCAGAGAGCAATTTTACTTATATGCGGCTGGTCTTGAGTCATGGTTCTAAATTGTGCCGGCGCATGACCATCAGGCCGGAGAGTGTTTGGTTTTGGCCACAAGCCGGCAGCTAGAAGCCAGGAGCTTATTTTTTGGACCCAGCAGTTAAAGCGCAAAGGCAATTGGAAGCCATCGAACAGCAAATCGGGCACCTTGAAGCCAAGGCCGGTCAGGACCAGGAAGCCCATCTTCAGCTCAAGCATCTCCAGCATCAGATCAAATTTCTGCGTGAACAGATTCGCGCGCACGTGAACGCCTGGCATCGGACGGAACTGGCCCGCCATTCGCAACGTCCTTTCACCCTGGATTATGTAGAGCGTCTCTTTACCGATTGGAGTGAGATCCATGGCGACCGCTCTTTTGGCGACGATCCGGCCATCGTCTGCGGGGTGGCCCGGTATCATGGCGATGAGGTGATGGTGATCGGGCACCAGAAGGGTCGGGACACCAAGCAGCGCGTGTTCCGCAACTTCGGCCAGGCAAATCCGGAAGGGTACCGCAAAGCCCTGCGCTGCATGAAGATGGCGGAAAAATTTGGCCGTCCTATTTTCACCTTCGTAGATACCCCAGGCGCTTATCCTGGGCTGGGGGCTGAGGAGCGCGGCCAGGCAGAAGCCATTGCCCGCAACCTGCGCGAGATGGCGCGGATGACGGTTCCGATCATCACCACCATCACCGGCGAAGGGGGAAGCGGAGGCGCTCTGGCGCTGGCGGTGGCTGACCGTGTATTGATGATGGAAAATGCTGTTTATTCTGTCATCTCTCCCGAAGGCTGCGCATCCATCATGTGGCGGGATGCCACGAAGAAGGAAACTGCGGCGCAAGCACTGCGGATCACGGCTCCTGACATGAAAGAATTCGGGGTGATTGACGAGATCATTCCTGAGCCGGACGGCGGGGCCCACCTGGACCACGAAGCCGCAGCCGCATTGGTGGGAGAAACTTTACAGCGCAACTATGCCGCGCTCAAGAGCAAACCTGCCGCAGAACTCCTGGATGACCGTTACAACAAATTCCGCCATATGGCACAGTTCTTCACGGAATAAAATTGTCAGACAACGGAACGATTGTTGCTCACGCACCCTGCCGGGTTGATCTGGCCGGCGGCACCATGGACATCTGGCCGCTCTACCTCTTTCATCCCGGCGCGGTCACCGTGAACTTTGGCGTGAACGTTCTTACCCGTTGCCGACTTACTGCGCTGCCCGGCACCCGTATTCATCTCAAGTCCATTGATACCGGCCGAGAAGAAGAATTTTCCAGCCTGGACGCGCTCTGCTGCGCGAAAAAATACAAGCACGCTCTGGCCGCTTATCTGCTGCGTTTTTTTGCACCCGAGGGTGGCCTGGAAATCGAGACCAACTCAGAATCTCCCGCGGGCGCCGGCATCTCCGGTTCTTCTGCGCTCATGATTGCCATGACTGCGGCCCTCGCGCGCTACACCGGACGCAAGCTGGACCGGGAGCAGATCCGGGTGGTGGCGCAGAATGTTGAAGCCCAGCTCATTGGAGTGCCTACTGGATGCCAGGACTACTATCCCGCTCTCTATGGCGGTGTAAGCGCCATCCATCTTGATGTGGACGGCATTCATCGCGAGCCTCTCGCCATTGCCCCGGAAGAGCTGGACCGCAGGTTTGTGCTGGCATATACAGGCGCGCCGCGCCAGAGCGGAATCAACAACTGGAAGGTGTTTCAGAATCACATCAATGGCAAAGGCCATGTGTTCCGGAACTTTGAGAAGATTGGCCAGATTGCGCGCAGCGTTCACAAAGCCCTATGCGCGGCGGATTGGAATGAGGTTAGCCGGCTGATCCGCGAAGAGTGGAAGCTGCGCAAGACCAACGCACCCGGAATCAGCACTCCTGCTATCGAGAGGCTTATGAAGATAGCCACTCGCAACGGCGCTGTGGCCGCAAAAGTCTGCGGCGCGGGAGGCGGAGGCTGCGTGGTCTTTCTGACCGAGCCTGAATCCCGCGAGCGAGTAACCCAAACCCTCCGCAGCTATGGCGGTCACGTGCTTGCCGCCTCTGTCGCCAGAGAAGGCCTCACCATAGCCGGCAAGACCGGACTCAGACAGAGTTTGGGAGGGTAACTTATGTCCACGTGCAAGTCCGCTCAAGAGCGAAAGTTTGTGGAAGCATGCGCCCGAATGGTGGGAAAGTGCTTTGAAAGGACTGCGGCCCGCGATTCAGTGAACGCATAAATGGGAGTTGAAGTCCGCTGGTAAAAACCAAAGCAAAGCCTTCACCAAAGTGATTCGTTCCGTGACTCCTCCCGGGGCGATCTGGGGCTCCCCTCCTCCCCTTCCCTTACCCGGTTTGCCTACAATTCTTCGTGCCCTGAACCGCATCTAACCCGCATTTCTCACGAGTGATTTGGAGGAGGGCTCCGGTCGGCGGTTAGGAGATGTTGGATGGGGGATTCTGGCGGCTAAACGAAGGAAGCAGGGATCAGTGGAACTTGCGAGGAAGGATTTTGCGT
>Ga0209168_10000196_pt1 | contig 68546 bp, 59 predicted proteins | sample Coa_R1_FD_187156 | JGI IMG/M metagenome (GOLD analysis project Ga0209168, IMG submission 187156) | Surface soil microbial communities from Centralia Pennsylvania, which are recovering from an underground coalmine fire - Coalmine... | ecosystem: Environmental > Terrestrial > Soil > Unclassified ...
CTGCCGACCAACGGTTTAGGAAACCGCTGCTCTATCCATCTGAGCTACGGGGCCAAGGTCAGCTACGGGCGGCCCGAATATTATCTCACGATGATTCCCTGAGACTTTCGCGAAGCAGGGTCGAACAGAGTGCTGCCGCGGTCTGGGGAGAGCGCCTATTGCTTTCCGCTCTGCTGGTCCAGGTCGAGGTTTAACTCGAGCACGTTTACGCGGGGCTCGCCGAGCAATCCGAAATCGCGCTGGTAGGTGTGTTTCTGAACGAGATCACGAACGACACTCTCAGGAATACCGCGCTCGCGCGCCACGCGCGGAATTTGAAACTCGGCAGCGGCAGGAGAGATTTCCGGGTCCAGACCGGAAGCGGAAGTGGTGAGAAGATCGACGGGGATCGGCTGATTCGGATTCTCCTGATGAAGTGACGCCGCATCGGCGCGCACTCTCTCAATCAGCTTCTGGTTCGTCGGGCCGTAGTTCGTACCGCCCGAATTTGCAGCGTCATATCCATTCCCCGCGTTCGAAGGCCGTGGATGGAAATACTTTGACGAAGTGAAGGGCTGGGCGATGATGCGAGATCCAATCGCTTCTCCATTGTGATAACGAATCTGTCCGTTAGCCTTGTCTTTGAACAGAACTTGCGCGATCGCCGTCACAACCAGCGGATAAATTACTCCCAGCAGAATCGTGGTCGCGATCGTCATCAGAAAAGCGGTAATCAGGTTCTTCTTCATAGCAGTCCTCAGGCCAATCCAACGGCTGTAATGATCATGTCGATAGCTTTGATACCGACAAATGGCGCGATGAGCCCTCCAACGCCATAGATGAAGAGATTTCTCCGAAGCAGCGCTTCGGCGTTCAGCGCGCGATACGTCACACCGCGAAGAGCAAGTGGTATCAGCGCGATGATGATTAATGCGTTGAAGATTACGGCGGACAGCACCGCGGACTGAGGCGTCTTCAAGTGCATGATGTTCAGGGCATTGAGCACGGGAAAAGTGGCGGCGAACATCGCAGGAATGATGGCGAAGTATTTCGCGACATCGTTCGCGATGGAAAACGTGGTGAGGGCGCCGCGGGTCATGAGCAACTGCTTCCCGATTTCCACGACTTCAATTAACTTCGTGGGATTCGAGTCAAGGTCGACCATGTTGCCGGCTTCTTTCGCAGCTTGGGTGCCGGTATTCATGGCGACGCCGACGTCGGCTTGAGCGAGCGCCGGAGCGTCGTTCGTTCCGTCACCAGTCATCGCGACAAGTTTGCCTCCGGCCTGTTCGGTGCGAATCAGCTTGAGCTTGTCTTCCGGTGTGGCTTGGGCAAGAAAATCATCGACTCCGGCCTCGCGCGCGATCGCCGCGGCTGTCAGAGGATTATCGCCTGTGATCATGACTGTGCGGATTCCCATGGAGCGCAATTGTGCAAAGCGGTCGCGAATTCCGCCTTTCACGACGTCTTTCAGGTGAATCACTCCCATGGCATGTTTGTTCTGTGCGACGACCAGCGGTGTTCCACCGGACGAGGCAATGCGCTCCACGATGGCACGAACCTCCTGCGGCATGGAACCGTTGCCGTTTTGCTCGATGTAGCGCGAGATAGATTCGGCGGCACCTTTGCGGATTTCACGGCCGTCCAGATTGACTCCTGACATGCGAGTCTGCGCTGTAAACGGAATAAATTCGGCTTCGTGCGTTGCGAATTCACGACCGCGCAAGCGGTATTTTTCTTTCGCGAGGACGACTATAGATCGGCCCTCCGGAGTTTCGTCGGCCAGCGAAGAAAGTTGGGCGGCATCGGCCATGTCGGATTCGGACACTCCCGGAGCGGGCAGAAATTCTGTGGCTTGACGATTGCCAAAGGTGATCGTGCCCGTCTTGTCGAGCAGAAGTGTGTTGACATCGCCCGCGGCTTCGACGGCACGTCCTGACATGGCAAGCACGTTGTGCTGGACGAGGCGATCCATCCCCGCAATGCCGATGGCAGAGAGCAGGCCTCCGATCGTCGTCGGGATCAGGCATACAAGGAGCGAGACGAGGACGAAGACGGTCTGGGGAGATCCAGAGTAAATGGCGAATGGCTGCAACGTCACTACGGCTAACAGGAAGATGATCGTCAGGCCGGCCAAGAGAATGTTCAAGGCAATTTCGTTCGGAGTCTTCTGGCGCGCTGCGCCTTCGACGAGAGCAATCATGCGATCCAGGAACGTCTCGCCCGGGTTCGAGGTGATCTTGATTTTGATTTGATCGCTGAGGACTCGCGTACCTCCCGTGACCGCAGAACGATCGCCGCCAGCTTCGCGAATCACGGGGGCGGACTCACCGGTGATTGCTGACTCGTCGACCGAAGCGACTCCTTCCGTAATCTCACCATCCCCGGGGATCAACTCTCCTGCAGAGACGACGACCATGTCGCCTGCCCGGAGTTTCGCGCTGGCGATTTGTTCTGTCTTGCCGCTCGACAACAGGCGGTTCGCCATGGTTTCAGAACGCGCCTTGCGAAGGGTTTCTGCCTGAGCCTTGCCGCGTCCTTCGGCCATGGCCTCGGCAAAATTGGCAAACAGCACTGTGAACCACAGCCACAAAGTGATCTGCAAATTGAAACGGAATGCCTCGTGCGGGTGAAGGATCAGAAGCGCAGTCGTGATTACGCTGCCGATCTCAACTACGAACATGACGGGATTGCCCATCATGTTTCTCGGGTTCAGCTTCAAAACTGAACTCCACGAGGCATTGCGAACCAGCTTTAAATCCCAAATTGATTGTCGACGAGTAGCCATAGTGGTCTCTAGAATGTCTTTCCAACATGCATGAGCAAGTGTTCGAGAATCGGTCCGAGACTGAGCGCTGGGAAGAATGTCAGGGCACCAAGAATCAGAATTACGCTGATCAGTAGAAACGTGAACAGCGGCGTTGTGACGGGGAATGTGCCGAGCGAGGGCGGAACGTACTTCTTCTGTGCAAGATTGCCCGCAATCGCCAGCATCGGAATGATCATGAAGAAGCGGCCGATGAGCATCGTCAATCCGGTGGCCGTGTCGTACCACGGGGTATTGGGGATAAGGCCTCCGAACGCCGAGCCGTTATTTCCCGCCGAAGAGGTGAAAGCATAGAGAATCTGGCTAAGGCCGTGGGGGCCAGCATTGGTGATGCCGGCGATACCGAAGCCTTTCACAACCGAGATCCCGGTCAGCGAAAGAATCACAAGTGGGAACACGAGCGACACCAGCATCGCCATCTTCACGTCATAGGCTTCGATCTTCTTGCCCAAGTATTCAGGCGTGCGGCCCACCATAAGCCCTGCGATGAAGACCGCCAGGACGATATAAATCAACATGCCGTACATGCCGGCGCCGACGCCGCCAAAGATGACCTCACTGAGCATGATGTTGACGAGCGGAACCATCCCGCCGAGCGGAGTGAAGGAGTCGTGCCAGCCGTTGATGGCGCCGCAACTGGCATCGGTCGTGACTGTAGCGAACAAAGCCGAATTGGCGATGCCGAACCGGGTCTCCTTGCCTTCCATATTCCCGCCCGGTTGCGCGTGGGTTACATTCTGCGCGACAGTTGCCGGATATAATGGATTACCCCTCGATTCGGCCCAGTAAGCAACCGTAACCCCGCACAGAAACAGAATTGCCATGGCGGACCACACGGCCCATCCGTGAGCTGACGATCCAGTCATGCGACCGAGTGTGTAAGTAAGTCCGGCAGAAACGGCGAAGATGCTGAAGAGCTCGATCAGATTCGACAGGGGAGTCGGATTCTCGAATGGATGGGCGCTGTTGGCATTGAAGAAGCCGCCACCATTCGTTCCCCATTCCTTGATGATTTCCTGCGAGGCAACCGGCCCCTGCGCGATCGTCTGCGTGGTGACTGAATCCATCACGGGGTTGCCACCTGCGTCTACAATTGGCTTGGTATCTGCACCCACACGTTGTACTTGTTGCGGTTCGATCAATTTCACGGTGTCGTACGGCTTCAGATTTTGTACGACCCCCTGCGATACCAGCAGCAGAGCGCCGACAACGCAAAATGGCAGCAGCACCCATAGGCTGGCGCGCACCATGTCGACCCAGAAATTGCCAATGGTCTTCATCTGGCGTCGGGCAATGCCACGAATAAAGGCAATCGCGAGTGCTATCCCAACCGCCGCGGAAACGAAGTTGTGATAGGCGAGTCCGGCCATCTGAGTGAAGTAGCTCATGGTCGTCTCGCCGGAGTACGCCTGCCAGTTCGTATTCGTGGTAAATGACGCAGCCGTGTTAAAAGCTACATGCTCGGGTCCGACCGCCGGGAAATGTTGCGGATTGAGTGGCAGCATGCCCTGGATGCGTTGAATTAGATACAGCAGAAGCATCGAGACTGCGCTGAACAGCAGCATGGACGTCGCATATTCTGTCCAGCGCATTTCGTGTTGTTCGTCGACGCCGGTGAGCCGATAAAGAAGGCGCTCGATCGGCCGCACCACGGGGTCAAGAAACGTGCGCTCGCGGGCAAACACCCGCGCCATAAAGACCCCCATCGGCTTGGTAACCGCGAAGATCAGCGCGAGGAATACGAAGATTTGAAGCCAACCGTTGATGGTCATATAAGGTCCACCGTCAGAACTTCTCCGGACGCAGCAGCGCACAGAAGAGGTAAATCGTCGTCAGGGCGCTGATGATGAGCATGACAAGAGACTGCGTGTCCATAGACTCCTTTTTTCACTTCACTCGATCGCAGAAGTGCACATAGGCGATCGATACTGCGAAGAATGCGATAGTGACTACGATCCAAAACGCGTCTTGCATAGTGAATCTCCTAAGAACAGCGGTTACCAGGAACCTTCTTTTCGTCCCCACCACCAGACCAACCCGAGGGTCGCGGTGTTCTGATCCTTCTTGAGAACTCCCTGCACGTCAGAAAGAAATGACGGCTGGTTCGAGAAATCACGGCGCCACTCGTAGCGCATCAGAAACCCGTTGGCGAGCTTGTAGTCGAACGTTACGGTGTTCTCTTTCAGCGCTTGAGAAATCCCGCTGAAGAGCCCTTCGCGGTCTGACATGTATTCTGCCCGCGTAGCCAAAGCAATCTTCGGAGTCAACTGATACTGAGCGTAGGCCGCGCCACCGTCAGCATGCGCCGGAGCCGACGATTCGCCGGGTGCGGCATTCTTCCAGAGACGCTGAATGACATAATCCCCCTCCAGCGCAAGGGTCAACTTGGGTGTGGCTTGCCATGTGATGTAGCTATCGAAGATATTTGTGCGTCCATTTGGCGCGGGAGAAATAGCTGTGAAACACAGGCCAGGCTGGACCGGAATCGGGCCACAATTCGAAGCTGGAGCGCGGTCGGGATGTTCCTGCCCGAGATAGTAGTTCACCGTCCAGTTGATGCTCTTCGTGGGTTTCGCCGTGAATCCAAACAGCTCATCTTTGAACCCATTGGTTGCCTCGACCTGATTGGTGCCGTTTACTATCCAATAGTTCAAGCTGAATCGATCGTTCACGGGAAGGTTCGCCCGCACGCCCATGTGATAGAACGGCAGGAAGCCAAACCAGAACGAACGCGAGTAGTTCATCTGATCCTTGGTGTAGTTCCCCTCGATCCCCAGCGAGCTTCCCCACTTCCCGAAATCAACCGTCAGGCCTTTGCCCAGCTGAGCGACATAGGTCCCGTACGCCTGGAAAATGTTGCGGTAGATTTGCGGCCGAGGCTCATTCGCTGGATTTCCTTGCAGTGTGTCGGTGGCCTGGCCGAACTGCAGATCAAGACGTCCACCCCAGCGGCGCCCGGCACTGACGTCTGGCGCGTGCTCGAGGATCAAGCTCGCCTGATTCAAGCTGAATTCATTGCTCAGGACGTCGTAGGCCCGGAGAAGATTCACGCGCCCGATTGGATTGTTGAAGTTGTATCCGTAATACGTATCGAGCCCGAGATTGATGGTGGTATTGTGCAGGAAATCGAGGTTCTTGCGATCGTCTGCAGTGATAATCTGCGCTGACTCAGTGGGAGGAAGCGATGGCGCAACGCGTTCCGACACTTCGACCAAGTGCGGTGCAGCGGGGATACCGTTACCCGTGGCAGGCACGCCCTGCTGTAATTGTGTGACGATTTGTTTCAGTTCTCTCACTTCCGATTCCAATTGCCGCACGCGGCGCTCGAGATTTTCAGGCGAGTTCGCAGCTTTTCCCGTTATCTCTTGACCATATGCCGCCGCTACACAAAAGAGCACGATCAACGCGTATGCCGAATGGGACTTCATAAGCCGTTGCTACCTTTCTCTTGTCTTCACAACTTTCAAGAGCATGAAAAATGGGTGGCTCCAGCATACGCATTCTCCCCTGATTAGAACTTGACCAAAATTGCCATGGTGGCCCGGTCTTCCGTCTTGCGAAGATCGGGAGACCAACCGGGAATCACCGCGCCGGGATTACCGTTGTTACCGCCGGGAGGTGTCATGCCTCCGGGACCGTTCCAGTAGGGCACGTTGGCATGGCGGTGATTGAATTCCCAGCGAAACGTGATGTACTGGCTGGGCATGTAGTCATACGTTGCCGACATATCCCAGGCCTTGAATGGGTCACCGGGATTCTCCGTGAAATAAGGAGTGCCTGTAGTCGCGGTCGCACCGTCGATCGGGGGCAAGAGAACCAGATACCGGCCGGGGTTGTTGATCTCGCCGCCGCCCAACGTGAATCCGTATCGATCTTTGTGAAACCACCAGCGGTTATAGACCATGTATCCCAGAAAGCTTTGCTTGTAAGAGACGATCTTGCCCGCGGCATTCTTTTGATTGGTCGTGCAACTCACACCGCCGCCGGTCTCGCATCCCATATCGCCAGTGAGCGAAAATGCCATCTTGTCGAGAAATCGTTCGGGGTGATCGTAGTACTTCACCTCGATGCTGTTATCAGTGTGATAACGGGTGCGGTTCGGAATGCCGAGCGCGTCAGCACCAGCACCATAGTTGTTGCTCAGCATCGATAGCCAGCTCTTGGGGCGATACAGCACCTGTCCACCGAACCCGAGCCTCCCGTTGTAGCGCGCGTAGGATTGCCAGCCATTGATGATCCACGGTTCAATCTTCAGCTTCTCAGTGGGGAAGATCTGAATCCGCATGCCGGTAAAGAACCAAGGTGTGTTCGAAGAAACGTACGAAGGTTGATAGGCCCAGTTGTCGAAATTGTAAAAACTGAAGAGACCAACGTATGACAAGAAGATACCGGCGTCGACGTTGATGCCATGCAGCGCATCCCAGTGATAGCCGCCGTAGGCTTCGTTTACATACCGGTAGGCATTGTCCAACTGCCATTGCCCGCGCGAATAGCTGGCATCGTTGCGCGGCGTTGCGGTCGCATACAAGCCTATCTGGCTCAAGACGCGCGCGCGAACATGGTCGTAGTGAAAGTCTCCGCCCACGCCCAGATGCGTCAGACCGACTTCATTCGAACGAAACACTTCGCTTGATCCGCTAATCGTATCGTCCTTAGGATGGTTGAAGTCGTAGTGATAGGCCACGTCCGCGCGAATTTCAGGAGTAAAGAATTTGGAATCGAATGCAGCCTCTTTTGTGCGCGGATTGCCGTTCAGCCAAGTCCAGTCAGCGAAAGCGAAAGGTTCGGCTTTCTGCGGCTGAGCCGGAGGAGCCGATTCCTGAGTAGTCAGAGCTTGTGAAATCGGAGCGGTATTGGATGGCGATTCATTTTTCACGACGGCCACATGTTCGGTCGTCTCAGATGATGGCGGAGGCTGTGGCGCCGCATTCTTTTGCCGAAGCTGTGCCTCCAGTTGCTCGATGCGTTTTTTCATGGCATCGAGTTCTTGGAGCACTTCCTGCGACACTTGCGCACCATCTGTGGGAGAAGCCGCCACGGGCGCTTGTGGCGCGCTTCGCGGTCGAGACCCACTTCCTGGCTGTTGCGCATGCAACGGGATCGACATTCCGATAAGAATGAGTACACCCAAGGCAATTCGCTGGGTCGAGTTCGTGGAACCTTTTCGTATAAGCACGTCGTGGTGCATTTGTATAAGTTCTCCTCGCTTGCGGGCTGGATGCAAGTTCACCCAATACACCTTTAGACCTTTGGCAGATGGAGACATCGACTCCTTGACCAATGCTGCGAGCACTCGCAGCAGGAAGGACGTGGCGCCGAAGCTCAGGACCACGATGGCAAGTCGCATAGATCTCCACAGAAAACTTCTGCTAAGGGAGTCTTCTCACAATTTGACTATCCCGCTCGTAAAACAGGGATCAAGAATTCATAAAGATTTCGTAAAGAGAAACTGAGACGTTAGCCGGTTGCTCGTTCAGCCGCAGTCGAAGCGTTGGTCTGATCAGCAGCCCCAGTCCGCTTCTCCGGGCTTGGCGTAATACTTTCGACCGGGATTGGGAGGTTCTGGCGTGGTGGAAAGCTCGAGTAATGCCAGCCGAGCGGCGGCAATCATCAATTTGCGCTGGTTGTGAGGAGCGCGGTCCCACGAAGAAGACGCATCGGCGTGCGAATCGCAATCGTGCTGTAAGGCTTCATGATAATGGTGGAAAAGCTTCGCCAGTTGTTCCGCGTTCACTTCCTGAATCGTCTGCATGTCCCTTGAACCCCTTTTCAATCGTGTGCTGTAGCCGACAGGTCGTGCTGCCTTTCTGCCGTCTCACCATATTGGATACGCGGACGCATAAAGATTAAGTAAAGAGTTCATAGAATGTTCGTAATTGCGGGATGAGCGTGAGTACTGCTATTCGCCCGGTTCGAAACGATATCCCACCCAGGGTTCTGTCACGACGTAGCGGGGCGAGGCGGCGTCGGGCTCAAGCTTTTTGCGGAGCTGGCCGACGAAGACGCGAAGATATTCGACTTGCTCGGTGCTCTGCCCTCCCCAGATTGCGCCCAACAGCGTGCGATGGTTGACTACCTTGCCGGGGCGCCGTGCCATGTATACGAGAAGTTCGAACTCTTTCGGAGTAAGACGAACTTCGCGGTGTCGAACCATAACCCGGCGGGCGGCGGTGTCGATGCGAAAATCCCCGATCGCGATGACCGGATCTTCCTCAGTACCGGTGGGGACACGCCGAAGGTTGGCGCGCACCCGCGCCAGCAGTTCATTCATGCCGAATGGCTTGGTGACATAATCGTCAGCGCCGGCGTCGAGTGCCTCGACCTTTTGTTGCTCTTTGTCGCGGACAGAGAGAACCACGATTGGAACCTGTGAGGTAGCTCGTACGGTACGGCACAGTTGGACACCGTCGATGGAGGGCATCGACAAATCGGTGATGATGAGGCTCGGCTGCCAGTCCTTCATGATTTCGAGAGCCATTTCGCCCGAGTTTGCGACACGAATGTCGTAGCCTTGCGCGGAAAGACTGGTGCGTAGCACGCGCGTAATCTGCGCCTCATCGTCAACCACGAGAATGTGAGGCCGATCCGGCATCAGCGGGCCTCCTGAGTAACGATGTGCACATCCACCGAGGGCGAATCGCGAAGAAAGCGCTGGATGGCAGACAAGTAAAGATAGCGCTGCCAGCCTGTGCGAGCCGATCGGCCGAAAATCACCTGGGTAATGTGATTTTCACGCACAAGATGGGCAAGGCCGTCGGCGATGCTGTTGCCTGAAGTCCGAATGACCCGGGCGCCGAGGTTCTCGGCAAAGCGGATATTCTCAGCGAGCGTCTTCTGATCGTCGGGTCGCGTATCGCGGCCCACATCGATGTAAAAAACAAAAAACTCGCCGCCCATCGCCTGAGCCATACGGGAGCCGCGCGCAATGATGTACTGGGCAGCCGGATTGGAGCTCACGCATACTGCTATGCGCTCCCGAACGGTGTGGGCAGGCTGGGTTCCATCTTTTTCCAGAAAGGCGTCGAGGCTGCGGTCAACGACGCCCGTTACTTGCCGAAGCGCCAACTCGCGTAATGCAATCAGATTGCCCGGGCGAAAAAAGTGTGACAAGGCGCGCTGCGCACGATCCACGGGATAGATGTCCCCGCGTTGCATGCGTTTTTGCAGCGCCTGCGGAGTGAGGTCTGCGAGCACGATTTCATCGACGCGCTGCATGACCCAGTCCGGAACCGTTTCACGCACCTGCACACCCGTGATTTGCTGCACGGTAGGGCCGACGCTCTCCACATGCTGAACGTTCATCGTCGAGAGGACGTCAATTCTTGCATCCAGTAGCTCAATTACATCTTCGTAGCGCTTAGGATGCTTGCTTCCTTCGATATTCGTGTGAGCAAGCTCATCGATTACTGCGACCGCCGGCTTGCGGGCGAGAATCGCATCAACATCCATTTCCTCGAACAAGGTGCCCTTATATTCAAGTTTGCGCGGAGGGACACGATCGAGTTTGCCAGCTAGTTCTGCGGTCGCCTTCCGGCCATGACTTTCGACCACTCCCACGACTACATCTTCGCCGCGACTGGCGCGCCGGATGGCCTCGCTAAGCATGCTATAGGTCTTGCCGACTCCAGGAGCGTAGCCGAGAAACAGCTTGAAGATGCCGCGGGGCTTCTCTGGAGAAACTTCTTGCAGCCACTCCTCGGGAGTCTTGGCCATCGCAGCTATTGTGCTTGCATGCCTGGCAAATTGTCACGTGCGTCGTACAATGCGTGTGTGAAAACGGCCGGCAAGACACAAACTTTACGCTACGCCGTCGTGGTAGGTGCAATCGCTGGTGTGACGGCCGGGGCATTTCGCCTTCACGTCAATCAGACGACCGTCGCGCTGATGTTCCTGGTGATGGTGCTCTTGACCTCAGCTTATTGGGGATTGCGATACGCACTGGTGATGGCGGTAATTGCTACAGCTGCCTTCAACTTCTTTTTTCTTCCTCCGGTGGGAACGTTTACCATCGCCGACCCGCAAAACTGGGTGGCGTTATTTGCTTTTCTTGTAACCGCGCTGGTCGCAAGCAATTTGGCAGAGCGTGCCCGTCGTGAGGCGGAGGGAGCAAAGCAGCGGCGACGCGAAGTGGAGCGGCTTTATGGACTCAGCCAGCGTTTGCTGGCGTCGGATAATGTGCTGGAACTCTTGAACGCATTGCCAAATTATGTGCAGGACACATTTTCCGTCGGTAGCGTGGTAGCGATGGCGGCAGACCACCCGACGGTATATCGATCCTCACCCGATGCTGTATTCGAAGAGAGTGTGCTGCGCTCGACGCTGTTGCGGGGAGAACCCATCACCCAGGGCGGCGTATCGTATGTACCATTGCGCCTGGGCATGAGAACCGTGGGAGCTTTGGGCGTGGCCGGCGCTGAGTTGTCGCGAGAAACACTGGACGCTCTGGGGAGCCTTGCGGGGCTGGCCATTGAACGCGCTCGCGCCCTTGAGGCGTTGAGCAAGAATCGGGCCGAGCAGGAACACGAACGCCTGCGCACAGCATTATTGGACTCAGTGACGCACGAATTCCGCACTCCCCTGACTTCGATCAAAGCTAGTGTGACCACGCTGTTGTCTGGCGCCTCCCTTGACGATTCTGGACGGAGGGATCTTCTCTCGGTGATCGACGAAGAAACGGATCGATTAAACCGGCTCGTCGGCGAAGCGGCGGAGATGGCACAACTCGATTCGGGCATGTTCAAGCTTGACCTGCAGCCACATTCGATTGAAGAAGCGTTGCACCCGGCTCTGTCAGACGCTGCAGCCGCACTGACTGGGCATCCAGTGGAAATGAACCTGGCCACCAGCCTGCCAAAAGCGCGAATGGATGTGCAGCGCATACGGGAAGTGCTCATGCACTTGCTGGAGAATGCGGGAAAGTACTCCCCTCCAGGGGCTCCGGTGCGCGTCACCAGCGAACTGCAAAGCGAAAAGCTGGTAACCAGCGTTGCCGATCGTGGGCCAGGCATTGACTCGTTCGAACAATCGTTGATTTTCGAAAAGTTCTATCGCGGCCAGAATCAACGTTACGCCGCACCTGGGACGGGAATGGGACTTGCAATCGCAAAGGTGATTGTCGAAGCACATGGGGGAGCTATCGGGGTAGTAAGCCAGCCGGGAAGCGGCTCGGTTTTCTCCTTCAGCCTGCCCATCCAGAAGTAAGAAATATCCGGTGAAGGGGCCGCCGAAATCAGTTTGATATTTTTGGTCAAAGTGTATAGCACTTTAGCCGCAATTTGTGCTCTCTGGGCTACAATTCAGGTTGCAATTTCATCAACCAATGTGTACCGGAGCGGATCGTGATCTACTCCGCAGCGCACAGCTGTGGACTCAACAACCCTTATGACATCTCAGATGGCAACCAGCGCTTCCTCGGTTCTCGACGATAAGAAGGTTTTTTATAACCGCTTTCTCCTGATCGTGGCCGGCTTGGGGGGTCTGCTTTACGGGATAGATGTGGGCATTGTAGCCGGGGCCCTGCCCTATCTTGAGGCAACTTCAGGATTCAATGGTGGCCAGCTTTCCCTTGTAGTTGCGGCTGTGCTGCTGGGCAGTGTGATTTCCACACTTTTCGCAGGATTGTTAGCGGACTTGATGGGAAGAAAATCGCTGATGGCATTGAGCGGCACGATGTTCGTGATCAGCATTCCGATGATTGCGCTGTCACACAGTTTTGGTTCACTCGTTTTCGGACGGTTGTTGCAGGGTGTCAGCGGCGGACTCATCGGCGTAGTGGTTCCGCTCTATCTTGCCGAATGCCTAACCGCGACGGATCGCGGAAAAGGAACGGGAATTTTTCAGTGGTTGTTAACGTTAGGGTTAGTGACCGCGGCCGGACTGGGCCTCTACTTCAGTTTTAGAGTGGACCAGGTGGCGAAGCTTGGCGACGTTGCTCAACTATTTGCTTTTAAAGATACGGCATGGCGCAGCATCTTTTGGGTTTCGCTGCCACCCGGCATCCTGTTCGTCATCGGCAGCCTTATGGTGGCAGAGTCGCCGCGCTGGCTGTTGCGTCGTGGAAACAAGGAATCAGCTCATGCCGCCCTTCTCCGCTCACGCACGACCGAGCAAGCCGATCTTGAACTCAGGGAGATGGAAGAGATCACAGTCGCAGAGAAGAACAAGGGTGGGTCTTCAACGCGGGAATCACTACTTCGCCGCAAGTATGTAATTCCCTTCATTCTCGCGTGCGTCATTCTTGCTTGCAATCAGGCGACGGGCATCAATTCGATTATCGGTTACAACGCGGATATTCTGCTGCAGAGCGGCCTTTCGGATTTCGCCTCACATTGGGGTTATTTCTTCTTTCAGATCATAAATTTTGTGGTGACCTTTGGTGGCGTGATGCTGGTCGACCGCAAGGGCCGGAAGTTTCTGCTGGCTGTGGGGACGGGTGGAATTATTATCTCGCTCGCCTGTACTGCCGTCCTGTTTCGCGGAAATGAAAAGGAGCGCGTGGATGCGAGTTCGGCCGTACAGTCCGAGGTTACGGCCGATCAGAAGCTCAACCTGACTTACGACCCGCAACTTGCGGATCAACTTCTGCGGAAGAGTGGGGCGGCGGTCCCCGATCGCGCCACGTCCCTTGTGGTCATTTATTCCTACGGAGATTTCCGGGCTACTAGCAAGGTTGTCCGTTCGAACGATCCAGCTACCAAGCCAATTGAAATTACCCGCGACGGTCTGCCCGCTAACAAAGTGGTAGCGTTTTTCTCGAATCCGTTCGGCGATCTGGATGCGTCCCGCACGGCCCCCTTGAAGATTGACAATGCTCTCATCACGCCAGTACCACATTCGAGGAATGGATGGATGGTCGCCATCACCTTGTTCGTGTTCATGGCATTCTACGCGGTCGGCCCCGGAGTCTGCGTCTGGCTGGCACTTTCTGAGTTAATGCCCACGCGCATTCGCTCGAATGGAATGAGCATCGCCCTTCTGCTCAATCAGGGCGTTGCGACCATCATCGCCGCAGTCTTTCTGCCTACCGTGGGCAAGTATGGCTATTCGACAATGTTCTTTGGGTTTGCCGCCTGCACCGTGATTTACTTCATCACGGCAACTTTCTTCCTACCCGAAACAAAGGGAAAAACACTGGAAGAGATAGAGGCACACTTCGAAGGAGCGGTGGCACGCTCTTAGGAATTATTCGGTCGGTATCGGTTCGCGAGACACAAGACAATTCATTGATCGTAAGGCGACATATCATTTAATCTCACTTCACTCAATCATGACCCCTGCTAAGAAAAAAAGCACAGAGTCGAGCGAGAAGTTTGCTCACGCCATGCGCCGGGAGATCTATGAACAACCCGCAGCGATCGCACGCACGCTCGAGAAACACTTGAAAGACGACCTGATCTTTCCGGGAGAGCTGCAGCCGATCGAAAGCGCGCTCCTGACCTTCGAGAAGCTGATCGTAGCCGCCAGCGGATCGAGCCGTCACGCAGGCCTGGCGGGCGAGATCATGATCGAGGATCTTTCCGGTGTCGCCGTCGACGTTGAGTATGCGAGCGAGTATTGCTACCGCTCGACGCATGCGGCAGTCGATCCGATTGTGATGGTCATTACGCAATCGGGCGAGACGGCGGATACGATTGCCGCGCAGCGCGAAGCGCTCACACGCGGCGTGAAGACGATTGCCATCTCGAACGTTCCGAATACGACAATTGTTCGTGAGGCGGGGGCTGCATTGATTTCAGGAGCGGGACCGGAAAGGTCGATTCCCGCGACCAAGAGTTTTACTACCCAGCTTACGATTCTCTATCTGATGGCGCTGTTCCTGGCGCGCAAACGTGGACGCATGACCTCCGAAGTGACTCGGACGGACCTGCAATGCCTGTTGCGCCTTCCCCAGCAGATTGAAAATGAACTGGCTCGTTGGGATGAGTCGGCGGAGGAGTTCGGTCGGGTGCACTTCAAGGCTGAAAAGTTTCTATACCTCGGCCGCGGCGTGCACTATGCGATTGCCCGGGAAGGGGCGTTGAAGCTGAAGGAAATTTCTTATGCACATGCGGAAGGCTATCCCGCAGGAGAACTCAAGCACGGCCCTAATGCGCTCGTCGACGAGACACTGCCGGTCGTCGTACTGGCGACTTTCGACCGTCATGATCCTGATTCCCTGCTGCGCTATCGCCGAACTCTCGAGGTCATGAAGGAAGTGAGGTCGCGTCGAGGAGCGCTGGTCGCGGTGGCCACGGAAGGCGATCAAGAAGTCGGCTCAATCGCGGAACACGTCTTCTACGTACCACCTGCTCCCGAATTACTTCTTCCGATTCTGGAAGTAATTCCCTTGCAGTTGTTCGCATACCATATCGCTACGAAAAAGGGCTATGACGTAGACCATCCGAGGAATTTGGTAAAGGCAGTGGTTACGGAGTAGCGGCGCACCCGAGGTTTGTGGCTGACTACTGGGGCTTCGCTGGACTGAGCGGATCGTCGTTATGGCAGAGGCCCAGACAGGCGATTGCGCCTATGGCGGCAGCGGCACCGGCTACAGCATAAGGGGAGTCTAAAAGACCGCCGGTTGCTGCCTCGCCAGGTCTCGAATCTCCTCCTCCGCATTTTTCTTCGCGCGACTTTTGGCTCCCTTCGTGCACGATACCGCGGTTTTTCTGCCGCTCTTTGATCGATTGCGTATTTTTCGAATGCGCATCGACATAGACGTCATCTTTCAAAGCCGAAACGGTCACCTTTCCATTGACATCGATCACCTGATAGTTCGTTCTTTGATCGTCGTGAACTGGGGTGACAGTGATACAGCCGACGCGGACTCGCAGTCCTCGAGTCGTATTGACTACAACGCTGCCATGATCGAGGGCCAATTCATCGGAGTTGAACTGGACGACGGTTTCCGAATTGATATCGGCAGATGAGCCCGTCGTTTCAATCCGGGCAGCGACATCCTTCTCGGTCTTAATCAGGTCGTTGCGAAAAATGGCAATGGATGAGGGCGCAGCACTTTCGTTTACGTAGACTCCAAAACCCGTGCTACGTAAGATTGCGCCACCGGTTTCCTGGGCGACAAGCGACACTGGGAGCAGCACTGTCAAAGGGATACAGACGAGATTGCTCCAGCTAAACAATCATATGCCCCAATCGCATCCGCACTAACTCCTGCTCCGAGCTTAGCGGGGAAATTCGCCGGATACTATTGTCTTGTTGGATGACCACGTGCAGGTTGGCATCAGACGTGATGCTGTCAAGCGCGCGAAATCGATGTAGCCCTGTTGCGGATCGGTACGGATGAGCTTGGCACGAACCTTGTCGCCAACGTCCAGTCCGTGAGCGCCTTGTGCAAGGAGGCCTTCGATGTGTGGTTGAAGCACGCGGACGAAGGTGCCGTGGTCGGTCACTCCGGTCACGATGGCGTCGAACACCTCGCCAATCCGATGCTGCATCGCAACCGCCGCCAGGCGCTTCGCCATCTCGCGCTCTACTTTGCGGGCGGCGTCTTCCTTCGCCGTGCAATTGAGGGCGATGGCATTGAGTTCGTCATCAGAGTAAGGATTTTTTTGGCCGGCCAGCTTGGCTTTGATCAGGCGCTGAGTGACCACATCGGCAAAGCGCCGATTAGGAGCGGTGGAATGTGTGTAGTCCTGAACCGCCAGTCCGAAGTGCCCGGGAGCGGTGTCGCCCGGCCGCTCGAGGACATACTCTCCGGGGCCGATCAGCTTGATTACGGAAAGTGACAGGTCGGCAAAGTGATCCGGATCAGCGGCTTTCCGACGCAGCAGAAAGTCGTTCAGGGCTTTTGAATCGGGCTGCGCAGGAAGTTTTTCGCCTTTCGTCGCGGCGAGTTCGACAATGCGGTCCCAGCGCTTGGGAGTGCGCACAATGCGACGCAGCGAGGAAACGTTCTCCAACATACGTGCCACAACGCCATTCGCAGCCACCATGAAATCTTCGATCACTTCCGTGGCGCGGTTCTTCTGCTGCTTCACCACATCGAAGATCTGGTCGTTCACGACGAGCGGATACATCTCATCGGTTTGCAGGTTGAGCGCGCCATGCTGGAATCGCTGGTCCTTAAGCTTCTGCGCCACTTCGTCTTGTAGCTTGAGCTGCGTTTGCAAGTCTGTAGACGCGGCGAGTTTGGGAATTGGGGCTGAGTTGCCTTCCAACCAGGCACCCACGGAGTTGTACTGTAACTGTGCCTTGTTGCGAACCAGCGCGCTGTAAGTGTCCGACGATTTTAAACAGCCATCGGAGCCAACCACAAACTCGATCACGATGGCAGGGCGATCCTGCTCTTCCAGCAACGATGTGATTCCCGTCGAGAGCTGTTCGGGCAGCATGGGGAAGTTACGAACGCCGGCGTAGACCGTGGTGGTTTCGCGAGCAGCGTGCTGATCGATGGGAGTCTGCTTGGCTACATACGCGTCCACATCGGCGATACCGATCAGAACCTTTACGTCACCATTCGAGACGCGTTCTGCGACTTCGATCTGGTCGAGATCGCGGGATGTATCATTGTCGATCGAAGACCAAAGCAGACTACGGAGATCGCGGACGTTTTTGTCTGAGAGTATCCGCGAAGGTTGGCCGAGACTGGCGAGCTGAGTCGACACCTCGACCGGAAAATCCGGATTAAATCCGTGTTCCTGCATGATCTGCTTCGCGGTGGCCTGCAGGTCGAGATGGGTAGGATTGGCTGGCATGCGGTTGTCCCTGATAATGGCATCTCAGGCTAACACGCGGCAGCCCGTCCGAGGATGAGGCGGAGTTCGGTCACGCAGTTCTCTGTGGAAATCTGCGAAAGACAACAGGTCAATGCAACCGAGCATTGGAGCAGACGCTCATAAGCAATATTTGTCACTCACCTGGGTCGAGGCACCACTCGCCATCAAGACGCGATAGAGATACTTTGGCACTTCGCAGGATATCCATAATTTTAGAATGGCGTGTAAAGGCGAGCGTCCATCCGCCACGGCAGGTAAAAAAGCATCCCAGATCCGACAACTCCGGGAGGCGGCCGAAATCCGCGCGGCCATGCAGTGCGATGACCCCTTGCGCTCGCGCGTCTTCGAGAAGATGCTCGAAGATGTCGTTCGATAAATCGGGCGGGCCTCCGATTTGGACCACCTCACCGATGCCGCCGCGTTTTGCATAGTAGAGATACCAGCCCACAGTCTTGTGACCGCCGTTACGCAGCAGCATGCCACGCAAGATTCCGCGCTTACGATTCCGCTGCATAAAGCGAAGGAGCCACCGAAGTTCTTCTAGCCCGTACTGCGCTTGAAGAGTGCAGCCTTTGCGAAATTCGACGAGGCAATCGAGCAGCGATTCAACCGTCAACTCCGTGGCGTAAACCAGCTCTTTGGCTTTTCGGGAATGAGTAAGGGTGCTCTCAGCCAAGCGGTCCACTATCCCCCAAAGCGGCTTTGTGGCGAACCGGAGAACCGCGGAGACACTTGGACTCATTCCGCGTGCCAAGCCATGAATCAAGTATTGAGACGCTCGAAGAGGGCGAGCCCAATGGATATTGAGTTCCGGGATCGTTTGAAATCGAAGACGCTGCATCAGGTGGCGAGAAATATCATTTGCAGTATCCGTGATTAATAGATCCTGGTCTCCTGCGATGAATGCGCCTAACAAACTAGGGGCAGCAACACTGGAGCGAGCTTTTGGATGGATCACAAAATTTCCGGCGAAACCTACCCGAACCAACTGGCCTGAGAGCAACATGGTTCGCGTGGTTACGCCCATGAATCCGAGGACGTCGCCCGAGAGGTCCTGGTAGACGAAAGAAGGACTTGCATCGGACAAAGGATTGGAGAAATAGAGTTCCGTGAAAGAGGTGCGAAGTTCTGCTGGTACGGGCCCATCGCGCTTGGCCAGGTAGTTCCAATAGAGAGTCACGACTTCCGCGACATCGCTCTTAAAAAACTCTCGTACTTGCATGTTTCCCTGGAGAGCGGGTATTTCCCCTCGCGGCACGGTACAGCTTGTACCTGAAGAACGGATGAAATCTCACTTCGAGACGCACGGCATCAGGCGTAAAGAGGCCAGCACAAACGTACATCCTCGCGCTAAGAGCATAAAGAATTCATAAAGATTTCTATTCTGCAGGTTAGAGGCGGGGCTCCTGCCGATCACGCGAGGAGGGTCTCAAGCAAGCGCGTTGCTGACGGGAGCACCTAAGGAGTCTTTGCTCACCAAGATTCCTCAATGAGGTGATTCTAATTGTGATGCAGGTCTTCGTTGGTAAATACGTGCGCAGAAGGGCGCTTGTGCGATTTCCAATACCTGGCGAGGTCTCCGAGGGAGATCCCGTATCCGTGGGCTAGGAGCGATGCTGCATCTGCGGTTCCAGTCACGCCTGGATCGAAAATGCTGGACGGAAGGTTGGCGGGCATCCGGGTAGAGGTGATTTCGATGACGGTGGATTGTACGGGAACTGCAGGCGTCTCTGCTGTCGGTACATACTCGGCAGGCAAAGGCTGATTCGCGGTCGCGTAGGTGTTTATCGCTGTTTCTTCTGGAGTCACGCTGGGGGTAATGACGCGAGGGGTAACAGGTTTGTCCTGTCCCCAAAGGACGTCGGACCAAAACGTATCGGGAACCGTCGGACGTGGAGCTGAAATAGCTGCAGCCGCCAATTGTGTTTGGTCGATGTACGGATCCGACATCGCTGCATTCAGTGAGAGAGATGGTGTCGCAATCGACTGTAGGAGGATCGGTGAACCGTTTGTGACCAGGTACTGCGGCCCGGCGGGGAAATTGGTGTCCTGGGCGAAGGAAAACCCGGCCAGTGAGAATACGAGAAGAGACAGGAGAAGGCGCATCTCAACCTCCGAGAACGGCGATCACGCTGACGAGAATTATGGACCTGAAGAGGAAGAAATGCCAGCGGTTTTCGGCCGGAATATGGCTATGGACGCGGGTTTTGGCTTGAAAGTGGATATAGTAAGGCTCTGCGCTCGCGACGGTTCACGAGGATGATGTAAACCATGTAGAGAACGATCGCTATATTGCCAACCAGCAGGGCACAACGAAAAAATGTGACGCCGCGGAACAGCTCGCGAATTTCCAGAGGCAGCAGCAGGGTTCCAGAGACGCTGGCCAGCCACTCGGCCCAAGTGCGTTGCTTCCAAAGGCCATAGGCTTCGGTAAAACGCAGCGCGGCATAGGCGAAAGCGATCCGGGCCGCGGCCCAGAGCCGGGCGTCGGTAATGCTATCGGCAAAATCCAAGAAACTCTGGGCAAAACGGTGATCGGTGCTGATGTGCAGGAGCGCCAGAAGACTCTCGGCGATCAGCCATGTGTCCTTGTGCACGAGGGCCAGCGCACACAGCCCCATTAGAACTACGAAGATCCCTTTGAAGCATTCAAAGCTGGCAACGGCCCGGAGCACGCGCCTTTGGCGGCGGTGGGGGTCAGGCTTTTTTCCGTACGTTTGCATGAATAGCGGGAAACCAAATCAGGGTACCACGTGCATTCCGGCTCGCCCATACAACGAGCCACGGATCGAGCGTGCGGACTTACCTCAGTAACTGGATGATCGACCCCCGATATGCCACGCTCAGGGCCGAGGAATCCACGATGCGCAGAATCTTTCTTTCGATTGTCTTCACGGCGATGCACGCGAGCGGAGCGGCGGCGCAGCAAAGTTCAACGGCACAGACAGCGCGTCAGGCGCTACTGGAGATGTTTTTCAGCAAGACTCCCGGGACTTTTGCCAAGCACCTGCCTGAGGCGACACGCGCGGCGCTGGAGAAATCCGGAGCAATGGCCGGCTTGCAGCAGTATTCATTGATGGCGAGCCAGTTCCAAACACAAGGAAATAGCCTGCAAACATTCGAGACGGGCTCGGTACTGCTCTCAGGGGAAGATCCAAAGACCGGCCAGAAAGTTGAAGTGACGGTGGAGAACGATTCTCTCCGCGGAGATCAGGACGACATCGAATTGTCATTTCAGACCTACAAAGACGGGCAGCCGCAGCGCACTCCTTTCATGCCCCGCGTCACTTTTTCAATGAAACAAGAGGCTAAGATCTGGAAGTTGAATGAGCTGGCAGTGACGATCCGCCTGCCCCTGGCTGATCCAGATCTGCTTAAGGCGTTTACAGAAAAGATGAAGCCGCAGGTGACAATGACGAGCACGGGCATGCAGCAGAGTGGCGCCGTCAGCACGTTTACACCACAACCACAGAGTCCCATGCCGCCTGCAGGGAACGACGCCACGGTTACGGCGGCGATGCGAACGATCCTCACGGCGGAAACCACTTACGCTGCGACGTATGCGAACGTGGGTTACACCTGCACACTGTCGGACCTGGATGGCTTCGGCAGTGGAGAACCGAATGAGCATCAAGCGATGCTGATCAATAGTGGTCTGGCCAGCGGGAAGCGGTATGGATTTATATTTACGTTATCCGGCTGCACCGGAGCTCCTGCCCGCACTTTTCGGTTATCGGCGGCGCCCAATGCGACGACATTGGGACGGAAGGCGTTCTGCGCGGACCAGTCAGGACTGATCCGGACGGCGGATGATGGGAACGCTGCCAGTTGCGCGGCTGGTGAGAGGATGGAGACCTCGGTACGATAGCATCGTTCCGGCCATCCTGTGGCCGATTTCACCACAGATAATATAGAGGCACGGCGTTTAGTGCATCACCGACCACGCCAAGCCATCGGGCTCTGGGCCGACGTCGATCTTCCCTGTTACTTCCAGAGTCTTCAAATCAATCACGGAGACATAGTTGTCAGGAGTGCAAGCGACGAATGTTCGTGCGCCATCCGGTTGCATCTGGATTCCTGCGGCACCGTGTCCAACCTTGATCTGCTTGATCGGTTTGCGGGTGTGCGCATCAACAACGACCACATTTTCCATGCGAAGACCGGAGATAAAAACGTGCGCGCCATCCGGCGTGAATTTCAGGCGATTGGCGCTCGATACATTGGCTTGCAGAGTGTCGACGACTTTCTTGCTGGCTGCATCGATGACTGAAACGGTGCCGTCCTGCGCATTGGCGACCCATATCTCTTTGCCGTCGGGCGACACGTCAAATCCTTCAGAACCGTTGCCCACTTTCACTACAGTTTCGTCCCAGTCGCCGCCGGGAGGTCCTGGAGGACCCCCTCCGATACGAGGCGGTGTCTTTTCGATCATACTGACCGTACCGGAACTCACATTCGTAGTCACCATGTGCTTGAGATCATCGAAGACGTAGATCATGTGCGTGCGATTCTGGCCGGTGCCCAAGATCCAATCGACTTTCTGCGTGGCAGGGTCGTAGCTGCCAATGGCTTTGGATCCCTCGACAGTGAACCAAAGCTTTCCGCCTTTAAAGTCGAGCCCATGCGGTCCTTTCAGCGCACCGAGGTCAATTGACGGGAGAGCTTTTCGTCCGACCAGATCGATGACGGCAAGCGTATTGAAACTTCCTCCGCCGTAGTTCGACACGTACGCGGTTTTGCCATCGGCGGAGGCGATAACCTCGTGCGGATCGTTGCCGACCGGGGCTTTCGCCAGAACCTTCAAAGCCATGGGGTCAACGATCGCGACGGTGTGATCGTGCTTGCTGAGGGCCAGGAGAGTCTCTCGAGAAGATTGGCCGGTCATCAGCGCGGGAGCGAGAAGCGCTGTGAGAGCAAGTAGCTTGAGCAAGGTTTTCTGCATTTGCGGTTATCTCCATCGGCCATAATTCATTCTCTCCGTCATGTTGGATGACGCTGCACCGATCGTTCGCTCCGCTTGGATGGCTCCGCGTAGGATGACAACTCACTTTTCAGTCGCGTCTTCCTTCACAGCATTTCGGCGATTCTTCTGGCGGACGGCAGCGCGGAGTTCGGCGACAATTTCTTGCGACGCTTTGACGGCGACGGCGTGCTGGTCCACAGGGAATGAGATTGCGCCGACACGGGCGTGACCACCTCCGCCGTAACGCTCGCAAATGCGAGCCAGATTCACTTCCGGTTCTTGCGGAGCCCACGGATTCGATCCGACCGAAACCTTCACGCGGAAACTACTCTTGCTCAACCCAACGCTATAGACCGACTCCGGATGTAGGTAATAAGGAATGAATTTGTTGTAACCCTCCAGATCGTGATCTGTAACATCGAAGAAGATTGTGGCGTCCTCACATTCGGTACGTTCTTTGAGGATACCGATCGAGAGTTCGTGACGCTTGAGGAGCGGAGGCAGAAGTGGGGCGACAAAGGACTCCTGCAGAATTTCGCCGAGTGATTTTGTCGCGAGTAGCGGGATCAGGTTGGGCACGAATCCGTGGTCGGGAGCTGACTCGATCACCATAGTCAGCTTCATGGCGGGAGCTTCCATCTCGACCGCAGTTTTTGCGTCGGGATAAAGAGCACCGTCGATGATATCGGTCCAATGGACGAGATCCGCTACCGGCGCAGGATCAAACCCAAAACGCTGCTGCGCGATCATCGCAATGAAACTGGTGCAAGACTTAAAATCGGGGTCGTAGAATTTGCGATTGCTTTGGTCCTGCTCGAAATGCTCGGCGTCGTCGGGCGACAGAAACGCGCTCTCGTGATGATCGAACCACCAGGTAATGTTCGGAGAGCTGGAGTATTTGAAGTCGACGATGGCATTCTCGTCGCCGTCGAACTGCTTTTCGTCGAAGAGGGCGCCAGCCCGGTGGACGAGTCCGGTGAATTCGAAGTGAACGTCACTACGAATGCGCTCGCGGTAGAAGCGCGAGAACAATGCGGCAGAGGAAGCTCCATCAAAGCACTTGTCGTGATAGAAAACTCGAACTCGCAATCAGTTCCCCGATCATTCCACAAAATTCCTGCGACTGAGTATCCCTTGAAGGACCGAACTCAGGGTCGCTGGTAAAAGCTAATAGGATTGACAGCTTAAGGGAAGAAAGTCAAGCGCGAGAATTTTGGATAAGTCTGTGCATCAGGAAGATAACGCGCCAAAGATCCTTTTAGCCGCCCGTTCTTCGGGCGACCCCGCGTCAAATGTAATGTCAACAAAACCGACTCCACGAAGAGCGGCGACACGGTTGTTTCGAGGCAACCGACTTACCTGACATTCGCCTGCTGCTCGGCCAGGTTGCCGATGATGGGCAGCTTGTACATCTGCCCCTGATTCGCTTTGATCAACAAGATAATCCACAGAATGAACGCACCGAGGTTGATCACCATGTGGAGCGGGAAAGTGAGCAGGGCGATTCCCGGGATGATAGCCAAGATGCCAAGTCCGAAATGTAGGATGAGCAAGGCCGCCGCGAAAAACAAGCATTGAAATGAATGGAAGCGAATAAACCGGTTTCGGTTATACGGTTCGACGACGAGGAAGATGATCGCCGGAATGATGGTGATGTAGGCGAGCATCCCAGCGACATTGTCCGTCATGCCTTGCGTGGCAGTCGCGGTTGCCGCCGGGGCAGCCGGAATACGGCCTGCGCATGCGGCGCAGGTAGTGGCACCGTCGGGTATTTGTGTCCCGCACATGTTGCAGAAAGCCATGATTGCCCTCCGCGTCGAATGGAGCCCTGCCAGTGCCGGCAGTCGCTACCAAGCGGCGACGGCGCGAAAGTACCAGAAAGGAATGGGGAAAGCAATCCAGAATTTGGACAGGCTAGTCTGAACTATCGGCATACCGGTCGGCGACGTCTCCGACCCAAGGGAGTGCGAAGGTCTCGCCTTGGAACGCTTTGATCATGAGTACGAACCAAACGAGGATCGCAGCCAGAAAAAACGACATGTCAATGATCACGACGAGCAGCGGTCCAAGAACAGGAATGAGGAACACGAGCATCCCGACAAGCCGAAGCGCGAGAGCAAACACGGTTCCGATGAGCCAGAGCACCAGGCACTGCACCGAGTGGAAGCGAACAAACCGATTCTCTCGGTAGGGATGCCGTAATAGAAAAATGATTGCAGGTATGAAAGTAAGATAAGCGAGGGCGCCGGCAATATTCTCGCGAAGATGGCCTACTCTCTCCTGAGCCGGCGATCGCGAATCCATTCTTTCGCCACAACCCGGGCAAAAGGCCGCTGTTTGCGGCATCTGAAACGCGCAGTGCGAGCAAAACTTCGGCCCAGGGTCAGTCAACTCCATTGCGGGCACCATAGCAGAAGCACTCCCCGGCTTCCAAGTGAGAACCAAGGTAGAGCATTGACGCACACCGGAGCAAAGAGTATGTTCGTGCAAATTTTGCAATAAAAATATCTGGACTTCTGTGACGGAGGAAGCAATGTTCTGTCCTCAGTGTGGCGTTAGTAACGCGGACACCGCGGTAGTATGCGTGCAGTGTGGGAGGAACTTGCAATCTGGTGTTCCGGCTGCTCCGCTGCCGGTCACGGGCGTGGTGATGCCGCCACCGGGCACGACCGTGCCAAATTATCTGGTCTTCGCGATTCTGACGACAGTGTTTTGTTGCCTTCCTTTGGGAATTCCCGCCATCATTTATGCCGCTCAGGTGAATGGCAAATTACAGGCGGGTGATCTTGCCGGAGCAAGAACTGCTTCGACCAATGCCAAAATGTGGTGCTGGATATCATTCGGCATCGGACTCGTTGCCAGTCTGTTCTGGCTGTTGATCTTCGGAGCGGGCCTGATCCGGCAAATGGGTCGCCATTAGACATTAGATATGTGGGTTACATCCAAAGCGCGAGCGTTGGTGGGACTGTTTGTCGCTGCCCTTGGAGTTGTTTTGCTGCGTACTTTCGATCCAGCCACTTCAGGAGCATTTCCGCCATGTCCGCTACGTTATCTGACCGGATGGTATTGTCCGGGCTGTGGATCGCTGCGGGCTATGCATGCGCTGCTGCACGGAAATCTGCCGCAGGCGTGGGCGATGAATCCTTTGACGATCGTGCTACTCCCCTTCGTCGCGTACGGCCTAGTGTCCGAATTGATCGCCGCATTGCGTGGGCGCGGCCTGCCGCAGCCAATGCTCCCGGCCTCGTATATTCGCGCGTTGTGCGCTGTAATTGTCTTATTCGGAATTGTCAGAAACCTTCCGCTGCACCCGTTTGAGTTGTTAGCGCCGGGAGCAATGCTGCACCTGTGAACTGATGAATTCAGAGTGGGCGGCTAGTCTCGTTCTTTTTGCGGCAGTCTTCGCAAATTCCATAAATCTGGAAGGTATGCCGGGTGGTGAGGTAGTGATATCTGCGGCCGATCTCCTGCTCTAACTCTCCGACTTCCTGCGAGAAAAATTCCACAGAACTGCCACAACTGGTGCACACCATGTGATGGTGGCTGCGCCGATTGTATTGATGCTCGTAACGAGCGATGCCATCGTGGAAAGCGACCTCGCTGGCCAAGCCACATTCGGCGAGCAACTTCAAAGTGCGGTAGACAGTGGTGTAGCCAATGCCCGCGTCTTTCTTCTGTACCAAGCGGTGCAATTCGTCGGTTGAGAGATGGTCGCGGGTCTCCAGAAAGGTGCGCAGAATGGTATCTCGCTGCGCGGTCTGTTTCAGGCCTACATCCTTAAGATGTCGGTGAAGGATGTCCTGCGCCTCGCGAACCATCTGCCGGGACAGGGTGGGTTGATCGTCGATACGCTTTTGCAGCATGGCCGGTAGCGAGTCAGAATACCACCCGGATGTTGAAAATGAAATTCGTTTTCAGCCTGTCCCCTGGTGCTCTGGAATACAATCATTGATTCGCTTATGAGTACGCTGGCCGAGATCGGAACGCCCACCAAGCGGCGCTTCCCTGTTTTGCGGATCCTTCTGTGGCTGTGGCTGCTGGTCGCCATCCTGGTGGCCGCAGCGGTAAGCTACGCCTACTACGTCACTAAAGCTGCCTTGCCCCAACTTGACGGACAAGTCATCGGTCCTGGTTTGTCGAATCGGGTTACAGTCACGCGGGATGGTCACGGCGTGCCTACGATCGAATCCGCATCGCTCGAGGATCTCTTCTTCGCACAGGGTTATGTCACCGCGCAAGATCGCCTATGGCAGATGGACGTGATGCGCCGCTTTGGCAGCGGTGAATTGTCGGAGATACTTGGCGAACAGACGCTGAAGATCGATCGCGAGCAGCGGATTCTGGGCTTGCGATCTGCAGCGCGTAAGTCTCTCGGCATGGCGAGTGCGCGCGACCGCGGTTTCTTTGAAGCATACGCGCAAGGAGTAAACGCGTATATCAACGCTCGTAGCAAGCAACTTCCAATCGAATTCCGAATCCTTGGTTACACACCGAAACCATGGCTTGCTGAAGATTCCGTGGTAATTGCGAATTCGATGGTGAAAGACCTGAACTATCACCAATTTTTCGACGCGCTAGCCCGAGAAAAGATCTTGGCTAAACTCGGGCCCGATTTGACGGCTGATCTTTATGTAAACCGCTCTTGGCACGACAGGCCGCCCACAGTTATGCGGCAAGACGTGAACGAGCCGGACAAAGCTCCGAGCGATTCCGACGACGAAGATGATGACGATGCTCCGGACAATGCTGTGACGCAAAGCAAAGTTCCGGCGCCACAGGATTTCCATGCGGTCGACGGTTCGAATGACTGGGTAGTCTCAGGGACCCATACCGTCACAGGAAAGCCGCTGCTCTCAAACGATATGCATCTCGGGCACCAGATGCCAAACCTGTGGTACGAAGCGCATCTTCATTCGGGAGCACTCGACGTGGCTGGAGTGACGTTACCGGGTATGCCGTACGTAATCGTCGGCCACAACCAGCGGATCGCCTGGGGATTCACGAATGTGGGGCCTACCGTCACCGATGTCTACATCGAGAATTTCAACGCCGAAGGGGATTATCAAACTCCGAAAGGTTGGGTGCAGCCCGAGCACCGCGCAGAAGTTATTCACGTCAAAGGCAAGCCGGATATTGACGTTGATGTGAAGATCACACGGCACGGGCCCATCATCACGGAACTCGTACCCGGTGAAACAAGGCAATTGGCCCTTCGTTGGACACTCTACGACGGCCTGCAAATTCCCTTTTTCGACGTAAATGCGGCGCAGAATTGGGATGAGTTCACTAAGGCCTTTTCGCACCTTGATGCGCCGGGACAGAACGTGGTCTACGCCGATGTTAACGGGAACATCGGGTACCACACGACCGGGAAAGTTCCGATTCGCGCCGCTGGGGACGGAAGCTTACCGGTCAGCGGCGCGGACGATGCGCATGAATGGATTTCGTACATTCCCTTCGAGAAGTTACCAAACATCTACAATCCGCCGTCAGGAATCATTGCGACGGCAAATGGCAGAATAAGTCCGGATGGATATCCGTACTCCATAAGCATGGAATGGGAGGCTCCCTGGCGTACCGAGCGCATCTATCACGTGCTGGAATCGGGCAGAAAGTTTTCTGCAGCGGATATGCTTGCACTCCAGACCGATATTCAATCCGAAGGAACGCTATTCGCCGCAGAACGTCTCGTCTACGCTGTAGATCACGCCTCGAAACCTTCGGCGAGAGCTAAGCAAGCTGCCGAGCTGCTGCGCAGCTGGGATGGACGAATGCAGGCCTCATCGGCAGCTCCCACGATTGCAGAGAATGCAACTCGTGAACTGCGGCGGTTGCTTCTCGAACCAAAGTTGGGACCGACTCTCCCGAAACCGCAGAAGGACGCTGATTCCGAACTTTACAAGGACAGCGAAAAGAAGGCGCTGGACTGGAAGACCTACACATGGCTACAGCGGTCGGTCTGGCTGGAGAACATCTTGCTCCATCGGCCGAAGCGATGGCTGCCGGAGAAGTATCCGAATTACGATGAACTGCTGACGGCGGCTATTGAGGCAGCAGTCGACGATCCCCAGGCGCCGAAGGATCTCGCCTCATGGCGATGGGGAACGTTTAACGCGCTCGATATCCAACATCCGATCCTGGGTAAGATTCCCATGATTTCGCATTGGTCCGGACCCGGGTTGCGGGAACAATCCGGTAGCGGATACACGGTAAAGGCCGTCACGCCGTATCACGGGCCGTCGGAGCGCTTCACGGCGAATCTCGCGGATTTCGATCAGTCCACTCTGAATACAGTGACTGGACAAGGCGGAAATTTCCTCAGCCCGTATTACATGGATCAATGGAAGGCGTGGTACGAGGGCACAACCTTCACGCTTCCCTTCAGCCCCAAAGCTGTCGCCTCCGACAAAACTCATCAGTTAACGATAGAACCGGCAAAGCCATGAGCGAATTTAAACTGGAAGATACCATCGCCCTTCTCGCCAGCACTCCTGCGACTCTTAATGCGCTGCTACGCGATTTGCCCGAAATCTGGACCCGTCGCAATGAAGGTGAAAACACATGGAACGCGATCGAAGTCGTCGGACACCTCATTCATTGCGAACGTACCGATTGGATGCCGCGTGCAAGAATGATCCTCGATTTTGGTGAGACGAAGACTTTTGAGAAGTTCGATCGCAGCGGCCACCAGTCGGAGATACAGGGTAAAACAATGCGCCAGTTGCTGGACGAATTTGCCCGTGACCGATCCGAGAATCTGGCCCGGCTTCGGACGATGAACTTGCAGAATCAGGATCTCGTGCGGCGGGGACGGCATCCTGCTCTCGGAGTCGTTACTTTATCCCAATTATTAGCAACGTGGGCGGCCCACGATCTAACTCATCTGCACCAGATCTCGAGAATCATGGCCAACCAATATCGTGAAGCTGTAGGCCCGTGGAGCACATATCTGGGAGTGATGCAGTGTGCCGGCCATAGCTCGTGAATTGAAATTTGGAATTCGGGTACACCCACTCAGAAGAAGTCAATCGCCTTTACATCCCCGACATAGCCGACGATGTTGATTGTCCCTTGCGGCAAAAACTCGGTACTGATATAGAGGGTATCGGTTAGCAAGTTATAGACACGCAGGTTTCCGCCTTCTGCGACGTACTCGATGGGGCGTGTGGTGAATCCCTGAAGCCCGTCGACATTGCCGTTATCTGGCGGAATCACGATCGATCCATCCGCAATTCTGAAGATCGTAAGGCATCCGCGCACCTCGCCGACCGGGTTATTTGCGTCCCCGATGTTTGTGCAGTCGCGTGAACCGATGAAAAGCTGGTTGTAAACATTCAGATCCATGCGGGTGTGATAGCCATCGGTGATGGCGACCCGCCCGACGACTTTCCCGGCATTGAGATCCAGAATGTCAAGCCTTCCGCAGGTCTTCGCGGAGGTGTTTTGTGCGGAAGGGCAGGTATTGTTGTTGATGGTCGGAGAAGTGCCCACAACATAAAGCGTCGACTTGTCAAGCACAGCCATCGTCGCAGCGTCGACCGGAATGGTCTTCGTAATGGTGAGACTCGGGAGATCGAAAACCATGACGCTGGCGGTAGTTCCGCCACACTGCGCGCCGCAGTTGACCACGTATGCCGTATTGTTATTAATGACAGCGTAAACCGGGCGGTCGAATCCCGGAACAATAGTGCAAACTGCATTTGGCGGATTCGTATAGCAACTGGTGTCAACAGGCGGTGCTGCCGCGAGCGGATTCAGCACCGTCAGCGAGTCGGAATCCGCACTGAAAACCAGCAACTGCGTCCCTGTCGAATTAGACACCACCGTTTGCGCGTTGTTGACGGCAATGGTCGAGAGCGATCCGGAGGAGAAGTTCAGCTGCTCTAACGCTCCCGTGAAAGCGAAACCGGTGACCGTCGCCGTGGGAACAGCCGCGTATCCGATCTGGTTTGCGGTGGGAACAATGAAGCTGGAAGTCGGACCTGGCATCCTGACACCGCTGCCAATGTCTTGCTCCTTGGTTGTGTCCACGGCGTAGATCGTATTGCTGGAGGAGTCAAATGCAGCAGCGATGTTGCGGCTGGGCGAAACTGCCATCATTCCTGGAGAGTTTCCAGCACTAATCGGCGCGATTCGGGGCAGGGTGTCGTCTTCGCCATTGACGATCACAAGTCCAGGAAATGTGTTCGGAGTAGAGACGCCCTGAGCGGCCAGAACCCGTTGCGGCAAGCCGCTCGCTTTCGGGGTCGATTTACTACTGCTGCCGCACGAAATAAAGCAGGCTGCGGCGCATAATCCAACCACTATAGCGAAAACGCGGTTCTTCAAACGGCAGGCTCCTAACGGCATGAAAAAGATAGATTTAGTTGCGAAATGGTGGATTATAACAGACTGCCTGCTGTGACAGCCCGATCCAAGGATGTGCGAAGGATGCGCGAATCGCCCTTCATCCTGTATTCTCAGCATTCATATGGCAGATAACTTTCTTGCCCGTTTGAAGCAGTCTCCCGTGCTCTGCGATGGGGCTATGGGAACTCTGCTCTATGCCAAAGGCGTTTTTATTAATCGTTCTTACGATGAGCTGAATCTCTCGCAACCTGAACTGATTCGCGGCATTCACCATGACTACCTGCAAGCGGGAGCCGAAATCATTGAAACCAATACGTTCGGCGCCAATTCTTTCCGCTTGGCCCGACACAGCATGGCCGACAAGGTGAACGACATCAATCGCGCCGGCGCACGCCTGGCGCGAGAGGCTGCCAAAAGCTTCGATGTTTGGGTAGCTGGATCGGTTGGCCCGCTGGGAACCCGCATTGAACCTCTGGGAAAAACGTCGTTCCAGGAAGCTCGGGATGCGTTTCGAGAGCAGATTGTGGCGCTCGTCGAAAGCGGCGTTGACCTGCTAATTCTGGAGACGTTCGGATACCTCGAAGAGATTCACCAAGCCATGCTGGCGGCGCGCGATGTTTCGGCATCGATCCCGATCGTGGCTCAGGTGACGATCGACGAGGACGGCAATTGCCTGGATGGTTCTGATCCGGAGACGTTCGCACCGAAGTTGGCTGAATGGGGAGCCGACGTTATCGGCTGCAATTGCAGCGTCGGTCCGGTCGCAATGCTGGATGCAATGGAGCGAGTGCGCGCCGCGAGTTCCCTGCCCTTGGCTGCGCAACCGAACGCCGGCATTCCGCGATCGGTGGACGGCCGCAATATTTACTTATGTTCGCCGGAGTACATGGCAAGCTATGCCCGCAAATTTGTGACTGCGGGTGTTCGGCTCGTGGGCGGTTGCTGTGGAACCACCCCGGATCACGTCCGGGTAATGAAGTCGGCGCTGCGGGTTGGTGAGGCTCGCGGGAAAGCGGCCTCAGCGCAGGTCACGGGAGGGCACGAGGCACCCAAGACGGTTCCAGCCGTACCCCTCGAGAGTCGGTCCGCGCTGGGGGCGAAACTGGCGCACGGCGAGTTTGTGACCATGGTGGAGATTGTTCCGCCCAAAGGCATCGACGTGCGCAAGGAGGTAGAAGGGGCGCGGTTTTTGAAATCAGTAGGCGTGGACGCAGTGAATATTCCTGACAGTCCGAGAGCCTCGGCTCGAATGAGTAATCAGGCACTGTCGCTGCTAATCCAGCGCGAAGTGGGAATCGATGCGATCTTGCATTACACCTGCCGCGACCGCAACGTGTTATGCATCCAGAGCGATTTGCTGGGAGCGGCAGCGGTGGGTATCAGAAATTTGATTTGTATTACGGGTGATCCGCCGAAGATGGGGAATTATCCGGACGCCACGGCCGTTTTTGACGTGGATGCCATTGGACTGGTGAACATTGTGCGGAGCCTGAACCATGGGCTTGATCTGGGAGGAAACCCGATTGGGACCGGTACTGGTTTCGTGATCGGGGTAGGGGCAAATCCCGGCCTGACCGACCTGGACGAAGAGATTCGTCGCTTCGAGTACAAAGTACAAGCGGGGGCTGAGTATGCCGTCACGCAGCCGGTCTTCGATCTGCGACTGCTGGAGAACTTCTTGCGGCGCATTGAGCATTGCCGCATTCCGGTGATCGCGGGAATCTGGCCCCTGGTGAGCGTTCGCAATGCCGAATTCATGAAGAACGAACTGCGCGTGTCGGTCCCTGACTCGATTCTTGACCGGATGGCGCGTGCGCAGACGCCCGAAGCTGCCCGGGCAGAAGGCGTGGCCATTGCGAGAGAGATGCTGATTGCTGCGCGACAGACCGTGCAGGGAGCGCAGATCAGCGCTCCAATGGGACGGTATAGTTCGGCGGTCGATGTGCTGGAAGCTCTCGGTGGCGGGAATACAGCAGCCTCTGCCTGATCGGTCAGACGGTTATACCAGCGATCATCCGAAGAGGTACCGGATTCCAGCTTCTCAAATTTCGCATCGCGCGACTGCAAGAACGTTTTTCTAGTTCCGTGTTCTTTTTTGGGAACTGGTGTGTGCTCTTTTTTCGATAGCATCCACAAAAAAGACTGGACACGCGCACGATTTCATTGCATTAAGATAAGTACGGAGCGAAAACCCCGTTGGCCAAGTTTGAAGAGTGTCTCCAGCGACTGGAGCAAATTGTTCAGGAACTGGAAAAAGGAGAGGTCCCTTTGGAGAAATCTCTGACGCTGTTTGAAGAGGGCATGCAGCTTTCATCCGCCTGCCGGAAGGAACTGGAACATGCGGAAGGAAAAGTTGAGATTCTGCTGAAGAAGAACGGGAAGCTCCAAGCCGAACCATTCGAGCCGCTGAACGAAAAGGCGCCTATCCGCCGGTAAGTTGCCGCGACTCAATCTAACTAGCTGTCTGTGGAGTCGTGGTTTTTCCCAGCCACCCCGCAGCCTTTGTCGAACGTTGACGCAGGCCGTTGACGACGTAAAGATCGGGGGTTCTATGACTCACAGTGTTGTGCTTCTTGAAAAAGATCCGGGCATCGCCCGGTCCATTGCCGGTGGACTTCGCTCGCACTTTTCCGTGCATGTGACTGGTTCCCGCGAAGAATTACGCGCTAAGGTTGAGCGAAATCATCCGGAAGCTGTCGTTCTCAACATTGAATACTGGCGGCTCACAGACGTTGAGAGTCTGCACCGCGAGTTTCCGAAACTGCCTATTGTTTGTACACACCGTATTCCCGACGAAGAAATGTGGATGGCGGCGCTTGACGCTGGCGCGTCTGACATGTGCCCGGCCGACGACGTGGGAAACGTGCTGACTTCGGTACTTCGGAGCACCGCGCTTTCACGGAGCGCTGCCGCGTAAATCACTTTCTGTGCTGAAGGACGCCTGCCGGCGTCCTTTTTCTTTTCTACTTCCATCCTGGTTTCGCAAAGCAATTAGCGATCACTCTGTACCTTTGCTCCCGCTTGTTATACTTCCTCGTCATGTTGAAGGAGACCCTCGAACACGGCCAGCAGCTGACCGATGCCGCGCTTGATCGATTGATTCCACCGGAAACGCAGCACCCAGTTTCGATCCACAAGGCCATGCGGCATAGCGTGTTTGCCGGAGGAAAGAGGCTCCGCCCTGTACTCTGCATGGAAGCCGGACGTATGATCGCGGGTTCTCTGCCCAGGGGGATCGAGGAGCTCGGCGCGGCGCTGGAGATGCTGCACACGTATTCACTCATCCATGATGATCTTCCAGCTCTGGATAATGATGACCTGCGCCGAGGCCGCCCGACCTGCCACAAAGCATTCGGAGAGGCCATCGCTATTCTCGCCGGGGACGCTCTGCAGACCCAGGCGTACGAAGTTTTGGCGCGGCTGCAATGTCCGGCAGAAGCACGGGTGAGGATCATCGAGGAGATCGCCCGCGGTACCGGAACAGTCGACGGTATGATCGGAGGTCAGGTCGTTGATCTCGAAGCCGAACACACCAAACCGACGGCGGAGATGCTTGAGTATATCCATCGATCCAAGACTGCCGCGCTGATTACCGCAAGTCTCGTCAGTGGAGGATGGTATGGCGGGGCGAACGAAAAAGAAGTCGCTAAGCTTCGCTCTTTCGGATTGGGGATCGGGCTTGCCTTTCAGATTGTGGACGACGTGCTCGATGTGACGCAGACGTCGGAGCAACTTGGCAAGACTGCGGGGAAAGATACTGCTTCCGAGAAGGCGACGTATCCAGCGCTGTTCGGGATTGACGCATCGGTGAAAAAGGCGGACACGCTGGTGAGCGATGCGTTCGCCGAATTGAAAAGCTTTGGGGAGCGCGCCGAAACATTGAAGGAACTGGCGCGGTTCCTGGTGGAGAGAAAGAAATAATCCGCATAGGCTGTTACCGGACCACAAAAGACCTTAAGTAACACCAAGAAACGCATGGCCCCGCTTGTTCTTCCGTAGCTTTGTGGTTAAATAATCGGTACGGCGATGGAGTTCGCCATAACCGCCCGCCACGACGCCGGCTGATAACTCCTACAGAAGTGAAAGCCATTTTGTAGGAGATGTCCGCTTGAAAGATTTCCTCGCCATATCCGTCGCTGCGATCCTCGGCGCAAACCTTCGATATGTCCTGAGCCGATTCGCCGCAAGAGAATTCGGCCCCGTTTTCCCTTACGGAACCCTCATTATCAACATAGTCGGCAGCTTCATCGTTGGCTTATTCGTGACCTGGACTACGGAACGCGTATTGGTCGATCCACGCTGGCGGCTGCTGGTCGTGGTCGGTTTCTGCGGATCGTTCACGACGTTCTCCAGTTATGCCTTTGAGTCGATGTCGTTCTTTGAGCAGGGTCAGTACGGTCTGATGTTCGCCAACATCTGCAGCAATAATCTTCTCTGCCTTGGCGGCGCGCTGGCGGGCGTCGCGTTGGCGCGGGCGCTGTGAACATGGCTCCCTTCCCTACTCTTCTGACTGAGAGGCTGAGGATTCGTCCTTACAGCGAGGCCGACATCCCGGAACTGTTGCCGCTAATCGGCACTCGCGAGGTCGCGGCGACGACTCTGCGGATTGCATATCCCTACACAGAGCAGGACGCTCGGGCATTCCTGGATCTGGCCAAAGAACCCGGGAAGATGTGGCTGGCGATTACGCTTCTTGTGGATCACCGCCAAATTGGCGGAATTGGATTGCGTATTGACCAGGAGCAACAACACGCCGAGCTGGGCTACTGGCTGGGCGTTCCATATTGGGGACAGGGCTATGCGACCGAGGCGGTGCGAGCGATGCTCCGTTATGGATTCCAAGACCTACAGCTGCATCGTATTTTCGCTACACATTTCAAGCACAATCCAGCTTCGGGAACCATTTTAAAGAAGCTCGGCATGCGCTATGAAGGCTGCCAACGCGAGCATCTTTTGAAATGGGGACAGTTCGTCGATTCGGAGATGTACGGCCTGTTACGGCACGAATGGGAGGCACGCGAGTAAAATGCCAGATGCCATGGCGGTCCAGGTCACGATTTACCTCAACGAAGCGGATCAATGGCATCATCGTCCGCTGCACATGGAGATCCTCAACTATCTCCGCAAGGAAAATGTTTACGCAGCTACGGCTGTGCATTGTGTAGCCGGGTTTCTTGGCCGGCATAGAGTTGAGAACGCTCATCTGGTCGAGGTTGGCGGTAAGCTGCCGGTGATCATTATCTTCGTCGACACCGATGAGCATGTGAATCGCGTGTTGTCGACTCTCAAGGAAATGGCGGCGCATCGGCTGATTGTGCGGGAGAACGTGGTGCTGGAACAGGGAAACCTGGACTAGGTGAACTCCTCCGTCCAGACGTCGGGCTCGGTTTCTGTCTCTGCCTGCGGATGCGTGCACTCGACCGCTTGAACTGTCCGCTAAGCCGCACGCCTAAATGGACTGAACCGCTATCGCGGTTACGTCATCTACCAAGCCCACTTCCTTCTGTATGAACGGCTCCGCATACTGGACGCCGGCAAGCATTCCATAAAAAGACGCCATCGTCTCGACGCGCTTGCGGATCTCTGCATTCGGGACGAACAGCCCGCTCCCGGCTTCCTGATCACCGTACTGAGACCGGTAAGCCATCAGCGATTGAAACCGCGATTCGAACTGGTCGGTGATATCGACAACGAATGTAGGGCGTACGTCGAAATACAGCGAGGCGTAAATGATCTTGAACGGCCGGTGGGGCTGGAGATCGGACAGCGCACCGGCTCCTTCCCGCGATTCCTGCGAAACGTTCTTTCCCAGCTTAGCGAGCCCGGCGAGAAAACATGCTTCGTAGGCGAGCGTCGAAGTTGTGTAGTGGTCCGGATGTCGACCCGCCCAATACGGAATAATCAGCACGCGCGGGCGAAGTTCGCGAATGATCCGGGCAACCTTTAAGCGATTCTCCCATGTGTTCTCAACTCGCCCGTCAGGAATATCGAGAGCTCTCCGCCAACTCACCTTGAGTACGCGAGCGGCGTCTTCCGCTTCCCGAGCGCGCTCTTCCACCGATCCTCGCGTGCCCATTTCCCCTTGGGTCAGATCGAGGATTGCGGTCCGGTGGCCACGTTCTGCCATTCGCAGCAGGGTCCCACCACAGGTTTGCTCCACGTCGTCTCGGTGTGCAGCGACTGCAAGAATATCGGCGCTTGTCATTGATCGGCTTTGTGATCCGGGGTCTAGAATAGCATCGTACGATTCTCACGATTTGACGTGAGCCAGGGGCAAACATCCTATGAGCGAATCGGGCACTGGGTCGGAGAGCAAAATACAGCAGCTAATCGAGCATTTTCTCGACCAAGTGCGAGAGAAGATCTACGTTCACTATGCCCAGAGCTACACCGGCAATCCCGATCGGCATCCGGGCATATTCGTCTGCCTGGTGTCATGTAGCGACGATATGGCGCGACGGCTGAAGGCCCGAATCGACGAGATTATTCAAGAGGAGTTCGCTGAAGACGGATACTCCGTGGATAAACATAGGATTCACTGAACCGCGGACGGCGGGTAGCCGATTTCCGTCCGATCCATTTAGTATTGCTGGATTCTGTTTTCCATTGCTGAATTCTGTTTTCCAAGGAGCGTATCCACTCATGCCTCGTTTCTCTTTCGCACTTGTTATCGTTCTCGCAATGACCGCCGGAGCATTCGCTCAGGCGGGGGCCTGGCAGATTGATCCTAATCATTCGTCCGCGCAGTTTGCTGTGAAGCACCTGGGAGTTTCGACGGTGCGCGGGGCATTCACGAAAGTAAGTGGCTCAGCAACGTACGATTCTGCGGACCCAAGTAAAGATTCTGTAGATGTATCAATTGATGCGAGCTCGGTGGATACGCGCGTCCAGATGCGCGACAACGACCTGCGCAGCCCGAACTTCCTCGAGGTGCAGAAGTATCCGACAATCACATTCAAATCCAAGCAAGCGAAATCAGCGGGAAGCGGCAAACTGCAGATCGTTGGCGACCTTACGATTCACGGTGTGACCAAGGAGGTAGTCCTTGATGTGGACGGCCCATCGGCTCCAATCAAAGATCCATGGGGTAATCAACGAATTGGGGCTTCGGCATCGACGAAAATCAATCGCAAGGATTTTGGAGTGAATGGCCTGCCGGGTGTGGTAGGCGATGACATCAACATTACGATTGACACAGAATTAATCCAGCCACAGCCAAAATAGGGTACACTTAGCGGCGCTGAAATCGGAGTTCTCGCGTTCTGAATACCGTCTGGGGGGGCAGTATGAGGAGCCGTTCAGGAGTAGACTCTCTTCTCTTCGCTTTTTGCACCATTCTAATTTGCACTTCTTCACTGGCGACTGCCGTGATAACCGTCTCTCCGACGCGAGCCTCGGTCGTGACCACCACGCAGACGCAGCAGTTCACTGCCTCGGTGAACGGAGTTACATGGAGCGTCGATAACATCGCTGGCGGAAACTCCACCGTCGGAACCATCAGTTCTAATGGCTTATACACTCCACCAGCGAAAGCAGGAATCTATACCATTACGGCGAGCAGCGGTGGATCCTCAGGATCTGCGCAGATCGCGGTCACAGACCTGATGGGCGTTCTCACCTACCACAACGACCAGTCGCGTAATGGAGTGAATTCCAGAGAGTTTGCCTTGTCCTCCGCGACGGTCACGATAGCTACATTCGGCAAACTTTTCTCGTGCCCCGTAGACGGTGCCATTTACACCCAGCCGCTATGGCTCAAAGGTGTGAGCATCGCCGGCGGAACTCACAATGTGATCCTGGTAGCTACCCAGCACGACAGTGCCTACCTTTTCGACGCCGACGCAAGCCCCTGCGTCACCTACTGGCATGTCAACCTGCTCGACACCTTACACGGCGGAACTTCCGGCGAGACCCCGGTGAACTGGAATGATGTCGGCTACTGCTATGGCGATATCTATCCTGAGGTGGGAGTAACGGGAACTCCGGTGATCGACGCTTCATCAAAAACTGTTTACCTGGTTAGTGCCTCCGAGAGCAACCCAACGAATCCGGGCAACTGCGTGGGCACGTCAGGAAATTTCTATCATCGACTGCACGCGCTCGATCTCGGCACAGGAAGCGAGAAATTCAACGCACCGGTTACGATCGCTGCATCAGTTCCGGGAACTGGCGATGGCTCAATCAATGGAGTAGTTCATTTCAATTCCCAACTGCAGCACAACCGATCTGGCTTGGCGGAGTACGGTGGGAGAATTTACGTCGCCTTCTCTGCCCACGAAGATGCCACGCCGTATCACGGGTGGGTACTCGCATACAAAGCATCAAATGTGCAGCAGCAGGTTGCGGTCTTGAACACTACCCCAAATGGCGTAAACGGAGCCGACGGCGGAATCTGGGCCGGAGGCGGAGCGCCAGCAATCGACAGTGGCGGCGACGTTTACGTCTCCACAGGAAACGGCGTATTTGACGAACTGCCTCCGCCACCCAATGACGATTACGGCGATACGATCCTGCGCCTGCATTACAAGGTTGGAAATACATTGAATGGAGTGAATCTAAACATCGCCGGATACTTCACTCCATATGATCAGCTGATGCTTTCGCAGAACGACACGGACCTGGGATCGGGCGGCGTAGTGCTGTTTCCGGACCAAACTGGATCTGGTCCACAGCACCTGTTGACCGAGGTTGGTAAGGAGGGCACGGTTTACCTGGTCGATCGCGACAATATGGGGCAATACAACTCCAACAACAATAACCAGATCGTGCAAAGCTTTAGCGGACCGGCCTACGGCCAATGGGGTGTCCCTGCTCTGTGGCACAACAATCTATATACCGGCGGACAATACGACACCGTCCGGCAGTTCTCGTTTAACCCAAGCACCGAGCTATTCAACCCGAACGTAGCGTCACAATCTAATGAATCGTTCGGATATCCCGGCACGTCTCCCTCTGTTTCTGCACAGAGTGGAACGCATGCCATCGTCTGGGCCATTGACTCGAGCCTCTACGGATATGCTAGTCCCAATGCCGGGGTCAACTGTTCGACGGTGCCAGTCCCTCCTGCTTGCACTGGCCCGGCCATTCTCCACGCATACAATGCGAATAATCTGTCCCAAGAATATTGGAATAGCTCACAGGCTGGAAACAATCGAGATCAGGCGGGGAATGCGGTCAAGTTTGCTCCGCCGACGATCGCTAACGGAAAGGTGTATGTGAGCACGCGGACCGAAGTAACCGTTTACGGATTGCTGCCCTGATGGATTATTTCTCTACTTTTTCAACGCCACTGCCAATCCATCCCGGATCGGCAGAATGGTGGTGTAGAACTCTTTCGAGTCGTACAGCTTGCGGTTGAACTCGAGAATGGCTTTAGTGCGGGCATCCGTGGGATTCTTTTCAGCCACACGTCCGCTCCAAAGTACGTTGTCGGTGATGAAAAGTCCGCCTTTCCGCAAACGAGGGGCCACCAGCCGCAGCACCCGCGGGTAATCGTCCTTGTCCACATCATTGAAGATGATGTCGAACTCCTGCTTTTGCTCCGAGAGAACTTCCAGGGCGTCGCCAACATGCAGTGTGATCCGACTCGCAACCCCCGCCCGTGCGAAATAAGTGCGGGCGCGTTCAGCGTTTTCTGAATCTCCGTCGGTATAGATGACTTGACCTCCGTCGCCCACAGCCTGCGCCCACCAGATGGTCGAATATCCAATCGCGGAACCAAGTTCAAAGACGGTTCTAGCGTTGATCATCAGCGCCAACTGCTGCAGCACGTTCGCAACGGCAGGACCCACGATCGGCACATCGTGCTCGGAAGCATATTCTTCCATCTCGACCAGCACCGCGTCCCGCTTGGGAAGCATGGAATAGAGGTAATCATCTACCGGTCCGGCTGTCGTGAAGTTGTAGTGTCGCCAATTCGGACGCGCAGTTTTCTTCTTGCTTGGAGTCACACGATTCCCTTTCGAAAGGAATTCACCAGCGATCACCCTGCGATTGTTTGCCCGGGCTTCATCTCCACAACTTCTACTGCGGGCACTAATTTCTGTAGCTCGTTTGGACGCCCGACCAGCACCGGGAATGTCCCAAAATGCATGGGAATAACGGCCTTCGGTTTGAGCAGATTGCAGGCATAAGCGGCTTCGCGCGGTCCCATCGTATAGTGATCCCCAATGGGCAGCATAACCACTTCAGGCGCATACAAATCCCGAATGATCGCCATGTCACCGAATACATTGGTATCGCCGGCGTGATAGATTTTCTGGCCAGAAGAAAACTCGATCACATATCCGCAAGCTTCGCCACCGTAGATCGTCTCGTCCCCGTCTTGAATTCCGCAGGAGTGATCGGCGTGCACCATGGTCACCTTGATGTCGCCGACGGTCTGGGTGCCTCCCTTGTTCATCTCCGCGATCTGTTTCGCGCCTTTCTTGCCTAACCAGCGTGCTAATTCCGGAATGCCCACCACAACCGGATTGTGCTTCTTGCAAATCTCCACCGCGTCACCAATATGATCCCCGTGACCATGAGTGCACAGCAGAATGTCCACTTTCTTCACGTTCTTTTCGGATTCCGGGCACATGGGATTGCCCATGATCCACGGATCGATAATCACGGTCTTCCCTGCGGGCGTCTCGATGCGGAATGTCGCATGGCCCAGCCACGTCAGTTTGATGCCTTTCAAGTTCATATTAATACTGGCTCCTAAGCTTTTAGCTAACGTTCGGATCTCGCATTCCGCCCCATGGCTACCACCGTTTCAACTCCGAGTGCCGAGTGCGAGCAGCTTTTTTAGTTTAATATGAAACGCCATGCCGGAACTTAAGGTGCTGATTTCACGTCAGGAGATTGCAAAACGTGTCAGCGAACTGGGCGCGCAGATTACAAATGACTTTAAAGGCCAATCCGTCAACCTTGTCGGTGTCCTGAAAGGCGCAGCGATTTTTCTTTCCGACCTGGCGCGTCAGGTAGAACTGGATGCCACGTTCGATTTCATTGGAGTTTCGAGCTACGGCAATCGGCCCACTCCCACTCAGGAACTCCAGAGCGGTTGGGACTCGACTGGGGAAGTCAAACTCACCAAAGACGTCGATCAGACACTGAAAGACAAGAACATCATCCTGGTGGAAGACATCCTCGACACGGGATTAACCATGACCTACCTCAAGAGACTGCTGCAGGCACGTCAACCGCGATCGTTGAAGGTCGCGGCTCTACTAGACAAGCCCACGCGCCGCAAACTGCCATTGGAAGGCGACTATGTTGGGTTTAAGATTCCTGACGAGTTTGTGGTTGGCTACGGTCTTGATTACGCAGAAAAGTATCGAAACCTTGCAGACATTTGCATCGTGCCTCGAGAGTAGGCTCGAGCTTTCTTAGATCTGCATTTTAAGCTGCACAACTTGAGCCAGAGTGAGAGCCGCGAAGCGGCTGCTATCATACTTCCGATGGGTTCTGTCGTTTCCAAACCGGATCGGCTTCCCGCCGAGTCGTTGCTCCTCGACGTCGCAGACGTGTTGGCGACTTCGCTCGACCTCGACACGACCTTGCGGCGAGTAGCCGAAGTCGTCCGCAAAGTTATCGACTACGAAATTTTCGCGATTCTCTTGCTGAACGAAAAGACGCAGGAATTGCGTTTCCGTTTTCAGATCGGATATCCGCCGGAATTTGCGGAACGCAGCCGGATCAAAGTTGGCGAGGGTGTGACTGGGATCGCCGCGCAATCGCGACAAGCCGTCCTGATCAACGATGTGCGCGAGGACCCGCGATATATCGAAGCGGTCCCGAATGTGTGCTCCGAGCTTGCTATTCCCTTAATTACCAAAAACCGGGTAATCGGTGTGATCGACATTGAGGCCCGAGAGCCCGGGGCGTTCACCGACGAACACGTCAACATCCTGACGTTGGTCGCGTCGCGCATGGCGGCTGGCATCGAGAATGCACAGCTCTACACCCGCACGACGAAGCAGGCGCGCATTCTGCTGTTGTTGAATGAAATTGCGCGTGAGTTAACGTCGATCCTGAACTTCGACGAATTGCTGGGCCGCATCGCTGAGCTCGTGCGACGATTGATCGACTACCAGATGTTCAGCATTCTGCTGCTCGACCCAGCAGGAGAGAAGCTCCAACATAGGTTTTCGTTGCGCTTCAATGAGAACATTCATCTCAAGCATGAGATTCCTCTGGGACGCGGCCTGGTCGGCTACGCCGCGGCGCAAAAGCAGGCAGTGCTAGTTCCGGACGTCAGCAAAGACATTCGCTATATCGCGACGAATCCCGAGACCCGCTCGGAACTTGCCGTGCCACTGATCTACAAGAGCAAAGTTGTTGGCGTGCTCGACCTCGAGCACACGCGTCGGGGATTCTTCACCGAAGAGCACCAGCGGACGATGACGACGTTGGCCGCGCAGATCGCCATCGCCCTCGAAAATGCCCGCCTCTACGAAGAAATCGAGCGCCAGGAACGGCGTCTGGAGCGCGACCTTTCATTGGCACGCGAGTTGCAATCCCGGCTTCTGCCGCAGACTTCTCCAAAGCTCTCTCATCTCGACGTGGCCGCCAAGTTCGTCCCGGCGAGAACGATCGGCGGCGATCTTTATGACTTCATTCCGTATTCGATGTCACGCCTCGGTATCGCCATTGGGGATGTCAGCGGAAAAGGCGCCCCGGCAGCCATTTATGCGGCCTTGGTCAGCGGAATCTTGCGGTCCCACGCACCGATTGAGCCCTCGCCATCGGAGATGCTCTCAGCGGTAAATCTATCGTTAGCAGAGCGCCGGGTTGAAGCGCAGTTCGTCTCGATCATCTATGCGGTTTGGGACGATGTGCACCGTACGTTGACCGTTTCCAACTCGGGACTTCCGCGCCCCATTCATGTACATGCAGGAAAGAATGAAGTCGTCGAAGCAACTGGGCTACCCCTCGGTCTGTTCGACGAGGCGGAATACGACGAATTCCAATTCCGCATGAAGCCAGGGGATATGTTCGTTTTTTTCAGTGACGGCATTCTTGACGCGCGCAGCCGTAAGGGAGATCTATTTGGACGTGGACGAGTCGAGAGAATCATCGAAGAAAATGCCGCCAGCAGCGCCGCTCAGGTTGTTGACGTCCTCTTTAAAGCGGTGGCCGACCACTCCGCCGGCGTTGAGACTTTCGACGACCAGACTGTGGTCGCCATCCGAGTGCGCGGCGGAACGCATGCTCCCGCAAAGAAAAAATGACCTCTAGCCGTCAGACTGCCATCTCCCTACGGCCGCCAGGATTCACTTATCGCGATCGCCGACCGCTCCCGCGGAGCCGGGAACTCGTTCTGCACACCGGGGAAATTCCGCTGCCAAAGTTGGCCGCCAAGTACGGTACGCCGCTCTACGTCTACTCGGCCGAGACGATCGAGCACCGCTATCGAGAATTCGATCACGCCTTCCACGACGTACCCCACACGGTCTGTTATTCCGTGAAAGCGAATTCCAACCTGAGCATTCTCCGCATGCTGGCCAAGAAAGGCGCCGGATTCGACATCGTCTCAGGAGGTGAGTTGGAACGTGTGCTGGTCGCTGACAAGAAGGCGGCCAAACGGATCGTCTTTTCGGGCGTCGGCAAGACGCGGGCAGAACTTACTGCCGCATTGAAAGCCGGCATTCTGCTCTTTAATGTCGAGAGCGAATCAGAGTTAGAAACACTGGCAGAGTGCGCCGTCAAACTACGCACAACTGCGCCAATCGCTTTACGTGTGAACCCGGACGTGGCCGCCGAGACTCATCCGTACATTTCGACCGGACTCCACAAGCACAAATTTGGGGTTCCGATTCGCGAAGCCCGAACCCTCTATGCGAAAGCGTCGGGCACGAAATCCTTAGCGGTGCGAGGTATTAGCGTTCACATAGGCTCGCAGATTACCGACGCCACGCCATTCGGCGAAGCAATGGCCCGGGTAGTCGATTTCGTTCGGGATCTGCGTACCGATGGAAATCATATCGACTACGTTGATGCGGGTGGGGGGTTGGGCATCTCGTATGACAAGCCAGCCCCCGACTTCTCCCGACAAGTGGCCGAGTATGCCAGGGCGCTCGTTACCCCGCTTCGCCAACTGAAAGTACATTTGTTGCTGGAGCCGGGCCGATCGATTATTGCGCCCGCGGGTGTTTTGCTTACCTCAGTAATTTACAAGAAAGCAAATGACAGCAAGCGCTTCCTTGTAGTAGACGCGGCCATGAACGATCTGATTCGGCCAGCGCTGTATGGCGCTTATCACGAGATCGTTCCCGTAATTCGCCGCCGCGGAGACTCGTCCAAAAAAGAGACAGTGGACATCGTTGGCCCGGTCTGTGAGACTGGCGACTTCTTTGCGCGCGATCGGGAACTGGCGCCAGTTGCGGAAGGCGACCTGCTGGCGATCCTGGATGCCGGTGCCTATGGGATGGCCTTAGCTTCGAACTACAATACGCGTCCGCGTCCGACGGAGGTTTTAGTGTCCGGAAAGTCGGCGAAGGTAATTCGCCGGAGAGAGAAGATTTCTGACCTGATGAAGGCGGAACTCTAAATCTGTCGTTCTCCCCACTTCAACTTGCTGCGTAATACCTGGAAAAAGTCCGATCCGGTTCGAAAAAGGTTCACCTGATGCTGCGAGCGACGGCAGCGAACGCGGTCTCCATCGCTGAGATCCAGCCCTGGCTGGCCATCGAGACTGAGATAGGCGACTTCCTCTTCGCTTCGCAATAGGATCTCGATCTCTGCGGAATCCGGTACCACAAGCGGGCGATGCGTCAGGGAATGCGGTGCAACTGGTGTGACTACTAGGGCGTTGACGGTTGGCATCAGCACTGGACCGCCGGCAGAGAGCGAATATGCCGTCGATCCGGTCGGAGTCGCGACGATCATACCGTCGGCGCGATAACTCGAAACGAACGCCTTATCGATGTAGAGGTCGTATGTGTTCAGTCGCGCCAGTGTCGTCTTATTCACAACCGCATCATTGAACACAAGGGAACTGCCCCGAACTTCGTCGCCGCGCAATAGGTCGCATTGCATCAGGAAACGGCTCTCGACCGTAGCTTGGCCCTTTGCTATTGCATCGAGGACCGTAAACACCGACTGCGGCGAGACTTCGGTAAGAAAGCCTAGCGTCCCAAGATTCACTCCAAGCAGAGGAACATCAATTGCAGCGGTAACGCGTGCGGCTGAGAGCAGCGTTCCGTCTCCTCCCAGAACAATCATCAAGTCAAGCGGCCGCGCCCCCATTTCCGAGCGTGGGAGAACATCAAGCCCAGCAACGTACTCCGCGGTTTGTGTGTCGATAACGACCCTGTATCCGTGTTCGCTCAGCCACTCAAGGAGCCCGGGTAAGATCTGGGCCACCTCCGGACGATCGGGACGCGAGATGATAGCTGCGGTTTTGTTCAACAAATGCGGGTTGGCTGTTCCCATGATGAAAGAGTGCAAGGGCACAAGAAACGCGAGAAACAAAGAGTGATTGTATCGGAAGTCAGCGGATTCACCACAGAGGGTTCAATGAAGCCATGGGATTAGAAAATCCCGTAGAGGAGAAACTCGCGATTCCCTTCCGCGCCAAGGATGGGCGAATCGATTACGTCTGCACGGCTGACTCCCAGTTCGATGAGCGCAGATCTGACTTTTTCGACCGCTGCCTTCTGAGCCCCTTGGTCCCGCACAATTCCGCCCTTTCCTACCAGTTCCCTGCCCACTTCGAACTGAGGCTTCACCAGGACGACAATCTGACGCCCACTCCGTTCTAGCGGGAATGCAGTTGCGAGAACAGCTGGCAGAACCAGCGTCGCCGAGATGAAAGACACATCCATCGCGATGAGTTCGGCGAACTCCCCCACCACCTCGTGCGTCAGATATCGTGCGTTGGTCTTTTCGAGGAGACATACGCGAGGGTCCTGTCGCAACTTGAAATCCATCTGTCCATAGCCCGTATCGATGGCAATGATCCGTGCTGCTCCACGCTGCAGCAGGCAGTCGGTAAATCCTCCGGTGGACGCACCGACATCCATGCAGACCTTTCCGCTCACATCAATCTTCCAGTGGGCGAGAGCGTGTTCGAGCTTCAGTCCCCCACGGCTCACGTACTTCAAATCTTGTTCAAGCAGACGGATAACGCTGTCGGCTTCGACTTGAGCTCCCGCCTTTTCAATTTTCTGGTCGTTCACCAGAACTTTTCCCGCGAGAATGAGGGCTTGAGCACGTTCGCGCGAAGTGGCAAGCGCTCGGTCCACAAGCAATCGATCGAGTCGAAGTTTCACCTGGAATTTCGTCCGAGATGCTCCACAAAAGTGCCAGCACTTGCTCTAGTGCAAAGTGCTGAACAGATTCTTGCAGAGCGAGTTACGTAGGTAGTGTGCCGTTTTTCCACAGCATTTTCCACGAACGTGTTGAAAACTCCGGTTCGCAAAATGCCCACAGAAAATTAAAGCCGCCCGACAGTTGGGCGGCTCAAACATTGCATTGTGAGTTGCTAGCCTGCGACTTCTTCCAGCAACTTCTGGTCGATGTCAAAGTTCGCATGGACATTCTGCACGTCGTCATGCTCCTCCAGCGCTTCCATCAGGCGGATCATGGTGCCGGCCTGCTGTCCTTCAAGTTTGATGTAATTCTGCGGAATGAACGACACGCTGGAAGCGGCCGGTGTAATGCCCGCCTTCTTCACCGCCTCAAGCACGGCTTCGTAGGCTGAGGGTTCCGTAACGATCTCCCAGTTGTCGCCGTCATCGTTCAGATCTTCCCCGCCAGCTTCAAGGACGATATTCATCAGATCGTCCTCTTTGGCCGCAGTCTTCGGAACAACAATATCGCCCTTTTTGTGGAACATCCACGAGACGGCTCCGGCTTCAGCCATATTCCCGCCGTTCTTGCCGAAGACGTGACGAATTTCGCTGACGGTACGGTTACGATTGTCGGTGTTGATGTCGAGCAAGATAGCAACACCGCCGGGTCCGTAGCCTTCGAGAGAAAACTCTTCATAGGTGGCGCCGGGCAACTCGCCGGTACCTCGTTGGATAGCCCTTTTGATGTTATCGGCGGGCATGTTTTCCGACTTGGCCGCAAGAATAGCGGTTCGCAGCCGGGGGTTGGAATCCGGATCGCCGCCACCGTTCTTGGCTGCGATGCTGATTTCTTTAATAAGACGGGTAAATATCTTGCCGCGCTTCGCGTCGAGCGCGCCCTTCTTGTGCTTAATTGTCGCCCATTTAGAATGGCCGGACATGGTTCGACCTCGTATTCATTAAAAGATCTTGGATGGCGCAGGATTCGCCTTTAGAGGAGATCACAGGATAGCCTCGCTATATATGCAGGCGAATGAGCAGTATACCACGGAGGAGTCCATGGATCGGTATTGACTGTCTTTCCCCCTCCCCCTAACATGCCAGAGCTAAGATTTTCGGTACTCTTATGGTCGGGCAGTTGGTGGGCCACTACCGGGTCCTCGAGAAGATCGGTGCGGGAGGGATGGGAGAAGTCTTCCGTGCGCGCGACGAAAGGCTCGCAAGAGACGTCGCTCTCAAACTGATCCGACCTGCGTCGAGCAACAATCCCGATCATCTTCGCCGGTTCGAGCAGGAAGCCCGCGCCGCCGCAGCCCTGAACCACCCCAACATTCTTGCGATCTATGACGTAGGCCTTGACGGCAAATCTCCCTACATTGTTTCGGAGTTGCTTGAGGGCAAAACTCTGCGGAACCGCCTGAGTGAAGGCAGAATTCCTCCGCAGCAAGCCGCAGGTTACGCACTTCAAATTGTGCAAGGCCTCACAGCAGCGCACAGTCGTCATATCGTCCACCGCGACCTGAAGCCTGAGAACCTGTTCATCACCAACGATGATCGGATAAAGATTCTCGATTTCGGTGTCGCCAAGCTTCAACTCGATCCAGAAGAAAATCGTTCGATCGAAAGCCTCACGACCGTCACAAAGCATGGTGCGGTGATCGGCACAGTGGCCTATATGTCTCCCGAGCAACTTCGGGGGAAGCCGGTGGATCATCGCGCCGATATCTTCAGCTTTGGTGCGATTTTTTACGAAATGATGGCGGGTTGTCGGGCCTTCCGCGGTGAAACCGAAGTCGACACCATGACGGCAGTTCTGCGGGAAGAACCTGCTAATGCCAATTTAGAGCAGGCCGACATCCCTGCGGCCTACCAGGAAATCGTCCGACACTGCCTCGAAAAAGAACCCGAGAATCGGTTTCAGTCCGCGAAGGATTTGGCTTTCGCGCTGCAAACAGTTTCCGGGTCGTCACCTGTGAGAGTTGCGCGCGGCGACCCAAAGCGCCTCAGGAATCCGCGCCTCGCTTGGGCGGTTGTGGCAGTGCTGGCGGTGGCGACTGCCGTTCTAGCAATCGGTCAATTCATCCACGCTCCGGTCGCTCCCCCATCTTATCGGCGACTCAGTTTCGAAGCCGGCACGGTGTACTCCGCGCGCTTCTCGCCAGATGGCAATGTCGTATACGCCGCGGCTTGGAACAACAAGCCGGTACAGTTGTTCTCCACGATGGGCAATTCCCTTCTGTCGCAGTCACTGCAGTTTACTGACGCGAATCTGCTGAGTATCTCGCATACAAACGAACTGGCCCTGGTGGTGCATGGCACTCACTCCGGACAGTTAGAGACCGTGAATGGGATGCTGGCAAGCGCTCCATTAGCGGGTGGTTCTCCGCGTGAATTGCTGCCCGACGTGCGATGGGCGGATTGGGATGCGAACGCCAAGCTCGCGGTGGTGCATTACGTGGAAGGTCATAGCCGCCTCGAGTATCCGGTGGGCAACGTTCTCTATCAGAGCAGCGGCTGGATCAGCGACATTCGTTTCTCACCCACACACGACGCCATTGCATTCATGGATCATCCCGTGTTGTGGGACAGCCGTGGTGTGGTTCGTAAGGTGGACCTCTCCGGCCACCTTCAGACGCTCACTAAGGAATGGGAATCCGAAAGCGGGCTTGCCTGGCGGCCTGATGGTAAGGAAATCTGGTTTGCCGGGGTGGACAAGGGAAACAATCTGAATTTGATGGCCGTCGACGCGGCGGGCAAGTTGCGAATGTTGCTGGATTTGCCGGTCGCACTGAAACTGGAAGATATTGCATCCGACGGCCGTGTTCTGGTTTCTTTGAATTCAGTAAGGCTTGCGATGGAATATACGACGTTGGGGAGTCGGGATGGAGTGGATCTTGCCTGGCATGATTGGAATTCCCCGCGTGACATTTCCCCTGATGGGCAATTCGTACTATTTGAGGACGCGAGCGAAGCCGCTGGCCCAAATTATGCGGTGGTCACTCGAAAGGTAGACGGTGCGTTACCGGTGCGGTTGGGTGATGGAAGTTCCGGAGGGCTGTCCCCCGATGGCAAATGGGCAATCTCGATCTCGCCATTTCTGGCACAGCGGATTACGTTGCTGCCAATCGGTGCGGGACAACCGCGCATCATTGACGTGAGCGGAATCGATCACGTCCACACGGGATGGGCGCGCTTTCTGCCAGATGGACAACGACTCGCGGTTAATGGTGATGTGAGAGGCCACGGAGTTCGGTGCTATACCGTGGACGTGTCGAATGGCACAGCAAAGCCTGTAACTCCCGAAGGAATACTATGCGGACCTTCGTCCCCGGATAGTCGCTCCATAATTGGAACGTCCGCAGATCGGTCTAACGCAATCTATTCGCTTGAGGGCGGTCCTACCCGGACGATTCCCCATTTCGACAATACTTTTGTGGCCGTGCAGTGGGCCGAAGACGGTGCCGCTCTCTACTGCTATCACTCCGGAGAATTTCCGAGCAAGGTTTACCGAGTTGACCTTGCGACGGGCAGATCAAAAATCATTCAGCAGTTAAAGCCGGGCGTTTCGGCGGGCGTAGTGCTCCTCGCCCCCATCGTTGTCAGCCGTGATGGAAAGCGGTTTGCCTACGCCTACAGTCAGATGTTATCCGCCCTATATCTGATTTCTGGGCTGCGCTGATCGCCAACTTAGTTCAACGGTCCAGTAAACTTTTCCGAAACGTAGTGAAAGAAAATAGAAGTCGATGTCTGTCCTTGGCTCAGTTTCTCGCGGTGATGCGGCAATCTCGTGCCTCGATAGGCCAATCCATCTCCGAGCGCCTGAAAGACGGTGACTTTGCCGGTTGAGGTCTCGAGGTGGATCGGCCACGGCGTCGCCAGTTCGGGTTCCGGCGAGAAATCGAGAGCAAGTGTAATGCTGAATTCGCACTGCTCGCGGTCGATGTGCTTCTTAAGTTCTGCCCCGCTCTGGTACGAAGCAAGGTATACGTAGGAGGGTTTAACCAGTTCACCCGCAACACCACTGAGCGTGCGAGCGATTTGCCGGTGAAAGAATTGGGCGACCGGTTCGTTGTGAATCACATAGCGAAGCGAACTCTGCTCATCTCCCAGTTTCATCCATCCCTTCCGAATCAGGCAGCGATAATACCGGCGCAGCGCAGCAACATGAAATGGATGAATCAGTCCCGGCAACGTCACATAGCCTTTTTCCCGAAAAGCTGAGCTCGCCTCTGCGATGAAATGGTCACGCTGGGCTGTACACTGCGACTTGAGGCTCTGAGGAATCAGAATCCCCGCGCCAGCAAGGACTGACCGAATATTCTGGGGCACAGACTCTCGAACCGGCCCGTCAGCACTGAGGCCTCGCACAACCTCTTCAAACTCAGGGCCCAGCCAGAACGGAAGTCGTGAATCAGTCTCGGGATCTCGGACCCATGCGATACTCCCTTGCAAGGCGAGAGCAGACCTTACCTCTGCCTGCGCGTCCAGTTCTTCAGGAAGATCACCAGCCGAACATAAATGACACTCAGGATTCAGGTACAGCTCATCCTTGCACCGTTCCTGCAGCGGCTCGACGCAAAACCTGTGCCGCGGAACTAAATGCAATGGCAATTCGTCGAGCAGACAAAAGTAACGGTCTGGGGGGAATGTCGCCGCAAGAGTATGCCGCGACATTCCCCCAAGCAGATTCGTCAGCCATTCCATCCACGCCGGATTGTTTACTGTCGTAGCCATCCGTTTAAGGTGAAGCGGCTATCAGCAAATTGAGCACTCGTGCACCGCACCGCAGTCACTTCATGCATCAGTTCGCACGGAAAGAAGACGATCTGGTTCTGCTGCGGAATGACCGCCTGGTAGCTGCCTGAACTGACGTATTCGTCTCCGTCCAGGGCTGCGTCGTGGATACGCAGTTCCCCTCCCTCGAACTGTTTCGGTTCCCGATGGAAGAAATATACGAACGTCAGGTGCCGTGAGGAGACGTGATCGGCGCCATTATCGCTGTGGAAGTGAAAGAAATCGCCATCGTTGCTGGCGGTGATCTGCGCTTCGACTGCGGTGATGCTGAATTCCTTCATGCCCAGCTTTTCGAGTACGCTCGGCAACACCGCTTTAATTCTCTCCACGATCACGTCCTGATGATGCCCCAGCTCCGTCAGCACGCGCGAACGGCGATGATCGTAATTGACCACTCCCTTCTCTGCCGAGGGAGAGAGCACTTCGCTGGCCAGAAATTCGCTTTCATGTTCCAACGTGAAGCGAGTCAACTCGGACAATTCCTGAGGCGCAAGAAACTCGTCCAGCACCACGCAACGGGCAGGGAGACTACGAGGTTTTTCCGCGACCGCGGCCGCCGCCTGCGAAACGATGGTTCGAGTGACACCATGCCCCGGGGTCTGCGGTCCCGGCGATGGTGGAATGGGAGTCTCGCGCAACGGCGTTCCCGGCGTCTGAGGCCCAGGTGCCGGGTGCATAGGAGCATCGCGCCGTATCGGAGTTCCTGGTGTCTGAGGCCCAGGTGCCGGATGCATAGGGGCATCCCGCCGTATCGGGGTTCCCGGCGTCTGCGGTCCGGGCGCAGGATGCATGGGAGCATCGCGTCGTATCGGAGTTCCCGGTGTCTGAGGCCCTTTGGGGAGCTCCAGAACTTCAGTCGCTCGGCTTGCTGCTTCCTCCAGGAACGAACCGTTCTCGATGATCCGCTCTACAACGCTGCTTCCTAATACCGCGAAGGCACGCTGCGCGACTACTTCCCCGACGGCGGACGCGATAACCTTCCGTACCGCTTCTTGCGTCTCGGGGTTGCCTCCCGCTGCAGCTTTGGCGTGCTGCAACACAGTCGTGATCAGCGCTCGTTCCGGCGCGCTGAGAATATGTTCGTCTTTCATCAATGTCTCGGAAAACGAATCGAGAATCTGCTTCGCTGTCATGAGAGACACGCCTCCCTGCGTGTGCTTTTAAAACAAAGATAGATTGGGGTACCCGCACTACAGGGGAAGAAGGATGACGATATAACGAAACCCCGCCAAGCGCCAAGATTTTTTTGAATGAGAGGAGAAAATGCTAGCGGGAGACCAATGCGCCGACCATCGATTGGAAAATCTTGACACCGTCCGTACAGCCCAGTTCCGATTCGGCAGAGCGCTCCGGATGCGGCATCATGCCCACGACATTCCTGCCAGCGCTGCAGATTCCGGCAATATTCTCCAGCGACCCGTTGGGATTAGCTTCGCTGGTAATCTCGCCCGATGGCGAACAATAGCGGAATACGATCCGATTATCCCGGTTCAACTCTGCCAGTGTTGCCTCGTCACAGAAATAGTTTCCTTCCATGTGACCGATCGGGATGGTCAAAACTTCTCCCGTCGAACACGCGTTCGTGAAAGGAGTGCTCGCATTCTCCACCCGCACTTCGACCGGCTTGCAAACATATTTCAGGCCAATATTCCGCATCAACGCACCCGGCAGCAAACCGGACTCACACAGGATTTGAAAACCGTTGCAGATCCCCAGCACCAGTCCGCCGCCCGCGGCAAATTTGCGCACCGAGTCCATTACGGGTGAGAACTTTGCGATCGCCCCGGTCCGCAGATAATCGCCATAGGCGAATCCGCCCGGCACAATGATGGCATCACAGTTCCCCAGATCGTGCGATTCGTGCCATAAAAACGTCACAGGTTGCTTGGCAACATGCTGGATCGTCCAGAAAGCATCGTGATCGCAGTTCGAACCAGGAAAAATGATGACGCCGAATTTCATGAAGACCTCATGATTGCGGGGTTACTTCAAGTTTAACATGCGGTCGAAGCCGCAATAACAACGGCACGATAGTACCTAGTCGTGTTCTTGACAGCCACAGATTCCGGTTGTATCGTCACGCCGATTGAGTAGAGTACTCCGCAGCCGCGTGCTATCCGGCGCCGCAGCAGGCTCACTAGCCTGTTCCTCCCTCCGTGCTTGGCTCGTCAAGACACTCCCCTTCGGTGAAACACCTCATGTTGATCTTTCGTAGGGCTTGGTTCTTCTCTAAGTGCTCTTTCGGAACTTTTCTGCTTGCCAATCTTCTCTCCGCGCCTGCCTGGTCGGTGAGTTTCCAACCCATTTCTGCCGATGAGCTGAAGATGACCAGCGAGCCAAAAGCAGCCGGCGCTCCAGCTATCATTCTTTTCCGCGAGGTCGACCGTGACGACCGCGGACTCACCGCCCACGAGGACGTCTATCTCCGGATCAAGATCCTCACCGAGGACGGTCGGAAATACGGTGACGTTGAAATTCCGTTCATCGAGCAACGGGGCCACATCGTAAACATCCATGCACGAACCATCCATCCGGATGGAACCATCGTTAACTTCGAGGGCAAACCTTTCGACAAGTTGATCGTGAAGGCGCGCGGCATGAAGTACATGGCGAAAACCTTTACCTTCCCTGACGTCCAGGTTGGAAGCATTCTCGAATATTTCTATACGACCGATCTTGCCGAGCGCGTTCTGTTCGATTCCCATTGGATCCTAAGCGAGGAGTTGTTCACCAGAACTGCCAGGTTCTCGCTCAAACCTTACGAGAACGCGTACCATCCGTTCCGCCTTCGCTGGAGCTGGAACAAGCTGCCTGCATCGGCTCAACCCCCGGTGGAATCGCCCAACCACGTCGTTACGTTTGAAGCCAGCAACATCGCCGCCTTCCAGGCTGAGGACTATATGCCTCCGGAGAACGAGATGAAGTTCCGCGTGGACTTCATCTACAGCGACGACCTCTTTGAACTCGAGCCCGCAAGGTATTGGAAGAAGTGGGATCAGAAACGGAACGAACAACTTGAGGCCTTCATAGGCAGACGCAAGTCGATGGAAGAGGCGGTCGCCACCATCATCTCTCCGACCGATTCGCCAGAGGGGAAGCTTCGAAAGATCTACGCCCGTGTGCAGCAGATACGAAATACATCGTACGAAGAAGCGAAGACAGAACAAGAACAGCAGCGAGCGAAGGAAAAAGATCCGGCTAACGTCGAGACCATCTGGAAAAAGCAATACGGAAACGGTCAGGAACTTACTTGGCTCTTTCTCGCGTTGGTCCGTGCTGCCGGATTCGACGCCTATGGCATGTGGGTTCCCGACCGCCTGAACTACTTCTTCGTACCCGAGATGATGGACGGCAACCGCCTCGACGCGAACGTGGTAATGGTAAAGCTTAATGGAAAAGAACTTTTCTTCGATCCGGGGGCTGCCTTTACTCCATTCGGCATGTTGCCTTGGAATGAAACGGCCGTAAAAGGTTTGAAACTCGACAAAGATGGCGGATCGTGGGTGGTCACTCCTCTTCCGGAAAGTTCTGAATCCAGCATCCGTCGCAGAGGTGAATTAAAGCTCACAGACACCGGTGACCTCGAAGGCAATTTGCTGGTGACCTACACCGGCATGGAAGCCACAGAACGGCGTGTGGAGCAGCGTCTCGCGGATGACACCGGTCGCAAGAAGTTTCTGGAAGAGGAGGTTCGAGAAGCCATTCCCGCAGCTTGCGAAGTAGAGCTCCTTAATCAGCCGGACTGGAAGAGCACCGATCCTCTGACGGCAGAATTCACGTTGAGAGTGCCAGGCTGGGCTTCTGCGGCAGGACGCCACGCTCTCTTTCCCTTGGGTCTGTTCAGTGCTCCCGAAAAGCATCTCTTCGATCACGCCGAACGCGTCCAACCCATTTATTTTCAGTTTCCATTTCAGAGGTCGGATGAAATCAGCGTTGAACTGCCGCTCGGATGGCAAGTGACCACGGTACCGCAGCCGAAAAAGCTCGACGCCAAGGCAATTGTGTACCTCATGGAAGCGAAGAAGGAGAACAACCTGCTTCACTTAAGTCGATCGCTCAATGTGGACATCATGCTCTTGCCCGTAGCCAACTACGCGACCTTACGCCGCGTCTTTCAAAACGTCAGGAGTGGGGATGAACAACAGGTCATGCTGCAGCCCGGCACCACTGCTGCTGCGAACTAGCATGAGACAAATCAGAAAATTGTTTCTCGCTGGCGCTCTGGCCTTGAGTCCACATCTTGCCGTTGCAGGGGATGCACCGTCATGGATGCACGCCGTTGCCTCTGCCCCTCTTCCTGACCACGATGAAAAGACGGATGCCGTGGTCCTCTACTCCGAGAAGAGCGTGAGTGTACAGTCGCTGGACAAAATCAAGACGCACGTGCGGGTCGTCTACAAGATCCTTCGGCCCAGCGGGCGCGACTATGGCATTGCAGCCGTACCCTTTAACGCTCACCGCAAGGTCATCGCACTTCGTGGATGGTGCATCCCTGCTCAGGGTAGAGATTATGAGGTGAAAGACAAGGAAGCAATCGAGGTGTCCCTGCCAAAAATAGCCGGTAGTGAGCTTATCTCTGACGTGAAAGACAAGCTCCTGCAGATTCCCGCTTCCGATCCTGGGAATGTCGTCGGATACGAATATGACGAAGAAGAACAACCGTTGGTTCTCCAAGACGTCTGGCGATTTCAACGCGAGATACCAGCCCGTGAACTTCACTATTCGCTCCAGCTTCCGGCTGGCTGGGAATACAAAGCTTCATGGATCAACTATTCCGAGGTGCAACCCGAGCAAACCGGAGACAATCAATCCTCATGGACTCTCCATGACGTAACCGCAATTCGTAAAGAAGCTGACATGCCTCCTATCGAAGGTGTTGCCGGCCAGCTCGTCATCTCATTCTTTCCACCGGGTGGCGCTTCTACCAACGGGTTCAGCAGTTGGTTTCAGATGGGCAAATGGTATCTGAACCTGACCAATGGGCGACGCGATGTTTCTTCGCAAATGGGCCAGCAAGTCACCGCGCTGACAGCGCCCTTGGGCACTCCGTTGGAAAAGATCAAGGCCTTGGCCGAGTTCGTTCAGAATGATATTCGCTATGTTGCTATCGAACTTGGAGTGGGAGGCTGGCAGCCCCACGCAGCATCTGCAGTGTTCAGCCATCGATATGGCGATTGCAAGGATAAGGCGACGCTTCTGAGCTCAATGCTCAGCCTGATCGGCGTGGAATCGTTCTACGTCGTCATCAATTCGCAACGCGGATCAGTAACACCGGAAACTCCCGCCAGCGTTGGCAGCTTCAACCACGTCGTGTTGGCGATTAAGCTGCCTGCCGCTGTTTCCGACCCATCGCTGGTCGCCAGGGTAGAGCATCCGCGACTCGGATCGTTGTTATATTTCGATCCGACCAACGAACTAACGCCTTTCGGAGAAATCGGCGGATACTTACAGGCCAATTATGGGTTGCTCGTTACGCCCGAAGGCGGAGAACTTGTCGAATTGCCGATGCTACCGCCGACGATGAATAGCATTCATCGGGCCGGAAAGCTGACGCTCGACCAGTCTGGAACGCTGAAAGGCGATGTCATCGAAATCCGTCGCGGAGACCGTGCGTGGGCCGAACGTGGGCGCCTCCGTTCGGTCACCAAGAATTCCGAGAAGATCAAGCCGATGGAAGATTTGCTCGCCGGCTCTTTATCGCGTTTCGCGATCACTAAGGCCAGCATTACAAATCTGAACGACACAAATCTGCTTTTCCAATTGAACTATAGCTTCGAAGCTCCGGAGTATGCCAAGAATGCGGGCGGACTGCTGCTGGTTCGCTCCCGAGTGCTCGGAATCAAGGCAAGCGGCCTGATGGAAACCAAAGAGTGTCGTAAGTTTCCGGTGGAGTTTGAAGGGCCAGCAAGCGATGTGGATACATTCGACATCACAATCCCTCCCGGCTATGTCGTCGACGACGTGCCTCCTCCCGTGGACGTTGATTTCGGCTTTGCCACTTACCACGCCAAGACGGAGGTGCAGGGCGGTCTGATCCATTACAACCGCACTTTTGAGATTAAAGAACTCAGTGTCCCTGTTTCACGCACCGAGGATCTCAAGAAGTTTTATCGCATCATCGCCAGCGACGAACGCAATACCGTAGTCCTGAAGGCCGTGGCACAATAACCTTGCCGTGCGATAGCAGACAATTAAATCTATCTGACACTTCAGGGTTAAAGCGATGCGATTTTTGTTGGTTCTCTTTTCTGCAAACGTTCTCGCTGCCGCATTGGCATCTGCGCAGACACCTCAGCAACTCGCCTTGGATCGCGATGCCTGGTCACTTCTCGAACAAGATTTCATCGCTTTCAATCCTCACTACAAAGAGGAACGGGAGGCGCGCGTGGCGCGCACCAAGGAACTGGCGAGGCAGATGTTCGCCGAAGAAGCCAAAGGAGCAAAGACTACCTGCGGTCATCAGATTCTCTTCGAACTCGGATCACTTCTGCTCAGCTCGGCAGATTTCAAATTGATCGATTCACGCCTGCACGATCTCGAAGCCAGCATCGGGCATCCCTCGTCTGACAAAGCGGACAACGATGGCATGTGGGGTTTCTGCTATGAGGCGTGGTATTTGAAACTCTACGCTACCTACGATCACCTCGAAGCCAATGCTCCCGACGAACCGTCCCCGCATCCCTTACCTCCTTTCTTAGCCCGAGTCTTCACGCCCGTGAAACTGACCTCATATCTCGATTCCTTATCCGTTTCTGATGTGCGCCACACCGGAGTCGATCACGAACGCGAGTTTAACGAAACCGTAGCTACGCTGCTGCAGATGATCGTGCGGCATAAGCCGGAAAACTACATCGTCGATCCTTCCCTGCGCGACGCCCTGCTCGACCGTGTTCTGCACCATTACCGCAATCCTGACACCGGGTACTTCGGAGAGCGCTATCGCCGCGACGGGCGTGAGGACTTCCCCGACGATCTCAGCATGACGTTTCATGTGATCTCTTATCTCAAGGGAAGAGTCCCGGACATGCCTCGAGTGCTCGACACTACCCTCGCCATCAAAGATTTCAGCTACCCCGCCGGTTGGCTGTGGAAAGGTGAATTCTGGAACCACAACAACATGGACGTGGTCGCTTTGTTCCACCTCGGATGGAGTGAAGCCACTCCCGCTCAAAAGAGGGCGATGTCCGCCGAGATCGATCGCATGCTGACCTGGTGTCTTCATGACTCTTTGCAGCCGGATGGATCGTTTAAGGTAAACATCGCTGATGGTTCCTTGGAAGATGCCGAGTATTACGGCACGTCATTTCTGGCGCGAATCGGATTCTTCGACCGATCGCAGCGGTTCTGGACCGATCGGGACTTCCCGGAAACAGCAGACGTGAAGAAGCGCATCCTGGCGTTCGTCCAACATCACCGGGGCTCGGGTCCAACCGGAGATGACTACAAAAGCACCTTGGAAGCACTCGGAGTACAGTGAGGCTGGAGTTTACGGGTGCTGCGGAGTTACTGCCAGCGGATTCTCAAGATCGGTCAGGCTAACCGGTACGGGGATTGTCTCTTGCTTTGTCTCCGCGGCCCGAGGTTGCGGCGCAGCATAGCTCTCCGGCGGATATCCTTTGGCTTGCACAATCGCCCAATGCCATTCCTCGCCCGGTGCCAGTTCCAGATTCAGAGGCGTGCTGAACACGGCTCTTTCCCATGGTGGCGCAGCAGTCCTCATTTTGTAGACGATCGTCAGATCGGATTTTTTCTCAGACCTCACCTGCTCCAGCGGATCGTTCTCCGCAGATGCGCTTGGATCGATTTCCACACCCGCGCCTGGAGCCGAATAGATCGCGCCCGGGAAACCGGTCGGGTTCTTGCGAACCACCGTCAGCGCTACTGCCAGCTCACTGACGTGCCAGTTCGTGCCGTTGAAGACGGGGATCGTCAGCGAATCACCTTCAATCGTTGCCTTCCCTTGAAGTTTTGCGACCTGTTCCGCAGGAAGGTCCATCTGCGCATACTGTCCCGATAGCAAAGACTTCACATTGGCTGTGAAAGCCAGGCTGCAAGTGACATCCGGAGCGGCAATCTCAAAGCCTTTGCTCTCTCCGGCCATCAGATAGCGGAGGCCGGGTCCGAATCCCTGCCTGTTTTCAGAGCGTTCCATCACCTGCGGGAGGTTGTCGTCATCAATGACCGGCTTGGAAATAACCGGGTTAGCGGGCGCACTTTTCTTGCGTAGATTCCGCGCCACGTCTCCCAAAGGCATGTCATTAGGATCATCCTGCGCCAGCGCGGATGGCGGGGTCACCATTAGCATCGCGGACACGATCAGCAATCCGATTCCTGTAAGGCGCAGCATAAGCTCAGGTGAACAACAGGAACACGCAATCGCATCTTCCGCGAGAGAGTCTCCTGAGCCAATTGTATTGAGAGAAGGAAGAAACAGGGACGATACAGGCAAACCTTAGTAACGGTACTTAGGGCGAAAGGAAAGGGCGCGCGCGTTGACGAAATGGAGGCGCAACGGGTCGCGCGCGCCCAAGCCCACACGAATTCTTACAACAGTCCTTGCGAGCGAAAACGTGAAACCGGGTCTACTACTGGAAGTGCCTGCCGCCTGAATATCCAGCGGGCCACCGCAAAGCCGATCACCGCATAGCAAACGTGCATCACTCGCATATACCCCCCACACGACTCGATCACCTTCAGGGGAGGAACTATTGAAGCTCTATCGGCACAATAGCAACAGGCCATAAGCCGGACAAGGCACATCGGTGCTATAGCTCTGGCACAGAAGTAATAGAAGTAACACGAGAAGCAAACCCGCGGCCAGCAAGGCTTCCCGGCGTTCTTCAAGAACGTAGGTCTGGTGGGGTTGGTTGGAGGAAGTGATAAGTGATCAGTGAAATCAAAGGCCAGCAACGCGGCGGTTCAAACTCACCGCTAGTCACTGGCCACTGAAGTTATTCGAGACGACACCTGTTCCTAATGTGCTGCGACCGGCTCTTCCGCCATGCGCCCTGCTGGTGGTACGACCACGGTCGACAGGCTGCCCTCAGCAGTAAGCTTCTGGAAAGCCGCTAGATCACGCCGCTGCAAATCTTCCCAGCGGGAGATCAGTTCTCCGCTCTGCCGCTTCAGTTTTTCAAGCTGCCGTTGTTCGGCTTCTGTAGGCGCAGAATCGGCCGATCCCGCATCCATGGCCAGAAATGCCAGCTTTGCGTCCAGTTGCGGCGGATACGCCAGCGAGTCTTCGTTCGCGCTGATGTCCAGATTCACGATGTCATCGCGCACAGCAACCAACTTTTTCTCCAGGTCATCGGCGGCGGTAACGATCGCCTTCGAGCTGGCATTCTCCGGCAATCGACGTTTCAGTCCCGAAAGCTGCGCCCGCACATCCTGTATCTGGTTCACTGTGTCGACAACTTTGTTCAGTTGGTCCCGGGTCTGGATCAGTAGATTAAACTGCGCCTCCAAATCTGCCTGGCTCACTTTCACCCGTGGATCCAGCTTCAAATCCAGATCTGCCGTCTGGCTTTGTCCGCCTACAGTAAGCCGTACCTGATAATGTCCGGGCACGGCAACTGGACCACGCGCACCGCTGTTGTATTCCCAGAGATAGTAGCCCGGGATATGCCGTGCCTCTTCATAGCGCAAATCCCATACAAACTTGTTCAGCCCTGCCTCGGCCTTGAGCTCTTTCTCTGGCTTCTTGTCGTCTGGATCGGGTGGCTCCTCGAGAGTGTTGTACTCAGCGCTGGAGTACTTGCGAATCACTTTCCCTGCCCCGTCGAGAATCTCGATCTTCGCCTCGGTGTCCGCTTTGGGAGCGTCCTTCAAGTAGTAATAAATCACTGCGCCAGCCGGCGGATTCTCCCCCGTGCGCTTCGAGGGATGTCGATCTCCCGCTGCTCCAGCCTGAATCCGATAGGCAGTTGCGGGGGTGTATAGGTGCAGATCTTTCTGCGCGATATCGTCCGAGTACTGCCGCAGCGGCGTCACGTCGTCGAGAATCCAGAAGGCCCGACCGTGCGTCGCCACCACCAGATCATCGCCTTTGATCAGCAGATCGTGAACCGGCACGGTCGGCAAATTCAGCTTTAGCGGACGCCAGCTCGCGCCGTCGTTGAACGAAACATACACTCCTTCTTCGGTCCCGGCGTACAGCAGTCCACGCTTCTTCGGATCTTCCCGGACTACGCGCACAAATGTACGATCCGGAATACCCGTCCCAAGCTTGCTCCAGGTCTTACCATAATCCGTCGTCTTGTAAATGTACGGTCTCATTTCGTCGAATTGATGACGATCGACCGCGACATAAGCCGTTCCCGCATCGAATGGCGAAGCATCGATCTGGCTGATGCGGCTCCATTCCGGCATATCTTTGGGCGTGATGTTCGTCCACGTCTTGCCCTCGTCCTTTGTGAGCTGAATCAGCCCATCATCTGTGCCCACCCACAGCAGGCCCTTGGTGATGGGCGACTCCGACAGGGCAAAAATCGTGTCGTAGTATTCGGTTCCGGAATCATCGAGTGTAATGTCCCCGCCCGAAACCTTCTGCTTGCTCTTATCATTTCGCGTCAGATCCGGACTGATCGCCTGCCAGCGCACCCCACCGTCCGTCGTTTTAAACAGTTGTTCGCCGCCGTGATACAGCGTGTTTGGATCGTGTGGAGAGATCATGACTGGAGCCGTCCACTGGAAGCGGTGTTCCAGATTCGCTGCTCCGTGTGCATCCGAGAGTTCGGGCTGTTCGGTAATCGACTTCACCTGCCCGATATGCCGGTCATAGCGCGTAATGTTTCCCTGATAGTCGGCGGCATAAACAATATTCGGATCAGGCGGATACGGCGCGATGTAACCGGCCTCGCCGCCGCCCACGTCGTACCAATCGTTTCGGCTGATCGAACCTTCGTCGCTGCGGCTAACGATGGCAACTGTGCCGCTATCCTGCTGCGCTCCATATACCCGATATGGCGTCTCTGTATCGGTAATAACGTGGTAGAACTGCGCCGTCGGCTGATTGTCCTGCAACGACCAACTCTTCCCGCCATCGAGCGTCACCGTCACGCCGCCGTCGTTCGAAGCGATCATGCGCTTGGTGTCCATCGGATCAATCCACAATCCGTGATTGTCGCCGTGGGGTACATGGACCTTGTTAAACAGATGGCCCCCATCGGTCGACTTGTAGGCGTCGACATCCATGATGTAGAGCACGTTCTCATCGCGCGGATCAGCGATGACATGCATGTAGTACCACGGACGCTGCCAAAGAATGTGGCTCGGATTTACCAGCTGCCACGATTCGCCGCCGTCGTCAGAGCGATACAGCCCACCATCCGGATTGTGCGCCTCAATCAGTGCATAAACACGGTCTGAATTTGCGGCCACTGCTACGCCGATCTTTCCGTACGGCCCTTTCGGAAGTCCATGCTCCTGCAGATGCTTCCACGTTGTACCGCCATCGCTGGAGCGATACAATCCGCTGCCCGGACCGCCGCTCGTCATGCTCCAGGAAGTCCGGCGCGCCTGCCACAATGCCGCAAACAGAATGTTGGGATTATGTGGGTCAAAGGCAACATCGATTCCGCCCGTGTTCTCGTCTTTATAGAGAACCTTGTCCCACGTTTTTCCACCGTCCATCGTGCGGAAAATACCGCGCTCCGCATTCGGTCCAAAAGGATGCCCGAGCGCAGCGACAAACGCGATATCCGGATTCGTCGGATTGACAATCACTTTGCCGATCGCTCGCGAATCGCGCAGCCCCGTGTTCTTCCACGTCTTGCCGCCATCTAGAGTCTTATAAACACCGTCCCCGTGCGAGATGTTTCCGCGGATGCAAGCCTCGCCCGTTCCTACATACAGCACATTCGGGTTCGAGGCAGACACCGCAATGCTGCCAATCGCCGCTGTGCCTTCTTTGTCGAAAACCGGCGACCACGTCATCGCTGCATCAGTCGACTTCCACACACCACCGCCTGTAGCTCCGAAGTAATACGTCGTCGGATCGCCCGGAATGCCAGCCGCGGTGAGAGAACGTCCTCCACGGAAAGGCCCGATCAGCCGGTATTTCATACCCTTAAAGACCTTTTCTTCGGGCTTGGAGGATTCCTCTGACTCATCCGCTATTTTCCCTTCCGTGGTCGCGGACGCCTTGGCACCTTGACTTGACTGGTGACTCTCCGCGGCCTTAACGGCCTTTGATTGCCGCTCCGGTTTGGCTTGCCCTATAGCAGCAATAGAAAAGAGTATGAAGAGTGTCAGGAAGATGGCGGTTGAAATCGAGCGTGCGGCGTTGATCGCACCTCTGCGAAGGAAATCTTGGCCCATTTGTAGGTTATCTCCGTGGTTCCGTGGACGGCGTAAACAATGTCCCTATGGTACCCCGGACGGCTCTTGCTGCAAAGAGCCGGCATGGCCCTGAAAGTCTGCGCGCGAATCCGGCTTACTTCTTCAGTAACTCCTTCTTCGCCGTCTCGAGTTGTTTTCGTTTCGCGTCCGGTACCGTTGGATAGCTCAGATCAAGGGATTCGAGGGTATCCATGATCACCGTTGAAACGACCAGGCGTGTGAACCATTTGTTATCTGCCGGCACGACATACCATGGTGCGTGCTCGGTCGCTGTGTTGCGGATCATGTCTTCATAGGCTTCCTGATAGTCATCCCAGCATTCCCGCTCTCGGATGTCGCTCGCGGAAAACTTCCAGTTTTTCTCGGGCTCATCCAGGCGCTCCAGAAAACGCTTCTTCTGCTCTTTCTTCGAGACGTTCAGAAAGAATTTCCTGATCACCGTTCCGTTGCGCGCCATGTGCCGCTCAAAGCAGCGAATGTCTTCAAAACGCTCCTCCCAGATTTTCTTTCCCACCAGCGACGGCGGCGTCTTCTCATTCTTCAGAATCTCGGGATGCACCCGGACCACCAGCACTTCTTCGTAATACGACCGGTTAAAAATTCCGATGTGTCCGCGCTCCGGCAAGTCGCGAGTCGTGCGCCATAGAAAATCATGCTGCAGTTCCAGATCTGAGGGCGTCTTGAACGAATACACCTGGCATCCTTGCGGATTCACGCCTGACATCACGTGCTTGATGGCGCCGTCTTTTCCCGCCGCGTCCATTGCCTGAAAGATCAGCAGCAAGGCCCATCGATCCTGCGCATACAGCTTGTCTTGCAGTTCGGCGGTGCGGGCAATTCCTTCCATCAAAGCCTGCTCTGCGTGCTCCTTCGACTTCCAGTGACCAGTGTCTGCCGGATCAAAATCTTTCAGTCGAAAGTGCTTGCCACTCTCCACTCGAAAGGTGTGCGCGATCTTGCCTGTCTTCATGATCATTTCCTTCCTGAAACACTCGCTAGGAATGCATTAGCTTTCTGCAGTTTATACCTCTCCTTAAGCCACATCCGCCAACGGACAGAGCTTGCCGGGCTGCAATGTGGGAAGATGGTCACGACTTACATGGAAGCCAGTCTTCCGGTAGAAAGCTTCTCGAGGGGACCGCTTGTTCGAAACCGATTTTTTAGGCCATAGCAACCCGAGCAAAGCCGCTTATCAAAAACTGATCTCCGAAGCGACGCAGCTTGTTTGCCAGTCGCTACCCCGATCTGCTTCTCCCGGCAGAACCGCGGCGACGCTGGCCAAGCTGATTCCCTCAGACTTTCTGCCGCAGACCGAAGGATCCACGGGCGAAATCTGTGAAATTTTGAGAACGGTTGTGACGAACTCAGTCAACGTTTCTCATCCCAGCACTGCTGCTCATCTCCACTGCCCACCACTTCTTGCCGCGCTTGCCGCCGAGGTTGTAATCAGTACTCTGAACCAGTCGATGGATTCTTTCGACCAGGCTCCAATCGCGACCATCATTGAACAGAAGATGATCCGCTGGTTGTGCGTCGACGCCGGTTTCCCCGCCACAGCCTATGGAACTTTCACCACCGGAGGTTCGCAGTCCAATTACATGGGTCTTCTGCTCGCGCGCAATGCTTTCTTGAAGAAACGTTGGAACTGGTCAGCCCACAAGTCCGGCCTTCCGCCCGAAGCCAACCGCCTGCGCATTTTGTGCTCGGAGGTTGCCCATTTCACCGTGGAGAAATCGGCATCGCAGTTAGGACTCGGAACAGATTCGGTCATTCACGTGGACGTTGACGAACACTTCCGCATGAAACCGGCAGCCTTGCGAAACGCTCTGCAGGCCCTCGACGCGGAAGGCCTGCTTCCCATGGCGGTAGTCGCCACGGCAGGTACAACCGACTTCGGCTCAATCGATCCATTGTCCGAGATAACGGCCATCGCTCGCCAAACGAATACTTGGCTGCACGTCGATGCAGCGTACGGCGGAGCGTTGCTCTTCTCTCACACGCATCGACACAAGCTGGCAGGCATCGAATCTGCCGATTCCATCACCATCGATTTTCACAAGTTGTTCTGGCAGCCGATTCCATGCAGCGCGTTCTTGTTGCAGGACGCTGGCCATTTCGACTCGATGAAGTTTTACGCCGACTACCTCAATCCCGAACTGCACGAAGAAGAAGGAATCCCGGACCTTGTGACCACTTCCCTCCTCACCAGCCGCCGCTTCGATGCGCTCAAGCTTTGGATTTCATTGCAATCCCTCGGCCGTGAAAAGCTGGGCAATATGATCGACCAGACCATCGCCTTGGCGGCACATGCGGCGCAGCTAATCCGGAACACCCCGCAACTCGACCTGATGGCCGAACCTCAGCTCAGCACCGTTGTCTTCCGTTATGTTCCCACAGCGCCGACCCTCGATGCCGACGTGCTCAATAACCGCATCCGTAGAGAGCTCTTTGACCGAGGAGAAGCCGTCATCGGACACACACGCATCCGCAAACGCCAGTGCCTGAAATTCACCTGCATGAATCCGGCCGTAAACGATGTAGAGATGGAAAATCTGCTAAACACGATCCTGGAGCGCGGGCAACAGTTCGAGGTCGAAATAGACAGGGCCTAAGTCATTGTAGATGCTAGACTTATGGCCATCTCTATTGTATGTACATTCCTGTACGACAAATGTTCCTGCAGGAACACTTTTTCCACAGGGCCAACTTAGGGTTTGACGGTGACGGGCATCACAACCGGGAGGTTCGCCGCCTGCCACGCATCAAACCCGCCCACCACGTTGAAGACGTTTCGGAAGCCTGCGCGCTCCAGCAGGCTGCTCGCAATCATGCTACGGTATCCACCCTTACAATGCACCGCCAGCGGCGCCTCGCGATCGATCTCGGGCGGCGCGACTTTAAAATTATCGAGCGGCCACCACATCGCCTGCTCGATGTGGCCTGCATCCCACTCCGGTTCACGGCGCACGTCCAACACCTGAATATCGCCACTCTTCAATTTCCCACGCAACTCTTCAGGTGAAATCTGCGCGGTACTTGCAATTGGTAATCCAGCAGCCCGCCAAGCCGCGACGCCTCCATGCAGATATCCATCGAGGGCTTCAATGCCCACCCGTGCCAATCGCAACCGCGCCTCTTCAATCTGCTCGTCGTTGGCAGCAATGAGCACGGGATGCGATGCTAGTCCGAGCATCGTTCCAGCCCACGATGCGAATTGCCCCGACAGCGCGATGTTCACCGAACCAGGCACGTGCCCGGCGGCAAATTCATCGCCCGAACGTACATCGAGCGCAATTTCGCCAGCCTTCAACATTCGGTCCAACTCTTGCGGATCAATCGCCCGCAACGGTCCCAACTCTGACAGTGCTGCAGCACCTGTTCGGTTGATCTCGGCGTCCTTCAGAAAGTACTCCGGCCGCGCAGGGAGATTGCTGGTCAACTGTGCAATAAACTCTTCCCTGCTCTTGATCTGCAGCGCATAATTCGTCAGCCGCTCTGTGCCGATCGTCGACGAACGCTCGGCTCGCATGTTCTTTCCGCAGAGAGAACCTGCACCGTGCGCGGGATAAACCAGTGTTTCATTGGGAAGCGTCAGCAACTTCTGATGCAGGCTGTCGTAGAGCAGGCCGGCGAGTTGAGCAGGTGTGTGCTTCGGCGAGAGATCTGGACGTCCTACGTCGCCGATAAAAAGCGTATCGCCCGTCAGCACCGCCCAGGGCTCCGCAGGCTTTTCTCTGTCGGCCACAACCAGGCAGATGCTCTCCGCCGTATGCCCGGGAGTCTCCAGCACGCGAAGCGAGACCTTGCCCACGCGCAATTCGAAGCCGTCGCGGACTGCGACATGCGAAAACTTCGCCTCCGCCTGCGTGCCGATGTAGATCTTCGCGCCGGTACGCGCCGCCAGTTCTTTGTGGCCCGAGACAAAATCTGCGTGCAAATGCGTTTCGAAAATGTGGCGGATAGCGACACCCTGCTCGGCAGCGGCTTTCAAATACAATTCCACGTCTCGCTGCGGATCGACGACAACCGCTTCGCCTTCCGAAGCCAGCAGGTAGGAAGCATGCGCTAGGCAGCCCAGATAGAACTGTTCGAAGTACATAGAGAGATCACCCCAGCGGCTGGTGCTCAGATGCTAGAACAATTCCGGCCCAAAATCTATGCAGACAGGAGTACGGGACTAGGAAGGCAGCGGAGTGATGAACTCAAGACCGAAACAAAAACCGTTGCGCGAGCGAACGATCGCCGGCATGCGCGAAGGAGTTGGCGTATCGAACTCAATCTCCAGAAGATCGCCCGGGTTT
>Ga0209168_10000197_pt1 | contig 68426 bp, 59 predicted proteins | sample Coa_R1_FD_187156 | JGI IMG/M metagenome (GOLD analysis project Ga0209168, IMG submission 187156) | Surface soil microbial communities from Centralia Pennsylvania, which are recovering from an underground coalmine fire - Coalmine... | ecosystem: Environmental > Terrestrial > Soil > Unclassified ...
CAAAGTCAAAGTCACTATGAGAAAATCTTACGGTTTTCGCACCTTCCGCATCACCGAACTCGCGCTCTATCACGTTCTTGGTAAACTGCCCGAACCGACACTCACCCACGATTTCTTCTGACGAATCAATTTAGGAAGCTGGCCAAGGTTTACGCACTTCTAAGCGGCCAGCAGGTCAGCCGATTGATACAGAACCATGCTTGGATGGAGATATGCCAATGAAGGTAAAGCGTAAGTTCAAAAGCGATGCGTTTGCGGCCATTCATTCCTCGGCCTCTGCGCTGGCCAGGGTGGGCGCCATCGACAAGACCACCATGCGGAGTTTTGACGCCTCGTGTCTGGCTGCTCCTGCTCCCATCAAGCCGCATCAAATCAAACAACTTCGTGAGCGCCACCATGTCAGCCAGCCGGTCTTTGCTCGTTATCTCAATACCAGCGAATCCACAGTGGAGAAGTGGGAGACCGGGGCCAAGAAGCCAAGCGGAATGGCGCTAAAACTCCTGGCTGTAGTGCAGAAGCACGGTTTAAAGATGCTCGCCTGACGTCCGGCTTCTGATGAATCATTGAGCAGGCTCTTTCCCGAACCTATGTGATTTCTACACAGGCTTTTCAAGCTGATGTAGCGGAAAGTGATCATTCAGGGATTCTTTTATAGCTCGTGTACTCTTCTTTTGGAAGCTGGTCATAGGCGAGCGACTGGATGGAAGCATCATTCTTGCAGCTTTGCGTGGAAATGACATTTCCTCCGCGCAGGACGGCAACGCCGGCGCCAAACTCGGGGTTATTGTGGCCATCGGCTCCAAAGCCGGTTCTCATGGTGTAATCGAACAGCAGGTACTCATAATCTGCAATCTTGAACCTGATATGAGCAGAGCCCCCGCCGGAAAATGCGGTGGAGCTGAACCAGAAATTATCTTGTGCGGGGCCGGGCACGCTGGGAAATTGAAGCTCCATGTGTTTGGAACTGCCGGCTCGATACTGGAACCTGGGCGATGGACCGCTCGAAGCGCACAGTGAGACTATTTTATTGCCCAGGTTACATCCAAAGACGACCTGCTCATCTTTCTGGCACAGAAATTTCTCTTCCGGCGGCGCTGCGGTGGCAACCCTGCAGGCGAGCAGGGCCCAGATCAAAATGAGATACCGCATCTTGTTTTCTCCACTCCTCCAGTTGCCTGGCAAGGCGCCGGGGGGGCTCATTACCAAGACCAATTTACTTGCTCAAATTCGCTAAAGTCCAATCCGCCGTGCCCGATATAGCTTTCCAGCCACCAGAAACTCTAAAAAAGAAGCTCCTCCCAAGCTTAATTCAAAAGAGGTGTACAAATGTACTCAGATAGTGCCGAAGCAATTACGCTGTTGAAGGCGTGGTATGAGGATTCCAGTTGGATTTACATGCAGACCTGCTCAGGAATTTCTGATGACGAGCAGCAGTTTTGGGGACAGGTACAAAGCATTTCTGACGCCGAAGTCCGGCTTGCCGGGGAAGATATCGCGCTGCTGATCCCTTTGGAAGATTCTGTGTTCGAGCACGTCAGCGCGCAGGACATACCGGAGATTGTGCGGGCGCGCTTTAAGGACACGGATTGCTGTCTATTCATACGGTCCGAGCGAGGGGCTGCACTCTTGTACGGGCGAAAGTCGAGAGTTGGTTTTGTGAACACTTTCCGGCCTCGATCCGCGACTTATGCTTAGAGCCCTGCTTTCCTTTTGACGGCCTGGTTTGTGAAAAGCCGATGCTCTGGATACTTCGTGGCCGCCGCTGAAGGCTGGCGGCCACGCAATTTCGCTTCCCATCCCTGCTGTACTTCGTCCAATGATGTACACTTCTGCGTCTCCAGAAAAACATCCTTATGCGCTCACAATGGTCCCGAAGACTGTCTTTCACAACGCTGCTTCTTGTCTCTCTCTTTCTTGTTCCGCGAACCAACGCTCAGGAGATCAGCCCTCATCTCTATTCGGGCTTGCGTTGGCGGTTGATTGGGCCTTTTCGTGGAGGCAGGGTCACCTGCGTGGCGGGAGTGCCGGAACAGCCAAACATCTATTACTTTGGCACGCCGGGCGGAGGCGTCTGGAAAACCACGGATGGCGGCCAGGTGTGGGAGCCGATCTTTGATCAGGAACACGTTGCGTCTATCGGGGCCATGGCGGTAGCGTCCTCGAACCCGAACGTCATCTATGTGGGAACCGGGGAGCAGACGCAGGGCAATGGCGTTTACAAGTCCACGGATGCGGGCGCCACATGGACCAACATCGGACTCAAAGAAACGCACACGATTACGGGAATCCTGGTTGATCCACGTGATCCGGATGTGGTGCTGGTAGCGGCTGCGGGCGATATGGCATCCGGCGACAATCGCGGCGTCTATAAGACTCGTGACGGAGGCAAGAACTGGGAGAAGGTGCTCTTTCAAGGCAAGGAGAGCCGGGTCATGGATTTGACCGTGAGCCAGGACAGCCCCAAGGTGATTTATGCCGCGCTATTGCGGGTTCCAGGTGGCCCTCTAACTCCGGGGCAGCCGCCGCAGCCATCCGGAGGGCAAAATGCCACCATCTACAGATCAGCCGATGAAGGCTCCACCTGGGCGCCGGTGAGTGGAAAGGGCCTGCCGGGCGAGCCCATGGGACGCGTGGGAGTGGCGGTTGCTCCCGGCAGTCATGGAAACAAAGTTGTTGCTATCGCCAACCAGGGGCTCTTTCAGTCTCAGGATGGCGGCGCTAACTGGGTGCGCACGACCACCGATCCTCGCATCATCGGCAACGGTTATTTCGGCCGCATTTTTGTTGATCCCCGCAATGCAGATGCCGTGTACGTGGCGCAAACCTCGATGTATCGTTCGCTTGACGGTGGACGTACTTTTAAGGCTTTTTTCGGCGCCCCCAGCGGCGACGACATCCATGTGATCTGGATCAATCCCCTCAACCATCAACACATGATTCTTGGCGTGGACCAGGGAGGGATCGTCAGTGTGGATGGCGGAAAGACCTGGAGCTCCTGGTATAACCAGCCGACCGGCCAGTTCTATCACGTTGTTACCGATAATCATTTCCCCTACTACGTTTATGGAGCGCAGCAGGATAGCGGTACCGCGGCCGTGGCCAGCCGCAGCGACTATGGCGAGATTACCGATCGTGATTGGGCCCCTACCGGCGGCTTTGAGTTCTCCTATATTGCTCCTGATCCACTCCATCCAAATTATGTTTACATCGGCGGGTGGTATGGCAGCATCCTGCGCTATGACAAGACTACTGGACAGGTAGTGCACGTTTTCGTGCGTACGCCGAAGTACCGGACGAGCGGATTGGCGCCTGTAGTTTTCTCTCCGCAGGACCCGCACGCGCTCTATGTAGGCGCGCAGTATGTCCTGAAGACCACTGACGGCGGACTCAACTGGCAGGAAATCAGCCCTGACCTGACCGAGAAGGGGGAGACGCAAGCAAACCCTGGCGCAGCCAATTCTCCCGCCAGGACTCCACCGTGGGTGATTTCAGTTTTGGCGGTCTCTACCGTCCAGGCGGGCGAGATCTGGGCAGGCACTAACAATGGTCTGGTCCATGTGACCAGGGACGGCAATTCCTGGCAGAACGCAACTCCTCCCGGTTTGCCGGCCCGTGCGGCGGTACGCGCCCTGGAAGCTTCACCGCATGATCCGGCGGAAGCTTATGCAGTCTTCGGATCACCGACCACGCAGGACCCGCATCCCCTGATCTATCGCACGCGTGACTTTGGAAAAACATGGCAGGCGATTTACAGCGGCCTGCCCGATCTCCCTGGCGCGTCCGTGGTGCGCGGAGACCCCGTCAGGAAGGGGCTGCTGTACGCAGGCACCGGCGACGCTGTTTATGTTTCCTTTGATGATGGCGATCACTGGCAGAGCTTGCAGTTGAATTTGCCCACGGTGACGATTACGGATCTCACCGTCCACAGCGACGATCTGGTGGCCTCTACTTATGGGCGGGCATTCTGGATCCTCGATGATGTGACCCCGCTGCGCCAACTGGACGCAGGCGTGGCGCAGGAAAACGTGCATCTCTTTACGCCAGAACAAACCGTGCGCGTGCGCTGGGACGTGAACCAGGATACGCCGCTGCCCGTCGAGACGCCCGCGGGTAAGAACCCACCGGATGGCGCCATCATCAATTATTACCTGAAGTCGCCGCCGTCCTCGGATCTGAAGCTGACCATCTATGACTCGCAAAACAATGTAGTGCGTGAGTACACGAGCGTTGCTCCAATCGTGGACTACAAGCCTGCCAACGCGCCCGATTATTGGTTTGCTCCGCCGCCTCAACTTCCCAAGGCCGCCGGTCTGAACCGTTTTGTCTGGGACTTGCGGTATCCAGCGCCCAGGACGCTGAGTTACAGCTATTTCGGCAATCTGCTCGACTACATCGAGTACACCTTGGCTGAACATGCCATCCCCGGAGAGACGCCAAGGGAGCAGCCGGTGGGGCCACTGGTGGTTCCGGGAAAATATTCGCTGGCGTTGAACGTTGGCGGACAGATCTATCGCCAGGAGCTTACGGTGACGCTCGACCCGCGCGTCCATGCAACGCCCGGTGATCTCCAGCAGCAACTTGATACCGAGAAAAGCATTTCGGCGCAGATGGCGGTAACGTATGACGGATATAACCAACTTGCGGGCTTAAGAGCGGCCATTGCCGCACGGCAGAAAGGGCTTGCTGGAAATGCTCAGGCCAAAGAAGCGGTGGATGCTCTCAAGGCCCTGGATGACAAAGTTGCGTCGGTTGAGAATGGCACCCGCATCGAGCTTGGGTTCGGTCCGCTGAATCGTGAGCTTGCTCGCCTGGCCGTGATGATCGAAAGCGGAGACGCGCGGCCCGCTGCGCCGTTGCAGTCTGGCGTGGATGAGTATTGTTCGCAATTGCAAAAGCGCTTGTCGCAGTGGCGGGAAAACAGTCAAGCCGCAGTGCCGGTGAACGCGTTGTTGCAAAAGTACAATCTGGCGCCGCTTCCGGCTATCCCGAACCTTCCGGAGAAAGTGTCTTGCGGCAAGTGACGAGGTTACAGGTGAGAGGTGAGAGGGAAGCGCAAAGTCAAAACTCTCCACATTAGTCGCTCTGTTCAGTGCAGGCTACGGTCATCCTTCGGCTGACACCTCGAGGACAGGCTACGGGAAAACTGAGGACAACGAACAACACGTTCTGTGAGTTCCGATGTTAGTTGGACTCCCAACCCATACTCCAATGAGGCCATCGCGTCCATGGCTTCTGATTTCCCGCTGATCCCAATCTCAGTCGGGTTATAATCCAGCAAATTAGCAACTCCAAGACAAAAATCTGTTGCAAGCGTGAGGACGGACCATGAGGAACGGGTTTCTATTGGCTTTTATCTTTTGCTGCGGCGCCATTTTGTCCGCGCAGACATTTCGCGGCGGAATCCAGGGTACGGTTACGGATTCGCAGGGCGCTGTTATTCCTGATGCTGACGTGACCGTTTCCAATCCGGATACGGGCCTCAGCCGTCCCACCAAAAGCGATGCGCAGGGCGAGTATCTGGTGACGGAATTGCCCATCGGGACTTATCAGGTGACGGCAAAAAAGGCCGGGTTTCACGATGAAACCGTGAAGAGCGTGAAGGTAGAGGTTTCCGCCACTAGCCGGGTGGATTTTCGCCTGCAATTGCCGGCAGCCTATGAGGTGCTGGATGTGAGCGCGGGAGCGCCGCTGGTGGACACCGTGGAAAACAACATGGGCGGGACGCTGGAGGCCGAGCAGTTTGCCGATCTGCCGGTAAGCGGGCGCGACTTTACCAAGCTGCTGGTGATGGTCCCGGGGTCGGGGGGCGATCCTTCCGGCGTGGCCGACTCGCCGGGATCTTTCGGCCTGTTCAGCGTCAATGGCAATCGTGGGCGGTCCAACAACTACCTGCTTGACGGCACAGACATGAACGATGGTTATCGCAACCTGCCGGCCATCAATCAAGGCGGCGTGTTTGGCACTCCGGCCACCATTTTGCCGATTGACGCCTTGCAGGAAATCTCCATCATCAACAGCACTGAGGCAGAGTATGGAAGAAACTCCGGTGCAACAGTCAACATTGTGACCAAATCAGGCACGAACCGGATTCACGGATCGGTGTACGAGTATTTCCGCAACAATGGGCTGGATGCGCGCAACTTCTTTAATCCCGTAGGCACGCCGCAAAATGTCTTCCACAACAACCAATATGGCGTTTCTCTGGGTGGCCCGATCGTTAAGGACAAGACATTCTGGTTTGTCGCGTATGAAGGACAGCGTGAAGGCGTAGGCATTCCCACGGTGGCGACGGTCCCGACCCAGGCCGATATCAACCAGGCCATCGCCGATAACGGCGGCGTGGTGAATCCCGTGATTGCCGGCTTGCTGGCGCGGCATCCGTGGCCGGCCCCCACCCTGCCGGATGGGACGCTCATTACCTCTGACAGCGCCAGGAATCGAGTCGATAGCTTGATCGGCAAGATTGACCAGCACGTGGGCAAGAGCGATATCCTGACCGGACGCTATTACTACGGCAACAGCGACCAGAGTTTTCCGTTGGCGCTGGTGGGAGGCGGAATTCTTCCCGGCTTTAATACTGTGACGCCGACCAACGTCAGCATTGTTTCGGTTTCCTACACGCACGTCTTTTCGCCGCGGCTCCTGATGGAGCTTCGCGGGGGCTACAACCGGTTTGAAGAAGAGTTTTTTCCCCAGGACAGCACTTTTAATCCTGCCACGATCGGCCTGAACACCGGGACTGGGTCGCAGGATTTCGGCCTTCCGCTGATCAAGGTCACCAGCAACAGCGGAGTGAGCTTTGCGCCACTGGGGGCCAACAGCTCAGTCCCCCGCGGACGCGTAGATACCAACTGGCAATTCGACGACAACTTGAGCTACAGCGCGGGTCGCCACAACTGGAAAATCGGCTGGGAGTTCCGGCGGACGTTTGTGGATGGATTCTTTGACAGCAACTATCGTGGCAAGCTGTCGTTCGCCAGCCTGGACGCATTCATTGCGGGCACACCCACCAGCGGCAGCCAGACGCAAGGCGCCTCCAGCCGCCAGACCTTCCAGAACAATAACTCGCTCTATCTTCAGGATAGCTTCCGCTTGATGAAGCGCCTGACTTTGAACTACGGGGTCCGCTGGGAATACTTTGGCGTGATTGGGGAAGCCAAGGACCGCTTTAGCATCCTGGATTCCAGCGGCACTCTTAACCTGGTGCATCAGCTCTATCCCCACGATCTCAACAACTTTGCTCCGCGGGCCAGCCTTGCCTGGGACGTTCACGGCGATGCAAAGACCGTGGTGCGCGCGGGATGGGGAGTGTACTATGACGCATTTTCCCAGGACTTTTTCGTCGGCCAGCTCCCGTTCAATACTTCCAACTCTGGTCCTGCCTATAACGGTATTGGTCCGAATCCAATCACCTTCAGCTTTAGTCCGGCAGCCACCATCCAGCCGGGGGTCCCGGTATTTGCTCCGGCAACATTTGGCGCCACGGATGTGTTCACGGTCGATCAGAACATTCGCACGCCCTACATCCAGATCTATAACCTGAACGTGGAACAGGAAATCACGAAGAAGGTAGCGTTGCAAATGGGCTACGTCGGCTCGTCCGGACGAAAACTCTTTCGCTACGTGGATATCAACCAGTTGAATCCGCTCACCGGAACCCACGCTTTCCCGGCGCTGGGCTTTGTCAACCAGTTCCAGTCTTCGGCCAGCAGCACGTACAACTCGCTGCAGACCTCGTTGACCTTTCACGATTGGCACAGGCTCACCAGCACGGTGAACTACACCTGGTCGCATTCTATTGATAATGCAAGCGACGGCCAGGATTACGTCCCCAACGCCACGCAGCCTGACAACAGCTTCCGCCCCGACCTGGAGCGTGCCAGCTCGAACTTTGATCTGCGTCACCACTTCAGTTGGACTTTCAATTACCGGGTGCCGGAACTCGGACACGTGTCCTGGTTGAGTAAAGGATGGGGCCTGGATGGCGTTCTAGCCCTCAGTTCAGGACAGCCGTTCAACGTCAACTATCTGTTTGAGGGAGACTTCAACGGCAACGGCGAGTTCTTTGGGCGTCCTGACCTGGTGGGGAACCCGCTCCTGGGCACGAGTTCACCGGGCTCATTTCTGAATCTTTCTGCATTTGCCGTGCCTTGCAGCGTAGATGCCGGCGGGAATTGCATTCCCGGCACGCAGCATTTCGGCAATCTTGGCCGCAATGCCTTCGTGGGGCCCGTTTACCGGAACTTTGACTTCAGCTTGTCCAAGGAAAACCAGTTGACGGAAAGAATGAAAATGCAATTTCGCGTGAACGTCTACAACCTGTTCAATCATCCGAATTTTGCCAATCCGCTGTGGCCGAACTTTGGCGTGGACTTCCTTCAGAATGGCATAAATGTTGTCGGAAACAAGGGTCTTGGAAGTGGCTTCCTGCCGCTGACGACGACTCCGGACGTGGGAGTGGGCAATCCATTCCTCGGTAGCGGCGGTTCGCGGAACATCGAACTGGCGTTGCGGTTGAACTTTTAGCGGATGCCGGCAAAAGCAAAATCGCCGCCATGCAAACGGATTACAGGTTAAACAGCCGCGCGGGCAGAAAGCGGCGCGTCTTCTTCAGCAGACGGGAAGCCCAGGAATAACGCGAAGAGAGAAAGAAGAGAGCGGCAACCAACAGCAGACTAGGCAGAATAGGGAGCGGAGAGACAAGGATTGCCAAAACCAGTAGTACCCAGCCAATCGCTTCCAACCCGAGGGCCCTGAGCCGCACAGCCATAGCTCTTATGAGATGCCTGAGAGCAGCAGTTTGGTTCACAAAAATCGATGGGCCCTGGCCGGGAACTCGGCTTAGAGCCTGGCGATGGCTGCGAACGCGAGGCGATCAAGGCGCTGCCCCATGGAACCCCTCTGAAAACCGCTTCTTACCTTATTTTTTGCGATTTCCGGTTAGTTTGACATGCACAAACATGAATCCTCCGGGATGGTACCGATGTAGGTCCACCGCATCGTCCACATTCTCCACGTTGAATGTCTCGGACTTTACTCGCTTCGGCGGCATCACCGCGGTGCATCCAACACGCTGTCGCTATAGCTGGCCGCAACCGATAGTAAACCATTCAAACTAAATGACTTATTTGACGCCTGTCCGGTTTGCCGATTTCCCTTGACGCGTATTGCAAATTGGAATATTAATATTGCGGATCGTGATAATGAGACTCGGAGAAAAACTACGGTATCTGCGGCTGATGGAGGGCAATCTGCGCGGGCTCACTCGCGAGATGACGCAGCAGGAAGTGGTGCGCGCCATCCGCAGGGAACTCGGGCAGGGAATCAGCCAGTCTTATCTTTCGCAGATTGAAAACGGCGCACGGCCGCATTTGACTACCAAGACGCGCTCGCTGCTATCGAGGTTCTTCAAGGTCCATCCCGGATACCTGGTGGATGACCCGGAGGGATTTCACACCGAGCTGCTGTCCGATGTGACGGCGCTGGAAGACAAACTGGATTTGTGGCTCATCCAGGGAGCGGAGAGGTTTCGCAACGATCCGGCGGTTAGCCGGGCGCTGCTTAACGTGGCCAAGCACGAGGATTCAAGGCGCTGCCTGGTGCTGCTGGATGCCATCCTGGAGACGCCGCAGCTTGTGGAGAGATTGCTGAATGTGCTGCGTCCACAGGCGGGCAAAACTGTGCCGGAATTGCTTGAGGCTTAAATGAGCTGGGAACTCTTCTACCTCATCTGTTTCGCTGTCGGATTTCTGTTCAGTGTGCTTTCGTTCCTGGGCGGGGCCACACGCTTGCACCTGCATGTGCCCAAGCACCTTCATTTTGGCGGCATGGGGCATGCGCCGGCGCACGGACATTTCGGTGGCCCTGCTCCGGCAAGCCATGCGCCTGGTCATGGAACACCGGCGAAAGGCCATGCGAAGGGCGCGCATTTCTCGTTCTTTAACCCGATGACCCTGGCGGCCTTCCTCACCTGGTTTGGTGGCACAGGCTATCTGCTCGAACGCTTTCGCCACATCTGGGTCTTTACCGGTTTGGTTTTGAGTTCGCTCGCGGGGGTGGCGGGGGCTTCAATTGTTTTCTGGTTCGTGGCCAAAGTCCTGATGGCGAATGAGCGGGAACTGGATCCGCTGGATTACGAAATGGTGGGTGTGCTGGGCAAGGTGAGCAGTTCGATTCGCAGTGCGGGAACGGGAGAGATCATTTTTTCTCAGGAAGGCGTGCGCAGGCCGTGTGCCGCACGCTGCGAGACTGGAGAATCGCTGGCCAAAGGGGTTGAAGTGGTAGTCACGCGTTATGAGCGCGGCATAGCCTACGTCCGGCCGTGGGACGAGTTGGCAGATTCGGCCGGCATTACGGCAACACAGGAACAAACGCGAGAGTAACTCTCAGGGAGGGCTTATGAATGAGCTAATGAGTGTCGGGATTATTGTCGGCTTGTGCGTGGTGGCGGTCATGGCGCTGCTCGGGATGTTTGCCAGACTGTTCCGCAAAGCGGGGCCGCACGAAGCAATCATCGTCTATGGCTTTCGCGGCACGCGGAAGGTGATCGGTCGTGGCACGGTGATCTTTCCCATGGTGGAAAGCTATCGCCTGCTTTCACTGGAATTGATGTCATTTGATGTAGCCCCGCAGCAAGACCTGTATACCAACCAGGGCGTGGCCGTCACGGTGGAAGCGGTGGCGCAGATCAAGGTGAAGTCGGACCCGGTTTCCATTCAGACCGCGGCTGAGCAATTCCTGACCAAGACGCCCGATGAGCGCGAAGGGCTGATCCGCCTGGTCATGGAAGGCCACCTGCGCGGCATCATCGGCCAGCTCACGGTGGAGCAGATTGTGAAGGAGCCGGAGATGGTGGCCGACCGTATGCGATCCACCTGTGCCGACGACATGAGCAAGATGGGCCTCGAGGTGATCTCCTTCACCATTAAAGAAGTCCGGGACAAGAATGAATACATCGCCAACATGGGCCGGCCGGACATTGCGCGCATAAAGCGCGATGCGGACGTGGCAGCGGCCGAGGCGGAGCGCGATACCGCGATCAAGAGAGCGGAAGCGCAACGGGCGTCTGCCATTGCCAAAGCCCAGGCCGACCAGGAGCGCGTGCTGGCGGAGACGCTTTCTCTAACCAAGCAGTCGGAAGCGCAGCGCGACCTGGAAGTGAAGAAGGCGGCCTACGCGGAGACCGTAAAGAAGCAGCAGGCGCAGGCTGATAAAGCCTATGAACTGCAGCAGAACATCACGCAGCAGCAGGTAGTGGCGGAGCAGGTGAAGGTGCAGCAGATCGAGAAAGAACAGCAGATCAAGGTGCAGGAAGCTGAGATCACGCGCCATGAAAAAGAGCTGATCGCCACCATCCTCAAGCAGGCGGAGGTCGATAAGCAGAAGGTGCTCAACCAGGCCGACGCGGAACGGCAGCGGCTGATTGCACAAGCCGAAGGCCAGGCGCAGGCCATCCGGCTGCAGGGTGAAGCCGAAGCCGACATCATCTTCAAGAAGGGCGAGGCGGAAGCCAAGGCCATGAACGTGAAAGCCGAGGCTTACCAGGAGTGGAACCAGGCAGCGGTGGTGGACAAGCTGATTACCAACATGCCGGAAGTGGTCCGCGCCATGGCAGCGCCTCTCTCCAATGTGGACAAGATCACGATTGTTTCCACGGGGAATGGCACATCCGCCGGCGCAAGCAAGATCACCGGTGACATGACGCAGATTGCCGCCCAGGTCCCGGCGTTGTTCGAGGCGCTTTCGGGGATGAACTTGACCGATCTGATCTCCAAGGTGAAGTTGATCGACGGCGGAAAAGGACCAAAGCCTGAGGCTGCTGAAGGTGACAGCGGCGCAGCAAAAGTGAAGAAGGCAGCCCAATAGAAGATTTATGGTTTGTGACTTGTGATTGAGGAGAACGCTATGAAAGGAACAATTTCTCTTCCGGGTTTGCTGTTGGGTGCATGTACCGCGCTGGTGGCGGGCCTGCTGGTGAGCCATTACTCGTTCGCGTGGCTGATGATCGGAGTGGCCCTGGGCATGGTGGTAGGCGCCGCCCTGACGCGACGCGGCCCGGATGATCCAGGGCTGAGGAAAGGAGAACAGCGATGAAGCACGGCTTTCGGACTGGGTTAATTCTGGGGCTGCTGGCCGGCGTGGTGATCGGCTACTTCACCAGTCATTTATGGGTTTGGCTGTTTCTGGGCGTGGCCATAGGTATTGTGATTGCCTCGTCACGGATCAGACGGCCCAAGCTTCTCCCGCCGCGAACGGTGGGACAGTAAGACAAGCAGTAAAGACAATTGGAGGACTTATGTCATTGATGGAAAGAGTATCAACATTGATTCGGGCCAACTTGAACGATCTGATCGATAAAGCGGAGCATCCGGAAACGCTGATCAAGCAAGTGATTCTGGATATGGAGAACCAGTTGTTGCAGGTGAAGACCCAGGTGGCCATTGCCATTGCCGACCAGCACTTGCTGGAGAAAAAACAGAAAGAGAACGAAGACAAGATCGCGGAATGGAACCGCAAGGCGGAGCTGGCAGTGAACAAGAACCAGGATGACCTGGCTCGGGCGGCCATCGAACGCTCGTTGCAATACAAGCAACTGACAGACAGCTTTGCGCAGCAGGTAGCTGACCAGAAGCTCCAGGTGGAGACGCTGAAGAACGCTCTCAATAGGCTGCAGCAGAAGCTGGAAGAGGCGCGTTCCAAGAGCGATGTGCTGCTGGCCCAGCATCGCCGGGCGCGCACCCTGGTGAAGGCGGCGGATGCGCATACCATGGCCGGCAATGGCGGCAATGAAGCCACCTTTGAGCGCATGAAGCGCAAGGTGATGCGCAGCGAGGCTATCGGCCAGGCCCAGACTGAACTCATTGCCGAAGAGGACAATCTTGAGGAACGCCTGGCGCGCCTGGAGAAGGAAGACCAGATCAACCGCATTCTGGGCGAGCTGAAATCGAAGAAAGGAGCTTAGAAGAATCGGGTGAACGGTAGATCGGGTGATCGAGTGATCGGATGGTCGTGCCGCATCGCTGTTGTTGCGTGCGTGTTGCTGGGTACTGCTTGCGCTCAGGTTGGGCTTTCTTCCGACGAAGCGAGGCTTTTTAACCTGCTGAACCAGGAGCGAAAGAATGCAGGCTTGCCGGGGTTTCAGTGGAACTATCATCTGGCGGAATCGGCGCGCGCGCATACGCAGTTGATGGCAGACCGCAAGGTGCTTTCACATCAATTTCCGGGTGAACCGGCCCTGGGCGAACGGCTTGGCGCTACGGGCGTGCGTTTCAACGGGGCCGCGGAAAATGTAGCCGAGGGAGACCTGGCTGGGGATGTGGTCAGCAGCGTCCATGCCGGCCTGATGCACTCGCCGGAGCATCGCGCCAATATTCTCAATCCCAAATACAATACGGTAGGGTTGGCGATGGTTTCACGCAACGGCGAGTTATACGTGACTGAGGATTTTGCCCATACGCTGACAACTTATTCTGAAGAACAATTTCGAGATGCGGTGGTTGTAGCCTTTAATAGCGCCAGACGAGCCAACGGTGTTGCCGCGGTTGTTTTGCGCGAGGATTCACACATTCACGAACTGGCCTGTTCTGAGCGCGACAAGGCGCAAATACCCGATAGTCTTCCCAACGCTTTAGAGGTGGTGGTCTTCACGTCCTCCGTACCCGAGACGCTGCCCTCGGACATGCAACAAGCGGCCAGCGATGCCTCGCTGCACCGCATGAGTATGGGGGTATGCTTCCGGCCGGACAAACAGCATGGGTATGCTAACTTCTGGCTGGTGGTGGCGTTTTACCCGTGAGAGTCATGGACCAGTGCGGCTTCTTGGCGGCGTATGCCATCGGGTCACCGATGCGTCGGGTCATCGGAAGAAGATTCCTGGCTTTCCGTCCCATCCGGGCTTTCCTCCTGCAAAACCGTCAGAACCTCGTCATCTACATCCCAATTCTTGAGGATCTGGATGGCCACTCCGGATCGGAAGCCGGCACGCATCAGGGTGCGGAAGATTCTGGCCGTCTCCTGATTGGTGCCCGGCTTTTTCAGGCGCTTGCGTTTTAGAAAGGCCCGCGCCTGCTCCTCTTCACTCACGTCCGAGTAGGCCTGCTGGACGGCTTTCTCAATTACCTCGGGGTGGATGCCCTTGACCTTGAGATCAGTCACCACGCGGCGAGGACCGAACTTCTCATTGTCACGGCGAAAGACGGAATAGCTGGCGGCATAGCTGGAGTCGTTAAGATATTTCTGTTCTTTCAGCCGCAGAATGACCATCTCGACCAATATTTCGCCGGCTTCATCGCGAGGAACGCGGTTACGGAGCAGCCGCTTCAGTTCGGAAACGGTGCGCATCTTGCGGCCCAGCGCTCCGATTGCGTACTCGTACAGGGCCGGTTCATCGAGGATTGGTTTTGGACGCTTGAAGGGCAAAGGATAAATGCTCCGCGATCAATCATAGCTCCCCTGGAGATGGGGTAATTGGGTAATTCGGTAAGCGGCGGTAAGTGGGTAATTGAAAGGCTCGAATTGCCAATGTGAGGCCCGCCGAGAGAGTGCCATGAGCAAAAGCCAAGGGCTAAAGGCCAAGAGCCAAAGGCCAAGAGCCAAGAGCCAAGAGCCAAAGGCAAATAGCCAACTGCTGATTTTCAGATTTTTCCGCTGCTGAAGCCCACCTGCTCCATCTGCTCGCGCGAGGCGTCGGCAGTGGAGGCGATGCCCTGAATTTTGAGCTTGAAGTCGTCGGGATTGCTGGCATTCTCCAAAGCGGTTTCGTAAGTAACCAGTCCTTGCTGATAGAGATCATAGAGTGACTGGTCAAAGGTCTGCATGCCGTACTGCGAAGTGCCAACCGCGATGGATTCACGGATCAAGCGGGTTTTTTCCGGGGTCATGATGCATTCGCGCACGAACGCCGTAGAGATCAAGACCTCTACGGCAGGCACGCGTCCGGTGCCATCGGCGCGCTTGACCAGACGCTGGCTGATGACCGCGCGTAGCGTGGTGGCAAGCTGCATGCGAATTTGCTTTTGCTCCGGCGGCGGGAAGACGGCGATGATACGGTTGATGGTTTCCACCGCATCCAGGGTGTGCAGGGTGGAAAAGACCAGGTGGCCGGTTTCGGCGGCGTGCAGGGCCGTGGAGATGGTTTCCAGGTCGCGCATTTCGCCCACCAGGATCACATCCGGGTCCTGGCGCAGGCTGGCGCGCAGAGCGGAGGCGAAGGAGGGAGTATCCACCTCAACCTCCCGCTGATTGACAAAGCCTTTTTTGTCACGGTGCAGGAATTCGATTGGGTCTTCAATGGTGATAATGTGCTCCGGCCGTCCGGAGTTGATGCGGTCCAGCATGGCAGCCAGGGTGGTTGATTTTCCGGAGCCGGTCACGCCGGTCACCAGCACCAGGCCGCGCTGCTCGTCGCAGATGTGCTCAATCACTTTGGGCAGGTACAGCTCCTCCAGCGCCCGAATCTTGGTGGGAATCACGCGCAGCACCAGGCCGACATTGCCGCGCTGCTGGAAGACGTTCACGCGGAAGCGGCCCAGGCCGGCCACGCCATAAGCCATGTCCAGCTCAGCTGATTCTTTGAACTTCTGCTTCTGGCGGTTGGACATCATGCTGAAGGCCATGTTCAGCATCTCCTCGGCAGAGATACGCGGCTGGTCGGTGAGGGGAACCAATTCGCCATCCACCCGCACATGAGGATAGTTTCCCACCTTGAGGTGCAAGTCAGAAGACTTGCGTTCCATTGCTATTCGAAGCAGATCGTCAATATGCATGTTGAACTCTTAGCGCGTCCGAGACAGTCTCCACCAAAGGCCCGCTGCTGAAACGTACCACGGCAGTCCCGCTAAAACAATCAGGTCATCTTCCTGATTACGTGACTTCAGTGTAAGTGGGAACCCCAGTGGCTACAATGTTACTGATGGCACAGCCGGACAATTGGCCTCATGTGGTAGTTATCGGCGGGGGCTTCGCCGGGATTAATGCCGTGAAGGCCCTTTTTCGATCACCGTTGCGAATTACCCTGGTGGACCGGAAGAACCACCATACATTTCAGCCCCTCCTTTATCAGGTTGCGTTGGCGGTGCTTTCCCCGGCGGAAATTGCCTCGCCCATCCGCACGGTCATGAAGCGGGCCGGCAACGTGCAGGTGCTTTTGGGTGAGGTGACGGGATTTGACCTGCAAAATCGGCTGGTCAGAATGGGAAGCATCGAGCTGGGATACGACTATCTGGTCCTTGCCGCTGGAGCTACCCATGCCTATTTCGGCCATCCTGAATGGGAGAAGATTGCCCCGGGACTCAAGACCATCGAAGACGCGCTTGAGATCCGCCGCCGCGTCCTGCTGGCATTTGAGATGGCGGAGCGGGACGCCATCATTCAAGGCCGCCATCCTCCGCTGAATTTTGTCGTGATTGGCGCCGGCCCCACGGGGGTTGAACTGGCGGGCGCGATCTCCGATATTTCCCGGCGGTACATGGAGCGCGACTTCCGGGCCATTGATCCGAAACAGGCGCGGATCATTCTGCTGGAAGGTGGACCGCGCGTCCTGCCCACGTTTCCTGAAGACCTTTCCGCCAGCGCAGAGAGACAGCTCAGCGATATGGGCGTAGAGGTACGCACTCAAGCCATGGTCACCGCTCTTGAGCAGGGCTGGGTGACGGTGGGCACGGAGAGGATTCAGGCGACGGTGATCCTGTGGGGTGCTGGAGTTTCAGCGTCTCCTTTAGGAAGAATGCTGGGAGCGCCCACGGACCGCGCCGGACGCGTCCTGGTGAATGCGGACTTAAGTGTGCCCGGACACCCGGAGGTGTTTGTGACCGGAGACCTGGCGGCCTCCAGGATGAAGGACGGCAAGTTTGTTCCCGGCGTGGCGCCCGCAGCCATGCAGATGGGTAAATTTGCGGCCCGGCAGATCAAGCGATCTCTGGCAAACCAGCCTCGCCATGAATTTCATTACCTGGATAAAGGCACTCTGGCTACCATTGGACGCTCCAAAGCTGTGGCCGATTTAGGCAAGCTGCATTTTTCCGGCTATTTCGCCTGGCTGGCATGGCTGTTCGTCCATGTGATGTTTTTGATCGGCTTCCTCAACCGTTTTATGGTGATGAGCGAATGGGCGTGGGATTACATTACCTACAATCACAGCGCGAGATTGATTACGGACAACGCTGGAACGAATCTTACCACTGACAAATTCATGACAACTGATCACCAAACGATGACGGATAAAAAATCAATGTAGGTAAAGTGATTGTCGCGAGTGAGCAGTGTGAGTCCCCTCTGATGTGCAATGGCAGCGATCCAAATGTCATTCTCAGGAATGGGCCTGCCCTTATCGAGAAGATGAGCGTACAGCCTGCCATAGGCCTCAGCTGTTCCAGCATTGCAGGGCAGGATGGGGAAAGTGCGAGGGAGAGACTTGACATCGAGCAGGTTTTGGTGCATCCGTCCAGAGCGATGAGCTCCTAAAAATAATTCTCCTAAAACAATGCTTGGTAGATATGAATATAACGCCATCTCGGGGGTAATTCTTCGCGTGATGGACCGGTCTTGCTTTTGAAGCGCAATTACGACATTGGTGTCCAGCAAAAATCCCCGCGGGCTGAGGAATCTACCATGCATTTGCGTCAATCCTCTCGCAGGCATCTTCTATAGCAGCTTCCATTTTCCTTATGTCTCCGGGTGAGATCCTCCGAAGCGCTTTAATCAAGTTTGCTATCTTACCTCCCGGCGGAAGCGGCTCATTCTCAAAGTCCTCCTCGATACCCTTCATTTTTTTTCGCCCACTAGATGAAATCTTTCCCTTAAACTTGAGCACTTCGGCTATCGTCGCTCCCGCCGCGAGCGGATCCTTATCTCCGTTCCCATTTACATAATCACGCTCGTACCAATCGACCAGATAGCGATACTTCGAAGGAAGGTCTTCAACAGCAGGATGCATCTTACCTTGTTTGCGGTCAGGATGACATGTATCTCCGGCGCGAAACAGTCGGCGCCGGCCGCGGCCGGTCTCGCTCAGCATCCGGTGACGAGCAGGATTAGGTGGCTTACTGGCAACGCAATGATTCGACGCGTGGATCTGTAGGCCTGGCCTATACCCGCCTGCCCATTTTTCCTTTCTGGCCCGGTCAATGATCTCACTTACGGAGAAGTCCTCACGGGATGGATTTTCCAGGTGGAGCAAGGAAGTAGCGAGCCAGATTTCATCAGCAACTTTTAACATTTATGTATGTTATAAACATACATAATATTAAGTCAAGCATCGGAGGATCGGATGGCAATTGAAATTAGGGATGCTTTGTTAGGCAAAGTCTGCTCATCCTGTCGTGCATGGAAACCGCTCGCTGATTTTTATCGCGACTCGATTCATGGGAGGTCTCAAGGATACCGGCATTGCCGCTGTAAGGACTGCTACCGGAGCGGTAAAAGGACTAGCAGCAAAGCTTAGGGTTTTTTGCCGCAAAGATTTTCGAAGATAAGCAAAGAAAAACGCAGCCGGGGGCGGCTGCGTTCTAAGCCTTATTCTTTATTCAATTACCCACTTACCCACTTACCAAGTTACCCGATTACCAGATTCTTAAGCCACCACCGGCTGCTTCGCGTGTTCGTGTACCGGCACCCTGGTGAACCATGCGTGGCGGTCAGGCATAGTCCCATCCACAATTCCATAGAACTCATGCTGCAACGCCAGTGTGACCGGGCCTGTGGCGCCGCGGTTGATGGCGATCTTGTCGATGGAGCGGATGGGCGTAATTTCTGAGGCCGTGCCGCAAAAGAAGACTTCGTCTGCGATGTAGAGCATCTCCCGGGGAATCATCTGCTCAACGATTGGGACGCCGATGTCCTCGGCCAGCTTGATGATGGCATCACGCGTAATGCCCGGCAGGACAGAGTTGCCCAGGGGCGGGGTAATCAACTTCCCCTGCCGGAGAATAAAGATGTTGGCGCCGGAGGCCTCGCTCACGTAGCCGTTCACGTCCAGGGCTATTCCTTCAACGTAGCCATTCAGGAGCGCTTCCATCTTAATGAGCTGGGAGTTCATATAATTGGCGCCGGATTTGGCCATGGCGGGCATGGTATTAGGGGCAATGCGGGTCCAGGAGGAGACGCAGACATCTACGCCTTCCGTGACACTGCCGTCGCCCAGATACTTACCCCAGGGATAATTGACGATGTAAACCTCTGTGGGCGAGTTAAAGGGATTCACTCCGGCCTCGCCGTAGCCACGCATGACGATGGGCCGGATATAGCACGGCCATACGCCGTTCGCAGCCACCAACTGGCAGACGGCTTCACCGAGTTGCTCCAGGCTATAGTCAAAGTCAAGGCGATAGATCTTGGCGGAATCCTGGAGTCGCTGCATGTGCTCCCGAAGACGGAAAACTGCCGGTTCGCCGGCACGTTTGTAGCAGCGAATACCTTCAAAGACAGAAGAACCATAATTCACCACATGGGACATAACGTGGATTTGGGCGTCATCCCAGGGGATCAGCTTTCCGTTGTGCCAGATTTTTTCCGTGGCTTGTATCGCCATGCAAGGGCTCCTTCCCGCCAGCGTTGTCACTCAAAGTGCCTTGGGCTGCCCCCAGACCGGCTCAAAGCATTACGGCGAAACGCCTACTTTCTTAGATCAGAATCTAAGGGCAGAAGGCACATTATATCCGAAATATTTCTTCGGCCTGAGTATGAATGTTTTTGCGTTTTCGAGGCGCGGATTATTTGGTGGCGGGAGCGTCCGGCTTGCTCTGGGGCGCTTCTCCCGCCGTTGCTACGGCCGCTGCCACCTTCAGGTAGGCTGCGGGGTGCGTCATCATGGTGGGCATAGCGGCAAAAGGCTTGGAATAGTCATTGGCGGCATTCCAGAACAAGAAGCCCGTTCCACCATGCTGTTTTGAAGTGCTCACTTGCTTCAGGATGTATTCAGGAGAATAGGTCTTGGTCTTCCAGTGAAATGCCTGAAGCCACGGACGCAGCACCACGCCCGATCCGGTGGTGATCTTCTCGAACCTGTCCATGGAAATGCTGATGAAATGTTCGGGAGCGTCGCCCGGCAGCTTGTAACCATCCATGCCAAAGAAATGGGATGGATAGATCATCGGTGAAAGGACGTCGCAATACTGGGCCATCTTCACAATGTCCTGGCCGGTGTGGTTCAGGTCCACGGAGCGCTGCCAGGCCATGATGCCGAAGACGTCCAGCGAGAGCAATACTCCCATAGGGTGCAGCTGGTCGTAGGCCCGATGCAAGAAGCCGGCAATCACATCGTCCCGGTGCATCTTGGGGTCGGACTGGTAGGCAAAAAGGGCGTCTTTCTGGTCGCCCTCGGCGGGGAATCGGACATAGTCGAACTGGATTTCATCGGCTCCGGACTCGGCGGTGTATTTGGCCAGGGCTAGTTCATAGTCCTGGACTTCGCGCCGCGAAGGATCAGTCCAAACCAGTTTGCCTTTCTCACGCCACGGCTCATGGGTCTTGCGGGATTGTACGGCCAGAGTGCTGTGGTGCTGAGCGACGTTGTCATCGCGGAAAAGGGCTATTCGGGCAATGGCATGCATATCCAGCGAGTGCAGGAAGCGGACAAACTTTGGCAGGTTGCTGATGGGATAGTTTTTCCTGGATGGCGCCAAAGGATGGGCAAAGGGCACGTTCACGCTGCCATCACTGTCTTTGATATCGAATACCACTGAATTACCACCGGCCTGCTTCCAGCGCCGGATGAGGTCCACGCCACGAACGCTGCCCGCGGTTGCACCGGTCATATAGACGGCGCGTACCTCGTCGTCCTTAGGAAAAGGGCGGCTTTTCTCCACCACCGGCTGGGGCTCGATGCCGGGAATCAGTATTTCTTCGTCCTTTTTGAAAGTGGACTTGCCGTCGTTCGCCTTCCGGATGGCCGCTTCAAATTCAGGCACGGTTATGTAAGAGGATTGCGCCAGATACTTGCGCGCGACCAACACCGCCAGCGTGCTCGCCTTAGGCCTATATGTGATTGTGCCGGGCGGCAACTGCTGCGCTGGAGCGCCATTGTCCGAGGCCGGAACGGCCGCCGAACCCTGCCGTGGCGTCGAATTGTTTTGCGAAACGGCTGCGGCGCGACGGGTGAACAGATACGCGCCAAGGCCCAAAGCCATAATCACAGTGATTGCGCTGACAACGAGGCGATATTTCCTGGACGGCATGTTTTCTTAAACTCTTTTCACGATTTGAGGCATCTTACCATGGCCACCAGCTACTCTCATGTTACTGATGTGCATCATGGGCCCCGGGTTTTTCGGTTTTGGACACTGTCCACCAGCTTTGATTACGCAAACCAGCATCTAACTGAGCGAGTGGAAGAGGAAAGCGGTTTTGAATTACAACCAGCAGCCTTTCTCCTCCATCTCACCACTTACCTCCCTCTGTTGGGAGTCTTGGTCAAAAAAAAGGGGCCAGGAACTATTATGAGGACCGGTCTTAATACCGCACTTGACCCGACCCGCCGCAGCTCTGACGCGCAGGACTTTGAAATTGCTGTACGGCGGAAAATAGTAGGCCAGGACCAGGCTGTCGAAAAAGTCGTCGAAATCTACCAGATGTTTCTGGCGGGCCTGAATCCTCCCTCACGGCCGATCGGGAATCTTCTCTTCCTTGGTCCCACGGGATCAGGCAAGACGCGCGTGGTGGAAGCCATGGCGGAAGCGCTGTTCGGCGATCCCCGCGCGGTGATCAAGATAGATTGTGCAGAGTTCCAGCACAGCCACGAAATCGCCAAATTGATCGGGTCGCCGCCCGGTTATCTGGGCCACCGGGAGACCCACCCGTTGCTGACTCAGGAAGCCCTCAATCAGTGGCATACAGACAAGCTCAAACTCACCCTCCTGCTGTTCGACGAGATTGAAAAAGCCAGTGACGCTCTCTGGCAGCTCCTGCTGGGAATTCTGGATAAAGCCAACCTGACTCTGGGTGACAACCGCCGCGTGGACCTCTCCCACTGCCTGATTGTGATGACCTCCAACCTGGGCGCAGGGGAGATGAATGATCTCATGAATGGCGGCTTAGGGTTTGCCAAGTCGCAGAATGCCGGCCAGGTTGACTCCCAGTTGGATGAGAAGATCACCCGCACCGCCCAGGAGGCCGCGCGGCGCAAATTTTCACCGGAGTTCATGAACCGCATTGACAAGAGCGTGGTCTTTAAGACCTTGAGGCCGGAGCATCTGGAACAAATTCTGGAGATCGAACTGGGCATGGTACAGCAGCGAATCCTGCAGGCCACCGGCAACAACCAGTTCGTTTTTAGCTGCACTCAGAAAGTGAAAAGATTTTTGCTCGATGAAGGCACTGATCCGAAATACGGCGCAAGACACCTCAAGCGGGCCATTGAAAAGAACCTTGTGTTTCCTTTGGCAAACCTGGTTGCTACCAGCCAGATCAGGCTGGGCGACTTCATTCGTATTGATATGAAAGAGGCGCAGCTTACCTTTACCAAGGAAGCCGAGGGCGCGCTGGTTCCGGTCCTGCTGGAGAAGTACGGTGATCTATCCGGAACTCAGCAAGTGGCAGCCAGGGCCGGCCGTGGCGGCACAACCAGACAGCGTGAGTTTGGGGGAAGTGCTCCGGTGGATCCCAACCGATAAAAGATTGGGTAGTTTGGTGGTCGGGAAATTGAAAGAAGTGCGGGCAGGAACTACGTCAATTACAGAATCAACCAATCGCCTCAGCCCTTTTTCAACTCAATCAGCACTTGCCGGGCGATTTCTTTCAGAGTTTCAAAAACACCCTTGCCCTGGAAGGCGATGGCCTCAAATACGGGCTCGCTTTTTTTGCTGAGTTCGTGCTTCAGTTCCTCTACCGGCATGGCATTGGGCAGGTCGCGCTTGTTCAACTGTAAAACGTAAGGAATCTTGGTGAAGTCGTAGCCGTGTTCTTTCAGGTTTTCATGGAGGTTTTCCAGCGCTTCCACATTGGCATCCATGCGTTCTCCCTGCGAGTCGGCCACGAATACCACTCCATCCACACCGCGCAAGATGAGTTTGCGGCTGGCATCGTAGAAAACCTGTCCTGGCACCGTATATAAATGGAAACGGGTCTTAAAGCCGCGAACGGTGCCCAGATCGAGAGGAAGGAAGTCAAAGAAAAGAGTGCGATCGGTCTCTGTGGCGAGAGAGATCATCTTGCCTTTCTGTTTTTCCCCGGTCTTATCGAAGATATATTGCAGATTGGTGGTTTTGCCGCCGAGTCCAGCGCCGTAATAGACGATCTTGCAGTTAATTTCCCGGGCAGCAAAGTTGATAAAGCTCAAAACCCATCCTCACATTCGGTCTCTGGCGCGGAGTCCCTCGTGCGAGTATGTCCATGAGGGGATTCCGGACATGTGTTCTGGTAAATGACTTTTTATATCACATCAACCAGAAGATGAAATGATTCTAATTGCCCGGCAACTCATGGAGACACGGGTTTTGCTCAGCCAGAATTACCAAAGTGCCAGTCTTTAGTGAGGCGGCGGAGGCGGGGGCAAAGGGTAGTAGCCGGTCTTGGCCGTCACCTTCAAATCCGGACGGTGCACGTGCACATCAATGGATCGGTAAGCGCCGGACACGGTGGCTTTGGTGTTATAGCCCAGCGTGTACTGGTTGCGCGCCTCATTGGTGACCTCGCCGTAAGCCTGCTCAATGGACCTCTGGTCGAATTTGGCAAATGTATCGCCACCAGTATCGTTGGCGTATCTGGGCAGGATGTCCCCGTAGCCGAAGCCGGGCAGCCGCACGCGATTCAGCTTGTCATACACGGGAATAGCGGCGGTATCCACCCCAAGAGCGTATACGGCGATCTCTTGTGAGAGCAGGAATTTGCGCACCTCATCATAGCGGGCCGTGCTGCCGTATTCGCGGCCGTCGCTGATGACAAAAATAATTCGCCGCCGCACTCCCTTTTCCCGGCGGCTCAAGTCCTGGGCCGCGCGCAGGATGGCATCATTCAAGACATTGGATTCCTGTGACGCCGTATAGACCGGCGAGACACCGGGCTCGACCGGATGGTTGTTGACTGAGGGCGCGCCAAATGGACCACCCACCACCGGCGGGCCTCCCTGTCTTCCTGTGCGCTTGAGCCGCTCCAGAGAGGAGGTGGAAATATCGCCTGAACCCGAGAACCCGGCGATCTGCTGCACTGAGTTGCCGTAGCGGTACAGCGCTACCTCATCGAATTCACTGAAGGCCCCAACCAGCGTGGGCAATGTGTCATTCACCTTCTTTAAAGTTGACGAAGGCAGATTCGTGTCCACCACCACGGCCACGGAAAGAGGAAACGGCTCGCTGTTAAAAAAGCTGAGTCGCTGCGGGACGCCATCCTCATACACGGTGAAATCCCTGGATGAGAGACCTTCCATCAGGCGGCCAGAACTGTCCTTCACGGTGACGGGAATTTCCACAAAGCTGACGCGCGTTCTTATGGTGAAGAGGTCATTACGGCTGGTAGCGATTCCATCCGTCTGATCGCCCGGCTGCACGGCCGATCCTGGCCCCTCGGGCACAGGCGTCTCCGGAGATTCAGGCGCGGGATGATTATTTTTGGGCGCAGGCGGCGCATCCGGGAAGGGATTGTTGGTTGACGGCTGGATCTTAGGCTGAGGCGCATCAGGAATATTTTGTGCGATTCCAACTGCACATGTCAGCACCGCAATGGCAATCAGTGTTCCCAGTCTCCATGCAAACCACGGCATAACGCTCTCCTTAATTCCCGGCATTGCGCCCACCTTAATAAAGTTAGACGCGCCGGAAATTACCTGCGGAAGCTACTACAATAGATATTAAACTAGCGGCAAAGAAAGGCAGTGTAAAATCATGCGTACCCCGGCGATGTGCACCGTGCTTTTTGCACTTCTCCTCCCCTTGTCCGGTGTTGGGCAGGGAAACGGCCAGCAAACCAGTCAGCAGCAGGGTGACCTCCCCACATTTCGCAAGAACGTAAATCTGGTTAACGTCTTCTTTACGGTAAAAGATCACCATGGAGCGTTGGTCCCGAACCTCAGCAAAGATGAGTTTGAGGTTCTGGAGGACGGGAAACCGCAGACCATGAAATATTTCGCTGCGGAGACGAATTTACCGCTGACCCTGGGGCTTTTGGTTGATTCGAGCGGCAGCATGCAGCGCATGCTGGATACCGAGAAAGTGGTGGCCAGTGACTTTCTGCGGCAGGTGATCACCGATAAGGACCTGGCCTTCATCATTAGCTTCGACATCAGGGCGGACCTGCTGCAGGACCTGACCTCTGACGTCCATCTGCTGGACGCAGGGCTGAAACGGGCCAAGATCAACGTTGGCGGCGGCAGCGGCGGCATTCCCGGTCTCGGACAGGGGCCCATACCCATCTCGCATCCGAAAGGCACAGTGCTCTACGATGGCGTTTATCTGGCTTCCTCGGAAATCCTGGGCAAACAGGTGGGACGCAAGGCCATGGTCCTGCTAACGGATGGCGAGGACGAGGGCAGCCAGCTCAAATTGCGCGATGCCATTGAGGCGGCGCAAAAGGCGGACGCTATTTGCTACGTCCTGTTGCTGCACGATCCGCAATATCCGGCCGGCGCGGGCGAGATGAGACAACTCTCCGAAGCCACCGGCGGGAGGATGATTGAAGTGAACAATCCGAACAAGATCGGCGATGCCTTCCGGCAAATCTCAAGTGAATTGCGCAGCCAGTACAGCCTGGGCTACTCTCCGGAAAATGAAAAGCGGGATGGAACGTTCCGGAAAATCGAAGTGAAAACAAAGAATGGCTACAAGGTGCAGGCGCGCAAAGGGTATTACGCGCCATCCAGCTAGAAATCGGGTTATCGGTATATCGGGTTGTATCGGGAAACGTGCATCGTTATCACGGTATCTCAGCACGGCGGACCCCGATGGAACTTTATTCCCTTGTTATGCCGAGTTTGCCGAGTCCTTGAAAATTCTTCTTTTGCACATCAGGAGAATTCGGGCCCCAACCATCTATAATGTTTTCTGCTTTCGATTGTTGGCAGTGCAGTTGATTATTTCAAAATGAGCCTTCCAAGGAGACCTTCCCAATGAAAAGACAATTAGCAATCGTTGCGTTTTTGTGCGTTGCTTCCCTCGCGGCGCTTGGCGAACACTTGACTGGCTACGTTTCCGACCTGCAGTGCGCGACCAGCGGCTCCAAGGCGGCCAAGGCCACTGACTGGATCAATCCCAAGGCATTTGAGTCCTGCGCGCAAAAGTGCGCGAAGAACGGCTCCCCGCTGGTGTTTGTGACCGAGGACAACAAGGTTCTCAAACTCGACGCGGATTCCACACAGAAAGCTACGGCCCACTTGGGGCACAGAGTCTCTGTGAGCGGCAAAGTCGAAAATGGCGCCCTGAAGATCGACAAGATTTCCACCATCCAGATGGAGGCCCAGAGTAAGCCGGCCAACCACCAGGAAGAAAACATGCATTGAGAGAAGCCACTAGCCGCAATAATGTTCACTCAAGAAATTGGGACGTGTTTGGCCATCGCCTCTTGGCCTGGTCGTTGCGCTCCCTAACCCTAGACGCTCTGTCATCCCGACGCGCCCGTAAAGCGCACGCGCGTTGTCTTCAGCGCGTGCGTAGGGCCGAGGGATCTGCTCCCGCCCAAGTTTCGGTTCTACCAAGCTGTTGGCAATACTGTAGCATCGAGAATCATTGGGTAACCGCTATTTGTGTTCTTGCGTCATTCCCTTTAGCCGTCAGCCCTCAGCCCACGGAGCAGCTTCGTTCCAAGAGAGTTTTCGTGGCCAGCCAGGCGGCGGTGTCTGAAGATCAGTAGTGCTCTAAGTGAGGCTGGCTGCTATCTCTTCGGCGCGAAATAGCCTTTTCTTGCCCGTACCTTTAGTTTTTTGTTCTCAGGAATGATCTGGATGGAACGGAACTGCCCGTTGGACATGAAATCGTCCGGCTTGTAGGAAATGGAATATTGGCTGCGCAGTTCGCCCTGGATCTCATTGAAATCTTCGGAGAGGTCCTGCAGCTTGTAGGGGTAGAAGGCGCGCCCGCCGGTGGCATCGGCCAGGGCCTGAAGATTGTGGTCGCCGGTATCGTGAATGTTGCTCAGGTTGGTGCTGACGGTGTAGATGATCACCTCCGCCCGCTGGGCCATTTCAATGGCTTCCTGGCGTAACACCCGGCTCTGGTTATCGTCGCCATCGGATACCATAATGATCGCCCGCCGCACCGGAGTGCTGTTCTTCTCCTTCATCATCTTGTCCCGGCAGGCATAGTAAATCGCGTCCCACATGGCCGTGCCCCCGCCAGGCCGAATCACTCGGATGCCGGAGGTGAGCTTCTCCATGTCACTGGTAAAGTCCTGAGTGACCTCTGAGACCTCGTCAAACGCGAGGATAAAAGCCTTGTCTGAATCGGGGCGGATGATGGATCGGAGGAATTGCTCGGTCGCCTGCTGCTCGAAAAGGAAACGGTCGCGGATGGAGTTGCTCGCGTCAATCAGAAGCCCTACACGCAAAGGAAGATTGGTCTGCGATTCAAAGTTGATCACTTCTTTGGGCGGCCGGTTGTTGTCCAGTATCTTGAATTGGTCCTGCTTCAAGTCCCTTACGAACTTGCCGTGCTTGTCAGTAACGGTAAAAATTACCGGCACCAGATCTACGCTTTTTCTGATCGTATCCAACGGCTGGGGATCGTCAGCGTTAACCGTGGCAGCTTCACTCCGGACGTTGGAAGCAACGGGAGGAGCTATCGCCTGCTGGCTGATTTGTGGCGTCACGCTCGCCGGGACGGGTTGGGTTTGAGCTCCGCCCAGAGAACCACACAGCAGTCCCCAAAAAATTAAAGAGGAAGATCTCATTGCTGTCATTATAGTCCGGAATAGCACGTTACCTTCCGCCGATCTGATGTAGAAAAAGGCCTAGTTCGGCTGGCAGGGGCTGCTCAAACGAAAGGGGCGTATCCGTTACTGGATGCTTAAATTGGATGGCGGCGGCATGAAGAAAGTTTCTTCCCAGAGCAAGCGATTTCCCGCCTTCCCGATGCAACCCGGCTTCTCGCGGCGCTCCATAAAGAGCGTCGCCCACGACCGGATGGCCGATGGAAGACAGATGTACTCGAATCTGGTGCGTCCTGCCGGTTTCGATCCTGACCTCCAGGAGTGAGAATTTGCCGTACACGCTGTCAATCTGCTGCAGAGTTTTCCAATGAGTTATGGCTTCCCGGCCCTGGCTGCGGCGCGTGGTCATGCGGGTCCGGCGGACCAGGTCGCGGCTGATGGGTGTGGCGATGGTTCCCTTTGCGTGCGCCATCCAGCCGTGAACCAGGGCAGTGTAGGTTTTCCTGGTTTCGCGCCGTAAAAACTGCTGGGCCAGTTTGCGATGCGCCTGGTCTGTCTTGGCTACGATCAGCAGGCCGCTGGTGTCTTTGTCCAGCCGGTGGACAATTCCCGGCCGCAGTTCGCCTCCACTGTTGGAGAGCTGCCCGAAGCGATGCAGAAGGGCATTCACCAGCGTTCCCTTGTTACCCGCCTCATCTTTACCCGACCCTGCATGGACTACCATGCCGGCAGGCTTGTTCAGGACCACAAGGCTCTCGTCCTCATAGACGATGTCGAGCGGGATGTCCTCCGGAAAAGCTTTCAGTGGCGCACGAGCGACCTTGCCCGTGATGGTGATCTCCTCTCCTCCGTGGAGACGCAGGGAAGGTTTGGCCATGCTGCCATTGACCAATACCTTGTTTTGCTCAATGAGTTGCTGAACGCGGACGCGGCTGGCATCCGGCAATTGCGAGACCAGCCATTGATCCAGGCGCGAACCAGTGGCCTCTGGCGGCACGCGGAGTACCTGCATTGGCAAACTTTCCGGCACGAAAGAAATTGTACTGGTTGGAGGGTTGGCAGATTGAAAGATCGGCTGATCCGGGGGTCTGGACTGGAACCCTGAGTAAATCCACGATTCGCGCACAGTCTCAATAGGATCAATCAGAAATCAAGAATCACCCATCATAAATAGCGAAACCGACCCACTAGGCCGTGCGTCGGGCCGTCTATGAACCCGTCGTAAGACGTTTGGAAGCCCTCCGCAGCTCTTTAGGCATTTCCGTACTGGCGGAACCCTGCACACCGAGCCGTATATACGAGTCGAGCCCCCGGTTCATTGAATGTTGGTTCAATAAACGGTGACCGCCGTCACCTGCTTTGCAGGCCGGTTGTCTAGCCAAGATGCTAAAGAAAAGCAGGGTAGATGGCAAGTGCCCTTTGAGCGAAAGAGCGAATCAAGATTCTTACTGGGCTTGGCTCTGCACAGACGCCTTCAAACCGCCGGCATTATCCGGCCAGCCGTGGTTCTTCCAAAACCTCATCCAGCGCCCCCGCCAGCACGTCGGCCCGCTTGCGGTATTCGGAGGCGATTGAGTCATACTTCCTCTTGAGGAGGTGGTACTCATCGGCAATGTTCAATGCGGCCAGGACGGCCAGGCGCAGCGAGTCCACAGTAGAAGTCTGCTCAGCGACGCTGCGCATTTTGGCATCGACAAACTCGGCCAGTTTGAGAATGTACTCCGCATCGGTTCCGCGGAGATTGTAAGGCTGGTCGTAAATCTCCACGCGCACCGGGGGAGCTGCTGCTGCTTGTGTGGTGGTGGCCAAATTTGTCTCCTTCTACTCAGGTAAGGGCCCAGCCCTTGATGTCCCTTTGGGGTTGACCTTCAATTACCAGCTTACCAACATTCCTGTTCGCACCAAAAGATCTTGCCTTTGACCTTCAATTACCAGATTACCAACTTACCCAATTACCAACTTCGCTGCCGGGGCATACTGCCGTCCTCGCAACGAAAACAGCGTTTCTCATAACAGCTCGCACAACTCTTTAACTGATTATCGTGCAGTGGGGGCGCAGGTCAAGCGATTTCTTAGGGGTTACCCAGGAGTTAACTCGATAGTCTTGCGGGATGGACTGGGGGCTGGCTAAGCCCTCAGCGCTTTTGTTCCACAACTACCGCCGTGCCATAGCAGAGCACCTCGGTGACGCCCTGCATAATCTCGGTGGCGTCATAGCGGACGCCGACCACGGCGTTGGCCCCAAGCTGGGCGGCGTGTTGCAGCATGAGATCGTAGGAATCGCTCCGCGTCTTCTCGCACAAGTCCGTGAGCAGGGTAATATTGCCGCCGACCAGGGTCTGCAGGCTGGCGCCAATGGTGCCCAGCACCGAACGCGACCGCACAATGATGCCGCGCACGATTCCCAGGCTGCGTTTCACCTCGTAGCCATCCAGTTGAAACTGGGTTGTGGTCATGGTGTGAGGGATCATCAGGCCTCCGCTACCAACTGATCAATCTGCTTCAACATTTTTTCTATCCGGCTGCGCACCTCTTCGCGCTCCTTGCGCAGCGATACAACTTCAGAACGCAAAAGATCCAGGTCTTCTTCGCGTTGCTCCAACTGTTCGCGCAGGCGATTGGCATCACGTTCCGCGGCGGCCTTGGCCTCCCGCGCCGACTTGAGCAGTTCAATGGCTTTGTAGATCTTTTCTTCCAGGGCAGGGAAGTCTTCGCTGGCGACCAGCTTTTCCGTATCGTTTTCCAGTTCGCGTACCAGTTTCACTGACATGAGGGCAATCTTCCTTTTATGAATGGAATTCAGGGATGAGCGCAGTATAGCGCAGAAGGTTGTGGAAAGCGCAGGAAGATCGAACCCATCTGGAAAAAGGCAGAACTCCGGGCCCCCGGCATGAGCGCATGGCCGGCAGCTTGCCAGATAAAAAAGCAGGCAATCAGATTTTCACTGGATTGCCTGCCAAAATCATTGAGCGCCTGTTAGCACTTAAAGCAGGTCTTCTGCAGGCCGCAGGTAGCGCGGCAGGTTGGATTCAAAGGGCTGGTTGGCGGTCCGCAGCAACCACCGGCGACTGCATTCAATGCGTGTGGTTCAGGTCTCGCAGCGTGACTTTCTTGATTGCAAGCTTGCCGGGTTCTTTCATGCTGGCCTCCTTGTGCGAGAAAAGATAAAAAATAAATGGAGCCGTTTGAGCGGCTCCATGGGTTCTCACTATGCGCACGCAATGCAAATCGTCTTGTTGCACGTGCACGTTATCGTGGGGCACGGCAGGTGAGAGAGGCCGCCGGCGACGGCATTCAATGCCTGCTCATCCAGATTTCGCAGCGTGACTTTCCTGATCTTAAGTTTATTGATCTTTTCCGGTTTGGGCTCTTGATTCTTCACTATCGTCTCCTTTGTTTGAAAGAAATAGATTGGATATCCTTATAAACCCGAATGTTACTCCCGAAAAGGAACCTGCGTCAACGTAGTTTCTCGGTTGTACAATTTCAAAACCAAGACAAAAATATGGCTGGTCCGGGGCCGGCCATTTTCTATTTGGAATCGTCCTGCAAATGTTTTTCTGACAACAGCAACTGACGATCCCAATTTGGTTCGACCGGACTCAGGGCTGCAAGAAGTGCAAGAGCGATTCCGATGGACCCGTCCAGGAAGGCGGGATTCGCCTCCCAAATCACCGGCCCTTCGGGGTCGGGCCGCGTGAGGGCGGAAAACCCTCCCACGCCGGTTTCTGGCTTCCGCATGGCCAGCGCCCGCTCAAGCCAGAAAACAGCGGCGTCCCGGCACCGGGGATCGCCTTCGCTTTGATAGATTCGATTGAAGATGTGGGCTACGCCGGCGGCGCCGTGACATAAGGGCGCATCGCCTACGTCCCCATCGTCTGGCGGCCATGCCAGGCAGTGATCGAGTAAATCATGGGCAAACGCCTGCCAGTCCTTGCGGCCGGCTCGTCGCGCTGCCTGCAACAACACCGCGAGGATTCCTAGGTCACCATAGCACCAGGCCAGACGGCTGTCGGACGGCTCCTCTCCTGGTACGACCCACGCTGGAAATCGCGAGCGCGCGCCCCATGGGCGCTGCTGAGCGATGACCCAGGTGACCGCGCCCTCCAGCAGGCGATGGGAACGCTCCGGTTCTACCGCGGTGGTGGTTGATATCTGTGCCAGGAAATGAATGATTCCCGGAATGCCGTGCGCCACACCGAGATTGTAATAACCCTTGGGAGCCTGCTTGATCTGCCAATCCGGGAGGAATTCAGTGCCCGTAAGCCAGGTAATGCCCTGGTTCGTGTGCTCGGCTAGGTTCTCCAGGCGATCGAACACTGCCCGTATTCCCTGGACGGCAGTTGGCTTGGGCCAGCGCTCAAGAAAATAAATCCCAAATCCCACCAGGCCGCTGATGAGGTCGTAGATGCTCGTGCGTTTCAGGCTGCCCAGCGTCAACGCATCAATGTCGGCATTGAGATCCTCCTCCTCTTCTATCTCGCTCGCTTCCAGATCGGAAGCCTGCTCGTCGTCCGCTGGCGCGGTGACTTGCCGGAGAAGGGCAGAGAGGTGCTCCACGGTCCAGCCCAGGCCAGTCAGCCCGCCAAAGAGGCCAAGAGATCCGGGTTGCTGGGCTGCCTGATCAATGGCCAGATTCAAAGACTCAACGGCGCGGTCGGCCCACTCTAGGTCATTGTGGATAACAGCCAGATAGCCGTATAGCAGCGCCGCCTGATAAGAAAGCTCTCGGCGTTTCTCCGGCGCGGACAATTCATAATCGGTGACTGCCTGAGTAATGGCCTTAATTGCATCGCGCGCGCGCGCGGCAGTTTTACTTTCAGGCAAGAGAATCGGAGACCAGGCAGTCAAGCGACTCTCCCTGATCTGAACAGATTGAACTCTCGTTCCCGGCCGGCGCCAGGATGGCGAACAATCACGTCCCTCGCGCAACACAAGCGTATTGGATCCTGACCTCGTTTGACGCAGAAGGCGGGTAAGCCTGGGGTGCTATTACCCTTTCTTCTGGGCACAGGTGTCATTCGCACTCGTCGGGCAAAGACATGTACGTGGAAAACTCACGGTTGGACAACAGCCGCCCGCGATCACTTCGAGTTCGGCTTCATCCAGGTTGCGCAGGGTCACCTTCTTAAGGCTGAGTTTGTTTAGCTTTTTCACTGTAAGCTCCTTGAGGTGGAATGAAAAACGAGATGCAATGGAATCACCGGTGCAAATGCCCAAATACGCGGAAAATCTTATCCGCGCGTTATCCATGAGTCAAGGCAATTGATTTTCAGATTGGGATCTTGATCTATGCACTCAGGTCATCTGGGTTAAACCATGCCTGTTTTGAAAACAATAAGTGCCAAAAACGCGCCCGCTTCTTTGCTGCAATCGCTGTTATTACCGCCGGATAGGCGTCGCACGAATGGTAATATCTCAAAATCAAGATGAGCGATGAAAGGCAAAGCGAGCCCAGCCTTGAAGTGACCCACTCGAACTTTTTTGTCCTTCGAACCCCATTGCTGCCCGTCAGCGAGCTTACTGCCTGGAGCGAGGCGCTTACGGCGGTGCAGGCATGGGAAGGAGAGGCCGATGTCGGCGCGCTGGAGACCGCGTGGAAGCAGGATGTACAGACCCTGCGCAGCCGTTTGAGAAAACTCATCGACCGGCCTGAAATACTTCACGCCCTGTACGTGGCTTCTCCTGCTCTGCAAACGGGAATTGAGCATTGGAAGCGTGATCCTGATAGCAAGAAGGGCCTGCAGGCAGAGCGCGCGCTGGTGCGCTACTTTGCCCGGATGGCCACCCGTTCCACGCCCTTCGGACTGTTTTCCGGTTGTTCCGTCGGCCGGCTACAGCAAGAAGACGTCCCAGGTACGCTCGTATTAAAGCCACGTTCACAATACCAGCTCTTCTGCCGGTTGGATTTCGACTACCTGTTTGCGCTCACTGCGGCTTTGCAACGTGACCCGGCGCTGGAAATGGAGTTGCGTTATCGACCGAATTCGAGTTTGCACCGGATCGCCGATGCCTGGCACTACACTGAGTCGCGTCTCGTGGAATCTAAGCGCACCCATCATCTGGTTAAGGTAGAGAGTGACCCATATCTGGAAGCAGTGCTCAGCCGTGCGCAAGCCGGAGCCACAGTGTCGGAATTGGTGGAGGCCGTGCTCAGTCAGCCGGGCGACGCCAATCCCTCTGAGGAAGAAGCCATGGAGTATGTGCTGGGGCTGATCCGGGACAACGATTTCCTGGTGTCCAATTTGTCGCCGCTCTTGACCGGAGTTCCGCCGCTGCAAGACATCATTCAACAGATGGAAGCCCTTCCCTCGGGCGCGAACATCGCGCACTCCCTGCGTGGCGTCCGTGACCGGCTCACGTGGCTAGAGCGCAAAGGGATTGACTGCGCTCCGGCGGACTACGAGGCGGCCACCGCGGAGGTGGAAAAACTTCCGGCAAAGTTCGATCTGGGAAGGCTGTACCAGGTGGACATGATCAAACCGGCTCAAGATGCCGTCCTCGGCAAAGCGGTGATTGCTGAATTGATCAAGGCGGTCGAAATCCTGTGTAAGTTGGGAGAAAGCGGAGAACCGGCGGAGATCAAAACATTCCGCGAAGCTTTCCTGGCGCGTTACGAACAAGCTATGGTTCCTCTGGCCGAGGCGCTCGATGATGAAGCAGGCGTGGGATTCGGAACGGTTATGGGGACGGATGCCTCTCCGCTGCTGCGCGGGTTGCATCTTCAGGCTGGAGGCGCCGATCCGGGATGGAACAGCAAGCAGCTTGATTCCCATGCCATGTTGCTGCAGAAGGCCTATGAATGTGCGCGCACGGGCAAAACCGAACTGGAGTTGGATGTCTCCAGCTTGCGCCTGGAAGCAACGCACACGCCGCTTCTGGCCAATGCGTTTTGCCTGATGTGCACTCTGGCAGCGGCGTCTCCCGACGCCGTTCAGCAGGGTGACTTTGAGATCTACATACACGGCGGCGCCGGCCCCAGCGGCGTAACCTTGCTGGGACGTTTCTGCCACATGGACCCGGAAATCAGGTCGCAGGTGCAAAACCACATCCGGCAGGATGAAGCCCACGATCCAGACGCGATCTTTGCCGAGATTGTCTACCTTCCGGAAGGAAGAATTGGAAACGTACTCTGCCGCCCTGTGCTGCGCGATTACGAGATTCCCTATCTGGGAAGATCGGGCGCTCAGCCGGAGAAACAATTGCCGGTCAGCGATCTGTTGGTTGCCGTCGAAGGCGGCAGCATTGTCCTCTACTCCCGCCAACTGGGTCGGCGCGTGATATCGAGAATGACGACTGCTCATAGCTTCATGGACCCGCAGCTGTCGCCCGTCTACCGCTTTTTGTGCTGCCTGCAGCATCAGCACGGCGCTGCCCTTCCCGGTTTTTCCTGGGGACCGGCCCAGTCGCTGGACTTCCTGCCCAGAGTCCGGGTGGGACGACTGGTGTTGTCCCTGGCGCAGTGGAAGCTTTCTAAAGAGGAGGTTGCCGCCCTGGGAAAAGCGGAGCGAAGCCGCCGCTTTCTTGCCGTGCAGGAGCTAAGACGACGGCGGGCCTTGCCCCGCTGGGTGGTGCTTCAGGAAGGAGACAATTCTCTGTGGGTGGATTTGGAGAACGCCTTGAGCGTGGATGCTTTTGTTCACGTGCTCAAACGCGGAACCCAGGCGATTTTGACCGAAATGTATCCACCATTCGATCGGCTCTGTGTGAGCAGCCCCGAGGGCTGCTTCCTGCATGAGTTGAATGTCCCCTTTGTCCAGATTCCCCATCCGCAGACAGCCGATGACGCAGGCTCTGGACCCCAGCGGCAGAGAGGAGCGGCCCTGGCGAGTGCGGGCGTGAGTCGCGATGCCAGGATTCTTCCCGCCGGCAGCGAGTGGCTCTATTTCAAGCTCTATGGCGGCGCGGCGATTCTGGATGACATCTTGACCATCACGGTGCCTCCCCTGGTTCGTGATGCATGCGCTTCAGGGGCTGCGGATCGCTGGTTCTTTATCCGCTATTCCGATCCCCATGAACATCTGAGAATACGGTTCAACGGCGTGCCCGCACGGCTCACGCAGGAGCTTCTGCCGCTCGTTTTCCAGGCATTCAATCCGTTGTTATCTGCCGGGAAACTCTGGAAGATCGAGCTGGACACATATCAACGCGAGGTTGAGCGCTACGGTGGCGTTGAAGGCGTGCTGGCCGCGGAAGAGATCTTCTGTGCCGACAGCGAGGCAGTCCTGGATATTCTGCGAGAGTTGCGTGGAGATGAAGGGTTGGACATTCGCTGGCGGACCGGGCTTATGGGGATAGACCGGCTGCTCTCGGATTGCGGCCTGGACGAGAAAGACCGGCGAGTCACAGCTCAGCGATGGCGCGACACCCTGCAGCGTGAGTTCAAGACCGATGCAACGACAAAGCAACAGCTGAGTGACCGGTTTCGCGTGGAGCGCCACAAACTGGAGGCCCTGTTGGACCCTGCACCCGGACCGGACGGACCATGGAGCTTTGCCAGACGGGCATTCGAATCGCGATCGGCCCGCATTGCGGAGCCAATGCAGAGGCTGCGAGCGGCCGCCGCGCACGGAAAGTTGATGGCGAACCTTCCTGACCTGGCCTTGAGTTACGCGCACATGCACATCAATCGCTTGATCCGGTCAACCCAGCGCGCTCACGAATTCGTCCTATATGACTTCCTTGTCCAGCTATATGACAGCCGGATTGCCCGCAAAGCCCGATCCGAGTCTCATTCCGTGCCCAGCCTGGACTAAAAAATAAAGACTAAGAACAAAGACTAAAAAACTAAAGATAAAAGATAAACGAAGTAGTGCGAGCCGGTGGCCATCCCGGCGAAAATCCCGTCACCCCAACCCATCAAAAAATCCTCAAGAAAAGTGCTTGACATGGAACGGTATGTTGCTTAGCATCATACATAGCAATACAAAGTATATGTCACTGCTAAGTAAGCCACTGCTCAGTAAAGAGAAGAAGGCCCAGCCCAGCGAAAACTGGGAAGCCCAGTTGCGCAAGGGCTGCCTCGAACTCGCCATTTTGGCCAGCCTCTGGGAAAAGCGCTTGTACGGCCTGGAGATTCTGCGTGTGCTGGAAGACGATTCCAAGCTGGTTCTGGCCGAGGGCACCGTCTACCCGATACTCAATCGGCTGAAGGAGGATGGCCTTCTGTATTCCGAGTGGGTTGAGTCCGATGGGGGCCATCCGCGCAAGTATTACTGGCTCACGGCAGCGGGCAAGCAGAAAGTCACTTCAATGGCAGGTTTTTGGAACAGTTTTGCCGCCAATATGAACCTGCTGCTTAAACCCATCCTGAACGGAAAAGGGAGGACATGATGCAAACAGCAATCTGTAATCCGATGGTCGAAAATTATTTTTCTGAGTTGAATCGTAAAATGGCCGACCTCTCCGCTGTTCAACGCGAGGAGTTCGTGCGCGAGCTTCGTGCCCACGTACTGGACCGCCTTCAGCAAGTGGCCGTCCCCAGCGATGATCAGTGCCGCGCCGTCTTGGCGGCCATGGGGACCCCGGAAGAGATTGCCCGCCAATACCGGCTGGAGATGATTCTCAATCGCGCCGCTAGGAGTACCTCGCCGCTGGTCCTGCTGCGCACCACCTTGCGCTGGGCCCTTACCGGGGTGCAGGGTTTTCTGGTCTTTTTTGTAGGGTTCACGGGATATGCTATGGCGTTGTCCTTCTACGTGTGCGCTCTGTTGAAACCCTTCTTCCCCAGGAATGTGGGATTCTTTGTAGGCAGTCATGGCCTGAATATGGCGCAGTTTCCCATTCAGCACGGTCAGGAGGTCCTGGAGAAGTGGTTCATTCCCGTCGCGCTGATCGTGGGCCTGCTGCTCATGCAGGGAACAACCATGCTGCTGCGCTCGCTGATATGGCGCTTCGGGAAATTGAAGCAGAGGATTTGAAGGTGTGCACCAGAGAAAGGTGGTTTGATAACGCCGTGATTCATCGAGGGAACGCCGTGGCTGCTGGAAAACCAGTTCACAACGCTTTGTAAATTAAAGCTGTTTGCAGTCACAGGAGTTGGCTAAGAAAGGTCTTGGCGGGAACCACCACGGGTTGGTGTACGCGAAAACAATCGGCAGGTTGATATCCGAGCTTCATCACCACTTGAAAAGCGTGAGCTGCTTTCGTCTGTGCCTGAAAGTACGGAAGCGAAGATGACAGGGCAGTCTCGCCCAGCTTCACTTCAACCAGAAACCACGGTTTGCGGTCACGTACAACCAGAAAGTCCACTTCTCGTTTCTGTTTGTCGCGTACATAACGCAAATCGAAGTCGCCAAACCCGAGATCGGTCCACCCTTCCACCGCTTTCAGCAGATGACACGCAACCAATGTTTCCGCCCGGGCTCCGTCGTCTGCCAGTCCGCTCCAATCACGTTGAAACCACTTCGGCTCTTTGCGGAGGGCCTTGGCGACGTTGGTAAACCAGGGGCGAACCAGGAATCCGTAGTGCAGCCGGGCCAGCAGATCAATCCAACGCTTCACCGTATCCACTGAGACTTGGATTTCACGGGCGAGGTTGGCATAAACCAATTGCTGCCCGCTGAGTTCGGCCAGAAGCTGCATCAGTGTTTCCATCGTTCCCAGATCGGCGACACGCGCAACATCGCGCAGGTCTTCTCGCGACAATTGTTCTTGCCGCAGGGAACGCCAGCGGCGAGTGAAGCGGCTGTCGCGGTGGACAAACGGCTCAGGGAATCCGCCGTGCTCCCACAGCGCATCCCAATCGCCTGGCGCCACCTCTGCGGGCGGTTGAATCTCGTGAGCGGGCATGCCTGCTCTCAGGCTTTCACCTACAGTCAACGGATGCATCCGGTAAAGCAGGTACCGCCCCATCAGGCTGTCCCCGCCGCGCCGGAAGACGTCCAACCGGGAACTTCCCGTTACGATCAGGCGAACTCTGTCGCCGTAGGTGTCAAAGAATCCCTTCAACAAAGCTTTCCATTTGCTGTACTTGTGCAGTTCGTCCAGGACCGCCACGGGTGGCTGCGCCCGCAAGGCGTCCAATTGCAATGCCTCGGCCAGCGCCGCCGGACCGCGCAACAGCCGCCGCCGGTCGTCGGCGTTGTCCCAGTTGAAATAGGTGTCGCTGATCGAACGGCAAGTCGTAGTCTTTCCCACCTGGCGTGGGCCCGAGACGAAGGCCATCTGGCGGCGCTTTTTGAGGTGATCCCTCAGTATCGTAGTGTAGAGGCGCGGCCGCTCGTTCATAGGACCATTATCGCGCATATCGTAAAATAGTCCAGACCATTTTACGATCCACGCGAAAACGGTCCAACGTGGCAGGGGAGCGAGTTTCTACCATTTCAAAGACGTGAGAGAAAAAGATATGAGAGAAAAAGACGTGAGAGAAATGGAGAGGCTGGGCGGTTGCCACTTCACCGGCTTTGTTATCTGGACCGGGGCCCCCTTTATGTTGATCAGTGAAAATCAGTCTAAATCACTGTGATCAGTGGTAAGGTTTTTTCCGCGCGAAAATGTTTCATTGACTGAATGCTGAGTGCTGACTGCTGAGTGCTAGGTTTGCAGTAAATCCCAGACTCGCCAGAACTCTTTCATCTCTGCCGGCTTGCCCAGCGAAATTCGTGCAAAGGTGTCCAGAGGTGGGAAGGGACGCCCGATCTCGACATTGTTCTGCCGGAAATGAGCAATCACGCTGCGGATTGGCCGGTTGGTATTCACCATAACAAAGTTTGTGGAAGATGGGATTACCTGCAGCTTGCGCGCGCCCGCCTGGCGCATGAACTCGTCGCGGTCAGCGGTGTTGCGCTGGTGGGCCTGCTGGTGCCCGGTCGAGTCTTCCAGAGAAGTTAAGGCGCAACGGATCACGAAGATGTTGAGGCTATCGTCCAGCCGCTGTTGCCGCAGCTCTCCGGCTGTTTCTTTCGTAGTGACGCCATAACCGCATCGCATCCCCGCCAGGCCGTAGATCTTTGAGAATGTCCTGGCCACGATGACACGGTTGTCGCCCACGGGACGATCCAGGAATGACGCGTAGTCAGGATTCGCGCCGACAAAATCGTGATAGGCCTCATCCATGAGAACGTGCGTAGTTTTGGGCAGCTTGGCGATGAAATCCTCAAGATCAGCGCGCGGCGTCAGGTTGCCGGTGGGATTATTAGGATTGCAGATGTAAATCAGTCCGGTATCCGGGCCGGCAGCTTTGAGCATGGCGCTGAGGTCGTGCGTGAAGTTCGCCGCCAGCGGCGCCTTGATTACCTCCGCATGGACTGCATTCGAGTAAGAACCAATGGCTTCGAACGTGGGCGCGGCCATGATCAGCTTTCTGCCGGGGCCGGTATAGGCGTTAGCGGCCATGCGCAGAATCTCAGTCGAGCCGCAACCCGTAACCACCTGGTCCGTTCCCACCTTGTGCAGCGCTGCGATCCGCTCGGAAAGAATATCGCTCTGGTGATCGGGATAGCGGTTTACCTCCTGAAACGGATTGCTCATGGCCAGCACGCTGGGCAGCGGCCCATAGGCATTTTCATTGGCGTTCAGCAGGATCGGCCCGCCCGGCTGTGGAGAACGCGGTGGCTCAGTCCAGCCCAGTAATTCTGTGGGAAAACTTGTCGAAGCCGCGGCAACTGCGGCCCCCATTCCTGCAGCTTTAAAGAAACTACGGCGGGTCAGCATGGCGGAAGAATTCTACCCCGTCTTACCCGCTTACCCAATCGCCAAATTCTCTGCGGGACTATAATACTGTCCTCGCAAAGGAGCCGAGAAGATTTCGTCTTTGACTTTCAATTACCAACTTACCAACTTACCAACTTACCTAGTTACCAAATTTTCGGACTGGAGTCACTCCATCCCGGAAGAATCAGTACATCCACATTCGAGCTGTTCTTAAGCATTCCGTGAGTTATTGCGCTCTGAGATTTCCGCCCAGGGCTTCCAGCGCTTGAATGATCTGCGAAGACCATTGCGCGACCTCGTCATCGCGCAGCGTCCTCTCCGCCGATTGAAACCTGGCCCGCAGCAAAATGGAATATTTGCCGGGAGGAACGGCGCCCCCTCTGAAAATCTCTGCCGGCTGAAAGGATTGCAGTTCGGCGATGTTGAGCGCATCCACGGAAGCGGAGATCTGGGCAAAGGTCACGGCATCGTCGAACGAGAAAGAGAAGTCGCGGTCCACAGCCGGGAAGCGCGAGAGAGGCCGGTATCGCGGCACGCGCAAATCAAGTTGAAGCAGCCGGTCCAGATAGATTTCCGCAAGGTAAACGTCCTGCTTGATCTTGAACGCGTCCGTGACAGCAGCGAGCGCCTGCCCGAAGCGTGCCACCGGCTTGCCATCCGCAATGGCAGTAGCCGATCGTCCGGGATGGTAGTTGTCTGCTGGTTCGAAACGGAGATTGCGAATCTCAAACGCGCTGAGTACTGTTTCGATGTCTCCTTTGAGATCGAAGAATCCGTACGTCCGGGTAAGCCCGTGCATACCGGCATCAATGGCATTGCCGGTGGCGCCCAGGCAGATCATCTTCTGCTCGGCCGTCTGCTCTTCAGCGGGCGCTGAAAATATGTTGCCCATTTCAAACAGTCGCGCGTTGGAAGTCCCGTGGTTCAGGTTCCAGGCCAGCATGCGCAGCATGCCCGGAACAAGAGAGGTCCGCATGACAGACTGTTCTTCGCTCAGCGGGTTGGCCAGCGGGACAGGAACAGATGCCGAGAAGGTGCGGGCATCGGCGGAAGAAATGAAACTGGGTGAGATAGCTTCGTTGTAGCCTAGCGCCAGCAGTATGGAACGCAGTTTGGTTTCCTTCGCAGCGTCGGGTCGTTCCACCACGCTCCCGCTGAACGCAGGGAGCGTATTGGAGAATTTGTTATAGCCGTAAATGCGGGCGATCTCTTCCAGCAGGTCAATCTCGCGTTCGATATCCAGCCGCCAACTGGGCAGGTCAACCATCCATGCCGGCTTCTCCGCGTTTGCCAGCATCATCTCGCGGAATTTCGGCGGGGCGTCCGTGGCTTTGGCAACCAGGGCCTTCAACTCATCACTGGAACGCGCCGTGACGGAAAAGCCGAGCCGGGCCAGAATGCGCAGGACCTCCCGATCAGGTATTTCCTGCCCCAGGAGACGGAGAATCTCATCACGGCGCAACAGCAGCGCATGACGAGGAATGCGGCGGGCGACTACGTCCACCAATTCTCCCTCCAACTCCCCGCCCGCATTCTCAAGCGCCAGCTCAGCCACCCGATTGCAGGCCAGCGGTGTGGCGCCCCAATCGGCGCCGCGTTCGAAGATGTGCGATGCATTCGTGTGCATGCCCAGCCGCCGCGCCGTCTTGCGGACCGTGGCCGGATCAAACCACGCGGATTCAATCAGGATATTTTTTGTGGAATCGGATATAGCCGAATCCAGCCCGCCCATAATGCCGGCAAGGCCCACCGGACGGACGGCATCCGCAATAATCAGGTCTTCGGGATCTAGTTTGCGCTCAACGCCATCCAGAGTCTTCAGCGTCTCTCCCTGGTGGGCGCGGCGAATGATGATCTTGCCGCCCTCGAGTTTATCCAGATCAAAGGCATGAGTGGGATGGCCCAACTCCATCAGTGTATAGTTGCTGGCGTCAACCGCGTTGCTCACGCCTCCATGCTCGTCAATCTGCAGCCGGTCGAGAATCTTTGCCGGCGACGAGGCAATCTTCACATGGCGCACCACGCGGCCGGTATATCGCCCGCAACCGGCGGGATCCTGGATCTCGATTGGAAATGGCTTTGCTGCCGGACGGACTTGTGGCAGCCTGGGCGTGATCGGCTTGAGTGAAAGGTCATAAATCGCCGAGCATTCACGCGCTACGCCGTAATGGCACATGGCGTCCGGGCGATTGGTCCCAATCTCCATCTCGAAGAGAGTTTGTCCTTCAATCTGCCGGACAGACTCCACCGCCACGCCGGCCAGCGTAAGATCATCGGCCAGTTGACGTCCGTCAACCTTCAAGTCGACAAATTCGCGCAGCCATGTAGGAGAGATTCTCATTTGCTATCGCACTGTACTGCAGGCTTGGTCTTTAGGTTTTGCTAAACACTAAATACTAAATACTAAGTACTAAGTACTAAGTACTAAGTACTAAATACTAAGTACTAAGTAATAAATGCGCACGCATGCTCCTTATGCAAACTGCTCCAGGAACCTCACATCCCCTTGATAGAACAACTGAATATCGTCAATGCCGTACTTCAACATGGCGATTCGTTCCACGCCCATGCCGAAAGCAAAACCGCTGATCTTCGCCGGATCATACCCGTTTTCCTGGACAAACTTGAACACTGCCGGGTCCACCATCCCGCAGCCCAGCAGCTCGATCCAGCCGCTGTTCTTGCACAGGCGGCAGCCCTTGCCGCCGCACTTGAAGCACGTAATCGAAACATCAGCGCTGGGTTCCGTGAAAGGGAAGAATGAAGGGAAGAAACGCGTCTTTACGTTCGAGCCGAAAAGCGCTTTCATGGCGTGATCGAGTGTCCCCTTCAGGTCGCAAAAAGTTATGTTGGTATCCACCGCCAGCCCTTCCACCTGATGGAAAATGGGTGAATGTGTGGCGTCAGCCGTATCGGCTCGGTGCACCTTTCCCGGAACCACCACGCGAATAGGCGGTGGCTGCTGCTCCATTACGTGAATCTGCACCGGAGAGGTGTGGGTACGCAGCAGCAGGCGGTCACGCTGCCGCCTTTTTTCCTGGCCGGCAATGAACAACGTGTCCTGGGTATCGCGGGCCGGATGGTTGGGTGGAAAATTCAACGCTTCAAAGTTGAAATAATCCGTCTCAATCTCCGGGCCTTCAGCCACCGAGTAGCCCATGGCGCTGAAGACGTTCACGATCTCATGCATCGTCCGGATGACCGGATGCTCCGCCCCCAACGGCCGGTGAATGCCGGGCAGCGTCACGTCTACGCGCTCGGATGCAAGCCGGAATTCTAATGCTGCTTTCTGCGCTTTTTCAAACGGGACGCATTCTTCAATCTCAGGTGAACCTTTTATTGCACCTGTTGCCTGGAGGTAACTCAATCTCCCGCGCGTGGTTTTGGTAACTTCCTCTCGAATCTGGTAGTTGATGCTGTTGACTGCGATTCCCACCTCGCGCTTATATTCGCTTGGGGCGGTTTTAAGCCACACATCATTGACTTGAGCAATGATACCGCTCTTTCTCGACATCCATCGGTCATGAAAGCCCTTGTAGTCTCTCTCCGTTGACACGGCGATACCCTCCATCTTAAGAGCCGAAATCAACTCTTGGGTCGCTTTGGCCAGCGACGCCGGAGAATAATCTTCGAGTTTGGGAACCGTGTACGCCATTGAATTGAGATTGTGGACCGCAGCCAGCTTCGGCTGACCTGAAATTCTCTAGGCATCCGCTTTTGTTTCTAACGCATACCCCGAGCTTGTGGCGCCGAGTCTGGAGTTCTACATTTCGAAACATGGAAGAATAAAGGAGGCTCGCCGATGCTATAAATTTAGCACCCTGTCATCTTGAGCGGAGCGCCTGTATTCACCACCCGTCAGAGAAGCTCTCCAGCGCGTAGTCGAAAGACCCCGATACTGTTCAGCCTGACCATGCTGCTTCAAGGAGTTCTCACGAAACAGCTATCGCAGAGATTCATGCTGCACTTAAGAAGCCGCGGTCTTTCGGGATGCACCGATTTCCGATCACCCGATTGCGTACACGACCAAGATGCCGGGAAACAATGAGCGGCTTTTGTGAACTACCCTCTCAGCGCAGCGACCCCGCTGAGTGCTTCTTAAGCTGCGTGCGCCCGCTTGGCAGTTTCCGCCAGCGTGCCAAATCCACCAGGATCATTCACCGCGATATCGGCCAGCACCTTGCGGTCCAGTTCGACGCCTGCTTTTTTCAGGCCGCTGATAAATTGGCTGTAGCTGATGCCGTGCAGTTTAGCGGCGGCGCCTATGCGCACAATCCATATGGACCGGTACTGGCGCTTTTTCTGGCGGCGGCCCGAGTAGGCAAACTTGAGCCCGCGTTCCACGGATTCTTTGGCGGCACGATAGAGTTTTGATTTTGTGAGGAAGTAACCGCTTGCGCGCTCCAGGATCTTCTTGCGGCGCTGGCGGCGCTTGGTACCACGTTTTACGCGAGGCATACTGCTCCTTTTTCTGTGCCGGATTTTCCGGCAGGTTTGCGGCTGGAGGGAAGGATTTCTCGCCCTCTGCACACGCTTTTACTTCAGGTCCGGCCTCTGCGCTGACTTTCATCAGGCGGGCCGCCCCGCTTGCTGCTTCTCTCGTCGGGAGATTTGGCTCTTGACTTTCAATTACCCAATTACCAAATTACCCGATTACAAATTCTAGGACGGTGCCACACTGCCTTCATCGTACAAGAACAATGTTCCTTAAACGTCGGTCATCGCAACCTAGTAGGGTATCATCCGTCCCACCTTGGCGTGATCGGCGTCGCTGACCATGGTGTGACCCAGTTGGCGTTTACGCTTTTTCGCTTTGGAGGTAAGAATATGGCGCTTAAAAGCACTGTGGCGCTTGATCTTGCCCGTGGAAGTTTTCTTGAAGCGCTTGGCTGCGCCCTTATGAGTTTTCATTTTAGGCATAAATTTGCTTCCCGTGTGCCGGCAAAACGCCCCACACACTAAACCTTTTTACCCTCTCCGCTATGTACTGAATCGATGGAAGCCCCGAACTCTAGCTCGGGGCAACTGGGCTTTCAATCCCACGAACAATTCTGGCGATTCTTACCAGCTCTTGAGCGCCGGGCCGATGGCGAGTTCTCTTCCGATAACCCGATACCCCGATGCCCAGATTGCCAACAGCACGAAAAAGCTCGCTTGAGAGTTAGTAAGTTCACAGGCTAACTCTCAGGTGCAAATATTCAGGTTCCGGTTGGTTTTCCCGCCGCAGGTCCCGCCGCCGGCTGCTGTTGCGGCTGCGACGGTGGCTGCTTCTCCGGCTTTTTGGCGCCGGGCACCTGTTTGAGCGGCGCCAGGATCGCATGCATCGTGTTGCCTTCCATGCGCGGACGGAATTCCACAACCCCTTTGTCGCCCACTTCCTTAATCAGTCGCTCCAGGACGTTTCGTCCCAGGTTCTGGTGGGCCATTTCGCGCCCTCGAAACCGCAGGCTGGCTTTTACCTTGTCGCCTTCCGCCAGGAATCGCATCACGTGGTTCCGCTTGGTAACGTAATCGTGCTCATCTACGTTGACGCTGAACTTGACCTCTTTCAGGACGATCTGTTTCTGGTTCTTCTTCGCTGCCCGCTCTTTCTTTTCCTGTTCGTAAAGAAACTTGCCGTAATCCATGATTCGGCAAACCGGCGGCACAGCGTTTGGAGAGATTTCTACCAGGTCGAGATTGACCTCGCGGGCTTTCTTGATCGCCTCATACGGCGGCAGGATTCCAAGCTGGTTTCCGTCCGCGTCAATCACGCGTATCTCACGCGCGCGGATGCGCTCATTCATGCGAACAAACCGTTTATCTATGCGAGCCTCCTGAAAATCAACCAGAACACAGAAAAGACTTCAAAATTATAACATGGCAGCAGTCGCGCTCCTCAGACGGAATGCCCAATGCCGTCGATGTCGCTGGCGCCGGAGCCGCACCCCAGTGGCTTAAAGCTTTTGCCCCGGTGGAACTCCACCTTTTTGAGGCTTGGACTGGTCCAGCTTCTGTTTCTCCTCCAACAGTTTCTGCTCCTCCGCGTGTTTTTGCTGCAATTGCTGAGTCTGCTCTTGATGCTGCTGCTCGACTTGCTGTTTTTTAGCTCCATCCGCCGGTTGCTGCGCCAGTCTCGCGTGTTCCTGGTCCTGCTGCTGCTGGACTCTCTGCCGGTCCTGCTCCTGCTTCGCGTGGAGCTGGTCCTGCTCTTGTTGGTGTTTCCTGTCCAACTCAGCATTTGCGGAGGGTTGAACAACGTGGGGTGGTGGAACAGGAAGCTCGTTCGGATGGACTATCGGCGTCGGAGCAGGGCGATTGCCTTGCCCGGCTTGAGCCGCTTGTTGCTGAGCCGCTTGTTGCCGGACAGCCTCCTGTTTGGCCTTATCTGCAGCTGCCTGTTGCTGCGCGGCCTGCTGTTTGTTCTTTTCAACAGCTGCCTGCTGGGCCGCTTGTTGCTGAGCAGCCTCCTGTTTCGCCTTGTCTGCAGCGGCCTGTTGCTGCGCGGCTTGCTGTTTGCTCTTTTCAACAGCTGCCTGCTGGTTCGCTTGTTGCTGAGCAGCATCCTGCTTCGCCTTGTCTGCAGCGGCCTGTTGCTGCGCGGCTTGCTGTTTGCTCTTTTCAACAGCTGCCTGCTGGTTCGCCTGTTGCTGAGCAGCATCCTGCTTCGCCTTGTCTGCGGCGGCCTGTTGCTGCGCGGCTTGCTGTTTGCTCTTTTCAACAGCTGCCTGCTGGTTCGCTTGTTGCTGAGCAGCATCCTGTTTCGCCTTGTCTGCAGCGGCCTGTTGCTGCGCGGCTTGCTGTTTGCTCTTTTCAACAGCTGCCTGCTGGTTCGCCTGTTGCTGAGCAGCATCCTGCTTCGCCTTATCTGCGGCGGCCTGTTGCTGCGCGGATTGTTGCTTGTCCTTCTCCGCTGCTGTTTGCTGGGCGGCTTGCTGTTGAGTAGCCTGTTGCTTGGCTTTTTCTGCTGCTTGCTGTTGAGCGGATTGCTGTGACCCAGCGGCCGCAGGCGGGGTGCCAGCAGCCGGAGCCGGAGGGTGGACCTCTTGCGCCGTGTTTGGCGAGGCCGCCGGCTGGGGTTTTTTCGCTGTCGTTTCCACTGGTTTTACCGCCTGCACCGGAGGAGCCGTTTTCACAACATGCACAACGGGTGGAGGCGTTGCCGCTCGTAGAGCCTGCTCGGCTTTCGTGTCCAGTGGCTTGCCAGGATTGGCTTGCAGCGCCTGTTGCTTTTGCGCGAATGCTACCGGCGCTGGCGGCGGTGCAACCTTGGCCACGACCGGCCTGCTGGCTACCGCAGCCGGGGGCTTCGGCGCACTCGTCTGTCCGGCGGCCGCCGCACTCTCCTTGTTGGCTCCCATCACGCTGGCTTTCACCGGAGCCACCGGAGCGGTCTGAACTGCCGGAGCCGCCGTGATCGCGCTCGGGGCCACTCTCACCGCTGTCTTTGCTACTGGCTGCGCGTTTACGAAAGTCGCGCGAGGCACTGCCGTAACCGCGCCTTCCACTCTTTGATTCGCATGAGTTGTCGTCGGACCGTTGTTGTTCACCACATTGATGATTGTGGTCTGCTGCACCACCGTGTTTGTGATGTTCACATTTGTGACGTACTTCGGGCTCGTCTGGTACGCCGGCACGTACACTTCGCCCGGCGCTAACGGAACCCACGCGACTCCGCCGCCGTTTCCGAAATCTCGCGATGAATTCGAATTCCCCACAAAAATAACCAGCGCCGGGGAATACACGGGACGATGGGACTCATCCTCGTTCGCTTCGTGGTGCGGCGGCACCCAGGCCCAATCTCCACCGCCGTTTCCTTCATTCACATGCGCCCACCGCCCATAATGCGACGTCACGAATCCAGAGGGCGCATCGTCCACCCACGTCCAGCCCCATGGATCTACCCAGGCCCAGTGGCCTTCTCTGTACGGCGCCCAATCTCGCGAGACATGCGTCGGGACCCAGACCGGACCGTAGGTAGCGTCCGTCCTCCAGGTGCCATTTCGATCCAGGTCTTCGTAACCCGTCAGTTCTGGAGAAACGTAACGGGCTGACTGCGAGCGCCCTTCGATTAATTCCCGGTTGTACGACCATTGATCGAAACTGTCCCGGCCCGGAAGATCGTAAATGTCATAGGAAATATTATCCGTGCCGGAGACTTGAACCTGGGATCCTCCATCCACAAGAAACGCTTGGCCTCCGCCGTTGATCTGCCCCTGGCCGTCGCGAAGAGTAATGGTGGTGAACCGGCCGTCCGGATCAACGGTAATGCGGTAGTCGCCGCGCTGGAGCAAGGTAAACGCCAGGTTGGGCGTATCCACCTCGAACACCTCGTCGCGGTAGAGATTCCGCACGCGTACATTGATGGTTCCGGAGTTCAACTGTATCTGAACCGTACGGTCATCCAGATTCAGGAAGGAAACTGACGTCTGTCCGTCCACGCGAATCGCCGTTGACCCGATATGCATTTCAGCCCGGGATCTGTCGCTTGTCCAGAGACTGTCTCCCGCAGTCATGGGCCGGTTCACGGTGGCCCAGCCCCAGTCACTCTCGCCGCCCGGTTGGAACGAAACTTCGCCCTGCACGTAGTTCAGGCGGGCCACGCGGATTGGCGGGTCATCAAATGCAGAGGCTGACCCCACTACCGCTAAAACGAACACGCAGAGAACAAGACCTGCGCGCCCGAAAAAATTTGCACACCACGCCGTTGTCTTCATAACGCAACTCCTCCTGGGCAACACATTGCCGCCCCGTTCTCGAATAGCAGGCTGCTTGAACGTGACTTTCCTCGATAGAGTTCTCGGAAACGTTAGGCAGGCAACCGCAGTTACCCCGGCCCTGAATGCTCGTCCAGATTATTCAAGGCCCTTGCAATTAGCGTAAGTCTGAAGCTGAAAGATTACTGGTCTGTTTTGAACACTGCATTCTTGTGTCCCTGGCTGCGCGACCGTTAGACGTCGAGTTTCGGAGTAACGAGATATCGTGAATCTGTTGGAGGGTAGAGTCTGGTCGTGCGAAGAGCTACGGCGCGTTCGATTCAGTCCACCACGGGCCTGAAACGCGGTTAGGTACTGATATGTCGGCTTCGCAGAAACCACCCCCCAGGCGGAAAGAATCCGCTCGCTAACCTGGCCGGCGGAAGGCGGCTGGCCAATGAGCTGAAAAGGGTGGCAATCAAAAGCGTTTTAAAACGGTGGCGTCCGGCGCAGACGCCACCCTTGTTCATTTAGCAACCGGTTTCAAATGGATGCATATCTCCATCGGGCGAAGGTGCTGACGTACAAAGGGAAAAGGTAATAAATCCACCATTGACACGCTCATTTTCGGCTGGCGTCAATTCACGCGCGTGCTGGCGGCTCAATACTCTAGCCTGATCGTTCATTGGTATTTTTCCTCCTTTTGGTGAGTGCCGGGATTGTGACTTCTAACCTGTCCCGATCCTGGCGCGAAGCATATCACAAAGAAGATGCCGGTGGACGCCGCGGAATTCCCGAAAGAGAACTCCATGACAAGTTCGACTAGCTCGTCCAGTCTTCTACCTTCAGTTTTTTGATTCGCGAAAGGGATTTTGCTCTTGGAGTTGGTTCCCCCTGTCCCCTGCCGTAAGGCCCGCCGTGGCGGGTGACCTGTAACCTGTCGTGCTGCCACCTGGGGTTGGGTTGGCTAGTTGCCAGTTGCTAACTGCTAGCTGCTAACTGCCAACTGCTTAGTTCTAGTCTCGGGCCAGCGCCTCAATGGGGTCGAGTTGCGCGGCTTTTCTCGCCGGAAGATAGCCAAACACGATCCCGGTTAGAAAGGCACAGGCGAAGGCGATGACGATTGGTATAACCGTAAAGATTACGCGCCAACCTGCAAGGTTGGAGGTCGCCAGGCCACCGCCTATGCCGACGAACACACCGATCAGTCCGCCGATAAAACAAACCATCACTGCCTCGGTGAGGAACTGGAACAACACATCGAAACCGCGCGCGCCAATCGCCATGCGGATGCCGATTTCGCGCGTGCGTTCGGTCACCGAGACCAGCATGATGTTCATTACGCCGATGCCGCCTACGACCAGCGAGATCACGGCTATTGCCACCAGAAGAGAGGTGAGCGTGTTCTGGGTTGCATTGGCCGTGGCAATGGTGTCGGCCATGTTCCGGATGTTGAAGTCTTCCTTGCCGTGGCGCTTCAGCAACGCCGTCCTGAGTTCAGATTGCACCACGGTCATGTCAGCACCCGGCGCTACTCGGATGACGAAACTGTTGAAGAAGCGTTGACCAAAGATGCGCGCTCCGGCTGTCGTGTAGGGAAGCCACACGGAGTTATCCATATCGTCTCCCCGGGTGTTCAGGCCTTTACTGCTCAAGACTCCAATCACCAGGAAAGGCGCGCTGCCAATCAGCACGTACTGGCCCAATGGTTCCGTGCCCTTGGGAAAAAGGTTCTTCACCACAGTCTGGCCGAGCACAACCACCTGGGAATAGCGCATGACGTGTTCGGCCGAGAAGAACACGCCTGATTGCGGAGGCCAGTCATGCACCTCGGGAAAGCTCTCGCCGGTTCCGGTTGCGGTGACCGTAAAATCCTGGTCGCCAAAGCGCAGCAATGCAGACGAGTTCGTTTCTGGATTCGCGATGGCGACACCGGGTAGCGCGCTCATTGACGGCAGATCTTCGGGCAGAAAACTGATGACCATGTTGGCTGAGGCACGAGCTGCTGCCGGTCCGCGCATAACCGTCAGCAGGTCCGTACCCATAGCCTGAATGCGGTCAAGGACGTCCTGCTTGGCTCCGTTCCCGATCGCCATCAAGGCAACTACAGAGGCAACGCCGATGATGATTCCCAGCATGGTCAGCAAAGTTCGCAGGCGATTGTGCACGAGCGAACGAAAGGCCATTTTCAGGGACTCGCCAAGCACGGCTGGACCGGCCTTGGCGTCCATTTCCGGATTGCCGGCCTTCGCCTCAATATCCGCCTCGCCGTGTTGCTGCGGCTCGTCGGAGGTGATGCGGCCGTCCGCGAGGTGAATGACCCGGTGCGCATACGCGGCGATGTCGCTGTCGTGGGTTACCAGAATGATCGTGTGGCCTTCTCCGTGCAATTTCACCAGGATGGCCATGACTTCCTTGCCGCCCTGGCTATCCAGCGCTCCGGTCGGTTCGTCGGCCAGAATCACCGGGCCGCCATTCATGAGCGCTCGCGCAATGCTCACGCGCTGTTGCTGGCCGCCTGAGAGTTGGCTGGGAAAGTGTCCCAGCCGGTCTTCCAGTCCGAGTTCCCGCAGCAGGCCGCTGGCGTGCTCCGCCCGCTTCGCCTTGGCCATGCCGCGATAAACAGCCGGGACCTCCGCGTTTTCCACGGCATTGAGATCGGACATCAGGTTGTAGCGCTGGAAGATGAAACCGAAGGTATCGCGCCGCAGGGCTGCCAGTTGATCACCGTCGAGAGTGGCTACGTCGATGCCGCCGATGGAATAAATGCCGCTCGACGGTTTGTCGAGACAGCCGATGATATTCATCAGAGTGGATTTGCCGGAGCCGGATGTCCCCATGATCGCGACGAACTCCCCGCTGTTGATCTTCAGGCTTACGTCCCGGAGCACGGTCAGCGGCTCGCCGCCGGTAGTGTAAGTGCGGCTGACAGCACGCAATTCCAGCAGTGCTGCGGGCATTAGTGCCCCTTCTGAGAGGTCAGAGCGCTTTTCTTCGGGTTGGCCGTTGCCGTCTTCCCGGTGATGATGACCTGCTCTTTCTCCTTGAGCCCTTTCGTCACCTCGGCTGAAAGTTCACTCTTGATGCCGATCTTGATGGTGCGAGTCTCAACCGTGCCGTTCGCCTTGAGCACTTGCACTGTAATGGTCGACCCTTCGCTGGCATTGCCGATGGCGGCTGCTGGTACCAGCAAAACACCCTTGGCCTGGGCCAACACGATAAACACCTGCGCCGTCATCTGAATCTTCAGTTCACCCTCAGGATTGGGGATGTCGAAGAGAACGTCATAAAAGACCACGTTGTTGATGAGCTCTGGAGTGGGAAGAACCTGCCGGACCTTCCCGGACCAGCGCCGGGTCGAGCCCAGGACCGTGAAATAGACAGCTTGGCCGGGTTTCACGTCGACAATGTCGGCTTCCGAAACCTGCGACCAGACCGTCACGGTGCTGATGTCGGCAATGCGCAAAATATTCGGTGCCGACTGATTGGCGTTCAGCGTTTGGCCTTCCAGCAGCGTGATGGAAACCACTTCACCCGCCATAGGCGCCAGGATCTTGGTATAACCCACATTGGTCTTGCCCGTGTCCACGGCTGCCTTGGCTTCCTTCATCTGCGCTGAGAGCGAGGCGGCGTCGGCCAGAGCCGCATCGTAAGCGGCCCGGGCTACGTCACGGTCGCTGGCGGAGATTACCCCTGCGGCAAAGAGCTCATCGCTTCGCACCATCTGCGCTTTGGCAAGCACCAGTGCCGCCTGTTTGACAGCGCGCTGCGAGGTCATGCTGGAGAGCGCCGCGTTGGACGACGTGAGCGCGGTGTCCGCCAGAGCCGGGTCAATTTCCGCCAGCAACTGGCCCTTTTCCACGTGATCCCCGCGCTGGACCTTCAATGATTTGAGCATGCCGGAAGTCTGGGCCCCGACATCGACATAGGTGACAGGCTGAATGATCCCGGCGGCCACCACCGTGCTCTCGATATCGCCACGTTGGACCGCCGCAGTTGTGTAGACAACCTTGGGTGTCGCAAAGATCCAGTGATACACGAATGCGCCGGCGCCCGCTACCAGGAAGATCCCGATCAGCCAAAAACGGCGTCTCTGCCAGAAGGATGCGGCATGAGCAACTTTTTGAGGAGTAGGATTTGCATCCCTCACAGGTGGGACGAGTATAGGAACCGGATTAATCTTTGTAGTTGCCATTTCTCCTGCTTCCAAAAACATTGGCAAACCGGCTTGCCGAGCAGAAGTGAAACTCCTGTCCTTCCTCCTTATAGCCTTCTTAGCTTCCTGGGTCTGAGCAGAATTGATCAGCGGATGCAATAGCCCCTGTTTCGCCCCCCGAACAGGTCGCACAGCTGTACCGGCTGGAAATACTGCGAAACTTATTTCAATCGGTTCCTAAGCGGAATCGAAGCATTTTGGTTCTCGGTGCGGACCCGTGTCGGCCCGTTTGAGGAGGCGTTATGGCGACAATCGCTGCTGCAAGAATCGTCACGGCATCTTACGGGCTTTGGCTGATCTCTTGGGTGCCTTCGTCTGCTTCGAGGATTTTGTTGCCTTCTTGGTCGCCGATCTCGATGCTCGCCGCTTCCCCGGTACCTTCCCGATTCTAGGATCGCCTGCCAGGACAAGATCACAGGCGTGCAGCGCTGCTTCCTCGAAGTCCTGCGCCTCGGCTGGAAGAACCTGCCAGCCCGTCACTTTCTTCCCCAACACTTGGATCGATCGCATGTTGGGGAACTCTCGGCGCAGACTCTGGTGATGGTCCTCGGTTGTAGCCAGCCACACCCCGTTATCTGCCGTCTGATTACGTTTGTCGCGGAGGATGAGGACTATCTTGTCCTGAACGTAGATCGCGAGGCAGCCGAACATGGATCGCGTCTTGGGCGACAGCGTAGCGATCGCGTCGAGCACGAATTCATGTGGAACCGGCTTGCGCGGCTTCACGGAGAACAGCGTGTCGTCCAGCGGGAGAGAGGACGTATTGCGACGGGACTTTGACCTGCGGGCCAAAAATTGCGCTCCGTTCATTTCTGCCCAACAAACCACTTTATATCACTTGAGCCGCACGACTGACTGCTTATGCCCGGTTGGCGCGCTCAAGTCAGAGCTATTCTTTATCTGGTTCCGGGGTTTTGTAAGAAGACAACAAATCCACGGAACCATGGGTTTGCCGCCAGGTCTGCAGGCGCATGCCATTCTCCACCCTGCAGAAGACCGATGCGAAACGGAATCTTCAGGTGATCAAGCCTTGCCAGGTAGCCTTGGTACCCGGAAATGACATGCCGCCCCTGATAGATCTGAAGCACGACTTCATCCACAACGCCTGCCAGAGCATCGAGATCGTGCGGGTCGCCATTGCTGCTCCAATCGAGCAATCCGGTAATGCCCAGTTGGCAGTCGGAGGGCAATCTGCGCCGGAGGTCCTGGAGAAATGTGGCATATTCCTCCAGGTGATGTGTATGTGCGTCAAAATCCACCTGCACTCCTGCCACGCGGTTTCCCGCTTTACGCCAGCGCCCCAGGTCTGCCAGAACCTGCTCATAAATAGCCGGTGACCACTGCAGGGTATCCACTCGAATCACCATCCAGACATTCGCGTTCCGGACGTGCGGGAGGGCCGGACGTTGGGCAATTAGGCGTACGGGATTCCCCGGCCTGACCTCGGCATTAAGCAGGTAGATTCTGCTGGCGTGATCCAGGACCGGTTGTGGCTGCACGCCGGCCCACAGCCAGAAGGCATCATAGTGGCTCGCATCCACCGTATCAGTGCCGGCCTGTGCAGCTCGCCCTGCGCTCAGCAGCGCCAGTAGCAGCGCGAGCGGTAAGTAATAGCGATTACCAGTAATACTTCAACTCCCGTGCCCAGCGAGAGGAGGGATACTCCTGCTTGAGGCGATTGAACCAGGCCTTGCGCTGGGCAATCGGCACATCCTTGCCTCCGCAGCCATTGTTCCCGGAAGGCGCGTAGCACCTCACCGCGCGATACAGTGCATAGGCTTTGTTGTCCGCGCTGGCCTTGGGGTTTGCCAGGACGGACTGGTACGCCTGCATGCGCTCATACGGCCCACCGGGGAAGAGAGACTGCGTTCCGCCCAGGTCCTCCGGCGGCGGCTGTCCATCCACGTTAATGCCGGTGACCAGGAAAAAATCGGCCAGGCACAACAGTGCGGTTGGATTATCAGCCTCTTGGGCCAGGTGGGCCTCCGTTTCACGCAAAGCAGGACAGCCGTAATCCCCGTTGTTCTTCGCTTGGATGAACAATCCCAGAGGGATAGGCGGCTTCTCCGCACCCGCCGTTTCATCCATCGCAAAGTAGCCATTCTGAGGCGCATTCGCAGGCACGAGAGCAAGATCATTCAGAAAGTCAGCTGCGTGGCCGCGTGTAGCTTCTTTGTAGAGCAGTGTAAATAGTGCTACATCACGCTCGCCCTGGGAAGCGCTTGCGTTCTTTGCCTGCTTGCGCAGTAACCCGGCATCGGCAACCGTGGAAAGCAAGACCCTCCGAAGATATGGATAGTGGACCGGGGAATCGGCATCGAAGACCTTGCTCACAACCCCGGCGCGCTCGTCATGATACGCAATGGCCAGTTCCAGCGCCGGGTGTTGATAGGGTTGCGTTGCGCCCGGAAGCATCTGCATCCAGAAGCCGGGAGCATTGTGATCTTTCACCGCTTCCAGCGACATGCCACGCAGCATCTGCCGGCTGAATTGCAGATAGCTGAAGGTTCCCTGGCGGGCCGCGTCGGGGATCAGGTGCAGCACGTCAGCGGGCTTCTTCTCCACATAGAAGGCATAGGCTGCAAGCAGATATTGATAGAGCGGCATCTGCTCGGCAAAGTACGGCTTCTGCGCTTCCAGAACCGCGCGGGACATAGGTTTGCAGCACGAATCTGCCTGTCCTCCTTCCCCCGTGCGCATCCAGTAGAGGTCGAGCACGGTGAGCATGGCCGGATCATGCGTCCATGTCTGGAGATTCGCTGTAGCCTGCGTCTCCTTCCCGGTCGCCATCTCCAGGGGAAGCGGCAGCAGTTTGTGGTCAATCTCCTGGGCAAGTTCCGTATCGCTCGCGTTCCGCTCTGACCGGTCCATCCCCAGCAGCGTGCTATACTCCGCTGCCAGTTTGTCTGTCATGCCGCCCAGCCAGTAACCGCGGCGCTTGAGACCGCGTGCTGACCGCGCATACTCGCCCTTGGGATAGGCGCGCAAATACTGATCCAGCGCCGTTTCCGAATCCGCGATTACCTTGGGGTCGGCTTTCCAGTCCTGCTTGAATGAGCCGTAATCATCAAAAGCATTCAGTTGCGCGCGATTGATGGCGGTACGCCCAGCCATGTAGAGCGAAACTTCCTTCACCCACGGAGTATCTGCGTTGGAGAGCGATGCAAAGATGGCAGCTGCCTTGTCATAATTGCTCTGCCAGAAGTAGAGCGCGCCCAGCAGGTACTGGGCAAATGCCTTGCCGGGAGTAGTCCGCGCTATCCCCCCGGCATTCGCGATTGCCTTCTCTGTTTCGTCTCCTGCGCAGTTTGACCGCATGGCCTTGCGCGCGGCGAGCAGGGCATCCTGTTCGGCTGGCGCGAGCCGTTTCTCCGCCTTGATGGCGTCCGGAAAGCGGTCTTCTCCGCCAGTCGTTGCTGGGCATCTGCCATGATCGTTCTGCGCCGTATCGCTGCCGGTTGCTTGAGAGTCCGTCACTGCGGTCGGATCGAAGCGGCTTGCCATCTCGTCCCAGTCGAACAAGGGCGGATCCGGATGGCTTGCCGAATTGCCCGCGAACAGGGCCTTGCCGCGATGCAGGTCGGCCATGATCAGCAGAAGATTCACGCGCGTGTCGTTGGATGGCGCGAGCATAGCGACATTATTACCGCAGTTGTAATTGTGGTGCGCCAGCCGCCAGGCCGCCGTGCATCCAAAGTCGCCGCTGGCCATTGCCTGGTCGCTGCAGAAAAGGCACGCCAAAACAATGAAGAATGTCATTGCGATTGGCCGCGCCAGAATCGTCCGCCCGGAATGTGTCGAAAGCAAAATCAACGGTTCCTCCTCCAGCAGGCAAACTGATACTTGCTCCAGGGCGTTTGCCTCTTCGCGATAGTGACTAAGTGACAAGTAATAAGTAATAGGCACATGATGCCACAGGCGGCGATAAGTAAAGCGTAAGCCCACTCAGTGCACAAGTCCACTCAGTCCACCAGGTCCACTCAGTCCACCCATCCGTTGGGCAACCTTCTTTCAAAGGGCGACAGGAGATTTACCTTGCTTCGCGAGCGAATTCACGTTGATCAAGAAGATTCATTGACGGCTTAACTGAACGATATAAAAAGCGCACCTCAGCTCTGAGGTGCGCTTTGAGGGTCTTGCGGCTCGAATCAGTACTGGCCGTAGATCAGTACCTCCACCTCAGCGTTGGTGCCGGCTTTGCCCACTGCCATCGCGGATACCTCCAATTTGGTGGCAGGGACGTCATAGACCCGGGTCAGTTGGTTGTTCGGCTGGAGTGTGAACTCATCCAGGTTAAACTTTTCCTCCACGCGATTGCCCTCCGGTTCCAAGATCTTGAGCCAGACATGGAGACTGCAGACAGATTCGTTGGCGACCACGACGCGGACCTTATCGAACCGGCTGGTGTCCAGGGTCCCAAAAATCTCAGCAGGCTGTCCGGCCTTGATGGTTTTTTCCTGGTCGAAGGCCAGTACGTTTTCAACTTCATGTATGAGTGGAACGACTTTGGGTACGGTTGCCATAAAAATTTTCCTTTAAGGCGCGCCATATGCACTCGCTGTTCGGAAATCCGGACCTGCGGGATGCAGCCCGTGTAGGGCGGCGCATTGGGAAGTTTAAGGGGAGGCTGCGTTAAGCTTGGAGGCTTCCAACGAATGCCCAGGCTCGCAGCAGGTTTGCCACGAAACCGTTCGTGGACGTTACTATGATGGAAATTGGACTCACTCTTTTACTGAAAAAGTATGACGCCAGGGAATGTGCAAGTCTGTGACGTACGTCACACGTATATGGAGGCCAGTATCAATTCGGTACTGTTCAGATTCGGTACTATCTCGACATTCCCGGAAAGGAATGGAAGGTTTATGACGATAACCACCGAATCAAAGAGCGAAGTCTTTGCTGGGCCATTGCCAACTGCTATTTGCCAATTGCTGTTCCCCTGGGCCCCCGGCGCGCTCCGCGGTTGCGTGATGGGGTGCGAGTCGTGCAGGACCAGCTTCAGATGGGTCCTGGAGTTTCTACACTTGGAGAAATGTAAATACCATGGAGGAGGCTCGGTGGTGTTGCAACACTTACCCTGTCATCTTGAGCGGAGTCCGCCGCGGCGGGCGAAGTCGAAAAGCCTGTCCTGAGCGGAGCCGAAGGAACCCCGAGGCTGTTGAACCTGACCATGCTGCTGCAGGGAATTTTCACGAAAACGTTTGCGTTTTTGCGCGGGCGGTTTACAGCGGACTAAGCAACGAACAACGACTCCGCCGGCATCCGACCACGACCCCAATGCCTGTCGTCCTGGAGCTCGTCGAAGAGGCATAGAATGTCATCTTTGTCCCTTGGAAAACAAGGAAAATGGTATTCCAAAACGTCGTGAAGCCGTTCGGACCTCAGAAGTCATATTTGTGCCCTTGCTGTCGATTCAAAACCTTGCACCAGCGAGGCGGATATGAGATATGCCAGGTTTGCTTCTGGGAGGATGACGGCCAGGACGACCATGACGCCGACGAAGCGCGAGGTGGGCCAAACGACAAACTCAGTCTTACTGAAGCACGAAGAAACTTTCAACAGTTCGGTGCCTGCGAGATGCGGTTCGTCAACAACGTACGACGGCCGCTGCCCGACGAGCAGCCGTAACTGCCGCACAACCGCAGTGAGTGGAAGCCCGAGTGCGATGATGGGTTTGTATGAATCAGATCGCCAGATCGTTAGCTTTATGTGTTGGTGGTTGTCTGCGGATAGTAAAACGTCTGTATTTTCTTCAATTCACCCTCGGCGATGTGCAAGAGATCGCAAACCCGCATGACGCTCTGCGTTGTCTCTAGGTCGAATACTGTTGCGACGTATTCTCCCTCGACGATGTGCTGCTTGACCTGTATACCTTTGACGGTTGGTAACACCATGCCTGTCAAGAATCCCACCACGGTGTCCCGCCCCGTCAGCTTTGGCATGAGCGGGCCTTCACAGGTTACATCCTTCGCAAAGGGAACATTGGACAGGTCCTTGCTCCCCAAGCCTCCGAGATATGCTTCGACCACCGCAACTTTTTTCTCGCGTGTCATTCTTTTCTCCTTAGGTTGCCAGTTGTCAAAAGTGCGAAAGGGCCGGCGGCTTTCACTGACCAGCAAACCGCTGGTTGTTTCTAACCTGCTACGGTCTATTCCTGCAAGTCGATTTTAGTGCGCAACTTCTCGGACCGCACTTGAGCACATGGCCGTAGTGGAGAAGACGGCTCGGTCAACAAAACACCCGTGGGGCGCTCGGTAAAGAGTTAGGTATCATCGATTTGGAGCGGGGTCAAACTTGTCGTTGCTCTCCTTAACCCTAAACGCTGTGTCATCCCGACGCGCCCGTAAAGCGCACGCGCGTCGTCTTCAGCGCGTGCGTAGCGTTGTTAGCCTGTCCTGAAGCGAGCTTGCGAAGCTGAAGGAAGGGAACTGCTCCACCCAAGTTCCGCTTCCACCAAGCCGTTGGCAATACTGGAGTTTCGAGAATCATTGGGTAACCCGAACCATGCACGTATGACACAGCCGCCGCTGGCTGTGGGTTTCTTCGCTTTTGACTTTGCATTTGCTAATTGCCAACTGCTATTTGCTCTTCGTGCACCCCCGACGCGCGCCGGTTTTGCGCGTGACGGGGTGGGAGAGCGCAAGCCCTGGGAAGAGAATGAAGATGTGGACAAGCCCCAGCGGGGCGACAGAAGATCTACCTTGGTTCGCAACGGAACCACGCTAACGGCGGGTTCGGAAATAGTGCATCCATTGACCCGGTGGAAGCCCCGAACTTTAGTTCGGGGAAGTGGGCTTTTAAGCCCACGGAAAACTGCGGCAATATTCATGAGCGCTTTAGCGCTGGTGCCAAGCAGCCGCGTCAATGTTGAGTACAGTATTTCCCAAACCGCTCGAATCAACAAGATTCACTGAAGGCTTAACGGAACGGTATCGTGGTGCGCCCGGCGGTGTCTTGTCGCGGTCTCCGGTTTCAACCGTGTATCCGTGCGTTGCGGCGTGCCACAGAATTGCGTTTTAGCGCGGGCGGTTTACAGCGGACTAAGCAACGAACAACGACTCCGCTGGCATCCGCCCACGACCCCAATTCCTGTCATCCTGGAGCGAAGCGAAGGACCTATGCACTTTGTCTGGAACCGTTCAGGAACACCATGCCCGTGCATGATCTTGCCTTTTAATGGAGTGGCTACTGATCACAGCGAAAATACCATGGAGGAGGCTCGGTGCTGCTGTAACCCCTTACCCTGTCATCTTGAGCGGAGCCCGCCGCGGCGGGCTTAGTCGAAAGATCCCGAAGCTGTTGAGCCTGACCATGCTGCCCCAGGGAATTTTCACGAAAACGTTTGCGCCTTTAAAAATCAAAAAGACCCATCATCCTGGGTAGACGTACGCGACCAGGCCGACACAGAGGGTTTGCTTGAGGCCTGGGCTAACGTGAATAGAGATGTCGAGCTCCACCGGGGCGACACAGCGGGTTGGCTAGAAGCTAGCTAGAAGCTGCTTTCTTCCCATGCACGTGTGGTGCCGCCACTCCGGCGGTGTCTTGTCGCGGTCTCGTTTTCAACCGTGCATCCGTGCGTTGCAGCGTGCAACAGAATTGCGTTTTAGCGCAGACGGTTTACAGCGGACTAAGCAACGAACAACGACTCCGCCGGCATCCGCCCCCAACCCCAATGCCTGTCATCCTGGAGCGAAGCGAAGGACCGATGCACTTTGCCTGCGCCACCACGTCCATCGCGTCCACCCTGTCCCCTGCCGCAGGCCCGCCGTAGCAGGTTCGCGCCTGTGCTAACGCAGTGCTAAAGAGGTTTGGCTCTTGGGGTTGGTTGGCTAATTGCCAATTGCTAATTGCCAACTGCTACAACCTACTGTCCTCCTCCCTCGGCGAGAGTCTAACCTGCAGCCACCCGAAAGGGACGGCGGTTGAACATTGTTCGTCGATTCGTACCGCTGGATTTTCCTTGCAACCTTTAGATCGGAAGGCCTGTATTCACTAAGAGTGCTTTAGGTCTTGGCCAGGGAAGCGTCTCAAAAAGAAAGGTAGGGCAAATGCTCGCAGATTTGCGTGACGCGGTGCGGCAGCTGCGCAAGGCGCCTGGATTCACCACCACAGCTTTGATCACACTGGCGCTGGGGATCGGAGCGACGACGGCGATCTTTACCCTTGTGCATCAGGTGATGTTGAAGTCGCTGCCTGTGACCAAGCCGGGTGAGTTGTGGCGGATCGGAGATAAAGTTCGCTGCTGCAACTGGGGCGGGTATACCCAGGGTGACGACGGCAATTTCGCGCTGTTCTCGTGGGAGGCTTACAGGCATTTTCGCGCGCACACGCCGGAATTCACTGACCTGGCAGCCCTCCAGGCCGGCAGTGCTCCTCTCGGCGTGCGCCGGGCGGGATCACAGGCACAGGTGGACACGCGCAATGGGGAATATGTCTCCGGGAATTTCTTCAGGACCCTTGGAGTGCAGCCGTGGATCGGCCGCCTGATGACCGACGAGGACGATCAGGAGGGTGCGCCGCCGGTGGCGGTGATGAGTTACCGCATCTGGAAGGACAAGTACGGATCTGATCCTTCGGTAGTCGGCGCCGCCTACGAGATCAATGGGAACTTGTTCACCGTGATCGGCGTGGCCGCTCCGGGGTTCTTTGGAGCCAAGCTGGCTGGGTGGGGCATGCCGGACTTCTGGTTGCCGGTGACCACCGAGCCCCTCAAGGACGCAGCCACAGCGCGGCTGAAGAGACCAAGCGCCAACTTCCTGGACCTGATCGGAAGAGTGCGTCCTGGAGTGAATCCCCGGTTGCTCGAAGCAAAGCTGAGGGTGGAACTCCATGACTGGCTGGCCAGCCACGTCCCGGATATGGAACCGGGCGAGAAGCAACTCTGGCAGGAGCAGACGCTCCACCTCATTCCCGGCGGCGCCGGGGTCGCAGCCATGAGAGATCAATATCAGGATGGACTCAAGCTGCTGCTGGTGGCTTCCGGATGCGTACTGCTCGTGGCGTGCGCGAATCTGGCAAATCTGATGCTGGCGCGCGGGTTGAAGGATCGCGCGCAAACATCGGTGCGAGTGGCGCTGGGCGCTTCGCGAGTGCGGCTGGTTCGCAAGTCCCTGGTGGAATGCGTCATGCTGGCGGCCATCGGTGGGGCCTTGGGCATCGCCGTGGCGTACGCCGCAACCAGGTTGATGTTGCATCTTGCTTTTCAGCTCGGCGGTCGCAATAACTATGTGCCCATTGACGCCACTCCCTCGTTGCCCGTGCTGCTCTTTACCCTGGGCATCTCCGTTCTGACGGGAGTCATTTTCGGGATTGCGCCGGCGTGGGTGACTTCCCATGCTGACCCGGTCGAGGCGCTTCGCGGGGCAAACCGTTCAGTGGGGGGCGGTCGCTCGTGGGCGCAGAAATCCCTGGTCATCGCGCAGGGAGCAATGTCCCTGGTGCTGCTCTCCGCGGCGGCTCTGCTGGGCCAGAGTCTGCGGAACTTGCAGCACCAGAATTTTGGATTCGAAACTCAAGGCCGGTATATCGCGTGGATCAATCCCAGTCTGGGCAACTACAAGCCGGAGCAACTGGATCCGATGTTTCGCCAAATCGGTGATCGTCTGCGCCAGATTCCGGGCGTGCGCATGGTGACGGCCGCGAACTACGCGCCCATGACCGGCGATAGCTGGAACGAGGGCATTCGCGTACAGGGGCGGCCCGAGCCTCCGGCGAAGGAAGATACCTCAGCCGGTTGGGCCCGGGTGATGCCGGAATTCTTTGATGCCCTCGGCGCCAAAGTCGTGCTCGGGCGGCCTATCACGGATGAAGACACAGCGGCCACACGGAACGTAGCCGTGGTCAATGAAGCGTTCGCGAAGAAGTTCTTTAAGGGCCAGAACCCGATAGGGCAGCATTTCGGGCCTAACAAGATCAAGTATTCCGCCACGTACGAAATCATCGGAGTCGCAAGAGACATGCGCTACATGACGTACGACTATAAGGATCCGGTGCGCCCTATGTTCTGGGTGCCGGAAGCGCAGACTGTGCAGTATGACGATCCGAACTTCTCGGGTGGTGAAGTCTCGTCGCATTATTTGAACAACATCGTAATCTGGGCGCCGGGAAACCCGCCGCGCATGGAAGAGCGCGTGCGCAAGGCCCTGGCGGGCATCGATCCCAGTCTTGTTGTTTACGGGGTTGACCCATATACGAGAGTCGTCAGCAGTGATTTCCAGCAGGAAGACATGATCGCAACTCTCACCACACTCTTCGGTGTGCTTGGGCTGGTGCTTGCTGCCGTCGGGCTATACGGAGTGATGGCGTACACCGTGGAACAGCGGACGAGCGAGATTGGTGTTCGGATGGCGCTGGGGGCGGATCGAGGGCGCGTCATCAAGATGGTGCTTCGTGGTGCTTTCTCGCAGATAGGCATCGGCCTGGCGCTTGGCATTCCAGCAGCCATTGGAGCCGGCAAGCTGATGAGCAATCAACTCTTCGGGGTTAAGCCATGGGACCCGGTCATGCTGGCGCTGGCTGCGCTGACGCTCGGCTTGGCAGCACTGCTGGCGTCGGCGATCCCCGCGCGGCGTGCTGCACGCGTCGAGCCAATGGTGGCCTTGCGCAACGGGTGATCAGCACCGGGCGTTTTAGTTGGGTTCCGCTCTTGGGGTTGGTTCCCCTGTCCCCTGCCGTCAGGCCCGCCGTGGCGGGGCAATGTAGCCTGCCCTCGAGGCGAGCTTGCGGAGCCGAAGGGGCGATTTTGGCAATCTCTTCACTTGGATTCGCGTGCATTCGAGAAAATTTGCGGCTAAAAAATTTCGCTCTTGGGGTTGGTTGGCCAGTTGCCAACTGCTAATTGCCAGTTGCTATTCCTGATCACCGCTCGACTCTTCCCCTGTCCCTGCCGCAGGCCTGCCGTGGCCGGGCTCTCGTGGCGTCAGTTCTTCAGGCGCTTCAGCGGAGTGGTCCTGCTTGGGATCGAGCTGCTGCGCCTTCTCGTAGTTGCTGATGGCGAGTGCCTTATTGCCGTCCTTCTCGTAAGCTTCGCCCAACGCATCATAGGTGTTGGCCGCGTTAGGATACGCCGTCAAATTGAGTTGAAAGATGCGAATCGCGTCCTTGGTATGGCCGCTCCGCAGCAGGTAGCGCCCTATCTCATTCAATTGGCCTGGGCGGAAATTGTAGGCGTCGGGCCGGAGCTTCTTCAGAGTTTCATACTCTTTGATTGCGGCCTCGATACCGCTGTTCGAATAGGTCGAAAACATCGCCTGGGCAATGCTGCGCTTTCCTTCAATGGGCTTCGGTTTGAGGCCCAGAGCTACATCGAGTGCCGCCTCGGTGATGCCGTCGGTATTCGGGATCCAGTCCGCGTTAGCCAGCCACACTACGGCAATCTTCTTGTCGGGAAGCATTACGAGTTCGGTCAGAAAGCCTGTGTCGCCGCCGTCGTGGCCAATCAGCTTGTTTCCTTTGTAGTTGTCTAGAAACCAACTGATACCGGCTGGAGACGCTTTGCCGTTGAATTTTCCCGCGGACTTCCACATTACTTCGTAGGTCGAAGATTTGAGGATTCTCACGCCATCCAGCTCGCCGCGATTCATATTGGCGATGGCCCAGCGCGTCATGTCCAATACATTCGAATGCAGGTCGGAACTGGGCGAATGGATTCGGTTGTACGGATAAACTTTGCTGGGGAACGGGTTGCCGTTTTCGTCCAGTTCGTGGCCCCAGGCCAGCAGCTTGGGATCGGCTTGCTTCACCAGCAGCGTGCTGTCCTTCATGCCGAGCGGCGACAGAATGTGACGTTGGACATAGTCGTCAAACGATTCGCGCGACACCTTGGCGATCACATCGCCCAGCACCTCAAACGCCATGTTGCTATATCGGAAGCGCTGCCCGGGCGCGAAATCGAGCTTCAGATTGCTGAGGCTGCGCACGTAGCGCTCCAGGGCGCCATCGTCGTATTGCGGCTTGTTCCACTCGTAATCGTCCACGTCGGGCATTCCCGAAGTGTGCGTAACCATCTGCCGGACGGTGATGATCTTGTAGCGCTCGTCGGCCATTTGGAAATACGGCAGGTACTTGACTACCGGGGCGTCGAGGTCGATCTTGCCGTTTTCGACGAGCTGCATGATCGCGGTTGCGACGAAAGTCTTGGTGATCGACGCCATGTGAAACAGGGAGCGCGTGGTGATGGGGTCGTCGCTCCGCGTGACATTCCTCACCCCAAAACCGGCCGCGTAAACCACCCGGTTGTCTTCGACCACGGCGATGGCAAAGCCCGGAACCTGCTGCTCGCGAATCAGCTTTTCCAGGACCGGCTGCAGCTTCTGCTGATAGCGGTCAACGCTCTGCGCGGGGGGCGTCTGTACGGGTGCGGTCTGCGCCGTTGTCGACTTCCAGGGCGCGACAAAAACGAGGGCCATCGCCAGCACGACGCTTGTTTTGATCATTGACTCATTTTGCAATGAGCCAGCCTGCAAGACAAGCGGGGGAGGCCTGCCCTCGAGGCGAGCTTGCGGAGCCGAAGGGGCGATTTTGGCAATCTCTTTACTTGATTCGCGTGCATTCGAGAAAATTCGCAGCTAAGAGATTTCGCTCTCGGGGTTGATTCCCCGGTCCCCTGCCGCAGGCCCGCCGTGGCGGGTACCCCTTACCCTGTCATCTTGAGCGGAGCCCGCCGCGGCGGGCAAAGTCGAAAGATCCCGAGGCTGTTGAACCTGACCATGCTGCTCCAGGGAATTTTCACGAAAACGTTTGCGCCTTTATCCCAGACGGTTTACAGCGGACGAAGCAACGAACAACGACCCCGCCGGGCATCCGCCCACAACCCCAATGCCTGTCATCCTGGAGCGAAGCGAAGGACCTATGCACTTTGCCTGCGCCACCACGTCCATCGCGTCCACCCTGTCCACTGCCGCAGGCCCGCCGGGGCAGGTTCGCGCCTGTGCTAACAGTGCTAGAAAGGTTTTGCTCTTGGGGTCGGGTTGGCTAATTGCCAACTGCTATTTGCTCTTCGTGCGCCCCCGACGCGCGCCGGTTTTGCGCGTGACGGGGTGGGAGAGCGCAAGCCCTGGGAAAGAGAATGTGAAGATGTAGACAAGCCCCAGAGGGGTGACAGAAGATCTACCTTGGTTCGCAACGGAATCACGCTATGGCGATTTAGGAAATCGTGTATCCATCGGCCCGGTGGAAGCCCCGGACTTCAGTCCGCCCGAAGTGGGCTTTCAAGCCCACGGAAAACTGCGGCAATATTCATGAGCGCTTTAGCGCTAGCCGCGTCAATGTTGGGTACAGTATTTCCCAAACCGCTCGAATCAAGAAGATTCATTGAAGGCTCAACGGTATCGCGGTGCCCCGGCGGCGTCTTGTCCCGGTTCCGTTTCAATCCACCCCCCGTACGTCCGCAAACAAAATGGCGGGAGCGAGAAGTGAATTCCGTTCACACAATTTACTGCAACAACTCGGGATGAGACTTCTCAAGCCATGCCGTAACTTGGCTCTGCAGCTCGGCGGCAAGCTTGATCATCTCCGTGAGGTCTTGCTCGGAGATGACGCCCGCCACATCGTAAACGGATTTATTGCGTTTGGTGCTGAAGCTCTTGAGTCTCTGGATGGTCTTTGGGTTTGCGGAGATGGTGTGTTCCAGGGAGTCGATGGTCCGCAGGTGGTGCCCCGGTTGGCTGGGAGCACGATAGCCGGATGCGCGTAGCGCCGTGGTGGCCGCCGCCAGGGCGGCATTGAAGGCAGCGGTAAAGCGAAGGTCCGCCGAGATAGCGGTTACCTTGGCATCGTTCAAGCTGCGCTTCACAATGCTCAAGAGACCTGCGATTTCACTTGGACTGCTGGCCTCGCGTTTTAGCCAACCGTACTCCACCCACTTTTCTAAGCTCATGCTCGCTTCCCATCAAAAATACTTTCTTGCCCTTCATTACCGCGTTTAAGAAATGATTTCCACTTGCGATCTTCTGCCTGAACTCTTTGGCAGAATACACGGTCGGATTCACCGGACGGCCCAGGGTTCCCTCCACGGTTGATAGGCGGGAGAGCACCTCGTCCAGTTTTACTTCCCCGATAATCATCAGATCAATGTCGCTCTGGGCGGTCTCCTCCTCACGCGCTACCGAGCCGTACACAAAAGCGGCAAGAATGCGCTCCGCCAATGGCTCCAACGCAGCGCGGAGGACGTTAAAAACCCCAACTGTCTTATTCACCAGAGAACGCATATCCGCAAACACCGGACTCCGCTCGTTGACCTGGTAATACACTTGATTGCCGCTCGATCTGCGCGTAATAAGTCTGACTTCCGCGAGTTTCTCCAACTCGCGCTGCACCGCGCCCACGCTGGCCCCAAGGTGCCGGGCGATCTGGCGCACATAAAAAGACTCACCCACCCGGCCATAAAGCAGGGCCAGAACGCCGCCCCTGATCTGGCCAAACAGGACATCGGAAAGAGAGTCGCGTGCTGTACTCATTACGAGAACGATTGTATCCGTTTTGAGAACACAAAACAAATGCACGGAATCTTGATACCAATGTTTTATCAGAGCCAAACATGCCAAAGCCCGAACCCCGCGTCGTTCCGTTTCAGTTCCCGTACCGGCAGGTACCAGTCTTGGAACCCCTGAAAGGGGCGGAATAGGGTAGCGCAGCCGGGGTCCCCTCGGGGTCCCCAGCGCGCGCCGCAGTTGCGTGCGATGGGGTGGGAGTGCGGGAGTGCTGGGGAAGGAAGCCCTGGGAAAAAGAATGAAGATGTGGTCAAGCCCCAGCGGGGCGACAGAAGATTTACCTCTAGCGCTTCAGGAAATAGTGCATCCATCGACCCGGTGGAAGCCCCGAACTTCAGTCCGCCCGAAGTGGGCTTTCAAGCCCACGGAAAACTGCGGCAATATTCATGAGCGCTTTAGCGCTGGTGCCAAGCAGCCGCGCCAATGTTGGATACAGTATTTCCCCACACCACTCGAATCAAGAACATTCATTGAAGGCTTAACCGAACGGTATTGCGGTGCGCCCGGCGGTGTCTTATCGCGGTCTCCGTTTTCAACCGTGCATCCGTGCGTTGCGGCGTGCCACAGAATTGCGTTTTAGCGCAGACGGTTTACAGCGGACGAAGCAAC
>Ga0209168_10000198_pt1 | contig 68292 bp, 59 predicted proteins | sample Coa_R1_FD_187156 | JGI IMG/M metagenome (GOLD analysis project Ga0209168, IMG submission 187156) | Surface soil microbial communities from Centralia Pennsylvania, which are recovering from an underground coalmine fire - Coalmine... | ecosystem: Environmental > Terrestrial > Soil > Unclassified ...
TGCAAAGCCGCATCGATCTGCTGCGGCGATTGGGTCATCAGGGCTGCACTCTGCGCACTGACTGCCGAGAATAATTCCGGACGTGCAAACGCAAAGCGAAGCGCTCCGTAACCACCCATCGAGATTCCGCTGATTGCCCGATTGCTACGTCCAGCCGCGATACGGTACTTGCGCTCAATACGCGGCAGGAATTCTTGTAAAAAGAAGTCACTGTACCGCAGCGACCCGTCCGCCGAATTGATATAGAAGCTTCTCCTGCCTTCCGGAGCGACGATCAGAAAATCGCCCATCTTGTGCTGCTTCCGCAAATCGTCGAGCAGAGTCCAGCCACCGCTGTTGAACAGGGTCTGCTCGTTGTCGCCCAAGCCATGCAGGAAATACAAAACCGGATAGCGTCGCGCCGGATGCTCCTTCGCGGCGTCATCGTAGCCGGAAGGAATATAGACGCAATAGCGAACCGGCCGCCTTAGAATCTTGCTTTCCATGGCGCTGCAATCGATACGGCTTTGCCCAATCGCGGGAATGGCCGCCAAGATCAAGAGCGGGACAATGCGGACCCAGTGGTTGAAGCTCATGCCGTCAATCTATTCGTATCGCAACGCCTGTACAGGATCGAGCCTGGCGGCGCGTCCTGCCGGATAGAGACCTGAAATCAGGCTGACCACAAATGCAAAGCCGATAGCAAACGCGACCAGCCACCACGGCACCGCCCAGAAATGCTCCGGGGGAATGGACTGGCTTTTGAGGTAGATATTTGTTCCGAAGTTGATGACTTGACCGATCGCCCATCCGAGGATGACTCCAATCACTCCGCCGAAAATTCCCATCGCGCCCGCTTCGGCAAAAAATAGCTTTCTTACGTCCGCGTCACTGGCCCCGATCGCCTTCATGATTCCGATTTCCCGTCGCCGCTCCAGGATCGCCATCACCAGCGTGTTTACAATTCCGATCGAGGCTACCGCCAAAGCAAGGCTGCCGAAAATTCCAAGAAATGCGTAGAGGACTTTAAACACTTGCTGCAGGCTACGGCTCGCATCGAGAATTGAAAAGGTAGTAAATCCCATCTTCTTGATCGCATCTTCGACGCCCTGTATCTGTGACGGATTCTTCACCCGTACGCTGATGGAGGAGTACGCCGGTTGATCGCTGGCAGCGCGGGAAATCTCCCGCAGATCGGTCGGTTGCATCACGTGCAGACTTTCTGCAAGCTTAAGTGGCAAGAAAACCTTCGCCCGCGTTGGCCCTCGCATGCTCTCCGGATCGAGATCGGAGATCCCAACGATCTTTAGTTTTTGTTCGCGCGATACGACTGAATACGATGCCGCCGCAAAATCATCTCCACCCGCTGTCCCACCCGTCGCAGGCGTCTCTCCCGGAGTAACCTCTCGCTGTGCATAGCGTATGACGAGTTCTTTCCCGAGTAGTGGTTGTGCCAACTCAGACACGTTTGGTTCTGGTGCTCCGAGCGGAGGCGTTTTACCCAGCAATTCTTCCGCAAACGACTTCTGCAGCACCGCCTCCGGAGCCGTTTCCGACGAGAAAAATGATCCTTGCATGTTTTCGAAAGCGTCGTTGCTTTTCGCCGACTGGGGCAGGGCTGAAACCGTCGTGAGGTGCGGCTTGTCGTCGAAGCGAAGTTCGGTCGCAAAACGTATGTCCGGATACGCCTCGCTGACATTCGGCAGATGCTGAATCTGAACCCGCGCTACTTCATCCAGGATGCGGCTTTGCCCCGGTATCGGGCCGTTCCGTTCCTCTTGGCGTCCCATGCCTCGCATCTCACGGCGGGACGAAACGTAAATCGTGTCGAACAGTCCGGACTTCGCCAACCGCCGCGTGAAAAGCTGTTGCAGTCCGGTTCCCAACGAGAGCATCGCGACCAACGATGCTACACCGACCGAAATGCCGATTGTCGTCAGCGAATTCCGCAGAAAAGACTCGCGCAGGTTTCGCAGTGCGAGCTCTGTAAGGTCCGGCAGTTTCATCGCCGAGCCTCCGCTGCCGGCTGGTTCGACTGGAAAGGACTGTTCGGCCTGTTATCCACCAGCTTCCCATCAGCAAGAAAGATCATTCTCCGCGCATATCGTTCAGCCAGCGCGCGCTCATGGGTCACCATCACCACGGTCATGCCGAGTGTCTGGTTGAACTCCCTCAACATTTCCATAATTTCTGTGCCCGTGTGACTGTCCAGATTTCCCGTAGGTTCATCCGCCAGCAAGAGTTTGGGACGATTGATCAGTGCCCGCGCCAGCGCTGCCCGTTGTTGTTCTCCACCCGAAAGTTCGCTGGGCCGGTGATTCAATCTCGCCTGCAGCCCTACTCGCTCTAACGCGCCCCGAGCCATCGATTCGCGTCGTCCGCGGTCAACCTCCGCAAAACGCAGCGGCAATTCCACATTCTCGATGAGGGTCATACTCGGGATCAGATTGAAGGACTGAAACACCATTCCCACCACATGCAGCCGATATTTGGCTAGCTCCTCGCGCGACAGTTTGGCTAAGTCCTGATTCTGCACGATTACGCTACCGGACGTTGGACGGTCCAGTCCTGCGATCAGATTCAACATTGATGACTTGCCGGAACCCGAACTGCCGAGTAGCGCGACAAACTCTCCCGCATTGATCTGAAGCGATACGCCGTCCACGGCGCGGATGACCGTCTCTCCCATGCGGTAATGACGGCATACATTTTCGCTGTGAATCGCTGCTGTCGTCGATGAACTTGAAACTGCGGGGACCGTTGCCATAGCTTTAGCGGATCGCCCCTCGCAGCACGCTGATCGCGTCCCCGGATTTCACATCGCCGTTCTTGCCGTCGGTTACATTTCCGTTCGCGACCACGGCATCCCCTTCTCCCGGCGCCAGAAACAGATTTTCTTCCACGCCGTGCTGGCGCGTGTACAAATCGTAATAGCGACCCCGTGCCGCGTAGAGTTGAGCATGAGTGCCGCGCTCTACGATCTTCCCCTGTTCCATCACCATGATCTGATCAGCACGCCGGATCGTCGAGAGTCGATGCGCGATGACGAATGTCGTTCGTCCCTGCATCAGATACGAAAGTCCCTGCTGAATGAGCTGTTCTGATTCTGAGTCCAGGCTGGAAGTTGCCTCATCGAGGATCAGAATTCGCGGCTCGGCCAATATGGCCCGGGCGATTGAAATCCGCTGCCGTTGCCCTCCGGAAAGCTTCACCCCGCGCTCGCCCACCACCGTATCGTACTTCTCTGCAAACGATTCTGCGAACTCATCCACACGGGCGATTCGGCATGCCCGCATAATCTGTTCCTCGGTCGCATCGGGCCGAGAGAACGCGACGTTCTCCCGAATCGTCCCATCAAACAAGAACGATTCCTGCAGCACTACGCCCAATCGGGTCCGGAAAGAATCCAGTCGCACCGTGCTCAAGTCCACGTCATCGACTCGCACTGTTCCTTTCGAAGGCACATAAAAAGCGGAAATCAGTCCAATCGTGGTGGACTTCCCAGACCCTGAAGATCCCACCAGCGCCGTCACCGTCCCCGGTTGCGAGCGGAACGAAATGTTATGCAAGACTTCGTGCGTGCCATCGTAGCTGAAGCTGACATCGTCGAATTCAACCAGTCCCACAATGTCTGGCAGCTCCACCGTACGATTCGGATCCTGGTCTTCTGGACGCTCCCGCATAATCTCCTGCGTCCGTTCCAGTCCCGCCAGCGCCTCCGTTAACTGCGTCCCAATCGTCACAACCTGCATAATGGGCGCAATCAAAAACACAAGCAGAAAGTTATAGGAAAAATAGCTTCCGGGGGTTAGCGTGTGCGCAACCATTTGGCGGCCGCCAACGTACATCGTCGCCGCGCCAACTACACCGAGAAGAACGCTGGCAGAAAGACTCATGAGCGAGGTCGCGGTGAGTGTGCGCATCACGTTCTCCAGCAAGCGCCGCACACCACCCGCAAAAATCTTTTCTTCGCGCTCTTCCGCGTGGTATCCCTTGATTACCCGAACACCACCCAACGACTCTGTCAGCCTGCCCGTGACTTCCGCATTGATCTTGCCGCGCTCGCGGAAAATCGGACGAATCGTCGCAAATGCTTTATTCAGTGCGAACGCGAAGCAGCCCAGCGATCCCACAGCAATCAAAGTCAAAGGTGCGCTGATCCGGATCAACAGAGCTAACGCGATCCCCGCCGCAACGAGGCCTCCAGTGAACTCGACGAGCCCCGTTCCCAATAGATTTCGCACGCCTTCCACGTCGGTCATGATTCGCGAAACCAGCGCGCCCGTTTTGTTCGCATCGTAATATGCAACGGGAAGCCGAGAGATGTGCGCTTGCACCTGCTCCCGCAAATCGGCGATCAATCGCTGTGCCGCCTTTGAGAGCAGTTGGGTCAGTGAAAACGATGTGATGCCCTGGATGACGGTCGCTGCCAGCACCGCGATCACCAACGGGCGTAACAGCCCGGTCTGATGCCTGCCTACAACGTTATCGATGAGGAATTTCGAGGAATACGGCAGCACGAAGGCCGCTAGCTTGTTGATCACCATCAGCACGAAGCCGATGGCGAGCAGCCCGCGGCGCGGGCGCATCAACTTCCATACCTCCGGTAAGACCGCTTTCAGTCTTTCCATCTTCGGAGGCTTCGCGGCTTCTTTACTTGGGGAACTCAATCTCCTGTTTGACTCCGTAAAACCCCGACCGGCTTCATTATTACTGCATTGTCACACATCCGGCCTGCCTCTGTTAGCATGCCAGCCTGCAGCCTGTGACACGCGCCCATCCCGCGTTGTATGCTCGGGACGTGCCCCGCCCGTCTTCGCCGGACCGGTCGCCCACCATCGGCCTTGTATTAGGCCTGCTGATCACCCTGTCGGCTGTTTTGGCCTATTCCGCCTATATCACTTGGCAGGTTACCGGCCTGCGGAAACTGCAAACAAACCTCGTCGACCGCAATCGCAAAGACTCTCTCCAATTGCTGCGCATTCAAAACGACCTCAACCTTCTCGCCGTAGCTATGCGGGATATGGTCAGCAGCGATGAGCCCTATCCTCTCACGGCATGGTCATCTCAGTTCCAGCGCATCCGCACCGATCTCGACGACGCCATGCGCCTTGAAGCCGGATTCGCCGCTGCTAGCCGTACTCCCGAGCAAAGCGCATTTCTGGCCAGTTCCGTTACCCAGTTCTGGGATGCCGTCGATCGCGTTTTCACCCTGGCCCACGAGGGGAAAGAAAAGGAAGCTCGCAGCCAAATTCAACTCTCCCTTCAGGAACGCCAAGCCGCGCTCAGTACCGCTGTTGCCCGCTTCCTTGTACAGAACAGTGAAAACGAAGAACAAGCCGGACAGCGTATCGTCCAGATCTACGATCGAGTCCAGCGCCAGGTCTATTTCTTCCTCGCGGCTACGCTCCTCGCCATCCTGCTCAATGGTCTTTCGCTGATTCGTTGGAATCGCCGCCTCTTTGCCCGTTTAGCCGAAATTTCGGAGCGACGCAGTGAACTCGCACAGAAGCTCATCTCCACTCAGGAATCGACGCTGCGCTACATCTCCCGCGAACTGCACGACGAATTTGGCCAGATCTTGACGGCCGTTGGCTCTATGCTGCGCCGCGCCGGATCTCACGCCCCAGAGGGATCCTCTCTTCGCGCAGATCTTCAGGAAGTGCTTCAGACAGTCCAGTCGACGCTCGAGAGCGTCCGCAGCCTCTCACAGGCTCTGCATCCTGTCATGCTCGACGAGGCGGGCCTCGAAAGCACGCTCGACTGGTACATTCCCACGGTGGAAAGACAGAACGGGATTGCCATATCCTATGAGAAGAAAGGCGAGCCTTTTTCTGTGGATGGCGGCGCAGGCGTGCACATTTACCGTATCCTGCAAGAGGCGTTGAACAACGTCGCGCGTCACTCAGGAGCGAAGCAGGCTTGGGTGCGGCTCCGATTTCTGCCGCACACGCTGGAACTGGAAGTACAAGATCGGGGCGCAGGTTTCCCCGAGCGACCAAGTCGCCGCGGCATCGGCTTAGTTGCCATGCGCGAACGCTCCGAGCTGATGAACGGCCAGCTTTCAATAACGCGCCCGCCCGAAGGCGGAACACTAGTCCGGCTCACCGTGCCAAGAGAGAAAGCGGAGTCTTATGCAAAAGAAGATCACAGTGTTGCTCGTGGATGACCACAGCCTGGTGCGTCGTGGTTTTCGCCGCATGCTGGAAGACGAAGCCGACATGGAAGTTGTCGGGGAAGCGGGGGACGGTGAAGAATCCGTCAAACTGGCCAAGGAGCTTCACCCCCAGGTCGTGGTGATGGACTGTGCTCTGCCTGGTATGAACGGCCTGCAGGCGACGCGTCAGATTATTGACGACACTCCGGAGACTGCAGTTCTCATGCTCAGCATGCATAGCGAGAGCACCTGGGTCCGTCAGGCGATCGATGCGGGCGCCAAGGGATACGTACTCAAAAACGCTCTTGATCTCGAGCTCAGCACTGCAATCCGCAAGGTCGCCGCCGGAGAAACCGTCTTCGACCCCAAAGTCGAACAGAAAACAGTCTTACGCGGCGAGCGCAGTTCCGCTCTCACTCCGCGTGAACTTGAGGTCTTGCAGATGATCGTCGACGGAAAGTCGAACAAGGAAATCGCAACCGCGCTCGACCTCAGCGCCAACACAGTCGCCGTTCACCGCGCCAATATCATGAATACTCTCGGTATCCATAAAACTGCCGAGCTCGTGGTCTATGCCATTCGCGCCGGGCTGGTGAACGTTCCGTGAATCGTCGGTCTTTTCTGGGTGGAATGGCGGGTCTTGTCTCTTGGTCTCAGCTGTCGCGAGCGCGTGCATTTGCCACCCAGAACGCGCCTGCCAACTCGCTCGGTTTTCGTTTCACCGACGTGACCTCCGAAGCCGGTATTCATTTCCAGCACAATAGCGGAGCCTTCGGCGGCAAGTTCTTGCCTGAAACTCTCGGCTCCGGGTGTGCCTTCCTCGACTACGATCGCGATGGGTGGCAAGACATCATTCTTATCAATGGCTCTGACTGGCCCGGTCATAGAAAGTCGCGCACCACCCTTCGGCTTTATCACAACAACGGCAATGGCACTTTTACTGACGTCACCTCTCGCGCCGGGCTCGATGTCGAAATGTACGGCATGGGAGTGGCCGTTGGCGATTACAACAACGACGGGTTCCCGGATATTCTTGTCACCTGCGTTGGACAGAATCGTCTCTTCCACAACACAGGCAAAGGCACATTCGTCGATGTGACCAACTCCGCCGGCCTGGGCAAACGAGCGGGTTTCAGCACTTCAGCCCTCTGGTTCGATTATGACCGCGATGGCCTGCTCGATCTCTTCGTCTGCAACTACGTGAAGTGGTCTCTCGAGACTGACATCTTCTGCAGTCTCGATGGCAACCACAAATCCTACTGCACGCCGGAAGCCTACCGCGGAGCAACTTGCTGGCTGTTTCATAATCGCGGCAATGGCACGTTCGAAGACGTCACCGCCAGCAGCGGGATCTTTGATAGCAGCTCTAAATCTCTCGGTGTGGCTCTCCTGGACGAGAACCACGATGGATGGCCCGATCTGCTTGTCGCCAACGACACGCAGCCCAACAAACTATACCGCAATCAGCACAATGGCACCTTCAAAGACGCCGCCGTGGAAGCCGGCATTGCTTTCAGCACAGAAGGAAAGGCCCGCGCAGGCATGGGAGTTGACGTCGCCGATTTCGATAACTCCGGTACTCCCGGCGTCGCAATCACGAATTTCGACAACGAGATGATCGGACTCTACCGCCTAAGCGGCAAGAATTTCGAGGATATAGCACCTCAGGCGGGAATCGGGATTGCCTCGCGAAATAGCCTCGGCTTCGGTTGCTCGTTCCTGGACGTAAATCTCGACGGCTGGCTCGACTTCGCCGTCGCCAACGGACACATCGACGAGACGGTCCGCAACATACGCGGCAACGTCGGCTATGCGCAACCACCGCAGCTTTTTCTGAATAATGGCAAGGCGAACTTCCATGACGTCGCCGCCGAAGTGGGCGGGAGTTTCGATCAGCCAAAGGTGGGTCGCGGCTTGGCTTACGGCGACTTCGATCGCGATGGTGACCTCGACCTGCTGATCACTACCAACAATGGCCCAGCCCATCTTTACCGCAATGATCAGCTCTCTGGAAATCACAGCATCCGCTTCCACCTCGTCGGAACCAAGTCCAACCGGGATGCAATCGGAGCCACCGTTCGTGTCTATTCCGGAGGTCTTGCCCAATCGCGGATGGTTAAGGGTGGCTCCAGCTATCTATCGCAATCGGAACTGCCCGTCACGTTTGGGTTGGAAAAGCACGATCGCGTGGACCGCGTTGTCATCGACTGGCCGAGTGGAGAGACAGAGGAATACAAGAATCTCGCAGCAGGCCGCGCATACAAGTGTGTGGAAGGCAAGGGAATCACCGCCGAAAACGGCTATTGAGAAACAGCCGGGTGCGCTGCCAGGCTACCAGACGCTACGACATCGATCTCCACCGAATCGTTAACTCGCAAAAACAAAGTACTGGGGTTCTTCATTCCCCACTTCTGATACGGAACGGTGAAGTGCACAGTCGCAGTCCATCGGTCTGCACTCATGTCGACTTCAGCGGGAACGGTGATCTCATGGTCGACCCCGTGGACGTTAAACATCCCATGTACCTTCACCGCAGATTTGCCTGAGCTTGCCACCGGCCCCTCGATGCGATCGGGCCGAAATGAAATGCCCGGATAACGGTCGCTCTCGAGCACTTCTTTGTTCATCTTGTGGTCGCGCATCCCGCTGCCACTATCGCCGCTCTTTGCATCTACGACAATCTCTCCCGACGCTTTGCCGGCCGGTTCGATCAGCAAATCTCCATGCTTCAGCTTGAACGTCCCATGCACGGTGTGCAGCACATCGCCCAGCGTGAATTTCACTGAAGTCTGCGCAGTATCCAGACGAAACTCCCGTTCCTGCGCGGCGCTTGAAAGCACGAGCCCCAGCAGCACAGCTGCCGCGTACAGGGACTGCGAGATGAATTGTTCTTGATTTCGTCGATTTGTGCCCATCTTAGACGGTGAGAAGCCCCCAACCCAGACTCAGACCATCCACCGCAAGGTGCAACGGAGAAAGCACGCCAACGTGCAACTCCAGGAGTCGCTCGAAAATCGAAGGACGCTTGTGGAATACCTGCAGGGTGCGCCGTTGCAGCCTGGGTCGGCCGTCCAGTAACAGCATCAATCGTGCCATTAGCCGAGGCCGCAGCGCTAATCGCTGATGCTCCCGTTCGTATCGCGTCAGATCTCCACTCTCCAGACACTCCGCCAGAACCATCGCCTGACTAAATGCCAGGCACAAACCTTCTCCCGTAATTGCGTCGACTGTACCAGAGGCGTCTCCAATCAAGGCCACATTTCCGCGGCTTACCCTTCGCAACCTGCATGTAGCGGAACGTGCACCCTTTTCAGACGAGGCAAATTCGGCCCCGCTCAACCGCTCTTGCAACTCAGGAAACAACGTTAGTCCCTCGTCTAGTCGCAATTTCGGGTTGCGTGAGATCAGCGCCACGCAAACCTGATCTTTGGATACCGGAGTGACATAGATCTCGCCGTGTCGGCCCCAATACAGCTCCATGTGGTCGGTCCAGGGTGCCACGCGATAGTGCCGCCGGAACGCAAAACGGCAATTTCTCTCGCGAAATTCATCTAGGTGCATCCAGCGCCGCACGCGTGAATTCCCACCATCCGCCCCAATGATCCACCGCGCCTTGATCGTGCCCTTCCCAATCTTTACGCCATCTTCGGAAATGCCCGTCACTGGCGTCCGCCACAACAAATCAATTCCTAAACTCGCTGCCCGTTCCGCAATTAGAGGATGCAGAACAGTTCGTCGTATTCCTCTGCCCAACGCTCCATTCGGAAAGGCAGCCTTTACCGCCAGCCCTTCGCTCGCGAAGCAAATTCCTCGAAATGGAAAAGACTGATGCTCCTCCACAGAGACGCCGAGCTTTTCCAAAGCCGCCAGTCCGTCGGGCATCAAGCCTTCCCCGCACGGCTTATCAATGGGCATCTGCGAGCCATCCGCAACCACCACGCGGAATCCAAGTTGCCGCGCCGCAATCGCCGCTGCTAGTCCTGCAGGACCTCCGCCAATCACAAATACATCGGTCGAATTCAACAAACGCAAGTCCTCACCACTTCAGAAGTACGAGTTCGGAACAAAACCCCGGCCCCATCGCCGCCAGCACGCCCATCGTGCCTGGCTCCGGACGCCGGTTCCTCATCACATCTTCCAGAACCACCAGCACAGAAGCCGAAGACAGATTGCCCACTCGTTTCAGGCAGTCCCAGGACGCATCCAGTTGCCCATTGTGCAGGTCGAGAGCATCAGCGGTCGCCTCCAGCACTTTGGGTCCACCTGTGTGCAGCACCCAGCTTCCGATATCTCCGCGCGTGCAGCCGTTGTCTGCGAGAAACGCGTCCATGTCTTTCCCAAGATTCTCCCGGATCAGGACTGGAACCTCCGGCGACAAGATAATGCGGAAGCCCTTCTCGCTGACTTTCCATCCCATCATCTGCTCAGTATTGGGATAAAAGACTGAACGGGTGGCCACAATCTCCGGACCAGATGACTGCAAGTCTTTTCCGGTTACGATCACAGCGGCCGACCCGTCTGCAAACAGCCCCGAAGAGATAAGATTCGCGACTGAAAGATCCTCGCGCTGGATCGTCAGCGAGCAAAGCTCCACCGAAACCAGCGCTGCCGCCTGCTTCGGATAAGCCCGAACGTAATCCGCAGCGCGGGCGATCCCGGCTGCCCCGGCGACACATCCCAGGCCAAAGATCGGGACGCGTTTGATGTTTGCGGAGAGTCCCATACGATTGATTAGCAGCGCGTCAATCGACGGGCTCGATATGCCCGTTACGGAAGTGAAAAACAGCGCGCCCAAATCGTTCGGTTGAAGCCCCGCCTGGTGCAATGCGCGGCACAGCGCCTGCTCGCCCAATTCCTGTGCCACCTGGATCCATGCATCATTCGCGCATCCCCAGGTTTTCATCTCGTAGTACTGTTCGGGCGGCAGCGCGAGATGACGTCCCTCCACCGCCACGTTCTTATGCAATCGCGCCAGCATCAGCGGATTGCGCAGCTGGTCACCCCAATACTCCTGCAACTTTTCCAAGAGGAATTTCTGCGGATAGTAATTCTTGGGAAACGCGCTTGCGGCGCTGGCGATTTGCATTTTGTGTGAATCCCCGGTTTCCGGCAGAGAGTCAGCGCCTTCACTCAACCGGACCCTTCCTGAATGAGCAGTTAGATGGCCGTGCGCTGATCGTAGGTTGTACCCGCGAACCTCAATGCCACTTGTAAATTGTCACAAGGCCCGGATCCTGAATTGTCAACTGCACGTCAAAATACTCTGACCACCAAGAAAAATGGACAAATGAATTGGGCCAGCTACGAACTCTGAAATGCCCGCCGCGCCAGTCCAAGCGCCTCTGACCAGAACGCGCCAGGAGAGTTTGCCAACTCCAAGACTTCTTTAATCGCGCTGACGAATGCATCCATCTGCGCATCCTCAATCACCAGCGGCGGCGCTACTTTCAGCACCATGAAATTGTTTCCACACACCTGCGTCAGGAATCCATAATCGCGGAACAGACGCATCACCACAATCTGTCCGAACATCCCCGCGTGGACGGCTCCAAAAGCTTGGTGCGGAATGCGCAAACGCAATTGCGTCGGCGCCCGGAACTCAATGCCATTCAGTAGTCCCAATCCGCGAATCTCCTTCACCATCTCGTAACTGCCCAGCGCCTCATGCAATCTTTTCCGCAGATAGCCGCCCGCCTCCAGCGATCGATCTCCGAGCGCTTCGCGCTCCAGAACATCCAGCGTTGTTAGCCCTGCGCGCATAGCCAAACTGTTTTCGCTGAATGTCGAAGTATGTACAAAAGCGCGCGGCAATGATGAATAAACCGAATCACAGACTTCCTCGGACATCAGCACCGCGCCCACCGGAACCAGCCCGCCACTGAGTGCTTTGGCGAGGATCACCATGTCCGGCTCTACTGCGAAGTGATGTGCCGCCAGAAACTTTCCGGTGCGATACATCCCCGTCTGCACTTCATCAAGCACAAACAGTGTGCCGTAGCGCCTGCACAGCCCTTGTGCACTCCGCAGATACTCTGGATCGGGAACGTGGACTCCGCCCTCCGATTGAATCGGCTCAATGATGAACGCCGCGAACTTCTTGCTCTTGAGTTCCCGCTCTAGGTGGTCCAGGGAACCGAACGGGACCATCTTCGTCTCAGGCAGCAGCGGACCGAAGCCCTCGCGCCAGAAATCGTCGCTCATCAGGGACAGCGCTCCGCATGTCAAACCGTGGAATGCATGCTCTGCCGCCAGTATTCCGTTACGTCGTGTATGAGCCCGGGCAAACTTGATCGCCGCTTCTACTCCCTCGCTCCCCGACGATGCGAAGAAGGCTTTACTGAGCCGGCCGCCTGCGCGTTCACAAAGCTTGCCAGCAAGCTCACCAGCGAGATCCGCGACATGCGTCTGGACCATCACCGGCCCGCACCGCTCCAGTTCATCCCGTAGCGCACGCACCACATCCGGATGGTTGTGGCCTAAATTGTGAACGCAGTAGCCGGACAGGAAGTCGAGGATGCATCTGCCATCGCCAGTGAGTAGCTCCGCTCCCACGCAGCGTTCGTAGCGAACATTCATCTGCAGCAGATCGAGCAGGCGAACCCACTCACGGTTCACATGTCGCGCGTACCGTTCCGACGAGTACGCCTGCTCTCCGACTTGTATCGCAGTACCCATGTAGCTCTCAGACTTTTTAGTGTGTGATTACCATCGAAGTGGGAGTACCGGGCACTCCATAGGATGAAACGGAAGTCAACGTCCCCGTGCTCGGGGCAAGGCTGAACGATTGAATCACTGTTGTCGATTGGTTTCCTACGAATAGGTAATCACCACTTGCATCGCCCGTTACAAAATTCGGCTGCGGTCCCGTCGCGAATGGAGAATTTGCCAGCAATGTCAGGCCACCGTCCGATCCAATCGAATATGCGGCTAGATTTCCCGAACTCTGCTGATTCGCCACATACAGGTACTTTCCAGACTTATCGATGAACAGTGAAACAGGTCCCGTAAACGTTTCACCGGTCGTGGAGATCAATGTAAGCGTTCCAGAAGAGGCGATGGAAAATGCCGAAATGCTGTTGTCGATCTTGTTCGCTGTGTAAAGGTGAGTTCCACTGGGATCGATTGCGAGGCCATAAGGACCGTTGCCCGTGAGAAATGGCGAGCCCGGGACCGGAGAACCAAGAACCCCTTTGCTCACCGGAAATTCCTCGATGTAGCCTTGGGTTCCGACTTGCCCTGTGACAAACAGAGTGTTCCCCGACGACGAAAGCTGCATGTTCAGCGCTGAGAGGCCTATTCCTGCGGTAGTTCCTCCGGTTTGTTGTACCGGCGTCAGAGTTCCATGCGTCGGATCAATGGAAAACACCGAAATGTCGAACGAGCCCGAATTTGCCACGTACAAGTAATTTCCAGACGGGTCCATGGCCAGCAAAGTCGGTGCCGTGCCTGCACTCACTCGCGGAGTGTGTTCCGTCAATGCGCCTCCATTCGAAATGATGAATAACGAGATCGTGCCGGTCGGCGATGCTCCTGAATTTGCGGCGTACAGGAATTTGCTCGATGGATGAAGCGCGAGCGATTGAACCGCTTGTCCGGCAGTAATCGGGCTGCCCACCAACTGAATCAAAGCGCCCGAATTGGGGTCCTCGCGAAACGCAACAATTTCATTTGCCGCTGGAATCGACGCGTATAGATATCGGTTGCTCGTCGTGCCACATCCCACCCATGCGACCATGCTTGCGCAAACAAGCCCGACAGCCGCTGCTTTCTTTAGCATCCTTCACTCCTCAAGAAATTTGTCGAAACCAATTGGAAACATTGGCCTGCCGGGCGTCTTTGGAATGGAGCCGCTCCCTGGCCGCACTACTCGTGCTTCCTATCATACGGGACGAAGGGTTTTTTGCGCAGCCGATGGGCTTCTTCTCTGCGATGCGGCAGTTCTCCAACAGGGTTGTACTCAGCCTCAAGAAGCAAAAGATGTGCACGAGCCAAACGTCCCGATTAATCCCCATGTGCTGGAGTGGGATGAGGCGTGCCTGGCGCAGAAGTATTGGGCAACGCTGTATCTTCCCCACCGCGCAATGCAAGTCTTAAGCGATCGAGATATACATACACCACCGGCGTCGTGAAGAGCGTAAGAGCCTGGCTCACAATCAGCCCGCCCACAATCGTGATGCCCAACGGACGATGCAGCTCCGATCCCGTACCGTGCCCCAATGCCAGCGGCAGACCGCCCAACAGAGCCGCCATGGTCGTCATCATGATTGGCCGGAAGCGCAGGATGCATGCGTCATAGATCGCTTCCACCGGTTTCTTCCCCTGGTTCCGTTCGACTTCGAGCGCAACGTCAATCATCATGATCGCGTTCTTCTTCACCAGGCCAATCAAAAGGATGATGCCGATCATCCCAATTACGTTCAGCTCATTATGTGTCAAAAGCAGCGCCAGCAGAGCTCCCACACCGGCTGAAGGGATAGTCGAAAGAATCGTTATGGGATGGATATAGCTCTCGTAGAGCATGCCCAGCACAATGTAGACTGCGCCCAGCGCGGCAATAATCAACAGACCCATATTCGATCGCGAATCCTGAAAAGCGGCGGCCGTTCCCTGGAAGCTTGCGGTGATGGATGGGGGAAAGCCGATGGTGCGTTCAGCCTTCTCGATAGCATCTGTGGCCTGGCCTAGCGATACTCCAGGAGCCAGATTGAACGAGATGGTTACAGATGGCACCTGGCCTTGGTGATTGACGGCGAGAGGCGTGTTGGAGGGCTCGAAATGTGTGAACGCCGCCAGCGGAATGGGTGTTCCTGTCGTCGACTTCAGATAAATGTTCTGCAACGCCTCTGGCGTCTGTTGAAACTGTGACGCAACTTCCATTACCACGTGATACTGGTTCAAGGGCCGATACATCGTGGAAACCTGTCGTTGCCCGAACGCGTCATAAAGAGCATTGTCGAGAGTCTGTGGCGTGATCCCCATTCGGCTTGCCGTATCGCGATCGATGACCAACATAGCCTGCAGGCCCTTGTCCTGCTGGTCAGAGTTTTGGTCATGCAATTCGGGCAACGTCCTCAGTTTCTGCAAAAGACGCGGAGCCCATGCATTTAATTCCTGTAAATCGGCGCTCTGCAGCGTGTACTGATACTGAGCATTGCCATATCTGCCACCGATCGACAGTTCTTGCTGTGACTGCAAAATCAGTGTCGCGCCCGGAACCACCGCCAGTTTGCCGCGTAAACGGTTGATCACATCATCGGCGCTTGGATAATGGCAAGGCTGCCAGAAATGTTGCTTTTGGCAGGCTCCGCGCTCTTCTAATGGCTTTAGCGAGAGGAAGAATCGGCCCTGATTCAGGGCGCTGTTACCCCCTGTGAATCCAGCAGTGCTGTCCACAGCCGGATCCTTCATCACAATACCGATGAAGCGCCGCATCTTATCTGCCATCGACTGGAAGGAAATATCCTGAGCTCCAATCACGGTGCCCTGAATGCGGCCGGTGTCCTGCTGCGGGAAGAACCCGGTGGGTACCAGGGTGTAAAGATAAATGCTGAAGGCCGCGATCAGAATCGTCAGAATAAGTACCGGCAACTGGTGCGCCAGAACTCGCTGCAGCGCGTATCGATAGCCGACCAGCAGACGGTCAAAGAACCACTCGCTGGTTCGATAAAACAGGTTGTGCTTCTCGCTCTTTGATGGGCGAAGGAACTTCGCGCACATGGTCGGAGTCGTGGTGAGCGAAACGATGAGAGAAACACCTATGGCAACGCTCAGCGTGACCGCGAATTCGCGGAACAGTCGTCCCACTATCCCGCCCATGAGCAGCAAGGGAATGAATACCGCTACCAGCGATGTGCTCATCGAAAGCACCGTAAACCCAATCTCCGACGCTCCTTTGAACGTTGCCTCGACCGCCCCCATTCCACGCTCGATGTATCGCGTGATGTTTTCCAGCACGACAATAGCGTCATCCACCACGAAGCCTGCGGAAATCGCCAATGCCATCAGCGACAGGTTATCCAGGCTGTACCCCAGCAGGTACATAACCCCAAACGTTCCCACCAGTGAGAGCGGCACCGCAATGCTCGGAATGATTGTGGCACGTACGGTTCGCAGGAACACAAATACGACCATGATCACCAGAAAAACTGAAATCAGCAGAGTTCTTTCGATATCCTTCACGGATGCTCTGACAGAAGTCGTTCTGTCGGACACGACCGAGAGCCGCATGGCTGGCGGAATCGAAGATTGCAGATAGGGCATGATGGCCCGAACCCTGTCGACGGTGTCAATGATGTTGGCGGCGGGTTGCCGGAAAATGGGCAGAATAATCCCGGGCTTTCCGTCAATCAGGCCAAGGTTGCGGGTGTCGGCTACGGCATCCCGCACTTCCGCCACATCACCGAGGCGAACGACACCTCCGTTGTTCGAGGCGACAATCAACGGCCGGTACTGATCGGCGGTGAAAAGCTGGTCCGTGTCGCTGAATGTGTAGGAAATGCTGCCACTCGACACTTTCCCTTTAGGGCGGTTCGCATTCGCGGCGTTCAGCGCATTCCGCACTGTATCGAGCCCGATGCCGAGCTTGTTCAATAGCGTGGGATTGACTTCTGCGCGTACGGCAGGCTGCGATGATCCCCAGACGAAGACCTGCCCCACACCATCGACCTGTGAAAGTTTCTGAGCCAGGATCGAATCCGATACGTCATACATCTGCGGTATCGTCGCTGTGTCAGAAGTGAGACCCAGCAACAGAATGGGAGCGTCGGCGGGATTCACCTTCCGATAACTAGGATTACTCGGCAGGTTTGCGGGCAATTGACTGCGAGCCGCATTAATCGCCGCCTGCACATCGCGAGCCGCAGCGTCGATGTTCCGATTCAAATCGAACTGCAGCGCGATACCGGTGCTTCCGAGCTGACTCGATGAAGTCATCTGGTTCACGCCGGAAATTCGCCCGAATTGCCGCTCCAGCGGCGTCGCTACCGCCGATGCCATCGTCTGTGGATCCGCTCCAGGCAAGCCTGCTCCTACGCTGATGACCGGAAAATCCATTTTCGGCAGGGAAGCGACAGGCAGGAAATTAAATGCGAGGATTCCCGACAGAAGCAGCGCCGCCGCCAGCAATGACGTGCCGATCGGTCTCCGGATAAATGGACTGGAAATATTCATTGCTTAGTCCGCAGACATCGGCTCCGGAGGAATTTCGTTCCCGATGCGATATTTCGAGAACCTTTGCGCCAGACGGTCGAACCAAAGGTAGACAACCGGCGTGGTGTAAAGTGTCAACAACTGGCTCAACAGCAAGCCGCCCACGATCGTGATACCCAGCGGTCTTCTTAACTCCGCGCCCGTTCCTGTACCAAGTGCAAGCGGTAATCCTCCCAACAGAGCCGCCATGGTCGTCATCATGATCGGACGGAAGCGTAGCAGGCATGCCTGATAAATGGCTTCCTCTGGAGGCTTGTGCTCCACCCGCTCCGCTTCCAGCGCAAAGTCGATCATCATGATGGCATTCTTCTTCACAATACCGATCAGAAGAATGATTCCAATCAGCGCCACAACTGTCAGATCGTTCCCCGTGATCATGAGCGCCAGAATCGCGCCCACGCCCGCGGATGGCAGCGTCGAAAGAATCGTTACCGGATGGATGTAGCTTTCGTACAACACGCCCAGCACGATATAGACCGTGATCACGGCTGCCAGAATCAAGTACGGTTCGGAAGCTAGAGAATTCTGGAACGCCGCAGCCGTCCCCTGAAATGAAGGGTGGATGCTCGCCGGCAGTTGAATATCTTTCTCTGCCTGCTGAATCGCCTTGGTCGCGTCTCCCAGCGAAGCTCCGGGCGCCAGATTGAATGATAAGGTTACGACAGGGAATTGCCCCTGATGATTCACTGCCAGCGAAGTGGCCGCTGAATTCATGCGCGTGAATGTCGAGATCGGAACCGGCGCTCCGCTGGTCGAGACCGCCGCTCCATTTGCCGTTGGTGCTCCCGCGTTCGCCGTGACCACGCTGGGCCGTATGTAGATGTCTCGAAGGTCGGCGGGATCCTGCGCGAAATTTGGCAGCACTTCCAGAATCACGTGATATTGGTTCAGCTGTGTGAAGATCGTCGAGACCTGACGCTGCCCGAACGCATCATAGAGCGTGTTGTCGATCGCCTGGGGAAAGATTCCCAGCCGCGATGCAGTGTCGCGGTCGATGGTGACGTTGGTTCTTAACCCGTTATTTAGCTGGTCGGTTGCTACATCCCGCAACTCCGACAGCGTCTGCAGCTTCGCGACCAGCTTCGGAGTCCACTGCGCCAGTTCTTGCGCATCCGCATCTTCAATCGAATACTGGAACTGCGTCCGGCTCACACGGTCTTCCACCGTCAGGTCCTGTACCGGCTGCATGTACAGCGTAATGCCGTCCACCTTTGCCAATGCCGGCTGCAGCCGCCGTATGATCGCTGACGCATCATCCGACCGTTCGTCGCGCGGCTTCAAATTGATCTGAATTCGTCCTTCGTTCGGTGTGGTATTGGTGCCGTCGACGCCGATAAACGAGGACAGACTCTCCACGTCTTTATCCTGCAGGATGACCTTGGCCAACTCTTGCTGCCGCTGCGACATCGCGTCGAACGAGACGAAGTCGGGAGCCTGCGAGACGCCCAGAATTACGCCCGTGTCCTGCACTGGAAAGAATCCCTTAGGAACGATCACATACAAGAAGAGAGTCAATACCAGCGTCGCAGCTGTTACAAACAATGTGGCCGTTTGGTGCTTCAGCACCCACTTTACCGTGCGGCCATAGAAGGCAATGATCCGGTTGTAGTAATTCTCTGTTATGTCGTAAAAGCGTCCTCGCTCGCCTTCTTTGCGGTGTTTGAGGAGCTTGGCGCTCATCATCGGCGTCAACGACAGTGAAACTCCAGCGGAAACCAGGATCGTTACTGCCAGCGTGATGGCAAATTCGCGGAACAGGCGGCCTACAATGTCACCCATGAACAACAGGGGAATCAGCACCGCAATCAGCGAGACGGTCAAAGAAATGATCGTGAATCCGATCTGGCTTGATCCCTTCAACGCGGCATCCAGCGGCGAGTCGCCCGCCTCGAGGAAGCGATCGATATTCTCGATCATGACGATGGCGTCGTCCACCACAAATCCCGTGGAAATTGTCAGCGCCATCAGCGTCAAGTTATTGAGGCTGTAACCCAGCAGGTACATCACCCCAAACGTCCCAATCAAAGACAGGGGCACCGCAACGCTGGGAATCACCGTGGCCGACAGGTTCCTCAGGAACAGGAATACCACCATCACAACCAGACCGATGGCCAGCATGAGCTCGAACTCAACGTCCTTTACCGAAGCCCGAATCGTCGTGGTCCGATCGGTCAGGATCTGCACTTTGACTGCTGTTGGCAGCGACGCTTGTAACTGCGGCAATAATTTCTTGATCCGGTCTACCACGCTGATGATGTTGGCTCCCGGTTGCCGCTGGATATTTACAATGACCGCCGGCGTCAGATTCATCCATGCCGCAAGCTGGTTGTTTTCCGTGCCATCGATCACGTTAGCAACGTCGCTGACTCGTACCGGCGCACCGTTGTGATAGGCAATCACAATCGGTTTGTATTGCTCACTCGAGAAAAGCTGATCGTTGGCGCCGATCGTGTACGACTGGCGCACGCCATCGATCACGCCCTTCGCCTGATCGACGTTCGCCTGCGCCAGCGCAGCCCGAAGATCTTCCAGGCTGAGTCCGTATGAAGCCAGCGCCGTCGGATTTGCCTGAATTCTTACGGCCGGCTTCTGTCCGCCGCTGATGGAGACCAGTCCCACACCGGGCAACTGCGAGATCTTCTGCGCCAGAGACGTGTCGGCGAGATCCTCGACCTTCGAAAGCGGCAACGAGTCCGATGTCAACGCCAAAGTCAGAATCGGCGCGTCGGCAGGATTCACCTTGTTGTAAATGGGTGGATTGGGCAGATCCGTGGGTAGATAGGTGGATCCTGAGTTGATCGCCGCCTGTACCTGCTGTTCTTCAACGTCAATATTCTGATCGAGACCGAACTGCAGTGTGATGACCGAGCTCCCGTATGAGCTGGTCGACGTCATCTGGCTCAACCCGGGCACTTGCCCAAATTGTCGCTCCAGCGGAGCCGTCACCGACGACGCCATCACATCCGGATCGGCGCCGGGATAAAACGTCACCACTTGGATCGTGGGATAGTCAACTTCTGGAAGCGCCGAGACCGGCAGCTGCATGAACGCAACCCAGCCCACCAGCAACACACCGAACATCAACAACGTAGTTGCGACCGGCCGGAGAATAAATAAACGGGAAGGACTCATGACCCTGAATTACCTGCTGATTGCCCGGCATACCCCGAATTCCCTGTCGAACTCGGAGCACCCGTCGCCCGACGCGCACCCGCCGGTGCCGCTCCTGCCCCCGTGCTCGGACCAGTATTTCGTGGCTCGATGTGACTGCCTCGTTGCAGCTTGTCCTGTCCGTCAGTGACCACCGTTTCCCCGGGGTTGACTCCCTCCGTCACTACCGTACTGTCACCTTGCGTCAGCGCCACCGTTACGGACTTGTCTTGCACGGTCTTATCCGGATTCACTGCATAGACATACGTCCCTTGCGGTCCTCGCAAAATTGCCGCTGTGGGGACTACCGTGCTGTTCTTCCGCGTCTCGAGCAGCAGGTCGGCGTTTACGAACTGATTGGGCCACAGCTTGTTGCCCCGGTTATCGAAGACGGCCTTCAGCTTTGCCGTCCCAGTCGTGGGATCAATCTGGTTGTCGATAGTCAACAGCTTCCCGCTTGCGAGTTTAGTCTGATCATCGCGGCTGAACGCATCCACTTCGAGCGTTCCACGCGACATTTGCTGCGCCACTCTCGGTAAAACGTCTTCCGGCAACGTGAAGATCACGGCGATAGGCTGAAGCTGCGTCAGGATCAGCATGGGATTCGTATCCGCCGCATGCACAATGTTTCCTGGATCAACTTGCCGCAGTCCGACTCGTCCGTTGAAAGGAGCCGTTATGTGACAGTAGACAATGTTCAACTTCGCTGCGTCGATCTGGCCTTGATCGTTGCGAACGGTCCCGTCGAGTTGGTCGACCAACGCTTTCTGTGTATCCACCTGCTGTTGCGCAATGCTGCCGGAGGGAATCAACGTCGTGTACCGCTCCAGATTTAGCCGGGCGTCCCGCAACTGCGCCTGGTCCCGAAACAGCTGCGCCTGCAATTGCTCGACCTGCACCTGGTACGGCCGGGAATCGATTTCAATCAGCAGATCTCCCTCACGAACCTCCTGCCCCTCCCGGAAGTTCACCTTCATGATCTGCCCATCAACACGGCTCTTGATATTCGCCGTATTGAACGCTGTGACGGCACCCAGGCCCGACAGGTACACGGGTACATCCTGCTTCAGTACCGGTGCCACCGCCACGGACACGGATCGCGGAGGTCCCGCGGCTTGTGCTTTCTGTTGTTTGGAATCGGCCGACGTGCAGCCGGATGAAATTGCGCAAACTGCCGCAAGGACAATCACCATCGCCGCGCACGGAATTCGTGTACTGCGGGTGTCTCTTTTATGGCCGTCGATTATATTCACAGGTTATTCCATCACCATCCTGAACGCGGGCTCGGTAGCATCCCGTGTTAGACGTAATATTGTAGGCTCGGTTTGCGGCAACTCAATCCAGAGGAGGCAGGAATTTCTGATGCCGAGGAGGCCTCCCAGTCACTCAGGTCGGAAACTCGCGTGCTTTGCTTGGGCAGAACCGCCACTATAGGATCAACCGCGCGCCTATGGCGGGTCAATACTGGCGCGCATGTTTTACATACTTTTACTTGCTTTGACTTTTCATGAACTTACGATGATCGTAGCGCCCCAGACACCGGATGGACCGCCTCATACGCAACAATCTCAGATTCATGCTGCAGCGTCAGTCCGATGTCGTCCAACCCATTCAGCAGACAATGCCTGACAAAGGCGTCAACCGGAAAGTTCGCTCGAAATCCTTGTTCATCCCGCACCTCGCACTTCTCCAGGTCGATAGTCAGTTCGTAGTTGTCGACCTGCTGCGCTCGTTGCATGACTGTCGCGACTTCGGGCTCGCTTAGCTTCACCGTCAAGAAGCCGTTCTTGGTCGAGTTGTTGGCGAAAATATCGGCAAACGATGACGAGATCACCGCCCGGAAGCCGTAATCTGCCAGAGCCCAAACCGCATGCTCACGTGACGAACCGCAGCCGAAATTCTTCCCCGCAACGAGAACGGTCGCGCCGTCATAGCGTGGCTCGTGCAGAACAAAGTCCGGATTCTTCTTGCCATCGGCTCCGAACCGCCAGTCATAAAACACAAACTGGCCGAAGCCGGTCTTCTCGATCCGCTTCAAAAACTGTTTGGGGATGATCTGGTCCGTGTCGACATTGACCCGATCCAGCGGTGCAACCCGCCCGCGATGTACTGTAAATACTTTCATGAACTCTCTCCGGGTCTGTCATCCCGGGGCACACGTCTAGCGCGGTGAAGGACCCTCGACTGTGTCGATCATCTGCGCAGCTTGCAGGCGACTTAGGGTCTCCTTACTGATACTTCCAGTTCCTAATATCCGTGAAGTGTCCCGTAATGGCCGCCGCGGCCGCCATCATCGGACTCACCAGATGGGTCCTTCCGCCCCGCCCTTGTCGCCCTTCAAAATTCCGGTTGCTGGTCGATGCGCACCGCTCGCCTGGCTGCAAAATATCCGGATTCATCCCCAGGCACATCGAGCACCCCGACTCCCGCCATTCGAATCCTGCGTCCTGAAAAATCTTGTGCAGCCCTTCCTGCTCCGCAGCGCGTTTAATTGCCTGCGACCCCGGCACAACCATGGCACGTACCTTCGAACTTACGTGATGTCCTTTCGCCACCCGCGCTGCTGCCCGTAAGTCTTCAATTCGTGAATTCGTACAAGATCCGATAAACACGCGATCAATCCCGATGTCTTCGATCCGCCTTCCCGGCTCGAGAGCCATATACTGCAAAGCAAGCTCCGCAGCCCGCCGATCCGAGTCCTGGAGCCCTTTGATCTCTGGCACTCGGCCCGTGATCGGTGCGACCATTCCCGGGTTGGTCCCCCACGTCACAAATGGACAAAGTTGTGCCGCATCAATCTCCACCACGTTGTCGAATTTTGCTGCGTCATCCGAAGGCAAACTCCGCCAGTGCGCCACCGCCTTCTCCCAATTCGCTTCTTTCGGAGCGAAGCGCCGGCCCTTCACATAATTAATCGTCGTTTCATCCGGAGCGACCATCCCAGCCCGCGCACCTGCTTCGATGCTCATGTTGCAGAGTGTCATACGCCCTTCCATCGATAGCGTCCGTACTGCCGGACCGGCATACTCAATCACATATCCGGTCGCTCCGTCCGTTCCTATCTGCCCAATGATTCCCAGCGCAAGATCTTTCGCACTCACGCCATCCGCCAGTCGGCCGCGGACCTCGATCTTCATCGTTTTCGGCCTCTGTTGGGCCAGGCACTGTGTCGCCAGCACGTGCTCAACTTCCGACGTTCCGATCCCGAACGCCAACGCCCCAAACGCTCCATGCGTGCTGGTATGACTGTCGCCACACACAATCGTCATCCCCGGCTGCGTCAGGCCCAACTCCGGCCCAATCACATGCACGATGCCCTGTTCCGGCGAATCCATGTCGAACAGTCGGATCCCGAACTCCTTACAGTTTGCCTGCAATGCGGAAATCTGCTTGGCTGCAATCAGATCGGTGATCGGCGTCCCACGCGGCTCCGTCGGAACGTTGTGATCGACTGTGGCGACCGTACGCAGCGGTTGTCGCACCTTTCGGCCCGCCGCCCGCAATCCGTCAAATGCCTGCGGGGATGTCACCTCGTGCACCAAATGCAGATCGATATAAAGGATGGGCGAGCGTCCCTCCGGCTGCGCCACCACGTGGGCGTCCCAAATCTTCTCAAATAAAGTTCGAGCGGATGCCATAGAGTAATGAAGGCAAAACTGGTATCTGCTAGTTTTTCACAGCCATAGGACCTGAGCAAGCGCGGACGTGTAAGGACAGCCCCTTCGGTTGTTCGTCGAGCAGAGCTCGATCATAATTCATATTGGGATTTCCCATCCTTCCGTCCCTTGAGTTCTTTGCGAAAAAAGTAGGAAATTCTGGTCCCGGGTTGCCCTCTGAACAGCCTATTCGCCGGCGCGACTCCTACTCCCACCACACTGCCGACTCCGCCCCAAACTACCCGAAATCCCTGATCGATTTGGCATTCCGCGCCATCTACGCTCTTCCTAACAGCTCGCATCTACAAGCACATCTCGCTTGGACTGGACTCGGGACCTATGCACAGCAATGGCAGGACGCACTATGAACCTAGAAAGGACAGAATGAGTTACGAAAGTGCCCATGACAGGCCCTTCGCCTCTCTTCTCGCTGAAATCAGAGACGAGATCGGGGATTTCCTGCAGATCCGCATCACCATGCTGAAAACAGAGTTGCGGGAGAAGACCAGCAATCTCAAAACTGCTGCTGTACTTGGCGCGGCCGGGCTGCTGCTGTTATCGACTTCCTATTTGCTGATCACCTTGGCCTTGGTCGGATTGATTGTCGTCGCATTTCCCAACAGCTCCTACCGTTGGTTTTTCGCATTCCTCATCGTGGGTGTACTTTGGATGATCTTTGGCGGCATGGCAGCTTACTTTGCGAAGCGTGAACTGGAGTTGAGAGGATTGTTGCCGAAACGAACCATTGAGGTTCTAAAGGGAGACAAGCTCTGGGTACAGATGGAGGTAAAAAACCAGATATGAGCACGAACACCCAGGTGCAGAATCTTGAAATGCGGGCGATGGAGCAGCGCAATAACTTACATCAGACGGTCGCCGAGTTGAAGCACAAGGTCTCGGGTGTGCGTGAAAGATTTGACATCAAGCAAAACATTCGCCGGCACGCGATGCTCGCCGCTCTTATCTCTGCCGGGCTGATCGTGCTTTCCAGCATTGCCATTGTCCGATTATTCGACCGCTAGCGCCAACTTCCTGTCGTGCTGAGCGCAGAGCGAGATCGCGCAGCAGGCTCGCTCGCAGTCGAAGCCTCCCTACTGACCAGTACGATCCCGGTTCGGACTCCAGGCTACACGATCAGGACTCAGTGAATCGTCTGCTCGCTTTTTCTTACGGGAGGAGCGGTCGTTGAGCCCTGAAATTTTGGGGCACCCAGTTTCGTGATCCACAGTCCGGAGTGAATGTCGTTGAAGTACATCAGCGCATTCAGTTCTTGAGTGTCGCACGTGACCGAGCAAGGCTGTCCGCCCCATGTGAAGGGAAGGTTCGGACGGAACCCTTTCGGATCGCCCGTCCAGAAGCGGGCGATTTCACGACCTTGGCGGTAGAGATCACCCCGCAGTTCGCCCGAAATATCGAGCACGCGCGCTCCTCCGCTGTAATAGCCCTCATAGAGCATGTCGTTCGCGGCCCAGAAGTTGTGTGAGCCACCTTCAGGGGCTTCGTACTGCGCGACTTCCTTTGGATGCCTGATATCCGACACATCCATCACGTGGCAGATCGCCCGCACCGGAATGCGGTCGCGGTCATCGATGTGGAAGATGGCCGGAAAGACCTCGTCTCCAACAAAAAGATAGTTTTTGTAGCGGAAGACACTATGCGTTCCGGCCAGCCACCCGTCACCGTACAGTTCGTAATGATTGAAGTGATATTGGGTGATCACCTTGGGATTTCCCGGGCTGCCTCCGGCCATTCCGTTCCCCACATCAAGAATGACTAGTCCGTCTCGCCAGTAGGCAAGATACGCAATGCCATCTTTCACCTGCAAGTCGTGCAGGTAGCGTCCGCTCGACATCGATCCCATCTCAGTATTGAGAGTCACGACTGTAGGGTTTTCCACCTGAAACCGCGCGACCTCCTGTGGATGTTTCGCATCCTCGAAGTCGATGACCCGCATCGATCCGGTGGCATCATCCGTCAGATAAACATAATGCCCGTCGATGTACGCGCTATGCACGCCTCCCGTCACGGTCGCAGTGTACTCGGAAAGAACTTTCAGATGCGCTGGATCAGTAGTATCGAGGAAGACAATTCCATTCTTGCGATTCGACGCTCCTTCGCGCGTGAAGACCCCGATCTTCTCGTCGGGTGTAGTGCTGATGTCGTTGATGAGCCGGGCGTCGACCTTCAGCGTGTCGAGCAGTTTGGGGTTCGCCGGGTCGGCGATATCGTATACGAATAGCTTGTCGGCAATCGTAGAGAGATACGCGTGATGGCCGATGATCCATTCTTCGGACATCTGTAAATCGGGCATGGGAACGTGAGCGACAACTTCGACCTCGCGCTCCACGCCCCGCGGACGAACTACGACCGATGCCGAAGCGCTGTGCTGGCCGCTGCTGGCGGTGATGACGTATGTCCCCGCCTTCTCGGCGACAAACGCGCCGTCTTCGTAGATCGCCGCGCCGCTGCCGCTGACTGACCAGCGGACGCCGGCTGCCTTGCCGGTGTCGGCCGAAGCATTGAAGTGAACAACGTCTCCAGTACGGGCTTCAATCGTCGCGGGCTTGACGGTCAGTTTGCGCACCGCGTCGCGTACGACCTGAACCGTTACTTTTCCACTCGCGTCGTCCGACGTAGCTTTGATCGTCACGCTGCCCGGAGCAATTCCAGTGACTAATCCAGCTGCATCAATCGTGGCGACCGAAGGCTTGTCAGACGTCCATTTGATCTTTGCGTCGGCGCTGGGATTGCCGTTGTCTGTGCGAGCCGTTGCGGCCAATTTCTCTGCACTGCCGGCGACGATGGGTTGGGGCTGCTCAATATCGACCGTCGTGATCTTCGAAGTCCCCACGTTGACTGTCGCATAGCCAGACTTTCCAGCAATCACCGCACCTACGGTGACGATGCCCGGTGCATGGAACGTGACCTCGCCTGAGTCATCCGCGCCCGCGAGATCAAAAGGCGCAGCGAACCAGACGGAAACCTTGGCATCGATGGGATTGCCAGAGGCATCTTTCGCTGCAGCGCTGAACTTCACCTTTTCTCCGACATGCGCGTCGAGCGTCCTGGGACTGATCTCAACCACTGCGGGAGCCACCGATGTGCTCGGAGTTTCCTGCTTAGCTGGCGCGTCCTGCGACCACACTATCGGGAGAGCCAAAGCCGATACAGCAACAGCTACAACGAATGCGCTGCGCTTGAACATGCATCCTCCGGATCAAATCCTCTGCGTACTCCGCGTCCTCTGCGGTGAAGCTTTTTTGGCGCCTATTGCTTGCTTGCTTCCGTCTTCCAGAAATCGAGCCCTGCGGCCTGCGGGCCAACATCGATGGTCGCGACGGTTTTCATAGCCGGCAGATCGATCACTTCGACAGTCCCCGGCTCGTTGCCTACTCCCTCAACGCTGATGAAGGCGTAGCGATCGTCCGGCGTGACGACTGCACCATGAACGACCTTTCTTTTCGTCGGAATTCGGGCGAGTTCTTTTCCGCTTACCGGATCGAAGATCGACAACGATTGCCCCCGTTTGTTGGTCGCAATCAGGCGCCCGTCTTTTGTCATTGCGAGGTTGTAAACGCCGTTCCCCGCCGGAAACCGGCGCGCCATGGTCCAGTCACTAGTCTTGATCGCGACAATGTCGTTGGTCTGATTACAAGCTACGTAGACAATCGAACCGTCATTCGAGGGCTGTGCCCAGGTCGGCGTGCAGATCGGCTTGTGATCCACCATGTTCATCTTCTGATTGCCGCCGGCCGGATACGGCGCTCCCGTCATCCCCATCTCTTTGCCCGGTGCGAGCATAAAGTAGCGCGACACGGCGAACTTGCTGGTGTCGATCTCGACCAGCATGTCGTCCATCATGCAGGCGGAGTAATGCTTCGTTCCGGCATGATTCAGCCGCGACCCGTGCGGCATGGTGCAAGTCGTGATGCGTTTGACCTCGATCATCTGATCTGTCGCGACCACCGAAATCGACGACGGAACCATATCGCCGTGGAAGTTGGCGTTCGCGACATAGATAAAATTCCCATCGGGCGTAATGTCGGTGGTTGCAGGGAATAAGCCGAGACTGGTGTACTTCACCACGCTGTCGCTGCCGGCGCGGTACTTCCATGCTGACCCTTCCGGACGCCCGTGGCCTTCAGCCACATAGAAGAATTGCTTGTCCGGCGAGACGACGATGCCGTGCGGTCCATTGATGTCCGTCGGCATCAGGCCGGTGCGGGTCTGATTTTCAATCTGCAGGCCTTTTGGCCCAAAGCGCAGCAGAACGATCTTGTCCGCCGATTCGCAAACAACATACACGAGGTAGTCCTGCTTGGGCGGTTCGGCGACCGCAGTCGAAGTCTGCGCCGCGCTAATGAAGGACAGCGCCAGGCACGCCAAGGCAAGCAAAACACACCTGCCCGGACGACCTGTCCGTAAGTCAGGAGAAACCGCCAAGCATTTGTGCAAGATATTTGTTCGCCCGATTCAAGCCCAGGACGACCCCACAAATCGACGACCTAATCTAACACAGCCCTGCAAGCCTGCGATCTGCTTGATAGTGCCTTTGCACTACGGCCTCACAACCCGCTTTCCGGTATGATTTCCTCCCATCTATGGCGAAGTACCTTCTCCGCATAGCGCTGGTCCTGGCAATTTTCTACGTCTCGTTCGTGGGGCTGATCTGGTGGGCGATGCACCAGTCTCCAGAGACATTCGGCCGCGTCATGAAGCACATGCCCGATGCGGTATTCCTCATGGCTCCGTTCGAAACCATGTGGATGCGTGCCCGCGCTGGCCACTTGCAGCCCGGCGATTCTGCGCCCGATTTCTCGCTGCTAAAGCTCGACAAGTCGGCGAACGTGCAACTGTCGTCACTCACTGCCCTGCAACCTGTTGTGCTGGTTTTCGGCAGCTATACGTGACCGCCGTTTCGGCGGGAGGTTCCCGCTCTCAACAAGCTCTACGATCAGTACAACCAGCAGGTCGCTTTCCTGATTGTCTACATCGTGGAGGCCCATCCCAGCGATGTGTGGCAGACGCAGAGCAATCTGAGAGACAAAGTTGTTTTCGCAAGCCCGAAGGACTTCGACGAGCGCACCGAAGTAGCCGGAAGCTGCGTGCGCAAGCTTGGCATCAAGTTTCCCGCAGTGATCGACGGCTTCGACAACAAAACGGAGGCCGCTTACACCGGCTGGCCGGACAGGATCTATCTGATTGACCAGCAGAACCGCATCGCCTACAAGAGCAAGCCAGGTCCCTTCGGTTTCAAGCCAGACGACCTCGAAAAAGCGCTGAAAAAGATCACCGGAAATACCCAGAGTAACGCGTCCGAGATATAAGTCGCTGGTTTCCCTGCGATCCTCTGTGACCTCTGTGGTTAAAGCTTTGGATCTCGCGGCCCAACACCACAGATCACGCGGAGCGAGCCGCAATATTCCGAGCCGTAACAGTCGAAGATCACTATTCTCGACGCACTACTCTAGCTCGGCTTTGTGATTGCTCCCTCGGACGCTGACAACACCAGCGCTGCGTATTTCGCGAACACTCCCGTGGGATAACGTGGTAGCGGCGCTTTCCATTCCGCCATTCGCTGTCGCAGGACTTCCGCGCTAAGCTCCACTTCGAGCACCCGCTTCTTCACATCGAAGTTGATGATGTCGCCGTCGCGAACGCCCGTGATCGGACCTCCGCGCGCCGCTTCGGGAGCTACGTGGCCGGCCATCAGACCGCGCGTCGCACCGCTGAAACGCCCATCCGTGAGCAGCGCGACGGACTCTCCCAAGCCTTCTCCGACAATTGCCGCTGTGACGCCGAGCATCTCGCGCATTCCCGGACCACCCTTCGGCCCTTCGTTGCGGATCACAACAACGTCTCCCGACTTGATTTTTTTAGCCGTGACCGCAGCCATAGCGTCTTCCTCCGATTCGAAAACGCGCGCCGGACCGCGATGCTCCAGGCGTTCATGCCCGCTGATCTTGGCGACGCAGCCTTCGGGCGCGAGATTGCCCTTGAGGATGACCAGCCCTCCGGTAGCCTTCAGCGGTTTGCTGAGCGGAGCGATGACTTCCTGACCTGGTGTCTCGCTCGCACTTTGAGCTTCGGCGGAAATCGTCTTTCCAGTTACGGTCTTCGCCGATCCGTGCAGATACTTGCCGTCCATCAAGCGCTTGGCAAGCAATCGAATGCCGCCCGCGCGATGCATGTCAGCGGCAACAAATCTGCCGGAAGGCTTGAGATCGGTTAAGAATGGCGTCCGCTCGCTGACGGTCTGGAAATCGTCGATATCGAGGTTCACTCCCGCCTCGCGCGCGATCGCGAGCAAATGCAGTACGGCATTCGTCGATCCGCCACTGGCAGCGACCGATGCGATCGCGTTCTCGAACGCATCGCGCGTGAGTATGTCACGCGGCTTCAGTCCTTGCTGCAGCACGCTCATCACAATTTTGCCGCATTCGAACGAGACCTGATCCTTGTGTGCGTCCATGGCTGGCACGCTGTTGAACCCCATCGGCGACAAGCCAATCATCTCCATCACCGTCGACATCGTGTTTGCCGTGTACTGGCCGCCGCACGCGCCTGCCCCCGGGCAGGCAACGTCTTCCAATTCTTTCAGTTCACCGTCCGACATTTTTCCCGCGAGGTTCGCGCCGATCGCTTCATATACGTCCTGAATCGTGACGTCTTTTCCGCGGTAGCTGCCGGCGGCGATCGTTCCGCCGTACAGCACGACTCCAGGCAGATTCATGCGAGCCAGCGCCATCCCGGCCGCTGGAATCGTCTTATCGCAGCCGACCACACAGACAACGGCGTCGAACATCTGCCCGCGGCAGACCAGTTCGATCGAGTCAGCGATCAGTTCTCGGCTGACCAGCGACGCGCGCATGCCCTCGGTCCCCATCGTCTCGCCATCGGAGATCGCGATGGTATTGAACTCCATCGGCGTCCCCCCAGCCGCGCGAATGCCTTCTTTCACCTTCGCCGACAGGCGGCGCAGGTGAAAGTTGCAAGGCATGGTTTCAATCCACGTGTTGGCCACGCCGATCAGCGGACGGCTGAGGTCCTCATCCGTGAATCCAATGGCCTTGTACATGGAGCGAGCGCCGGCGCGAGCGCGCCCTTCGGTGATTCCGCGACTGATGTGCTTGAGATCCATAGTGAGTTGACCGATGAAAAATGTTTGAAAATAGAACCGGAAGTTGAGAACTAAGAAGAATAAACCAGAACTCGCGCGAAGTTACATGAAGGTTTTCAAGAAGAAGGCAGACAAAGCGTTCTCATGAAGAGGAATTCCTCAGCGAACCGACCGTGTCCGCGATAGTCGTAGCTCCGGACGCTCCGGCAGAAAAAAACGGGGAACCCGCTCGCAGCAGATTCCCCAAAATGCATGACGCTGCCCAGGAGTCGTCATGCTTGCCCAAAATAAAACCCCACTACGCGCGTGCGGCCGAGCGCGACTCAGCGACCGTTACACCTGCCGGCGGATGATGTCCTGTCCACGTGTCGCTATGCGCAGCGCCCGAACCGACATGAATCACATCGGTGATCGAATACCATTCGCGATACAGCTGGCCGACCTGCTTGGCATTCACATCGAGAACAATTGTGACCTGATGGTCAGTTTCGCCCTGTTCTGCTTGTACGAACGGCAGATCGAGACCGCGGCGCGACGCGGCGTTCAAGATGCGCATCAATGTTCCCTGTGTATTCCGGTAGCTGATGTGAAAGCTTTGCATGTGGTCTTCTTCCCCCATTATTGTGCCGGTTCTGGTTCTTCTTCGAGCAACATCTCAGACAGCGCTGCGCCGGCCGGGACCATCGGATAGACGTTAGCCTCGGGCGCACAATCAAACACCAGCAACTCCGGATCCGACGTGCTCAGGAAGCGATCGATCTGATCGCCGGTCTCCTGCGACACCGGGAACTCCCGCATCGCGTCCTCTTTCAAACGGAAACTGTGAATCTTGTAAGCCTTTGCAATCTCAACAAAGTCGGGATTGTCGCTCAGGTCGGTCTCTGCGTAGTTGCGTTCATAAAACAGTTGCTGCCACTGCCGCACCATGCCCAAATATTTGTTGTCGATAATGACCATTTTCACTGGCAGGCCAAGACGGTGCACCGTCGCCAGTTCCTGAATGTTCATCTGGAATCCGCCATCACCCGAAACGCATAGCACACACGTCTCCGGCTTCGCGAGTTGCACGCCGACCGCGGCGGGAAGGGCGAAGCCCATGGCGCCGAGTCCACCCGATGTAATGAATCCGCGGGGCGAATCTGAGCAATAGCGCTGCGCCGCCCACATCTGGTGCTGGCCAACATCAGCAATGATCACGTTGTCTTTCGGCAAGCGGCTGAAAAGTTCGTCGAGAAAACGGATCGTCGGCTGCGCAAGGCCCCGAGGATCAACCTCGGCGCGATCCGCTCCGCAAGCGACGGAACGCCACTCCGCGAAATCAGGAAGTCGATTCCGCCGCATTTCGCTCTCGAAGGCTGGAATCGTGTCCGCGAGATTTCCAATCACCGGCAGGTCGCAGGGACGCACACGATCCAGTTGCGCCGGATCGATTTCAAAATGAACGATCTTGGCATGCGGCGCGAACCGGGTCGGTTCACCAGTGACTCGGTCGTCGAGGCGAGCGCCGAAAACGATCAGGAGATCGGTCTCATGCAGCGCCGTGTTGGCGGCGCGAGTGCCGTGCATGCCGACCATGCCCAAATAATAAGGAGCTTGCTGCGGAACAGCGCCGAGTCCGTGCACCGTGGCAAAAGCCGGGATGTTCAGCGTGTCGAGCAGACGCCGCAATTCCGGGATTGCCCCTGAAATCTTGGCCCCCGCTCCTACGAGTGCGACCGGCTTCGACGACTGCTGCAGCATCGCGACAATCGTGTCGGTGAATCCGCCATCCTTCGCGTCCGCAGGACGCGCATTCGGCGTGAACTTCACCGGTCCCGAAAATTCCTTCTTCGCCTTCAGCATGTCGGTGGGAATATCAATGACCACCGGCCCCGGACGCCCACTGCGCGCCCAGTAAAAACCTTCGGCGATTACATCAGGGATCTCATCGATCGTACGCACCAGGCGGCTCCACTTCGTTAGTGAAAGCGTCACGCCGAAGACATCGGTTTCCTGGAATGCGTCAGTGCCGATCAGCGCGCTGCGAACCTGTCCTGTGATGCAGACCAGCGGAACCGAATCCATCTTTGCGTCGGCGATGCCGGTAACCAGATTGGTCGCGCCAGGACCGCTGGTCGCCATCGCTACTCCGACTTTTCCCGTCACGCGCGCGTAGCCTTCCGCCGCGAACACCGCGCCCTGCTCGTGCCGCGTGAGCACGTGCCGCACACCGCTGCCATCGAGAGCGTCATACAAGGGCATGATCGCTCCACCTGGATAGCCAAAAACGAGATCCACGCCCTCAGCTCGCAGGCACTGCAGAACGATTTCCGCTCCCTTATGCATCAATTCCTCTTGTCCTTACGCATTCACAACCTGCTTTGTCTCTTCTGACGGCGGAGCAGCCTTCTTGCCTTCCTTGGGCAGCCAGCTCATCATGCTGCGCAGCTGCGCGCCGACGATCTCAATCGGGTGCTGCTTCTCCGCCTCGCGCATCTTGTTGAAGTTCGGACAGCCGGCCTTGTTCTCTGCGATCCACTCCTGCGCAAACTTGCCGGATTGAATATCTGCCAGCGTCTTCTTCATTGCCTGCCGCGTCGCATCGCCAACCACTTGTTCGCCACGGGTCAGGTCTCCATATTCGGCTGTATTAGAAATCGAGAAGCGCATGCGTGCCAAGCCGCCCTCGTAGATCAGGTCGACGATCAGCTTCACCTCATGTAGACACTCGAAGTAAGCGATCTCCGGCGCGTATCCCGCCTCGACCAGCGTTTCGAACCCCTTTTTGATCAGCGACGTCAGGCCACCGCACAGCACTGCCTGCTCGCCAAACAGGTCGCTCTCAGTCTCTTCCTTGAACGTCGTCTGCAGAACTCCCGCCCGCGTCGAGCCGATTCCGTGCGCGTAGGCCAGTGCCAGTTCGTGCGCATGACCGCTGGCATCCTGGTGGATCGCGATCAGTGACGGAACTCCGCGGCCTTCGCTGTAAACCCGGCGAACGAGGTGCCCGGGGCTCTTCGGAGCGATCATCACTACATCGACGTCATTCGGAGGAACAATGGTTTTAAAGTGAATACTGAATCCGTGCGAGACGCCCAGAATTTTTCCCGGATGCAGATACGGCTTGATCGACTTCTCATACAGCTCGCCCTGCGTCTCGTCGGGAGTAAGAATATGGATCCAATCGGCTCGCTTCGCGGCCTCATCCGGCGCCACAACGACCATGCCATCGGCGCGGGCCTGCCGCGCGCTCTGGCGGTTCGGGTCCAGACCAACGATTACTTTGTGTCCGCTGTCCCGGAGATTCTGGGCCTGCGCGTGTCCTTGACTGCCGTATCCGATAATAGCGATGGTCTTGCTGTTCAGCGCCTCGGGCTTGGCATCGCGTTCGTAAAATATGGTTACCGCCATCGTGCTCCTCTCACCGCGAAACCGACCGGTCGGTCGGTTTAGATATGCTATAGAAGCCAAAATGGGCTGTCAAGGAAGAACGTAGCGACCAGCCGGTAACGCCTCGTCGAGCCTGACATATCCACCACAGCCATGGTAGGAACAACCGCCCTTGGGTCTCGGGCAGGCCTGAAGTATCAGGCAGCTTGCATCGAGAGAGGTTGTAATCCGCAGAGACCGCCGTCAACGGTGGCCAAGTTATTTTGAATCAGAGGATTACAGAAAACGGCAGGAGTTCTTTACAGGTACCGAACAATGAGCATCGTCTGATCGTCGTCCTGCCTTCCAAAATTCAGCGCGGTCTGACGTAAGTTGGCGGACAGTTCAGGCAAGGGCCGATTAACGAACTCCCGCAGCGCATCCTTGACGGGCCCGATTCCCATCTCCCTCCCCTTCGTGTCGAAGACTTCGGTCAGCCCGTCAGTGATGAGTACCAGGACGTCGCCGCGCTGGCAAACGACTTGAGTCGAACTGAAAGACTGCTCCGGCAAGATACCCAACGGCAAATCAGTGGACGGATACTCGCGAACTTCACCGCAGGAACGCACGTAGTGCAGGAGAGGGGGGTGTCCGGCAAGTGCCAGGTTAAAGTCCCTGCCGGTGCATTGCAGCACCCCGACTGTGGCAAACATATTCGGGGTTTTGAGTGGATACAGCGCACGGTGCACTTCGGTGAGCAACTTGGCTGCGGAAACATCCTTCGCCCTCGTCCGCACCGCAGTTTTGAACATGGCCATCAGTAATCCGGCGGACACGCCGTGCCCGGAAACATCGGCGACATAGCCCGTCCATGACTCACTATCCTCGGCGACATCGACCAGATCGCCACCCACTTCGCCGCTGGGAATTGAGATTCCGTAAACTTCAAAAGATCCGATGGTCTTGTGAATCGGAGGGACCAGGGCTCGGTGAATTTCGCCAGCCATGGCAATTTCGTTGTGCGCTCGAAAGTAGCGCGCGCCTTGGCGATAGAAATACACAACAAAAAGCGTATATCCCAGCACTACCGACACCATTCCGATCGCAGCGAGTATGTGCATTTGCCGATGTAGGGGCGAACTCTCGGCGATCAGTTCCAAATCGGCCCCATAGCGGCGGGCAACGAGCAGGAAGGCAAATCCTTCGATGATTCCGATGATCGGAATTAGCCAATATCTCTTTCGGACCGAAACAGCTGCGTACCCGATGGCAAAGCCACCCGAAATGACGATGTTTAGCGCAATCAGCAGCGGCCGTATGTAGGCGGTGCTCATCAGCAGAGAAAGCGCGCCGAAAGAGGCAAACAGGGCAAACACGCCCCCGTAGAAACAGATCCGCATCACTAGCGGCGTCGATGCCCAGGCGGGTCGGCTGGAGGAGCGAGCACTGCGCAGTCGTTCGAGGAAGGACGCTATCGGACTTCACCCCCTTTTGGTGCATGATACCCTGCGGCTCTGAGTCGCCGCAGTCATTAGCTATTGAGTCTCGAAATGCGGAAGAACAGAAAAGTTGGTTCCTTAAGACATGTGGCCGTCTTCCCATGTTAATCAGTGGCTACAGAAGAAGACGCCCTTTTCGCTCGGCGTCCGCCAAACGCGTGAATGGTTCGTGTTCCTGCCACGACCTCACCGCCGTGATGCACGCCGCGCGGAATGAAGAACTCCTCTCCCGCCCGAAGAGGGATATTCCTGCCTTCGAGGATCAACGTGTAGCAGCCTTCGACCACCAGCATATATTCGTCGAAATCGTGAACATGTGTCGCCGAGGCCGCCGTTTCGCGGCACGTCCAAAACGCCATCTGACTTCCATCTGTTCCGTAGAAAACGTACCCTTCGACTCCCGGGGTCGACTGATTGCTGGTGGCGATCCGGTTGACCGGCTGCTTCATAAAATCAGGGAATTCTTTCATGGCGGCAGATCCTTGCTATCGCCAATTCGGGCGATGAAGTCATGCTATCCTTTCCGGCGTGCCAGACGCTGTCTCGTTCCGAAATTCGGATTCCCCTCGGCATGCTGCGTTCGTTCGCGTGACGCACTGGATCACGACAATCTGCTTCTTCGCGTTGCTCATTACCGGCGCGGAGATAGTGATCTCACATCCGCGCTTCTATTGGGGCGAGACCGGCAATAATCTGACGACTCCTCTTTTCAGAATACCCATCCCCGCTTCAAGGAATCTGGTTCCAACGGGATACGGCTACGTGCTGCCGGACGCGAACGGTTGGAGCCGGTATCTCCACTTTGAGGCGGCTTGGGCCGTGGTGCTGACTGGCCTCCTCTACGCCATCTGGGGTTTGTGGACGGGCCACTTCCGGAGCAACCTGTTTCCCGCTAGAGCCGATAGAACGTGGCAGATGTTCCTTAAAACGATCGCGAGTCATGTCCGTCTTAGGCGGCCTGATGAAGCCGAAGCCTATTCGTATAACTCTGTTCAGCGAATTTCCTACTTGCTAGTTATTTTTTTCTTCTTTCCCCTCGTGATCTGTACGGGTCTGGCTCTCTCGCCGGGCTTCAATGCCGCAGTTCCGGCGGTCGTCAATTCGCTCGGAGGACGGCAATCCGCTCGCACCCTTCATTTTTTCGTCTCGGCATGTCTCTTGCTCTTCCTCATCGTTCATGTTGCCATGATTGTTTTGGCTGGCTTCACCAGTCGCATGCGGGCCATGATTACGGGAAAGACGATCACCGGTACCATGACTGCGGGCGTTGTCCGGAGCACGCGGCAGAGTACAGGGGAAGAACAGATATGAAGGAGCGCCCATGAGCCCGATCTCACGCCGCAGATTCGTCAGCGCAGGTCTCGCCGCAACGGCAGGCGTATCAGGCGTGGCTGTGGCCGCCACCCTTGCGAAGCGCTATGGATTGATTCCGCCTGATAGTGGTGGAATCTACGGTCCGGGTGAAACTCTGACCTACGCCGCGCAGCGTCTGCTGACGAGACATTCCCTCGCCCGCGAGTTTCCTCGCAGCATGATTTCCAGGACTCCTTTCGCCAACGAGCTCGCGCCCTTTAACGACGCCTTCAAACGCCACCAGGCCAGCGGGTTTGCCGATTGGCATCTTGCTGTCGATGGAATGGTCGCCCGGCCCGCATCACTTTCGGTGTCTGACCTGCGCGGTCTTCGCGCCAGCAGTCAGATCACTGAGGTCGTCTGCGAGGAGGGCTGGTCCTATGTCGCCGAATGGATCGGAACGCCACTACACGAAGTTCTCAATGCCTCCGGGATTCTGCCGCAGGCGCGCTACGTCGTTTACTTCTCCATCGAGCCCGACTGGTGGGAGAGCATCGACATGGCTGACGCTCTCCATCCTCAGACTCTGGTGACGTATGCGATGAACGACGGAGATCTTCCTGTGGGCTTCGGTGGTCCACTCCGCCTGCGGGTGCCTCGCCAACTCGGCTACAAGAGCGTGAAATTTATAACCCGCCTCACGGTCACAGACTCGCTCAAAGGCTTCGGCAAAGGTGTCGGAGGCACAAACGCAGAAGGTGGCTATGCCTGGTACGCCGGCATTTAAGTCGCTCCCGATATTTGGTGTCACTTTGGCTTGCGTAACAAAATCTTCGCCGTTCTGCTGTCGTCGAGACTCTTCAGACCGAGATCTCCTCGCATTTCTTCCGGCCCATCCCATTTCAAGTCGTAGCTGAATCTCCACTCACCCGACGTTAGCTCGAATGTCACATGATCGCCATCCACCTTTCCGTTCTCGATCGGATATTGTTCTTCTGTGTTCGGGCCGCCAGACCCCGTCAGCTTGTTCCCCGTCTGCTTGAGAATGATGACTTGCGGCACGGTGTGGTCGCCACCATTGACCTTGAATGCGCCCGTCCAAGTGCCGCTGACATCGCCCGCCAAGGCCGCAGCGGAGCACAGCAAAACAAAAGCAATTGCTCTTTTCATAGCGCTCTCCTGCGGCTCAATCGCCAGCAGGCGTTTTCCAGCGGCGCCACCATACCAGTAACCCGCTGGCAACCTGCACCGGCACGATGACGCTCGTGAGCCACATAAGCATCCTGGTAGGCGTTCCAATAATTTCTCCAGTGTGGATCGCCTCGTTCGCAGCCAAAATCATCTCGCCCGCAGACGACTCGGTCGACCGACTCGATGAGATTACGCTTCCGGTGTATTGATCAATCGTGATGAGATTGCGTCCGCTCACCACTTTGTGGCGCGGATCCTCAAGACTCACGCGGTACGCGCCACCGTACCGTGGCATCTGGATCCGATACGCAATCGCGCCTGGCATCTGAGTAAGCGCGATGGCCACTGCCTGGTCTGCCGTGATCATTTCCGCTCCTGCGGGTGCCTCTCGTTGGGCAACAATCTCGCGCCGAACCTGAACCGGGTTACTCAGTTTGCTGAGCAGCATCGCAGCCTGATCCTCGAAGGCAATAACTGTCCCCGTCGTGGCTACAACAAGAAGAGGTAAGAAGAAGAAAACTCCGATCGAGTTATGGAGATCAAACCAGAATCCTTTACTCCGCCACCCACTGCGAATGCGGAACCGCTTTCCGGGCCACCAAAGATACAAACCGGAAGCGAGGGAAACGATTATGGCCGGACCGGACCACTGCATGATGGTTCTGCCAACATCTCCAGAAGCGAGCCGGATATGGGTTGCTCGTGCGAATCCCAGCACGGTTTGCCCTCTGGTGCGTACGCCGAGAATCTCACCCGTGTATTGATTCACACACACGATTCCCCGCGGCAGCACCACTTCCAAGGAGAGATCTGGCGATTCAGAAAGTAGATAGGAAACGATCGGCTCTCCGTTAAATTTCCGGGAAACGGCGTCGCCTATTTCCTGCAGCGTGAGGAGTTTCCCTCCCGGCGACACATACGAGAGGTGGGGATGAGAGAGGTGGTCCAGTTCCGGTTCAAAGGCGATGATGCTGCCGGTTATTCCGAGAATCGCGATGAACGCTCCTGCGACCAGGGCGGTGGACAGGTGGACATAGAGAACCAGTCCTCGCAAGCGCGTCATGCCCATTGATCTCTCCATGCCTCTCTTGAGGCGGGCACCGCAGAAGATAGCATTGCACCGTTCCAGTTCGGAAATTCTATTTTCCCTTTCGGTAAACTCCGAGCCCGCGGTAAGTCATTTCTGAAGAATATTTGGCGTGCAAAGTCCTTGTTTTCAATATTTTGCCCCCACCGCTGCGATGTCGCTGTCGCACAAGCGTTTTCTTTTCTTTAACTTAGCTAGTGGGTCCCAAAAAGAAATGTATCTCCAAAATCCAAGTCAGCAGCTCAGACCGTCGCCCACGCGGGCTGTGTAGAATAAAGCTGCATGTCTCAGGCAGCTCCAGCCATCACACGCAGCCCGGCCGATGTGGTCCGGCAGACCCCGGTTTCCCAGGCCAGCAACGGAATCTGTTACGCCAGTTCGGGCGAGATCGCCGTCAACTCGTTCGATCTGGAACGCATGGTCGCGGCGGTGCCGACTCACGTTGCCTCTGCGCTAGAGCGCAAGGCCTACTATTTTGTGCCGCTCACGGTGAGTCACGGGGAAGAGACGCTCATCGCAGACCGCTACGATATCGCGCTCAGCGACAACGCCGTCTGCCATCGCAATCTCAACTTGGGGGATTCGCAGTGCGTTTTCATCTCAACGCGTTTGATGGACGATAAATTTTCCGTGGCCTTCGAGTTCTACATCAATGTCGGTCATGCACTCGTCGAGCGAGCGGGCGTCTCCAGCGACTTCAGTCAACTCGCCTGGAGCCAGGTCGAATCTGGAGTGCGCGGTGAGACATCGCTCGATGCCTGGGAAGCTCGTAAACTTGCCTCGGCAAATAGTCCTGACGCCGAGCGCTACAAGACCGAATATTTCGAAGCGACCTTTTCCGATACGATTTCGATCTACCTGCTCTCGCTTTATCTGGACGTCGACTATTACGATCTGCGCGAGCGCGACTATCCGCTGCTGGCGCCATCCGCACTAGCCGAGCGGCTTCGCAAAGTGGCGGAACTTTTTCCGCCCAACAGCGGATTTGAATTTGCCGTGCTGTACAAACGGCGCTGACGAATAGCGGCGGCAATCTGATGGTACAACCTTCTGCAACACGGTCTCCTCGCTGGTACGGGATCCCGCTCCGCATTCTTGCTGTGACCTTCATCGGCACGTTGCTTGCCTTCGCAGTCAGTCTTTTGCTGGCCATTATCGGGACGGTGATCGCGGCTGCTGTTCGCGGGATTCATCCTGACATGCGCGTTGCGTACCGCCTGATCGCGTTGCCCATGGCTCTCGTAGCAGGGGCAGTCATCCTGGTGCTTTCTGTTGGGATGGAAATTCGTCATTATCGCCAAACGAAGACCCTATCAGCGATCGAAAGGCTGAGTTAGATCTCGTGCCGCCACGAATCGCCATCCCAATGCCGCACTCGACGGATCGCGCATACGGGGAGCGTGCCATTCCGCAGTATGAACGGGCGGTTGCGTTAGCAGGCGGGCAGGCAGTGCGCATTCCGCTGGATACCAGCGCTGCCGATATCAGGAAACTCGCACAGAGTTGCGATGCCGTACTGCTACCTGGAAGTAAAGCAGACGTCAATCCGATGAAGTTCCGGCAAGCGCGCTCACCACACACGGCAGCGGCGGATACGCGGCGCGAAGAGACTGATTTCCTTCTGCTTGAGGATGCCTACGCGAAACGCAAGCCTGTACTTTGTATCTGCTATGGCTTGCAGAGCCTGAATGTGTTTCGTGGAGGCTCGCTCGTCCAGCACATTCCGGATTTCTTGCCGGAAGCAGCTCGAGCTAAGGTGGACCACGAGGCAGGCAAGCATGTCGCAGTTGCGCACAAGGTTGAGATCTTGGGAGATTCTCTGCTTCGAAGGATCGTCGCGGAAAATCCAGGCACTCCGACCGTGCCAGTCAATTCGTCGCATCATCAGTGCGCCGACGCAATTGGAGGCGGCCTGCGCATTGTCGCTCGCTGTCCAGACGATGGGATTGTCGAGGCACTGGAAGGAACTTCGCCGGATCATTTTGTGGTTGCCGTGCAATGGCATCCGGAGCGATCGGTAGATGACGATGAGCCATCGCGCGCTATCTTTCGCGCGCTGATCGAAGCTGCTGGTGGTGTGGGCTAACCACGATACGGCTACTTCTTGCCTTTTCGTTTCGACTTCTGTGACGGCGCTCTCTCCAACAACACCGCAACATGCGCGATCGCGGCATTGTCAGTACCAAGACCCTCGGGCGTTTTTGCTTTAAGGCCGATGCAGCCAGCATGCACTCCCAACAACTCCGCGACGCGCGTTCGAATCGAGGCTGCATGCGGTCCGATCTTTGGAGCATTAAGTATCAAGCTGGAGTCCACGTTTGCAATCTGGTATCCCGCGTCGCCAACGCGTTTCAACGCTTCGCGCAAAAAGATGACGGAGTCTGCGCCCTTCCACTTCGGATCCGAAGGCGGAAACAACACGCCGATGTCCGGAGCAGCGATCGCTCCCAGTAATGCATCGGTGATGGCATGCAGAAGAACGTCACCGTCGGAGTGACCACCTAGCCCCTTCTCATATGCGATGGCGATTCCACCGATCTTCAGCGGTACGCCCGTCCGGAATTCGTGGGAATCAAACCCGTAGCCGATGCGAGCGAAAGGTCTCGAGTTTCGAGTTTCCGGTTTCAAGGTCTTTTTCTGGATTGCTTGGGAGATTTGCGTCTATTTCCTCAGATAGAACTCCGCCAACTCCATATCACCCGGGTTGGTAATCTTTAGATTCTTAGGCGAGCCCATAACGACCGCGACTTCATGTCCAGAGCGTTCCGCCAGGGACGCTTCGTCCGTTCCCATGAAGCCGTCCGCGCTGGCTTCGTCGAAGACTTTCTTAATCACGTCATAGCGGAATCCCTGAGGTGTCTGCGCCAGCACAACACTCGCGCGGGGAATCGTCGCTTTGATGATGGCGCCTTCGGATGTCCGTTCAACTTGTTTAACCGTGTCAATGGCCGGAAGTCCGGCAATGGCCGCGCCATATTTCCTTGCGGCTTCAATCACGTCCTTGATAATTTCTGCCGTCACCAGCGGGCGCACCGCATCGTGCACGAGGACGATATCATCTGCCGCGGCGATAATCGCGTTCAGAGCGTGTTCCACAGATTGCTGGCGATGCTCGCCGCCAATCACGAACTCGGTTTTCTTGTGCAGTACGTCCTTTGCTTCGTTTTCTAAGCGCTCCCGAAAGCCTTCGATTTCGTTTTCGCGCAGAGCCACCCAGATTTCGCTCACCTGTTCGAGTGCGGCGAACTTGCGCAGGGTGTGAATAAGAATCGGTGTACCCCCGAGTTCGGTGAACTGCTTCGAGGGATGAGGCTTCTTGTCCTTCGCATCTTTGGCGGCAGGAACGTGAGCCATGCGCGTACCCAGCCCTGCGGCCGGTATGATCACGAATACCTTCATAGCGGTTTGTCAGTATACGAGTGTGAAGGCTGGAAGTCCAAATATGGGGAATACCGCCAAGCGCGCAAAGCGCACGGAGACGATCAGAGATCTCTCCGAACTTCTCGGTAAACTATCGTGACTAAGACGGCGTCGTTTTTGTCTCGACAACGGTCGCTGTGGCGACTGGAGTCGTGGCGTTGGAAACGACCGGCACTGTTGGTGAACTCGGCGATACAGAGACCGGCTGGCGAGGATAGGCGGCTCGTTCGTCCCACTTGCCGAAGATCATTTTCCCAGCGGTGGTCTGCAACACCGAGGTGACCGAGACATCGATGGTTTTGCCGATCATCTTCCGCGCGTTATCTACGACCACCATAGTGCCATCATCCAAATAAGCGACCCCCTGGTTATATTCTTTGCCTTCCTTCAGGATGAACACGCGCATGGTCTCGCCGGGGAGCACGATGGGCTTCAGGGAGTTGGCCAGTTCATTGATGTTCAACACTTCAACGCCCTGCAACTGCGCCACCTTGTTCAGATTGAAATCATTGGTAATGATTTTGCCTTCGTAGACCTTGGCGAGTTCGATCAGCTTTAGATCGACTTCACGGACGGCAGGAAAATCATCTTCGACAATCTGAATCTGCAATGTCGCCACTTTTTGCAAGCGTTGCAGGATGTCCAGACCTCGGCGACCGCGGTTCCGCTTCAGTGAATCGGCCGAATCGGCCACCAATTGCAACTCACGCAGCACAAACTGCGGAGTCACGATCACGCCATCGAGGAAGCCGGTCTCGGCAATATCGGCGATGCGACCGTCGATGATGACGCTGGTGTCCAGAATCTTGTAGCTTTTCTTACCCTGCTTCTCACCACCAAAGATCCCGCCGAGCGCCGCCAGGTTGAGAAGGTCTCCCTTATTCGCGCCGACGATCAGGCCAACATAAGCCATCAGAAGCATGACCAGGATCTGGAGAAAGCTCTGCATGTGTCCCACGGGGACGCTACTGCGAATCACCAGGGCGAAAAGATACGCCCCGCAGATTCCGAGGATGCTTCCAATCGCAGCACCGATGAGGCGCTTCAGGCTTACGGTGCGCAGCTTCCACTCGAAGACGATGATCGCAGCGCCAATCAGTGCGCCGGCACCTGCGTTCCACAGGCGAGCGAGGCTGAAAGGTTCAATTGCAAAGCAGGTAAGAGCTACGACGATAATGAAAAGAAGACGTACAAAGATAATATCCACGGTAAACCTCCCCGCGGATGCAACTTTCCCCCGTGCCATTGGGTCGTGCACCCGTGCCATTCCACGCCGCCCCCGGCGGAGAACCGGCCTTTCAAATACAGGGCGCTTGGATTAGGGGAATGAATGCGCGCCCCGTTTCCGGCCTATAGGGGCATGGCCGGAGAGCATAAACCTAACGCCAAGAGTATATACCTGCCGGAAGGGGACAGAATATGGTCTGGGCCCGAGGGGAGACCACAGGCAAGAAATGAAGGACCGAGGGCTTCGAATGCCAGGCCCTTCTCCGTTTTGCGAAGGCGAGGCGCGCAGGGCTAGACTCTTCTTCATGAAAGCGTTGATCATCACCAGTCTTTCCGGTCCTGATTCTCTGGCGATTCAAGACGTTCCGGAACCAACCGCGAAGACCTCCCAAGTTCTCGTCCGGGTGTCCGCGGGAGGGCTGAATTTTGCGGATTTCATGACGACGAAGGGGGGGTATCCGGGAACGCCACCTCCGCCTCTCATTGCGGGTCGTGAGTTTGCCGGAGTAGAGGAGAGCACGGGGCAGCGGGTGATGGGGTATATGCAGTGGGGAGCTTTCGCGGAGAAAGCTGCGGCTTATCCAAGCGTGTTGTGGCCGGTCCCGGACAACTGGACCGATGAGCAGGGAGCAGCGTTCCCGGTGAACTACTTCACCGCGTATCTCGGTTACTGGCAGGCCGGAATGACCATGCCGCGAGCGAATGGCGGAACGCACCGTGTGCTGCTCCACGCCGTCGCTGGAGGCGTCGGTACCGCCGCCGTGCAGATTGGCCGTCTGCTTGGAGTGGAGATGTATGGAACATCTTCTTCGGATGAGAAGCTGGCGCGAGTCAAGGAGCTTGGGCTCGAGTTTGGAATCAATTACAAGCGGAACAGCTATGAAGAAGTGGTGAAGAATCTGACGCGCGGCGAGGGCGTTGATGCCGTCTTCGAAATGCTAGGCGGCGAACACACCGCAAGAAGTCTGCGCTGCCTGCGAGACTTCGGCAAGGTGATTCAATACGGCACGGCGACCGGAAGGTCTCCACAACTGGATCTGCGCGCTATGTATGCGAAGTCAGCAAGCGTGCAGGGATTGTGGCTAACCTATTTGTCGCAAAAACCGGAGATCATGGGACCAGCATGGCGGCAGCTTTCGCAATGGGCACAAGAAGGTAAGCTGCTCCCGCAGATTGGGCACGTGCTGCCGCTGGATCGTGCGGCCGAGGCCTACAAGTTGCTCGAAGAGGGAAAAAATTACGGCAAAGTCGTGCTGAAGATCACGCCTTGATATTCTGCCTGCGGGCTGCTTAAGAGAGCTGTTCGCACGCTTCCAGGATTGCGGCAGAGAGTTGATCGATTGCCCAGTCGATTTCCTCCGCAGTGATGACTGCAGGTGGCGCGAGAAGTAGGTGATCGCCGGCGGTGCCGTCCACACAGCCTTGCATGGGATAAACCAGCAGCCCGCGTTTGAGGGCTGCGGCGCTCACGCGGCCGGCGAAGTTCTGCTGGGGCGCGAACGGGCGCTTCGAAACTTTGTCAGCCACGAATTCCACTCCCCATAGAAAGCCAATTCCACGCACATCGCCCACCGTTTCCTCATCGCGCAAAGTCTCCAGACACTTCTGGAAATATGCCGCCGGCGTTCCGGTGCGGCTGGAGTCCGCGGCTTCGACCAGCTTGTGCGATTGCAGACGATGAAGGACCGCGCGTCCAGCAGCAAGCGAGATCGGATGTGCGTTATAGGTGAAGCCGTGCAGGAATGCTCCCGATCCGGCGGCGATGGCATCGATGACTTTCTTGCTGGCAAGCACAGCTCCCAGCGGCGCGTATCCGCTGGAGAGTCCTTTTGCGGTCACGAGAATGTCCGGCTTAACGTGCCCACGTTCGCCGCAGAAGTGTTCCACGGCAAAGTTACGCCCAGTGCGGCCCATGCCAGTCATAACTTCGTCCGCAATCAGAAGTACTTGATGACGGCGGCAAATCTCAGCCACAGACTGCAGATATCCCGGCGGGGGAACGACAGCGCCGAGTGTGGCGCCGCTCACTGGCTCGAAGATGAACGCGGCAACTTCGCCATGGGCTTCGATTGCGTTTTCGAGTTCGACGGCATACTGCTGTCCACAGTTGCGGCACCCATCGGTGCACTCGAAGGCGCAGCGATAGCAATAGGGCATTCCGATATGCGGAAACTCACGCACCATTGGCAAATAGATTTCTCTCCGCCGCTTGTTACCCGAAACAGAAAGCGCTCCCAACGTCGAGCCGTGATAACTCTGTTGGCGGCTGAGAATCTGATAGCGGCGGGTCTCTCCGATTTCAACTTGATACTGGCGGGCAAGCTTCAGAGCGGTCTCAATAGCCTCCGAGCCACCACAGGTGAAGTACACGGCGCCGTCGCGAAAGTTGTCGCCAGCGAAATCCAGCAGTTCGTGAGCGTACTCCTCTGCGATGGGAGTTGTGAATTGACTGGTGTGAACGAACTCAAGCTTCGCGGCTTGCTGCGCCATGGCGGCGGAAATCTCGGCCACGCCGTGTCCGATGAAGTTGACGGCAGCGGAACCCGCCAGGTCCAGATAGCGGTTGCCTTTGGCGTCCCAGACATAAACGCCCTCGCCACGAACCGCGGCGGGAAATTCCTTGCGGAAAGAGCGCCGCAGAACGGACGAAGTCGTGTTCACGGCAGGGGAATTGTTCACCGCCGCATTATCGCACTGGCCTTCACATCGGTGTCGGACTCATCGTCCAGCTGATCTCGCAAAGAAATGGGGTGACGCTGCAAATCGCCGACAAGCCCCGCGAGGTCGTCCGCGATGAGGTGGTTGATCAGATCGGTTACGCCTTCCCCTCGCGCGTTTTCGAGAACGACATCCGCGGCTTGTTTGACCGACGGGACTGCGTTCGCAACTGCCGCACTGCATCCCGACATCCGCAGGAACGGGATATCATTTTCCGCGTCGCCCACACCGACCACATTGTGCGGGGAGACTCCAAGTTCGTCCAAAGCTGCCTGCAGCGCGGAGCCCTTGTTCACTCCCGAGGGCAGGACCATGACCGATTCTTTGTTGAAGATCACCTGTAAATCGAGGCCGAGATCGCTGATCGCGGCAAGCATCGCGGAGTCATGCGGGCGCCAGGTAGCGATCACCGTCCGACCAGCAACGAATGGAATCTTCCTTGCTTCCAGCCCAGCAATAAAACACTGATTGGGGGGATCGCATAGCAATTTTTCTTCCTGCGTGTACGGCTCATAAAGAACGCCCCCGTTCTCGACAATTACCCGATCGAACAGTTCAAGCTTGGGAAAAATCCTGCAGAGTTCCGGTAGATGCCTCCCCGTGACCAGAACTATCTTTCGACCCGAAGCGCGCAGCCGGTCGAGCGCCGCAGCGGTGCTGTCAATAACAACTCCATCATGGGCAAGGGTGCCGTCATAGTCGGTTGCAAGTAAGTTGAAGTGCATGCCTGTCTGATGCCCGGGAGAAACCCCTAGTTGCTGTCTCGCGATTCATAAGGTTGATTCACGAGGACACTTTTATGTCCATGGATACATCTAATAATTCAGGAAGCCACGGTAAGTCTCTGTGGGACAGCCGTGTGGCCTCACATATTAAGGTTCGTCCGAAAAGGAGGCTCATGTTGAAGATCGGGCAGCAGTCTATTCGTTTGATTGCATTTGCACTGCTGGGATGTTTCGGCGCAGTCGGTAGCTCCTGGGCGCAGCAGCCGCCATATGCGGGCGGTGTTCCCGCGCACATTGTGGTAACGGCAGAGCCAAAACACGGCTCGACCGTCCCGATTATCAGGAAGGACGACGTCATGGTTTACGAAGGTCACGATCGCGATACGGTGACCGATTGGATTCCGCTGCAAGGGGATCGAGCAGGGCTGGAGTTGTTCATCCTGATTGATGATGAATCCGGTATCAGCCTCGGCACGCAACTCGAGGATCTCCGGCAGTTCATCAACTCGCAGCCGCCTACGACCAAGGTTGGGGTTGCCTATATGCAAAACGGGATTGCCCGGGTGGCACAGAATCCCACCAGCGATCACGCGCAGGCTGCAAAGGCTCTCCGGCTACCGATGGGAATGGCCGGAGCCGAAGCGAGTCCATATTTTTCACTGAGCGACCTCGTGAAAAGATGGCCGGAGAGCAACGAGCGCCGCGCAGTGCTGATGGTGAGCGACGGCATCGATCGATATTATGGTGCGGGCGATCCCCAAGATCCGTACCTGGAGGCGGCCATCGATGATGCAGGCAAGGCGGGCATTATAGTTTCCGCAATTTATACTCCCGGTGCCGGGCACTTCGAGCACAGCTATTGGCAAAACTACTGGGGACAACTCTACCTCTCGGAGCTCGCTGAAAAGACCGGTGGGGAAGCCTATTACATAGGCTTTACGGGCGCACCAGTGTCGTTTACTCCATATCTGGAGCAACTGAACCGGCGCCTGCAAAACCAGTATCTTTTGGAATTTCTCGCCAAACCGCCGAAGAAAGCGGGATGGGTACAGGTCCGGATCAGGACCGAAGTCCCCGAGGTAGATTTGATATCGGCGCGCAGGGTGTGGGTGTCGCCGGAACAGCATTAACTCTGATTACCATGGCGTCGGCCGGAGCGAGTCGGTCAACACTGCAGAGTTGAGATTCCGATAAGATGAACATCTGATCGGGCCTCGATGACAAATCTGCTGCGCTTCTTCCGGCCATCGCACCAGCACACTGCTTTTTCGGCGACTCTGCTGCTGATTTCGGCGGTGATGGCATCCCGTGTGATTGGATATGCACGCGATGCCTATATTGCTTGGGCCTACGGAGCCGGAGGGGCGACCGACGCCTACGTTGCTGCATTCACTCTCCCGGATTTCCTCAACTACATTGTCGCCGGCGGGGCAGCTTCGATCACCTTCATTTCTATCTACACGCGATTTTTGGCTGAAAAGCGTTATGAGGATGCGGAGGAGACCTTTTCCATCATCATCACGGTGATGACTGCAGTGATGCTTGTCGGAACGGTTGTGATGGAGATCTTTACTCCGCAATTTGTACGCTGGTTTGTGAAGGGATTTACGCCCGACAAGATCGCGTTATGCGTTCATCTGACGCGCATTCTGCTGCCAGCCCAGATCTTCTTCTATGTCGGCGGAGTGGTCTCGGCAGTTCTGCTCTCGCACCGCCTGTTTCTATTCCCCGCATTCGGACCACTTCTCTATAACATTTTCATCATTTTGGGCGGAGTTGTGGCCGGCCGGAAGCTCGGGATTGCCTCGCTTGCCTATGGTGCGCTGATCGGCAGCATCGCCGGTCCGTTTCTCGCCAGCGTGATTGGAGCGGCGAAGATCGGGACGGGATATCGGCCATCCTTCGACATCAGCAATCGGGCGTTTCGCGAATGGGTGAAGTTGTCAGTCCCGCTGATGTTGGGCTTTTCGCTGGTTACGGTCGACGATTGGATCTTGCGGCATTACGCGTCGAGTGGTATCGGCGACATTACGCGGCTAACCTTTGCCAAGCGTTTATTCGCCGTACCGATTGCGGTGCTGGGACAGGCGACGGGCCAGGCGTCGCTTCCATTCTTTGCGCGACTATTCAGCGAGAAAAAGTTGGAGCAATTCGCCGAGACGGTCAACGACTCGGTGTACAGGGTGTCAGCGGCTTCGCTGCTTGCCACTGGATGGATGATGGTGGCAGCTCTTCCCTTGATCGATCTGGTTTATCGGCGCGGCAAGTTCTTGTTCGCTGATTCACAGACGAGCGCGATTTACTTCTTTTGGTTCTCTCTGTCGTTGGTGCTGTGGTCGGCGCAAGGGCTTTATGCGCGAGCGTTCTACGCCGCGGGCGATACGCTCACCCCGATGACCGCAGTTACCGTGATCACCGTGGGATCGCTGCCTATCTATGCGTTCCTGTTCCATACATTCGGTGTCGTCGGACTGGCGTGGGCGTCTGATATTGGTATTGGCCTCAACTTGATTGCTCTTGCCGGTCTGCTCAATTACAAGGGACTTGTGTCGCTCGGTGGGATGCGCTGGAAAGAATTGGGCAAGTCGTTGTTAACGGCCATCATCGCCGCCGCAATCAGCTTTGAAGTAGCAAAAGTGGTTCCTGTTTCGGGATCAGGACGGGGTAGTCGATTGGGTGATGTAATGCAGTTGGCGCTGGTTTCCCTGACATGGGCGGCTGCGGCTGCGGCAGGGTTGTGGTTGCTGAAGTCGGAACTACCGCGCGATCTGCGGAGGCGAAGGGCGACAGCTTATCCGGCAGTGGCGCAGGCACAGAGCAAGGAAATCATGGAGGCTGGACGGGAGCCATAGATTCGGTCTCAATATAGCCTTCTCCCAGCGACCGAAAGCTCGACTTAGCGATATACTCTATCCCCGGACTCGACCATGATCGCCACTACTAAAACGGTGTCAATTGAGAGGCTGGTCCAAGAGCTGCGAAAACTGCCCGCGGCTGCATTTGTCCCGACCGAGCCACTGCGCCAGTTCCTTGAGCAGAATCCGGTGGACGCCGACTCCCTCGCTCCGTACCTGAATTTCGATCGCCAACATTACACGCGCAACCTGATCGACCGCACCCCTCTGTATGAGTTGATGGCAATCTGCTGGGAAGTTGGCCAGGCGAGCTCCGTGCACAACCATCGTGATCAAAACTGCTGGATGGCAGTGCCCATCGGTCGGCTACAAGTCGAGAATTTCCATCTGGTTCACCAAGATATTGCTGGCGGCACATGCCGCCTGGAGCCGCTGAATACGGTGGAGATGAATGTGGCGCATCCCTGCGCCGTTGATCCCGCTGATCCAGTGCACCGCGTGTTGAATCCACGTGAGTTCAATCAGAGGGCTGTCAGTCTACACGTTTACTCCCGTCCGTTCGACACCTGCGTTGTCTACTCGCCCGAACAAGGTACTTGCGGTGAGATCCGCCTGCATTTCAACACCGAATACGGCAAACCGAAGTAACCATTTCTTAACCGAGGATAACTAGCGGTGTGCTCCCCTAGGTTCTAGCATCTTGGGGGGAGGCGTTATGCGGAGCCTGTTTGGGTTAATGGTGACAAGTGTAATCATCTTATTTCTTGGCTATTCTGGCTGGATGCATTTGAAGCAATCGACCGACTCCGTCGAACTACAGGCAGGGCCGATCACGGAGCAGGCCCGCAAGGCACAGCAAGCTGCGTCGGAACCGCAAGATGGGAATCAGCCAGTCACGATGGTGGGACCGCTCGCAAACTATATGAACCATAAAGGTGATAAGGATCCCGATGCCATCGAGACTGTGACTTACACTCCGACTGCTTCCGATCACGTGGGTGGCTCCGTTGTGGGCACGAGCAGTAAGGTCTTGCACCAGGCGTTCCCGGTCGCGGGAACTGTGGATCTGCCGTTCGAAGTGCCGGCGCATGCTTACAATCCGCAACTGCACGGATCGTTTCGTTCGTTCCTGCAAGCGGGCGGCGCGCCCACGACAGCTCCGGGTGATGTGGATTTTGTTCTGCTGAACGATGAGCAATTCTCGGCTCTGGTCGGGGGCCATCCCAGTGATGCCTTGTTTTCAGCCGACGCATCGCATGACCAGGAGGTGAATGCGAACTTGCCTCCGACGTTGAACCAGCCGGTGAAGTATCACCTGATCTTCCGCAACATCTCTCCAAAGACCGGCAAACGAGTGGTGCAGGCAGATTTCCAGATCGATTTCTAACGCGCCGCTTGCTGTTAAACTGGGCGTGTGTCCCCGCGCAAAAAAGCTTCGAATGCCGAAGGCACTGCCACTGTCGTCGAAAAGCCTTCGGCAGTAAACCCGCCGAAGTCGAGTCTTTCCAAAGGTTCGGTTGATACGCCTGCCAGCGCAGCCTCGCACGGCAAGATCTTCCTCATCGATACGATGTCGTTCATTTTTCGTGCCTACCACGCCATGGCGCGGCAACGTCCGATGTCGACCAAAACCGGGCTTCCGACGGCCGCCATTTATGTTTTCGTAAATATGCTCCGGAAGTTGCGCGACGATTTCTCTCCGCAATATCTTGCGGCAATTTTCGACGTGGCGGGTCGCACGTTTCGCGACGAGCAAGCCGACACCGTCACCAGCGTCCGCAAATTTGACATTAAGACGCAGACCTTCACAGAAATCGAATACAAAGGATACAAGGCAAACCGCAAGGAGATGCCGGAAGACTTGGTGCAGCAGGTGCCATACATACGCCGGGCGCTCGAGGCCTATCGTATTCCGATGATTGGCGTGACGCGTTTTGAAGCGGACGATGTCATCGGCACATTAGCGCGGAAAGCGTCAGAGGCGGCACATCCTGTCTACGTCGTGTCGAGCGATAAGGATATGATGCAGTTGGTGAACGACAAGGTGCACATTCTGAATCCGCCAAAGGACAACTTGATTTGCGATGCGGCAAAGGTGGAAGAAATCCTCGGCGTGCCGCCCGAGCGCGTGATCGACGTGATGGCGCTGCGTGGAGATTCGATTGATAACATCCCGGGCGCTCCAGGTATCGGCGACAAGGGATCGGTGGAGATCATCAAGCGCTTCGGCACGGTCGAGCAGGCGCTGGAGCGCGCGGCCGAAGTTGAGCGCAAGACGTATCGCGAATCGTTGCAGAATAATCGCGACACTATTCTGTTCAGCAAAAGCATGGCAACGATCGACACGAATGTTCCGGTTGAACTCGATGTTGAGTCGATGCGGGTGGGAGCTCCCGATGTGGACGCGCTGCGCGAGCTCTTCACCGAACTGGAGTTTACGTCGTTGCTGAAGGAACTGTTGCCGGTGGTTGAAGTCAGCGAGACGAACTACACCGAAGCCAAGTCAGCCGCGGATGTCGAGAGAGTGGTCAAAGCTGTGGGTAGTGGAGGCGCGTTGTCGGTTGCCATGGAGCAGACAGATGCGACTGCACCGGCAGAGGCGGAAAAAGAAGAAGAGGGGGAGCCGCGAGAAGAGCAACTGTCTCTTATGGGTGGAGCGATGATTGGAAGCGCTGCCGCGCCTGCCACAGGACGAATCGCGATCTCTGCTGCATCGGGCTCAGCGGTCAGCGTAAGGCTCGATTCGGAAGAGGCGGACGCGAAGCTGCGCGCCGTTTTGAGAGACGATCGAATCCCGAAGGCGATCCACGACTACAAAGCTGCCCTGCATGCGCTATCCCCGCTTGGGATCGCCGTGAACGGTCTGCAGCACGATTCGATGCTGTATTCCTACCTGCTCGATCCGACTTATTCATCGCACAGTCTCGCGGATGTTGCACTGCGTCGCTTCAATCTGAAACTCGGTGGACAATTGCCGGAGTCGGCAGACATCACGGGCAGGCTCAGCAGCGCATTGCGCAGCGAAGTGGAGCAAGCAGGCTTGGCAAAGCTCTATCAGGAGATCGATCTGCCGCTGGTTCCGGTGCTAACGCGTATGGAACAGGCCGGAGTAAAGATCGATACTGGCGGGCTTTCGACCATGTCGGCTGAACTGGAAAAAGAGATCGCGGCGAAAGCCAGTGAGGTTTACGAAGCAGCCGGGATGGAGTTCAACGTCGGCTCCCCTAAGCAACTGGGTGATGTTCTCTTCAACCGCATGAATCTACCCAAGCCTGTGAAATACGGCAAGGGACGCATGATTTCGACCGCCGTCGACGTGCTGGAGGAGTTGGCGGAGAATTATCCGATTGCTCGCATGGTGCTGGATTATCGACAGCTCACCAAGTTGAAGTCAACTTACGTTGACGCGTTGCCTGCTCTGATCAAGTCCGCGACCGGACGCTTGCACACGACATTCGGCCAGACCGGAACAGCGACGGGAAGATTATCCTCCGCGAATCCGAACCTGCAAAATATCCCGATTCGTACGGAGCTTGGTCGGGGTATTCGGGCGGCGTTTATCGCAGAGCCAGGACATGTACTGCTGACCGCCGATTATTCGCAGATCGAGTTGCGGCTGCTGGCGCATTTTTCCGGCGATCGATTGCTGGTGGAAGCATACCGGCGCGGGGATGACATTCACACGCTGACGGCTTCGCAAGTATTCGGAGTTCCACCTTTGATGGTCACGTCCGATCATCGGCGCCAAGCGAAGGTCGTTAACTTCGGCATTGTGTACGGGTTATCGCCATTTGGGTTGTCACAGCAGCTTGGGATTGAGCCCAGCGAAGCCAAGCAATTTATCACGAACTACTTCGAAAAGTACGAGGGTGTGCGCAAGTTCATCGACAGGACTCTCGAGGAAGCGCGCCACGATATGAAGGTCAAGACGCTGTTCGGACGCGTTCGGCCCATTCCCGACATCAACAGTAAGAATGCGAACCAGCGTGGATTTGCGGAGCGGACGGCCGTGAACACGCCATTGCAAGGTACGGCGGCGGATCTGATTAAGATTGCGATGATCCGGATTGATGCTATTTTGCGCGAGCGCGGTCTCAAGTCAAGGATGACGTTGCAGGTGCACGACGAACTCGTGTTCGAGGTTCCGGAAAGAGAGATCGACACCATGAAGCTGCTCGTCCGCGAGCACATGGAGAAGGTCCACGAACTGGCGGTGCCCCTTCAAGTCGAAATTGGCGTCGGACCAAACTGGCGGGATCTGGAGTAACAACGTCGCTTGCTACGAGTTCAGCGGCACCGCAATGAGCGCGGTCGAGATGGTCTCGGCAGAGACATTGCAAGCAACGTCTCTGCGATTGTGGTGTAAAATTACTCGACCCCCTCCGCTGGAGGCTGGCGCAATGATTAGCCGCGTCGAAATCAGCGGAATCCTTCCAAAGTCGGGACGTGGCTCAGCCTGGTAGAGCACTCGCTTGGGGTGCGAGGGGTCGGCAGTTCAAATCTGCCCGTCCCGACCATTTCTTTTAGTTCCTGTCGCTTCGCTCCAAACCGCTTGAGGCTCGTACATTTGCAGAGTTCAATTATGCTCCTGCAACGCGCTGCGCGGCCTTGACCGGCCGTTCCGCTCATTGACCCGAAAAACCTTATTCATCCTGCGATTGCCGGCACATGTGAAAAGAACTGCTGTTCCCTGCCCGTGTAGTAATGCGCCAAGACACATCGGTGCCCCGAGCCCAGTATGTTTTCGGACTCCTGGCCCTGACATACCTGCGACGGAGGAAAAGTCCCCAGCGAGAGATGCGGCAGCGTTCCAAGTGTCAGCCATAGGGCAATTTGCTCGATGATCCAGTCGTTTGCGGAAGGATAAGGAAGAGCGTGGGATCGATCCGAATCCGTTACCACATCCATGACGGCCTCCCGAATCCGTGAATCGTGCATTCCATACTCATGGCCGCCTAGCACACGTCCGCACAAAAGCCGCCACGCCATGTCGAGATAGGTTTTGCCGACCGCATTCAGACTGAGCCAGATCCCGCGGTTCAGTAGACAGACGCCGGAGTTGAATGGTGGGACGTAACTCAGCGTTTCACTGCGAGCGATGTATTGAAGCAGCAGTTCGTCAATGTGCTTTGGGTCGTAGCCAAGGTCGCTTTTGAGTGACATGTATTCCTCGCGTGCATACCAGTCGTGCGTCGCGTAGCGGTCAAAGAGGATATCCGGATTGTCAAAGAAAAAAGTGTCGCAGTCGAGATAAAGCAGTTGCGTCAGATCCTGCAGCGGCAGGTTCTTCAAGGCCAGAAATTTATGAAAAGTGGGGTAAAGAGCCAGAAGAGAACCTCGCGTATGGGTGCTCTGCAAAAACTCTCGATAATCCCCGAGGAATTGCACGTGAACGCCATGTCGTCCGGCTTCATGCTCCAACTCACTGCTGGCGTGATTGAAAAGAAGCAGCCAAATGGGAATCGACTGGTTATATTTTCTTAAGCTGCGGATGCTTTGAATCCACTGCTGCTCGCGACTGTCGTGCGGGAAGTTTGCCAGCGAATAGTAGACGAGTCTCATGCTCTACTTACGGGTCGCGCGAAGCCGCTCTGTGCCTGGCAATCTAGTCGCTAGGCTGTTGCTTCGCTGCCGGCATCCGGAGCTGGCAGATCTTCGAGCGAATCCTGCAGATCGGTCTTCCGCGGACGGGCTTTTCGTCCGAAAACAGCCTCGGCGATCAACTTCAAAATCGTTTGGCGATTCTGAGCGATCACCTTCAGCCAGGATAATTTCCCCATCATCGGGAAGTAGATACCGCGGAAACAAAGTCGGGCAAGAAAGATGTTGACGCGGTATCCCAAGCGCTCATGGTCGAGCGACTCGACGGCCTGAGCCAGCGCTTCAGGACTATAGGCTTGATCCCAGCCATATCTCACTTCGGCATGCGCTTCTTCGATCGTCATCCTCAGCGGAGTATGCGCCATGCTAAAGGGAATGAACTCTTTCCAGTGCCGCGGGCGAGTGAGCCGCCCGGCGGATTCTAGCCGCTTGTAAAGAGGAGTTGATGGCAATGGCGTGAGCAATCCAAAGATAGGCAGACCCGGAGGCCAGGTACGCACCTGCTCAAGCGTCCGTTCAGCAACGCCTGGGGTGTCGTTGTCCATGCCAAAGATGAATGACGTGATCGCGTAGACGTTGCGTTTAGCAAGCCGATTCAGCACGGCAGCGTATTCTCCGGGCTTGTTAAATCCTTTGTTCACGTCTTTGAGGTTCAGGGGATCAATAGACTCCATCCCAATGAAGACCCACTTGCCTCCAGACGCGGCGATCAAGTCCACTAATTCCTCATCACGCAGTAGATTGGCGCTGATTTGCGCCACCCAGTGCACCTGGGCTTTGGCCGCGATGATGTCACGCAGCAATGACTTGGTGCGCTTGATATTGATGGCGAAGTTGTCATCGATGAAGAAGACCGCGATTTGGCCTTGTTCCTTTCGGGCGCGGGCCTTCAGCAGAAGAAGTTCATTGACCACGCTTTCGTTGCTGCGGAAGCGAATCGAGTCGCCAAAGAACCCAGTGACTGTGCAGAACTCACAGCCATACGGACATCCTCGTCCTGATTCAACCGGCACGAGACGAAATGTTCCCCAGCCTTCGCCGATCTGCTTGAGCAAGGGGTGCATCATCTTCGGCACAAGATTGAACTGCCTCAGATCGATCGTGTCCCATGGGATCTCGGGATACGGCTTCAGAGAAGGCTTTCGATCTTTGCCAAACTCGTCGAGCGGCGCGTAGATCTCTTTGAGTTGGCCGTTAACGGCATCGTTCACGATTAGCGGCCAGGTTTCGTCGGCTTCTCCCAATGCGACTGCATCAGCGTGACGAGGTCCACCGTCTCGCCCGAGTGCTTCATCGGCCTCTTCGGTGACATGCGGACCGCCCATCACGACGGGTACTCCGGCGGAGCGAATCGCGTCAGCCATGCGATAGGCTTTGGCAACCATTCGAGTCATCGCGCCGATGCCGACCAGTCCAATCTTCTCTTCACGGACGAACTGTGCGATTTGAGCCTCGTCCATGGGCTGTGCATTGCCGTCGATCAAAAGAACTTCGTGCCCGGGAGGAGTGAGTGCCTGGAGCAGGAACATCCAGAGGTGGGGCATGAAGTTGCGCGTTACACCGTTGTCAGGGTTGTAGAGCAGAATTCGCATGACGCTCCTTGGGAACAAGGGCTCGCTTGCACCACGCCGGGGCCATCACGAGCGATGCCGAAATGACCGGCACTTAGCTGTGTCCTGCGATAAGAGTTTTGGTGAATCCCACGTGTAGGAGAATTGTACACCCGTGGTGGCAATGTCCTCTTCGATCCAAGTCCTCAGTGGGACTTATCGATTGTCGCCTGCTGTCCAAAAGGGCTGCTTCGCGGGCACGAAATCGATCGGGACGTTTTTTACAAATCCCTTGAGCCAGCGCGCGCACTCTTCCATTCCCTGCTGCTCGCTGGGAATGTGTCCAATCACGATCAACGCTTTCTTCCGCCCTTCACTGACGGCGTCGGCGGCATATTCTACGGTTTCCCACTCCCGCGTCTCGCCCACCATGAGCACCTGCACGTCATCTTGTTCCAGTGCGTGAATCTCGCGCTCAGAGCCTGCCGCGCCGGGACTGAATCCGACCTTGGTCACCCTCATCGCGGGGTCACCGACGACCCGCACAACTGACGAATCGAGTTTTGTCGCTACTTCTGCGGCGAGATCCTTCACCGTCGTTTCCGGAATCACAAAAAGGTACTGATTATCTGTACGCTGGAACTTCTCCCATCCGAGCCGGTGCAAATTCCCAAGCTCAATTCCGTCGGGCTTTCGCATATGCCAGTGATCATGAAACCGCCACACCACAAGACCATGCTTGGCGATGAATGCTCGTTTTTCTGCCCAGACTGGATCATCTTGCGGAATTCCCTGTGGCGTGTCGAGATGTGCATAAAACGTGGGTTCGTGAGTAATGATGAAGTTCAATCCCTGGGCCGATGCGCGTTGCAGGACGTCCATTGTGGCCATCATGGTGACCGCGACTCCTGTGATGGGCGTGTCTGGATCTCCGGCTTTGAAGGTATCGACCGTATCTGTCTTCCACTCGACGCCGACCTGTTTCTGGATCTCGGCTACCAATTGCCGGGCGGTGATCGTCTGCGCGGATAGAGCAACGCTCGTGAGCGCCACTAAGGCGGCAATCAATTGCGGGGTGCGAAATTTCATTGGGTGATCTCCGTCCTTTCAAATGCGACGAGCGCAGCGATCTAAGACCTTTCCATCTCTTCGGCCATCGCCAGCATCTTCGTTACGCTGTTCCAGTTGCGGGCCGTACCTGTGACCTTGAGAAATTTCTCGACAGACGACCAGGGAAGCTTCGATTTTCCAGCGCCATTTGGAAAGTAGATGTACAGTTCGCGGCCCTTCAGATGCAATTCTTCGGGGTATTCTTCGAATTTCGCCAGGTTCGCGTGCGTTTCCTTTGGAGGCTCGTCTGCAAGAAACGTGACTAGTATCTTGCCGGGCTCAAGCTCCGGTCGATCGGCAAACGGAGTGGCCGCGATCGCTTTTCTGAATTCATTAGTCCTGCGGAGAATCACTCCAGGCCGGAATTTGCATTTCTTTTCGATCGCATCCTGAATCTGGCTGGCAAGCTGAACGAGATTCTTCTCTTTTGTACGAAAAATGACATTCCCGCTCTGAACGTACGTACGCGGGTCTTCCAGTCCGAGGGATTTGTACAAAGATCGTAGCTCATCCATTTTGATCCGGTTATGCGGACCAACATTAACGCCGCGCAGCATCGAAATCAGGATGGGCATGGAACTACTTCGGACTCCTGTGGAGCGTAATCCGGCGGTACACCGTCTTTCGACCGACTAGCAATCGTCCGCCCATGGTGTCGCCGGCAACCTGAAATTCCCAATCGTCCCTTTCCTTGCTGCTGGATGTGCAACTCAGCGCGCCCGTCTTACCCTGATACTGACAAGTCAGAGTGCCCATGAATTCAGGCGCTCCCTCGATGATCTTGTAGGCGTCGAGGTTCAGCTGAAATGGATCTTTCTTGTCTTCGGCGATTTGAAAAAGCACATGTTCGTCCTGACACGGAGAACTTGGAACCATGCACTTGGAGTCACCCTCCCAGGCACCGATCACGGCCTTGTCCGAGGCGTGAAGAGACAAGAGGGGCATGCAAGCAAGAGTAAGTATTGCCAAGGCGCGGCGCATTCGAAGTCCCAGTCGAATGATAATGCACGCGGCTGGTTTGTGACCTAGTGTGTATTTTGGAACCAAAACAATCACTTTGATCGGATGGCACTCCCTTCGAGAATCGGAGGAAAGGTATACACCATTTCGTTAGAAAGCGCGTCAATTGATCTTTCCAGTCTCACGCTCGCTTGGCTGGGAATCCAGGGGGATGTACACATGTCAGGACAGGTCGTTCTCTATTTTGAAGATCAGGCGGATGCTCTGCGGTTCGCGCTGGCCGCAGGCTCGGTAATGGCGGGCGAAAGTGGCAAGTTCACCAGCGACTTGCTTGAGGAAACGGCGCGAGCAACCCGTATCCGGCTTGATGCTGTAAACGCTGGGAACATGAAAAAGGCGAACCCGGGTCGAGTAGCCTAAGAAAGGCTTCGTTACCTCTGTAGCAAACTCCAGTGACGGCGGTCACTGACGCGGTTCTTCCTTTCGTGTAGTTCTCGTTGTGGTAGGAGACTCTTCTTCGCTCCGCAGTCTGTGCGAGCATTGGCCTCACACCAAGCCAGGCTATTCCTAAGTCCTTTGAAATGGGCCGATTTCTGAGGTCGGCCCGGAACAAAGGAGGCCTTGTGGTTGCTGAAACCGTGATGGCAGCCCGGGCAACACCACGCAAGGCAGCAGTGTCTCCGGTCGACTGTGTGGTCCTGGCAGCGAACGAACTCCAAACTCTCATCGCAGTACTCCTGCGACAACAGTATGAAGTGGTTGGACCCACCATTCGTGACGGAGCGATTGTCTATTCCTCCATCGAATCTGCACACAACCTGCCTCAAGGCTGGACCGACGAACAGAGCCCCGCAAGCTACCGGCTGAAAGCACGCCCGGATGACGCCTACTTCGGCTACGCCGTTGGACCACAGAGTTGGAAGAGGTATCTGCATCCGGCAGAGGTGCGACTGTGGTCGGCCGAGCGCACCGTCAGCAGTTTTCGGATTTTGAACAATGATTCTCTGAACAGTGCAAGCACGTGCAACCGTCCGCTCGCATTTTTGGGCGTAAAGGCATGTGAACTGGCTGCGATTCGCATTCAGGACCGCGTGCTGATGGAAGATCGGTACGAAGACCCCATCTATCAAGCGCGACGTTCAGGCACATTCCTCGTCGCCGTGCAGTGCACGCAATCGGCGTCGACATGCTTCTGTGCCTCCATGAGCACGGGGCCTGGGGTCTCGGACGGAGCAGACATCGTGCTCACGGAATTGAATGGCCGCTGCGGCCATCGTTTCCTCGCTCGAGCCAGAAGCGATCACGGTGCCAAGTTGCTGTATGAGCTTCGAACGACTCCGGCAACCCAAAGCGACGTGGATGAAGCGGAAGCGCTCGTGCAGTCGGCGGCGGAGGCACAGACTCGCAGCATCAACATGACGGGCCTCCGAGACCTGCTGTACCAGAATTTCGAGCATCCCCGCTGGGAAGTTGTCACTGCCCGCTGCCTGACCTGCGTAAACTGCACCATGGTGTGCCCCACCTGTTTTTGTACGACCGTGGAAGATGTGAGCGATGTCAGTGGCGTTCACGCGGAACGCTGGCGCAAATGGGACTCCTGCTTTACACAGACCTTCTCCTATATTCACGGAGGCAGCATACGCACTTCAAGCAAGGCCCGATATCGGCAGTGGCTCACGCACAAACTCGCTGCCTGGCAGGATCAATTTGGCAGTCCCGGATGCGTGGGCTGCGGACGATGCATCACGTGGTGTCCCGCAGGCATTGATATCACCGAAGAAGCGGCCGCGCTGCGAGAGGGAGAGAATCATGGAAACACTTGAGCGGATCATTTCCGAACATCCTTTTTTTGCCGACCTGGATCGCGCCTTTACCGCTCTGATGGTGGGATGTGCTTCGAACGTGAGATTCAAAAAGGGTGACTATATTTTTCGGGAAGGCGACCCGGCAGACACTTTCTATTTGATACGGGAAGGACAAGTGTCCGTCGAAGTCTTTGCTCCGCAGCACGAACCCATCATCGTCGCGACGCTGGAAGAAGGGGAAATCCTTGGCTGGTCGTGGCTGCTGGCTCCTTATCAGTGGAAGCATCAGGCTCGCGCCAGAGACAACGTGCGCGCGATCGCCCTCGATGGCAAGTGTCTGAGGAACAAATGCGACCAGAATCACGACCTCGGGTACGAAATCCTCAAGCGGTTCGCAAGGATTATAGAGCAGCGCCTCGAATCCACGCGCCTGCAGTTGATCGACGTGTACGCGGCACGGTGAACGCTATATGGCAACAGCTGTAGCAGCTGACGTGATGGTTCCGCAGGCTTACGTGATCCGGAATGTCGCCAAGGAGACTCCGGACACCTTCACGCTGAAGCTTACTCCGGAGAGCGGGTCAGACGGAAGCACGTTCCAACCTGGACAGTTCAGTATGTTGTGGGTATTTGGGGTGGGCGAGTTGCCGATTTCGATCAGCGGCGACCCATCCGAGAAAGGCCAGTTGGTCTACACGGTGCGTTCGGTGGGCCAAGCGACGAATGCACTGGTTACCCATGCCGTCGGCGATGGCGTGGGCGTCCGTGGACCGTTCGGCACTGGATGGCCGATTGAAGCCGCTCGCGGACGTGACGTCATCATTGTCGCCGGTGGTATTGGATTAGCTCCGCTGCGCCCGGTAATTTATGAAGTCCTGAATCATCGTAGGGATTACGGCAGGCTCGTGGTTCTCTACGGAGCCCGTAGTCCTCGCGACTTGCTATATCGCAAGGAAATGACGGCTTGGTCACGCCAGCGCGAGACTCAGGTGCTTGTAACCGTTGACTACGGTGGAATGAGCTGGCACGGGCATGTGGGCGTGGTCACCACGCTCTTCAAATACGCGCGGTTGAAGCCCACGCGATCGGTGGCGATGGTTTGCGGTCCTGAGATCATGATGCGCTTTGTCACCCGCGAACTTGAATCGCACGGGCTAAGCCGGAACGATATCTATCTTTCGATGGAACGAAACATGAAGTGCGCGGTCGGATTCTGCGGCCATTGCCAGTACGGCCCGCACTTTATTTGCAAAGAAGGGCCGGTATTTCCATATGAGCGGCTCAAGCCGCTGCTGGACAAATATGAGCTCTAATTCCAAACGACAGACCAAAGCAGCAGTGAAGCCCAAAGTCGGCGTGTTCAAATTCGCTTCGTGCGATGGCTGTCAACTGAGCTTGCTCGACGCCGAGGACGAACTGCTGGGTGTGGTCGGTGCCGTTGATATCGCCTATTTCCCGGAAGCATCGCGAAAGATGCTGAAGGGGCCATACGACATCGGCCTGGTAGAAGGATCGATTACTACCCATCACGATGCCGAGCGTATTCAGGAAGTGCGGCGAAAGTGTAGGACGCTGATCACCATTGGAGCATGCGCCACCGCCGGCGGTATTCAGGCACTGCGCAACTGGAAAGACGTCGATGAATTTATTCGCGTGGTTTATGCGGCTCCGCAATTCATCAGCACGCTGAAGCTTTCGACTCCAATTGCCGAGCACGTTCCGGTCGACTTTGAACTGCGCGGCTGCCCGATTAACAAATATCAACTGATTGAGCTCATCACTGCGACACTGGCTGGCCGGAAGCCGAATATTCCAACCTACAGCGTGTGCATGGAGTGCAAGCGAAAGGCGAATGTATGCATTGCCGTCGCTCGGGGTAGGGCCTGCTTGGGCCCGGTGACGCAGGCCGGATGCGGGGCGCTGTGCCCCAGCTACGACCGTGGTTGCTATGGCTGCTTCGGCCCAATGGAGACGCCCAATACGGCAGCGCTCACCTCGCAGTTCCGGATTCTGGGGCAGAGCGACGAGCAGATTTCGCGTGCCTTCCGCAGTTTCAACGCCTGGGCCTGGCAGTTCCGCCGGGCCAGCGAGGAGTGCAAGCGCGTATGAGTGGACGCGGCACCAGAACGATCAAGGTCGACACGCTGGCTCGCGTGGAGGGTGAGGGTGCCATTTACATCAAGATGGCCGGCGACCGCGTTTCGGATGTGAAACTCCGGATTTACGAGCCGCCACGGATGTTTGAAGCTTTCCTGCGCGGGCGTCACTTCTCCGAGGTGCCTGACATCACGGCTAGAATCTGCGGCATTTGCCCGATCGCGTACCAGATGAGTGCGGTGCATGCGATCGAGCGTGCGCTAGGGATCAACATCGATCCGGCTGTGAGGCTATTGCGGCGCCTGTTCTATTGCGGCGAGTGGATCGAGAGCCATGCGCTGCACATTTACATGCTGCATGCTCCCGACTTCCTGGGCTATCAGGATGTGATCGAGATGGCCAAGGATCATCGGGACGTCGTGGAGAAGGCGCTGCGGTTGAAAAAGATCGGCAACCGCATTGTCCAGTTACTAGGAGGCCGCGAGATCCACCCGATCTCGGCAGCCGTGGGTGGATTTCATAAAACTCCGGCGAAAGAGCAGTTGCGCGAGTTGGTTGGCGATCTGGAATGGTCTCTGAACGCTTCTCTTGAGGCCGTGCAGTGGACGTCCACTCTGCAATTTCCGGATTTCGAACAGGACTACGAGTTTGTGGCGCTCCGGCATCCGGATGAGTATCCATTCTGCGAGGGCCGCCTGGTTTCGAATCACGGGCTGGACATCGACGCCGCTGAATACGAGGACCGTTTCGCAGAATTGCACGTGAAGCACTCGAACGCACTCCATTCTGTTATTCGCGGGAGAGGCTCTTACCTCGTTGGACCATTGGCGCGGTTCAATCTGAACTTCGAAAAACTGCCAGATGTGGCCCGAAAAGCGGCAATTAACACCGGGTTGCGTCCGCCAGTAAAGAATCTCTTCCGCAGTATTCAGGTGCGGGCGGTTGAACTCGTGTTCGCTTGCGCCGAAGCGTTGCGGATTATCGCCGCGTACGAACCACCGAGTGCCCCTCGCGTCGAAGCACCCAACCGAACCGGCGTTGGCCAGGCCATCACCGAGGCGCCTCGGGGAATCCTGTATCACCGTTATGCAGTGAACGAAAACGGATTGATTGTCACGGCCAAAATTATTCCTCCGACGTCGCAGAATCAGCGTCGCATCGAGGACGATCTTCGGGAATATGCGGCCCATCTGGCAGCGTGGCCGTTGGACGAAGCCACTTGGAAGTGCGAGCAGGCAGTGCGCTGCTACGATCCCTGCATCTCGTGTGCTACGCACTTTCTGAAGGTCGTGATCGAGCGAGAATAGGTCTTTCCGTGTCTGCACTTGAGAGTGCCTGAGATATCCCTGACATGCTCATCATTGGGTGTGGGAGTCCCGAGCGAGGTGACGATGCTGCCGGAGTTCATGTCGCGGAGCGTCTGCGGACTCTGGGCCTCAATACAAGAGTGTGCTCGGGAGAGGCGTCAGAGTTGATGGAGGCCTGGGACAGGGTCGCCGACGTGCTTGTCATTGACTGCGTAGTGACCGGCGCCGCGGCAGGCACGGTACACCTCTGGGATGCGTATAGTTGGCTGCCGATCAAGAGAACTGGGGATTCCACTCACGCTTTTGGCTTAGGTGAAGCGGTGGAACTTACCCGCGCTTTGCGTCGCCTCCCGGCCAGATTGCGAATTTACGGTATTGAAGGTCAGAAGTTTGAGATTGGCAGTGAAACCTCGGCGGAAGTCCTGCGAGGGGTCGAGGAAGTAGTGAGCCGAATCGTTGCCGAGGTGACTGCCGGGCCGTGAATAGGGCCGATTCACAGGCAGAACCTGGATCCTGCCGCTATCAACAAGGGCTAACTGTCAAGCTCCCGCCACATCCGACGACGCCGCCTACCCCGCGTCCCTGACAGCCGCGTATACTATGCCCCTCACGAAATAGCCTCGAACGGAGGTGGTCCATGAAGCTCATCGTCGTCAAATTCTGCTTCTCCTTTCTGGTGGCCGCTGCAGCGCTTTCCTACCCCTCATACGCCGAGCAGTGGAAGGCCCCCACAAGCATGAAGAAGCTCCCGAACGGCCTAATCGTTGTGGTTTCCGAAGATCACTCCGCGCCCACCTTCGGACTCTGCATCAGTTATGGCATCGGCTTTCGCCTTGAGCCTGAGGGCCGCACCGGTTTTGCCCACCTGTTCGAGCACATGATGTTCGAAGGCACGCCCAATGCCCCAAAGGGAGTGCTGGATCGCGTCATCGAGGGCGGTGGAGGAAACAACAACGGCGACACTCGATACGATCACACCGAGTACATCGAGACCGCACCGATTTCTACGCTTGATCCCGTGCTCTGGATCGAGGCCGACCGCCTCAAAACCTTGGACTTCTCGGTCAAGAATCTCGAGAACCAGCGCAACGTTGTAGAAGAAGAAGTGCGCGTCAATGTGCTGAATCGTCCCTACGGACTATTCTTTGCTATAGATCTGCCGGGAAAGGCGTTCGACACTTATCCCAACGCCCACAATTTCTACGGTGACTTCCACGATCTCGATGCCGCCAAGATTGAGGACGTGCAGAAATTTTATGAGCAGTATTACGCGCCCAACAACGCCGTGTTGGCGATTGTGGGCGACGTGCAGCCCGAAGAAATCTTCGCCAAAGTCGAAAAATATTTCGCCGCGATACCGGCCCGTAGCGTGCCACCTCGCCCCAAAGTCGACGAACCCGCGCAAACCGCCGAGCGGCGCTCCGCCCAAACCGACAAACTGGCCAAGGTTCCCGCGCTAGCCGTCGGATACAGGATGCCGCCCCGCCACTCCCCGGAAGCTCTCGCGGCTGCCGTTACCGGGGAGCTGCTGCATAACGGACAAGCATCGCGCCTCTATCAGGCGCTCGTCAAAGAAAAGCAGGTCGCCCTCTCCGTTGACGGCGGTGTGAATTGGCCTCTTGGAACTCCCTTCGAGTTCAACGGCCCCACTTTGATGACCTCATTCATCGTCTATCCTCCAAACGTCACCGAGGACCAACTACTCGCTGCGTTCGACGCGAACATTCGTGACCTCATCGACAAAGGCCCGAGCCAGCAGGATGTCGACCGTGTCGTCACTAAAATGCGGTCCGACTGGTATGGCAACCTTGAGAATCCCATCGACCGCGCCTCCGCGCTATCGCACGCGACATTGTTCGATGGCAACTTCGATCTCGTGTACCAGATCCCCGACGATCTCGCCAAAGTAACCGCGGCCCAGGTTCGTGCATTCGCCGCTAAATATCTGGTTGCGAACAATCGCACAGTGATCAACCGCGTGCCCGCGCCCAAAGACAGAAATCAGGACGCCACAAAACAGCCAGGAGGCGCACAATGACTCGATTCAAAATGATTCAGAACATCATCAGCGCTACCTCGGAGATCCGCTCTATGAAAATCTTCGTCGGCATCCTGCTACTCGCTTCTTCCTTTGCGGCCGCACAGAAAGAACCACCTCTACCCAAGGACCTTCCGCCCTATGGCCCCGAAAAGCCGCTGGCTACCCCATCAGTAAAATCCGCCACGCTCGATAACGGTTTGAACCTGTGGCTGGTCTCAGAACCCGGATTCCCCAAAGTCGCTCTGACGGTTGCTGTGCGCGGCGGGCTGGCGGCCGATCCGGCAAATCTCCCCGGACTTTCCGAATTACTGTCCAAGACCATCGACCAGGGCACACGCGCGCGCAGCGCAAAACAGATCGCGCAGGAACTTCAAGCCGCGGGCGGTGATCTCAGCGCCTCTGCCAACAAGGACAGTGTTGACGTTTCCTCGGTCGTCCTGTCGTCGAAGCTCGACGCCGCCATCGCGGTGCTGGCAGACATTCTGCAGAACGCTTCTTTCCCAGATGCCGAGGTCACCCTCGCCAAACGTAATCTGACCGACTCGCTTGAGCAGCAGGAAGCGGAGCCTCGCTTCCTGGCATCACGCGCTCGCGACAAAGTGCTCTTCACCGATCACCCGTACCACGTCACTTCGCCCACGCGCGATTCTATTGCCGCCGCCAATTCGGCGAATCTTCGCGAGGTTTTCGCGCAGCGCTTTCGCCCCGATCAGGTCATTCTTGTCGCAGTCGGCGACTTCCATAACGACAAGGTGCTCGCGACTCTCAAGTCGGCCTTCGGATCGTGGAAAGCCCCTGCGAAAGCCCCCGCCGCAGCGATCCCGGCTCCTCCCGTAACGGTCGATCACGCCGTTTACATCGTTCCCCGTCCTGGATCGGTCCAGACCACCATCGAACTCGCAACTATCGGACCGAAGCTCGGCGATCCGGACTACGAAGTAACCCAAGTAGCCAATGCCATCTATGGCGGCGCCTTTAGTTCCCGCCTCACGTCAAACATTCGCGAGGACAAGGGATATACCTACTCTCCGTACTCATTCCTTGCCTCTTATTTGAAAGCGCGCGAAATGATCTCTCACGCCGATGTGCGCAACGAGGTCACCTCGCCAACGTTGAACGAGATCGAATATGAATTGAACCGCGTGGCGACGACCACTCCGACCGAAGAAGAACTATCGAAGGCGAAGC
>Ga0209168_10000200_pt1 | contig 68196 bp, 53 predicted proteins | sample Coa_R1_FD_187156 | JGI IMG/M metagenome (GOLD analysis project Ga0209168, IMG submission 187156) | Surface soil microbial communities from Centralia Pennsylvania, which are recovering from an underground coalmine fire - Coalmine... | ecosystem: Environmental > Terrestrial > Soil > Unclassified ...
ATCCAGGATCAAAAATGGCGCAATCGCCCAAAGTTCATCGAGGACAAGCAGTGGAATGAAAATCTTTCGGAACTTACCGCCTAAGAGTGCGTAATCGAACCCTGCGGCGGAGAGCAGATAGAATCGGACCGGAATTCCGACTCCCGCTGTGATCAAGACCACAATCAGGATCAGCGGCGAATTGGCATTCGACCATGAAACTTGTTCTACTCCGCGCCAGTGAAACAGTGCCTCAATGTAAAAGGCCAAATACATGATCTGGATCAAGGCAAAGAGCGAACGCGTAAGTCCACGGCGCACCGTGGGAAGTTCCGGCGCAGGAATATTGGGTTGACTCACAACCGCTTGCGGCGGCGCAGGGGACTCGGCCCAATTCACGTCGCACACAAAGCGATATCCACGGCGGGCGATTGTTTCCACGAATCGCGGGCTGCCGGCCGAATCGCCAAGCGTTTCACGAATCTTATTGACCGCAGTATTCAGGCTGTGGTCAAAGTCAACGAATGTATCCGCCGACCACAATTTTTGTCTAATGTCTTCGCGCGGAATCACAATTCCCGGGTGCTCAAGCAGAATTGCGAGCACCGCGAATGGCTGGTCCTGCAAACGAATCCTGCGGCCTTGCTTGCGTAGCTCGCGCGCATCAAGATCGGCTTCGAACATTCCGAAGCGGGCGATTCGAGTTTTTCTGCCGATCTCAGAAGACGGCGCCGACACGCCCGCTAGTTTAACATCGGGCGTGCTCGCCAAATACATGTTTACTGAGCAGGTTGAAAGTCCGGCAACCCAAATTGCCATAGCAAAAACGAGACCTCATCCGCCAGTTCCACGTCGCGCTGTGACTTGGTAGAACCCAAGCCGTGCCCGGCATCGTAGTCGACGCGAAGCAGTACCGGTTTATTGCTATTGGTTGAGGCCTGCAGCCGCGCCGTCATTTTCGCCGCCTGCCAAGGCGCTACGCGCGGGTCGTTCGCTCCGGTCGTCAGCAGCACCGCCGGATACGCCGTATCCGGCTTCACGTGCTGATACGCGTCCATCGCATAGAGACCCTTGAAGCCATCCGGATCTTTCACCGTTCCGAACTCAGGTATATTTGCTGGGCCGCTGGCCATCAGCTCAGATCGCAGTGAGTCAGAATCACCCACTCGAATCAACGCCGCCGCAAATAGATCAGGCCTTTGCGTCACCGCTCCGCCGATAGTGACGCCTCCTGCGCTCGTGCCTTCTCCCGCCAATTTAGCGGTCGATGTGTATTTGTTATCGATGAGGTATTGCGCACACGCGATGAAATCATCAATGGTGTGCTGCTTGGTCAGCTTACGGCCTGCATTGTGCCAGTCTTCCCCGTATTCGCCGCCTCCACGCACATGCGCTACTGCAAAGAGCCCACCATGTTCAAGGAAGGCCAGCCACGTCGGGCGGAATGAAGGGTCGTAAGTTATGCCATACGCACCATAACCCTCCAGCCATGCTGGACTCGATCCATCCATCTTGATATCGCGCCGGTGGACGATTGAGAGCGGCACCATGGTCCCGTCGGCACTCTTGGCTTTCACTTCCTCTGAGACGATGTCCGAAAAATCCACCGGCGAAGGAGGAACAATATGCGTGTCTTCCAACTTGTCCGACTTGCTATCCAGCGAATACCACAGCGGCGGCTTAGTCCACCCCACCAATTCCAGCCACGCGCCCGGCTCGGTTGGGTTGGTCACCAAAGACTGAATCGCCCCGTCAAACGGCAACTTCACCGACTCAACTTTTCCGGAGCCATACGACAAACGGCGCAACTTCCCAATGCCTCCATCCAGGTCCTGAATGTATAAGCCGTCCTTTGCAGCAGCGATGTTAATAACAACCGCTTCGCCCGGAGGAACCACAAGTGTTGCTTTCGCGAGGGCCGGTTTCGAGAGGCTGGTGCGAAATACTTTGAAGCGAGACGCGTCCTTATGCGAAAGCAGGAACAGATCGTCGCCATGTATGTCGAGACTTGTAATTTCTTCGGAATCGTCCGCTACTTTGGTCCATGAAGTCTTCGCAGTTGGATTGGCATTAAACGGCGCAACGTAAACATCCTTTTCGTTTTTGACGCCGTGGATCACCAACCCGACCATCGCTTTCGGCGCTGCGGGTGAGTAAATCAATACCGGAAAATCGTCTTCCGTCACTTTCACAGTGGGCGAGAAGTCATACCCAAACACCTGCGGATCTTTTTCCGGATCATTCCCCAGCGTGTGCAGATAAACTCGCAGTTTCTGATACTTAGCGGTAGGCGGATCACTTGCACTGAGTTTTTGCGTGCGCGGAATGAAGAATGATTTGTTACCCGGCAACCATGTCGGCTGACCAAACTGAGCTCGATCAATCACATCAGGCAGCGCTTTGCCCGTCGCAGTTACAAGAATATGAAGAACGCTGTCCTCCGAACCTCCCGGCGAGAGCCCGTAGGCAACGTACTTGCCGTCGAGAGAAGGTTGAAAGTAGTCGATAGAGAAATGCTTGCCATCAGCGCTCGTAAGCTTTTCCGGATCCACGAGGAGGCGCTCGGGCGCGGCAACCGTGTCTCGAACATAGAGTTTGCGATTGTCCGATCCCGGTTCAGTTTTCAAATAGAAGTAATGCCCGCCCCAAACTTGCAAACTGGCAACCACCGCCCCGGCATTGTCCAGCGACTTGATCCGATCCAGTAATTTGTCCCGCCCGGGAATCTTCGCCAACTGCTCGCGAGTGTAGTCATTCTGTGATTTCATCCACGAAACCACTTCGGGATCAGAAGTATTCTCCAGCCAGCGATACGGATCCGTTACCTTGGTTCCAAAGTAGTCGTCGGTGACTTCGCGGACGGGAGTTTTTGGCAGCTTCACCTGAGCAAAAACAGTTGAGGACAACAGCAGAATCAGAGTGAGGGAAGCAAGCGTCAGACGTCGCATAGTAATTCCTTGGTTCGAAGATATCCGAAAGTTAAGACGATCAGCGGTACAAAAGGATAGCCTGAATTCTCTTAGTCCGCCACCGACGCAGAAACCGGGGCTCAGTTCGATTGGTAAACTGTCTTTCCGCCCACTACTGTGCGCAAAACGCGTGTCCCCAGAATCTGCGCCGGAGAAATTTTAGTCAGGTCGCGGTCGAGCACCACAAAATCCGCCAGCATTCCGGGAGCCAGCGTTCCCTTCTGCTTCTCTGCAAATTCAGCATAGGCGGATCCAGTTGTGTACGCGGCAATCGCCTGCTGGATGGTCAACTTCTGCGCCGGAAAATATTCCTGATTGCCATCTTCGCTCTTGCGCGTGACCGCTGCGTAGATCCCGCGAAAAGGCGCGACCGGCTCAATCGGATAATCGGTGCCAAACGCGAGCTTCACGCCGTGATTTTCAAATTCAGCCCACGCATAAGAATGCGCTGCGCGCTCAGGTCCCAGCCGCGACATCGCCCAATGCATGTCCGTAAGCAGATGGCTCGGCTGCATCGACGCAATCACATTGAGCTCGCGAAACCTTTCAACCTGCGCCGGATTCGTCACCTGCGCATGCTCCACCCGCAACCGAAAATTGTCGCTTCCATCCTGCGCCTTCACCCCATTGGCCTGTGCCGCCTTCTCCGCTTCGGCGAACGCGTCCAGCGCCATTTGAACAGCCTTGTCTCCAATGGCATGAAATCCTAGCTGAAATCCCGCTTCCACCCGCTCCTTCGCCATCTGGTTCAGCTTGGATTGTTCATACTGCGGCAGACCTGAATTTTTCGGCTCATCAGTAAACGGCGCCAACATCGCCGAAGTATGCGACCCCAGCGACCCATCCATAAACGCCTTCAGCATTCCCGTATGCATCATTGGGTCAGATTGCGGATGCGAGTCGCGCATCTGCTTCAGACTCTCTACAGGCTCATTGAACTGCAGCCACTCGGAGATGCGGACCGTCAGCTTGCCCTCGCGCTCAAGTTCTTCGAGGATCTTGAAATTTGCGCGACTGCTTTCACCATCGTCACCGGAAAAATCCTGCGCCGAAGTAACGCCAGACCGCGCGATATCCTTCAGCGCCGCTTCGATGGCTTGCCGATGTTGTCCTGGACTGGGTGGAGGAATGAATGACGCAACCACGGACTGCGCCGTTTCCCGCAAGATCCCAGTTGCTTCGCCACCCGCATCACGCGCGATCTCGCCGCCGTGAGGGTTCTTCGTGGCTGCCGAAACCTGCGCGATTTTCAGCGCCGCAGTATTAGCGACCGCAACGTGCCCATCGATGCGCACCAGAAATACAGGGTGATCGTTCGTTAGTTCGTCGATGTCGCCTCGTGTCGGCAGATGGCCCCCCGGCCAAAGAGTTTCATCCCAGCCCGAGCCGGTGATCCACTCATGCGGCGCAGCGGCTTTAAGATATTTACGAATACGCTCTTGAAATTCCTGCAGCGACCGCGTTCCAGTAAGATCAAGCGTCAGCTTTTTAAAGCCTGCCTCGGTCATGTGCATGTGCGCATCATTGAAGCCAGCCATCACGAAGCACTCTTTTAGATCCACGACCTTAGTCTGCGGCCCTTTCAGCTTTATCACATCCGATTCACTTCCGACTGCAATCAGCTTGTCCCCTCGGACGGCCATCGCTTCAGCCCGCTGCACCGCCGCGGAAGAGTCGCCAGCCACGCCGGTGTAAATGTTTGCGTGAATGTAAATCGTATCGGCAATTGGCCGCGCAGTATCTTCTGCCATCAGGCTGATTCCCAGAATTGTGAGTATTAAAAATAAAAGGATTACAAGCAGGCTCCGCAACTTCATCTCTCCGCCCCAGCCAATGCCAGAGCAATGAGCAGCACTCGCGTTAGCCCCAGTGCCCTGCCTGTCGGATCAAACCATTCTTGCAGGGTGTGCGCGCCGCCACCGTTTCCTCCGGCGCCAATGGCAATCGCTTCGCGTCCCATAGATATCGGAACGTTGGCATCGGTCGACGCCCGCTGGATTTGCGCGCTGTTGCCAAGGTGAAAATCCACCGCACGCGCAATCCGTATCGCGCGAGCGTTCTGATCAAGCTCGCCCCCTGGGCGGTTTCCGATCGGCACCATTTCCGCCGTCAAACTCGCCCGGTAATGCAGCGGGTCGCGGCGCTGCGGACTGCGGGCTTGCTCTTCCTCAATGGACTGATCAATCGCGCGGCGCAATTCCAAGTCAATGCGGTCGATCTCCGCCGCCGAACTGGATCGAATATCGACACGCATGCTGGCCGACTCCGGAATTGAATTGACCGATGTCCCTCCGCGAATCACGCCGATATTGAACGTCGTTTTCGGCGATGACGAAACTCGCGTCTGCGAAAAAAGATGGATCGCCCGGCCCAGAACCATGATCGGATTAGGCGCTCCGAAATCGCTCCATGAATGTCCGCCCGGCCCCCGCACAATGATCTCAAAACGGCGGCTGCCCAGAGCTTCCGCCACAATGGTGTCAGTGCCGGCGCCATCCAGCACCAGGCTCGAAACAATCGAATCCTTCCATTCGGATTCAGAAAAAATGTAACGCATGCCGCGCAGGTCGCCTTCGCCTTCTTCGCCTACATTGCCGATGAACAGCAGCGAATCTTCATGCGGAAGATTGAAATTCTCAATTGCTGCAACTATCGCCAGAAGAGCGGTTACGCCCGCGGCATTGTCTGAAATTCCCGGTCCGTAGAGTTTCACTCCTTGCTGGTGGATGTTTAGTGGTGTGTTGGCCGGAAAAACCGTGTCGATATGCGCGCTGAGCGAAACGACTGGGTCCCTCCGTCCTTTGCGGAAGCCGCAAGCATTTCCAATTTTGTCTTTGCTGACTTCCTTGATCCCGAGCGCCCGAAGTTGTTCGCCTACCCATGCGGCCCGGGCGCTCTCACCGAATGGCGGAGCGGGAATGCGCGCTAATTCCATCTGCCAGCGCGCGAATTCAGCCTCCTGATCGCGAAACCACTGTAGCGCGGATTGCACTTCCGGCATAGCAGCCAAGCGCGCGATTTCGTTCGGCACGGGGGAAGATTGTTCAGCAGTCAAAGGGCGCGCTACCTGGCTCATGGAATGGTTCATATTACAACCAATTGCAGATCTATTCGCTCCGAACTAATGCGTCGCGTGCCCCACCCTTCTCGCGGTTTCTGCGAGAGGGTGGGGGTTTTGACTTCTTATCCTTCACTCCCGCAAAGCATCATTTCGGCAACTTGGCTGGTTTCGCCGCATCTAACTTTTTAGAGTAGGCTTGATCAAGTTCTACATTCACTTATGAAACCCATTCGCAAGTTGCTCCCGGCGATTGCAGCCATTATTGTCTTGGCCGTTCCAGCGTTTTCACAAGAAGGCCCGCTCACCACCGATCCGCCCAAGGGGCTGACACCCGACCAGATCATTCAGAAGTTCGCAGCCAAGGAGAAACAATTCAAAGAGGCCCGCGATAACTACACCTTTCGCCAGGACGTGAAAGTCCAGACCCTTGATGGTGACACGGTCAGCGGCGAGTACCGCGAAGTTTTCGACGTAACCTATGACAACCAGGGCCACCATCTTGAAAATGTGGTATTCGCTCCCCAGAATAGCCTCACTGAAATTATGATGTCCCCCGAAGATTTGCAGGACATCCGCCACCTGCTGCCTTTTGTGCTCACCTCTGACGAGATCCCCGAGTATGACATTCTTTACATAGGGCAGCAGCAGGAAGACGAACTGCATTGCTACGTTTTCGATATCGCGCCCAAGAAAATCGAAAAGAACAAGCGCTACTTCCAGGGGCGCATTTGGGTGGACGATCAAGACCTGCAGGTCGTCAAAACCTCAGGTAAGACTGTCCCCGACATTCGCAAGAAGGACAACGAAAATCTCTTCCCCAAATTCACCACCTGGCGCGAACAGGTCGACGGACAGTATTGGTTCCCGGCTTACACCATGGCTGATGACACGCTGCACTTTCGCAAGGGCGCTTATCAGGATGTGCACATCCGCGAAATCGTGAAGTACACCGACTACAAGCGCTTCGGCAGCAAGTCAAAGGTCACGTTTCAGGGAGAACAAGCACCCGATAAGCCGCAGCCGAAGTAGTTCATGCGACTGTACAGGCACCGGCAAACACCAGAGTACATTCCTGCATCTCTGAGTCATGTTAAAGGCCATCGGAGCTTTTGCCCTCGGGTCCATTCTGGTCTTACCCGCATGTTCTCGCCACAAGACCCTCACGCGAGAAGAACTACGCTCCGAGATAATTTCCGCGAAATCCCTGGCAGAAGAGACCGAAATGTTTCTCGATTACGTGCGCCAGGATCGCGCGACAAAATATTACGCGCAAGGCCACATAGAATACCTCACTGACGAGGTCGAGAATTCCAGACAAGAACTCCACCAATCCTCACCTGTACAGGGCGAAGCGGACGCCTTCCAAAAATTGAGCGCGCAGTTCGACGCTTTAAACACAGAGTTGCACGATCTCCGCGGAAACCTCGAAGACAAAAACGCACTCGCGACCGCGAAGGAGCGCATTGAAAGGATCCAGCGGGCTCTTGATGCGGCGAGCTCGTCTATATGAAAAAGCTTCTGGGCGTCACTCTGGGAATTATGACGGCGCTCGGCGGGTTCGTTGACCTAGGCCAGATTGTGTTCACTACACAGGCCGGCGCGCTCTTCGGATACCAACTCATGTGGGCGATCGTACTGGGTACCGCTGCGATCATCATTTACATGGAAATGTGCGGAAGGGTTGCCGTCGTTGCCCAGGAACCCGTATTTGCCGTTGTACATACATGGCTGGGCAAAAAACTTGGTCTTGCCGTCCTCATCGCCTCAAACCTCCTGAACCTGATCACGTGCGCAGCAGAGATTGGAGGCATTGCCATCCTCCTTCACCTGCTCACGGGATTGCCGGGTAATCTTCTTCTTGTAGCAGCTACGCTGATAATGGGCACGATGGTTTTCCTTTTCCGTTTCCAATGGATCGAGAGGACGCTCGGTCTATCTGGCCTGATGATGATCGTTTTTGCCGTCGCCGCAGTGGCGCTTCATCCAAATTGGGCTCAACTGACGCGTGGGCTTGTCCCGAAGGTCTCACAAGCGGACGCGAAGCACACTCTCCTGTACTGGTATTTTGCGGTCGGCATCTTCAGCGCGATGCTTATGGAATACGAAGTCCACTTCTATTCTTCAGGCGCGATGGAAGAAGACTGGACACCAAAGGATCTGGGTGAGAACTTCATGGTCGCAGCGCTCGGTTCAGTGCTGGGCTCTGTGCTTACGGTCGCGTTGTTGGCTCTTGGCGCAATTCTTTTTCTGCCTCGCGGTGTTTTCCCTCAGATACTCAGTACTGCCGTACTATCAGGTGCGTTTCCGTTTGCGCAAAATGGGTTAATTGTAGCTATCGCGGGCTGTCTGGCCTGTCTGGCGGGTGCGGCGGTCGAAACCGCTCTCTCCGGCGGGTACAACCTCTGTCAGTTCTTCAATCTTCATTGGGGAAAGAACCTGCCAGCGAAATCTGTCCCCGTATTCACAGGTACATGGGTTGCCATGTTTGTCTTGGCCTTTGTGATTGCATTAACCGGAGTTCGCCCATTGCAATTGGTGAATATTTCCATTGTTTTTGGCATGGTCATAATGCCATTCACCTATTATCCGATTCTGCGGACCGCATCTGACAAAAACATCATGGGAAAGCACGTTAACAGCAAATTTGACGATGTCATCGGCGTAATCATGCTAGTTCTCATAACCATCGCAGCGCTCGCAGCCCTGCCGTTGATGGTGCTAACTCATTGGGGACGGCCGTGAGTCGCCTTACGGTAGCGGAAGCAGTTGACGCGGCGATTCATACCTGAGTTGAGTATGACAAGAGTACAGACTTGGTCACGATCTTCGTGCTGTGAGAATATAAGCTCGCTTATGACTAAGCGCATATTCGTTTTCGTCTTCATTCTGTTCTGCTCATTGGCTGCGGCTCAGAACGAACGGACCATCGTCGTTCGGCCAACCGAAATCGACGACATTCTGGTAAACCCCGGGATGGGCATCGAGACCTTCAACCGTTTCTCCGGACAACCATTGAATGAAGGAGTGAAGTGGTCCGAGGTCGGGCCGGAGAAGCCGGTTCCGGATACCCCGCCGGGGAGCGTCGATTTTCCCGCATCCAGCGTCGCCTATCTGCGCTGGTTCTGGTCGCAGCTGGAGCCGCAACCTGGCAAATATCGGTGGGAGATCATCGATAACGCACTGGCAGAAGCCCAGCGCCACAATCAGCGGCTAGCGATTCGCTTGATGCCTTACGACGACAAGCATCCACTGCCTGACTGGTATATCCACTCTGGCGCGCGCCGCGCAAATAAACCCACCGACAAAGATGGTGAAATCTGGTCTCCCGATTCAAGCGACCCTCTCTACATCCAATCGTGGGACGCCATCATCAGCGAACTGGGCAAGCGCTACGATGGTCATCCCGATCTGAACCATGTCGACATTTCAACAGTTGGATATTGGGGTGAAGGCTGGGGACCTTATCTGCCGGACTGGTCGGTGCAGCAACAGCTCATCGACCTATACATTCGCGTTTTCCCCCGCACTCATTTGCTGATGAACTTCGATCAATTGCAGGCACTGGTTTACGGCACCCAACATGGTGCCGGGTGGCGCCTGGACTGCTGGGGTGACATGGGCCGCCCGTTCAAAAATTTCGCCCACATGCTCGATCTTTATCCCGAACAGATCGCGCGTGGACACCTGCAGGACGTGTGGCGCAAAGCGCCCGTCGCGCTCGAGAGCTGCGGGGTCCCGGAATCATGGAAGCAATGGGGCTTTTCTTTAAAGCCGATTCTCGATCAGGCGCTACGCTGGCATGTTTCAACCATCAACATCAAATCGAGCGCCATACCTCCAGAGTGGAAGGCCGCCTTTGATGAATTCCAGAAGCAGATTGGCTACCGATTCGTTCTGAAGAAACTTGAATTTCCCGCGCGCGTCAACCGCGGTTCAATGGCGCAAGTAAATATGTGGTGGTTCAACGCCGGAGTTGCTCCGGTCTACCGCGATTATCTGCTGGCGCTGAATATCGGGGACACAATCGTGCCCCTTGATACTGATATCAAACAATGGCTGCCCGGTGATTCTATCTACGAGAACACTGTGTTCATTCCCTGGGAACTCAAACCTGGGAAATATCGACTCCGAGTCGCCTTGCTCGATCCGCGCACCCGCGTTCCCGCGATTCGGCTTGCAATTGCCGGACGCCAGAGCGACGGCTGGTACGACTTGGGTGACATTAACGTGAACTGAAAGCACCGGCGTCAGCTCACAAGAGTATTACTGAACTCCGGCAATATGAGAGTTGACCGCAGTAACGTCTGCGCCCAGGTCTTTTCCATCCGTACCCGCATTATGATAAGGGCTGGTACTAAGTAACCTGTAATCCCCACCATTAGCATTGTTGTAGTTGACGAACTGCACTGCTGCCGGGCTTGCGGGCAGGTAGTTTCCCATGGGCCACGATCCGCTTCCACCGATCAGCACATTGTCAGTCATTGTATATGGACTGAAGCAGGCCGCGATCTCTGCTGCGTTACTCGTCTTTTGATCTGTACATCCCGTTGATCCCGTATTAAAGACCGCTAGACCGGCATTGATGGTCACGATGTTATTGGTGTAGGTCCAGTTCGGAATAGGACCATTGACCGCTCCCACGGCGGCAAACCACTTAATCGGCAACGTTATTAATTCGGTGTTGTGATTTATAGAAATATTTCCATTGCCACAGGTGCTAGCGGAGCAGTGAGTGTACACACCCGCAAAGACCGCCGATATATCTCCATTCTGAAACCTGGCGCTGACATCGTCGAAAATGTTGTCGTGGATCGAAATTCTCCCAATTGGCAAATTATTCGGCGGTAAGTCGGCCAAGGAAAGCACCGATGCGGTGTGAGATGTTCGGTTATATCGAACCGTAAAGTCCATAACCGAGATGTAGGAAAGCGTCCTGTTTGGAGGGTTCAACCCAGTAACCGCGATGGCGCCGCCGTGTTGAGTAAACCCAGGCCAGCAGTTTTCTAAAATATTTCCTTCCAGCAGCAGTCGTTGTGCATTCTTGAGTTCAAACAGGTTCTTCACCACAAAGCGGCAGTATCCCGGCGTTGCAACGCACTTCGTGGGATCGCTATTTGGACGGCCGACAAATCCGGGTTGTCCAGGCATCCATGTCAATGGCTTAAACATATGATTGTTCGTGATCTCTATGTCCGCCGGAGTAACTGAGTTATTAAGGACGCCACCGAACAATATAGTTTCGGCGGCGGCCTCCAAAAAATTGTTGTGAATCTTCCAAATGCCCTGCGAAATGCTGCCGGTTCCTCCCGCAATTGCCTGCGAGTCTTCACATCCGCTTATCTGCATGGCGCAATGAAAGTCATTGAAGTACGAGTCAACCACAGCCGCATACGTAATTCCGCTGAGAATAATTCCTCGAACTGTGTCGTATACCGGAACTCCGTGGATCCAGTCCCGATCTATGACTATGTGGTTGACAGCTCCGCCTGCCACCACCAGGTCAACATACATCGACGAAGTAAGTGGTCTGGTTATCTCCAGCCCGGGACCAAGACGGTAGTGACTGGAGCCGTTAGCTAGAGTGATAGGTCCAGCGGTAGTCGCGACGATTCTGGCCATCACCTTGGTTGGTGAGGCGCAGGAAAAGCTTGGGCGTCCAGGTAGGGACGGTACGCCGGCATAGCAAGGAGAAATTCGCGTTCCCTCGCGCGGCAAGGCTGAGTCAGGAGCGCTTGTCCTTATCACAATCCAATGTTGATCATCACACGCTTTGGCGGGGAGAGTGTAATTCCCGTTGAATGTCGCTCCTGATTGCAGAAGCAGCGTGTCACCGCAGTGAGCATTATTCAGTACTTGCTGTAAATTAGATCCGGAGTTCACCACTATTTTTGCTCCCGGCGCAGGGGTGCTTGTCATGGACGAATTCACAAAAACGCGGGGCAACTCCGCCGGCCCATCCATCGATGCCGCCGCAGTCCCACAACTTAACATTACGGCTAAGCTAATTGCGATGAAGATGACTGAACGTGGAATAAAAAGGCTGCTGAAAACCTGGATGCTCACAACTACTCCTTAGCTGAACTGATTCCCCGAGAGAGGAACGGCGACGAAATATGCCCTGTGGTGTGCAGCAATTCTCATTGAGTGAACACCTGGTGTCAAAATCAGAAGGGCAGTGCTAATAACTCTCGTTCATTGCGAGAGAACGCTGATGGCGTGGATCTGAACTCAGAAGATGAGCAACACACGGCGTATCGTGATGCATTGGAGCGGGGAGCTTAATAAAACAAATACTTCCGCCACCTGTCATCCGAGCGTCCCATCAGGCGCATGATGTGGCGGCTGGTGTGCAGATTAAAGGCATGCGGCTCGCGCATGAGTTTCATCCCCGCTTCCGCAGGCATTTGATTTCCCTTGCTGCGGTTGCAAGGATGGCAGCAAGCAACGAGATTTTCCCAGCTGGACGCGCCCCCACGCGAACGCGGCACCACGTGGTCGAGCGTCAGTTCGCCTGAGGATAAAAGTTCGCCGCAATACTGGCAGGTGTTGCGGTCGCGCAGCAAAATATTTTTTCGTGACAAAGCCCGCGTCTGGTGAGGAATTCGGCGATACTCCAGCAGCCGGATAACTGAAGGCACACGTAGAGCCAGGCGAGCTGCGTGCAGAAAATGCCCGTTCTCTTCCTCGGTCATCGCTACACCCTTCAACACCAGTACAATCGCGCGCCGCGCCGCGCACACATTGATCGGCTCGTAAGACGCATTCAGCACCAGCACCGGCGCGTGCAGCGCATGAACGTCGCTATCCTGATGGATGCCCACACCGACGCCAAAGACAGCCGCGGTAACGGTGTGCCGACTACTGTCTCCCGAATTGTGCCTGTGCGACATGCTCATGATGCCTTCGCGATGGCTGCGATTTGCGGCCGAAGTTTCCCGCTCTCGAAACCACTCTCTTTCAACGTACGCGCAACCGTCGCAACCCAAACCTTTTCCGCGCCGGCCTTTAGGAGAATTCGAGCGCACTCCGACGCCGTTGTTCCCGTGGTTAAAACATCATCGACCACCAGGACAGTGCGACCCACTACTCTGTTTAGATGCAAGACTCGAAATGCCCCGCGAATATTTTCAATCCGTTGCGGTCGCGTCAGGCCGATCTGCGAGGCGGTCGCCCGCGTACGCCCAAGCAAATCGGTCCGCAGTTCGCAACACAAAGCTGCGCCTTCCAATGCCGCTCGCGCAATCAATTCTGCCTGATTAAATCCCCGCTCCCGTCGCTTAGATCGGTAAAGCGGGACCGGAACCATAACAATAGAATCGGTAATCGGGCCCAGCTTTTGAATTGCCTGCGCCAGCATCCTTCCCAATTCGCGGGCAGCCGGCTCAACCTGCTCATATTTCAGTAGATGAATTAGCTCCCGCAGTTCCCCATCGTAAGCACCATAGGCAACCGCCTTGACAAAATGCGGGCGCATCTCCTCGCAGCCGGCGCAAATCTGCTTTTGCAAGCCGGAAATCTCCGAAAGCCTCTCGCCGCAGATTTCGCACGTTGAATCCACGAGCGGAACTATCGCCAGCAAACAGGTTGGGCATACTGGAAGCCGGGAAATGTTCGTAAGAGGTGTGCCGCAGAACCGGCAATCAGAGGGAAAAAATGCAGTAAAAATGCCTTGGGCGATCAGGGCCGCGCCGGAAGCCGTGGAGCGCAAAAAGTTTCTCGCGCGCTGACCTGGGGAACGCCTGAATTTCACCTCTTCGGGTGAGAAAGCGCCCTTGCGAATTAGGTCTCCGCTACTGCTGAAGACAGAGCCTCCCTCGTTCGGCGCCTGGTCAGGCTCCAGCCGGACGAATTGAACTCAGTATAACTAGGAGCTCAGACACACGCAATTACTGGAATTTGCAGGCACCCGTTAGGACACTATCAGGCGGCTTGGCTCCTTGTTGAAAGCTTGTTTTCCCGCTCCGGCAAATGCATAAACACGGAAACGTAGGTCCGCCGGTAACAACTCATGCAGCGCACCGGCTGCAGCATCATCAACGGCAGGACGTATTTCTCGAAAAGATTGCGGCGTCGCGAGCGGTACCCCTCGAACCCGCCGCAGTCGGGACACTGGTATTGCTTCGACAACATGATGACCTCCCAAACAATTCTAGAGGCGAATCAGCGCGGTGTTCGTTTCTCATTATACCGCGCGGCAGAACCTAAGATCGCTGACGGGCTTGTAAATCTCCCACTAGGCATGCTAAGGTGCGGCGCGGTTTGTTTGCGCCCGGAACTGCATCAAGAGCCGGTATCCTAGGCTTGTTTTGCCCATTTTCCAATAACAAGCAAAAAAAAAGGAAACCAGATGAGTGACTCCGCAAAAGTGATGCTGCGCCCGAGGAAGCACCAGCCCTTCGTTCCCGAAAACATGCAGATGAAGGAGTTTACCCTCCGTGCCGTGCTTCTGGGCCTTGGGATGACAGTAATACTGGGTGCAGCAAACGCATACCTCGGCTTGCGGGCTGGGCAGACAATCGCCGCTACATACCCAGCAGCCGTTATCGGAATGGCAGTTTTGCGCTTGCTCGGCCGGGGCACGATTCTCGAAGAGAATATCGCGCGTACTGCGGGCACCATCGGCGAATCCGTAGCAGCGGGAGCAGTCTTCACTTTACCGGCATTCTTTATAGCTCAAGCCTGGACTCCAACCGTCATTCCCAAAGGCCTGGGATTCTGGGCAAGCATGTGGGCGCTAGCCGCCGATAAAACTTATCTCAAATCCACTTCGCTCATGATTGTGGGCGGCGTACTGGGTGTCTTATTCGTCTCCCTTATCCGGCGAGTAATGGTGGAAGATCCTGAACTGCCCTTCCCTGAGTCGCTCGCGGCGTCCGAGATCCACAAAGCCGGTCAAGCTGGCGCTCGCGCGGCGAAGTATCTTTTTTACAACATCGGATTCGGCGCGCTGGTATATCTCTGCGGCGTTTTCAATCTGTTCGCGCCGGATCATGATTTCTTTTTTTCGGTAGGGCAATTTGGAAAGAGCAGCCTGAAGTTGGGTGCGCCCGGCACAAACCAGGTATTACAGGCGGGCGGCATTTCGACCTGCGCTGGCCCGGAAATTAGTCCAGCGTATATAGGCGTGGGTTACATCATCGGACCCGAACTGGCAGCTCTGAACTTCTCGGGCAGCCTGATTGCGTGGGGCCTGCTGATTCCGCTCCTGATCTTTTTCCTGGGACCACAACTGCATAACTATCTTCCCCCCGGATCGAACGCGAATGGCGGTTGGCTGGATCTCGCCAACGCTGTTTGGAAATACATCGTGCGGCCGATTGCAGTCGGCGGCATGATGGTCGGCACCTGCTACACCTTGTTTCGCATGCGTAAGAACCTGCTGGCTGGATTAGGCAAGGCTTTCTCGGAGTTGCGCGGAGCAACCCTATCGCAAGAATCTGTTTCCCGCACCGAGCGTTACATGAGTTCGAAAACAGTCTTTGCTCTGATAGGGTGCACCTTCCTGGTCATGTGCGTTCTCTATGTGCGGCTTTCAGGATTGGTAAGCGGAGGCGTCGCCGCCGCTCTCGTAATGCTGATCGTAGGATTTTTCTTTGCTACGGTTTCAGGTTACTTGGTCGGCGTAATCGGGTCCTCCAACAATCCGATTTCCGGCCTGACCCTTTCAACTCTGGTGATTGCAGCCCTCCTGATGGTTTCAATGGGAGTTTCCGGCATGAGCGGTGTAGTCGCAGTGCTGGGTGTAGCGGCCGTGGTCTGCGTATCATCGGCCGTTGCCGGCGAACTGTTGCAGGATTTCAAAGTTGGTTACATTCTCGGTGGCACTCCACGCTATATCCAGATTACGGAGCTGATCGCTGTGGTCGTGGCAAGCCTGGTGATGTATTTTCCGCTCATGATTCTTTATCAGGGCAACATCAACATGGGCGGCACCGGCTTCGGCGACAAAGCGCTCTCGGCGCCCCAGGCAGGATTGATGGCATCACTCGCTCAAGGAATTGTCGGCGGCGAAATGGCTTGGCCTCTGGTCATAGCGGGCATCCTGATGGGCATTGCAATGATTTTGTTCAAAGTCAAAAGTCCCATGCTGGTCGCGATCGGAATGTACCTGCCGTTTGCCACCACTTCAGCGATCTTCGTGGGTGGAATTATCCGCTGGCTCATGGATCGGCTTCGCGAACGCAAAGGTTTGAACGACGCACAGAAGGCCCGTGTTGAAAACGTCGGCATCCTGGTCGCATCGGGGCTTATTGCAGGAGAAGCATTGGCTGGATTGGTAAAAGCCACTTTCGACTTTCGCGATAAGGCTTTGCCGGCCGTCTTCACGCATCCTTCGTACATCACTGGAATTTTCGTGATGCTCGTAATTGCTTGGGTGCTGATCGGCATACCGCTTGCCAATGCCGGGGATCCCAAAGAGCCCGCACCGCCAGTAGCCATGATGTAAAACACTGGTGATCAGTGCTTAGTGATCAGGGAGCCGTGATTTGTGGCCAGTAATTAGTTGATGAGGGGGACACTGCCGTTCCCAGCCGTGTTGGATTGCTCTCGCCGACCCTGATGGACCAGCTGGCACTTTTCCTTGACGTACCTTATTGTCCTTAGTGTTTATTGCTCTCATGTCAATTGCTGAAAACTTATCTTTGCTAAGGAGCCGCATAATCGGCGCCGCCCGCCGCGTCCACCGCAATCCAGAAGATATTGCTTTAATGGCGGTCACAAAGACGGTCGCAACCGCGCGCATTCGCGAAGCTTACGCTGCTGGTCTTCGGACTTTCGGCGAGAATCGAGTTCAGGAATTTGCAACCAAAGCCGATGCGCTAAAAGATCTGGACGCGGAATGGCACATGATCGGCCATCTGCAAACCAATAAATCTGCCAAAGCAGCGCAACTGTTCGCACACATCGATTCAGTTGACTCCGTCCATCTCGCACAAAGGCTGCACTCAGCCGCCAGAGACTTACGCAAAAAGCTACCCATATTGATCGAGATCAACATCGCCGGAGAATCCGCAAAAAGTGGACTGCCGCCGGAGTCTGCTGAACTTGCTCAATTATTAGAAGCTGCTCCCGAGTCTTCTTCTCTCGAAATTCGAGGGCTCATGACCGTCCCGCCGTACAATAAGGACCCCGAACAATCGCGGCCCTACTTCCGAAAAATGCGTGCTCTATTTGAACAAATCGCCAGCCGAGATTTGACAGGCGTATGCATGACGGTGCTTTCTATGGGCATGTCGCATGATTTCGAAATTGCTATCGAAGAAGGGTCGACCTGCATCCGCCTGGGCACCGCAATTTTCGGAGACAGGCAGCCGCTCGGGAGCAAGCTTTGAAGCTCAGGCAAGTTGGGACGGCGGCCGCCATCGCCATTGCAGCCCTCGTGTTTCTATCTCGACTTCACTCCCAAACGATCCCAGCAGGATTACAAGTTTCTGCCGCCAACATCGATTTCGGCGAAGCCGCAGTCGATTCGGAAAACCCGCCGCACCCACTCACACTCATGAATGCGACGAAATCTAATCTCGTCATCGACCAGATCATCACTTCCGGCATCGACTTTTCTCAGAAAAATGACTGCGGACAAACCCTCGCATCCGGCGCCCAATGCACGATTCAAATTTTTTTCAAACCTGCAATTCCTGGCCCGCGAATTGGAAATCTTGGCGTAACCGGATCTGACCCTGCCAGCCCGCATTTCATCGCCCTGACCGGGACCGGCATTTAGCTAATAGGCCCAGTAAGGCCCGGCTCCTCCTGGAGTTCCCGCGCCATCTATTGCCACGAATACATTCCGGCCATAAAAAAACGGCAACCCCCAGTCAAACATCCCTGAGTTCGGTCCTCCTAGCGTAGGAAAAGCATTGTCAGCTGAATTGGAAAACAGCGTATTGGCATTATCGATGTTGAATGACACCGTGCTGCTGGCTTTGTTCGTTCCGGTGTTCGTCGCGGAGAAACTCAGCTGCGCGGATGGGCAATAAAAACCGTTCTCTGGACTCGGGCAAAGAGCCATCCCCGTGGTCGCGCTATCAAGAAAGAAATAGGCGTTTGACCCTGTGTCAAGAAAGCTGGAGTATGTCTTTCCCTTAAATCCCGTACTGATGTTCCCTGTGCTGCCATCCAGAGTAAAAACGTGGGCGCCTCCAAGGGAATTATTGCTTTGCGTTCCAATTCCAAAGATCAACGATCCGCTCACCGTGGGCATACTTGATGCAACCGCAGGCAGTTCGACCAGCACTCCGTTATTGTCAGTTTTGAATGCAGCGACTGGATTCTGTACCTGCTGAGCCAGGCTTACCGTGGTCACGCTGCATGACGATCCAACGCAGGCATAGTAAAAATTTTGATTGTTAGTGGTTCCCGGCACACACGCCGGACAATCCTGAACAAACGGTCCAATTCCCAAAATACCGTTCGCTCCCAATTTCGCCAGAGTATCTTCCGGCGCGCCGGCGCTGGTGCAGCCTCCGGGTACTGTCGAGAATGCCGGATCTCCAATTAGTTGAATCGGGGTTGCGCTGGCCACTTCGGAGGCGATCTTCACATCTGCGGTTTTTACAGGTCCCCACGTAATGCCGTCAGAAAACTCCGCACACTCGGACACCGAATCGCCGTTTGCGTCTTTCTGCTGAGATAAGGCGCCGCTGAGCGATGAAGCCATCGCTGATGAAAGAATCCTCACTCCATACGACATGGTGTCGACCAGCACACCCGAGATTGCCTGGCAATTTGAAGTTCCGGCAGCGCAGATCGTCACTGTCGTGAACAGGCCATTGGCGTAACCGTTATCAGGTCCTTGATTCACGACGACGGTCGCCACGTTATTATCCGATGATTTAGACCCGCTTCCGCCTCCGCATGAGGTTAACGACAAAAACGCGAATCCACAGGTAATCCCGATAATGCTCGTTTTAGCGAACATCATCGGCGACCACTCCTTCCGGCAGCTTGCTGCGCAAGTACGCACGGCCCATTTTGAAGCGCATGTGCCCGCCAGACTCTACAACCAGATCTCCGGTTTGGACGTGCAGGACGCCCCGATACCTCCGTGGTGTGGTCTGTGCCGCCTGCATGAATTGATCGAAATATTCTCCGAGTAATTGACGGAGGTCGGGCGTGGACGGCCCCTGCCACGAAATCCCGAACACCTCTCCTGCGGTAGAAACAAATTCTTTAACTGCTGTCCCGCTGGGTGCGCGCATTTCGTGGACCGAATAAGATCGCCGCGTCGAAATATTGACCGCTGCCTTGATTCGTACCGCATCGACCTGCACGGAAGAAACATCTTGACCCAAGACCGCGAATGCAGATGAACAGGCCAGAAGCGTGGAAACCAAAACAATGCCGCGCAGCAGCTTACTGATCGCGCAACTGAAGCAATTGGACACCTGTGGTTAATTCCTCAATCTTGGATTTACAAGAGGTTGTGAGAGTTGCTTTGGCGTCTTTGATACCAGACTAGATCTGTAGCAGCTTAAGCCTTGATTGCGCGGACTTCTCTGGCGACGGCGTCTTCACCTATATATTTCAGCGACATTGGGAAGAATTTTGGCGGGGCGGTATGGGTTCCCCAATCTTGGGGCACCGGGGCCATGCACCACAAGTTGCCTGGCGCTTCCAGCGCAATTCCTACGATCCAATATTTGCTGCCCTCTTCCAGTGGGCGGGTGCAGGCCACTGTTGCCGCAGTGATTCCCCGACCCGGGAGGTCCTCGATGCGCAATTGTGTCCCCTTTGTCAGCGGTCGCGGAGAGCGAACTCCACAACCTTGTGGGTTCACCATCAACGTGTGGCAGCTTAGCGAAAATTTTTCCCCCGCAACGCTTGTGATCCGTACAGGAATTTGCGCGCGCACTCTTGTTCCAAGTCGGCGCTGCGGCTGGTTGATAGTGGAAGAAGCCATACTCGTATGCGGATTTTAACTGCACCCGCCTGCTCGTCATATGGCAAATGCGATATGGAATCAAACCGAAGTAACGGCCACTCTCAATAAAAGGAAAGCGTCCCGTTCTGCCGCGCCTGCCGCACCGTCCACGAAAAAAACATAATGCCGGTAGGAACAAGTAATATGGCGAAAACTGCCAGAATCTCGAGCTCTCGGGCAACAGCCGCGAAATTCCCACCCAGCATGCCCAGCCGCATTGCCGTCAAAGAATGCGTGAATGGAACGAAGTATGAAACCATCTGCACCGGTTTCGGCAAAGCCGCTACAGGAAACAGTGTCCCGGACATCAGCCACGCTACGGATCCAAGGACCCACAGCACTGCCGAGCCTTTGTGCATGGCCACTTGTAATCCGGCGGCGAACAGGCCGATCGCAAATGCACTCAAAATTGAAAAGACAAACGCCAGCAGGCACGCTATAACGCTCGTATGCAGCGCCGGCGCGAAAAGAAAAATTCCTGCGCCGATATAGACCACAAATTGCAGCAGATCTTCGCCAAACGCGGACAGCGCGCCTAGTGAAACCAGCACCGCAGCCGGCGTAGCAGTTGTGAGCAACACTTCCAGCGTTCCCGTCTGTTGCGACTCCTGAATTGTCTTCAGAAAGTTATGGGTTCCCGCCAACAAAAATGTATAAAACCCCGTGCCGATCAGCAGAAACAGAAAATACGGCATGCCTTCAGGACGAAACTGCGGCCCCACTGCCCGAGCCAGGTAGTAGAAGCTCGCCAGTTGCGCGACCTGTGCCAGACCCGATAATAAAAAGCTATTGCGGTAGCGCACCGCTGTGATCGCGTCTTTCTTTATCACAGCGACTATCTTTTCGACAATCATGCCGGAACGCCTATTCGAAATTTCTCGACGCCAGAGTCGGCGGTCATTTCAAGATACAAATCGCGCAGCTCTCGGGCTTCGAAATTCCTGGCCTTTTCGGTTGTTATCAACTCGCCTTGTTTCAACAGCCCAACTCGATGACATACGGCGCTAGCTTCTTCGAAGTTGTGTGTCGCCAGGACCACAGTGGTCCCTGTGACTGATAAATCCTGAATTAGGACCCAGAGTTCCTCCGCGGCGGCGGCATCCAGGCTGCGGGTGGGCTCATCCAGTAGCAGAATGGCTGGCTTCTTGATCATTGCGCGGGCAATTCCCAGGCGCTGATACATGCCTGACGAAAGCTTCATCACCTCTTTGCCGGCCATATCCTTGAGTGAAACAGCGGAGAGCACTGACTCGATCCGGCCCGAAACCTCGCGCCGGCGCACGTCCTCAAGCGCGGCAAAAAACTCCAGGTTTTCTCGGACCGTGAGGCGCGGAAAGAAAGAGCGTTCCGACGCAACCGCGAACCCTGCGCATCGACGCACTGCCTGGCCCTGACAGCGCGTGTCCGCGCCCTGCACTCGCACTTGGCCCCGGTCCGGCAGCAACATCGTGGAAATCAGCTTCAGGGTGGTGCTTTTGCCGCTTCCATTCGGCCCCAATAGCCCAAGCACTTCCCCCGCCGAGACTGTTAACGAGATTCCCTTCAACGCATGGGTTTCAGCGCCTGGCTTTCGCAAAAAGAAAAACCCTCGTTGCCGGAAGACCTTATGAACCGATTCAAAAACAATCATGTCCATGGCAGGTTCAAGCGCAGGCACTATCGCATCATGAATCACTGTTAGAAGATTCTATTGACGCACAACGCAGTTTTCAGAAAGAGAATTTGACAGGGACATACTTAGTCCACAAGGAACTGGTTTGGCAGCATCGCAAATTGAAATGAACTGCATTTCCGAGCACCCCCGGCGATTCGATCCGGAGTTTGAACTTGTCCTGGCATGCTGCGATCGCGCAACCCGGTGCGACATAACTTCACTCCTCACTCCTGAGCTCAATTGGGAACTCATCCTCGAATCCGCCGAACATCATCGCTTGATTCCCGCCATGCACGCAGCCTTGGCTGGACAGAACGGAGTCCCTTCCACCCTTCGCGTTCGTGCTCACAAACAGGCATGGCGGGTCCTGCATTTCACCATGGAACTGCAGAAAATTGCGCGATGCTTCGAGCAGCGTGGAATCGAATTTCTCGCCCACAAAGGTCCGGCATTGGCGCAACTCCTCTACGGCAATCCGGCCATGCGGCAGTTCGGCGACCTCGACGTCATCGTCAGACTGAAAGATTTTGCTCGCGCGAAAGACGCTTTAATTGAATTAGGTTATGACCCTGGATTACATCTTTCTCCGCGGCATGAGCAATCGCATTTGCGTTCTGGTTACGAGTGCTCGTTCGGGCTGAATTCAGAGCGCAACCTGGTTGAACTGCAATGGCAAATCGTGCCGCGCTTTTGCTCGATCAATTTCGATATCGACGCGCTGTTCAGCCGCTCTATGCAAATCGACTTGGACGGAGTCCCTTTGCGAACTATGGGACCTGCAGACTTGCTGCTCGTGCTCTGCGTTCACGCAGCCAAGCATGAATGGGCGCAACTCGGCATGCTTCGCGATATCGCTGCCCTGGCGAACTTTAACTTGGATTGGAACTGGATCGTCGACGAAGCCCGCCGTCTCGGCATTCTAAAGATCCTGCAAGTCTCGCTTCTCGCGGTAAGTAAGCTATTCAATCTTTCTCCGCCGGGAGAAGTGCCGTCAGAAAACCAAGGCGTTGCTGAAAGAGCCTCCAACGTTGTGTTACGGCTTCAGCGCAACTACGAGCCTGACACGAAATCAATCCGCTATTTTCGCGCCCAACTCGAAACCCGCGAAAGATGGCAGGACCGGGCGCGGTTCGTCTGGCGCCTGGCAACTACATCGAGCGTTCCGGAGTGGCAAGCCGTCCAAATTCCCAATCGCTATTTCGTGCTCTATAGCGGGGTTAGAATCGCTCGCTTGATGAAGAGAGTTTTTAGCTAGCTGCAGGTCGCGTCCGCCTGCTCGTGCGCGTGGTAGCTCGATCGCACCAACGGTCCCGATTCCACATGACGGAACCCAAGCCGCAGCGCCTCATCCTTCAAATATTGAAATTCCTGGGGAGTATAGAAGCGCGCAATCGGCAAATGGTCGCGAGATGGACGCAGGTATTGTCCCACGGTCAAGATATCAACTTGCCTTGCGGCCAAATCGCGGAAGACATCAACTAACTCGGTCATGCTCTCGCCAAGCCCAACCATTACTCCGGATTTCGTCACCATGCCGGGAGAAAACTTCTTGGCATTTTCCAATAACCGCAGCGTGCGATCATAACGCGCTCCCGAGCGGACTGCCCGGTAAAGCCGAGGTACGGATTCTGTATTGTGGTTCAGTACATTCGGAGTTGCGTCCAGGACAATCCGCAGAGCTTCATCTAGTCCCTGAAAATCCGGGATTAACACTTCTACCCGGCACTCCGGAGCCACGCGCCGAACTTCGCGTATGGTTTCGGCGAAAATTCTCGCGCCTCCCAGATTGTCGTCATCGCGGTTCACGCTAGTGATTACAGCGTGCTTCAGTCCGAGGGTTGCAATCGCCCCCGCTACCCGCCGAGGTTCATCCCAATCGATGGCCTGCGGCCGACCCTTTGGCACCGCGCAAAAGCCGCACCGGCGCGTGCAGATATCGCCCAGCAACATGAATGTCGCGGTGCGATGGTTCCAGCATTCGCCGATATTCGGGCATTGTGCCGACTCACACACCGTATGCAGTCCGAGTCCGCGGGCCAGCTTTTTCAGTTGATGAAAATTCTCTCCGGCGGGAGCCTTGGCCCTTAGCCACGACGGCTTAGGTTGCCGCACCACGGGCCCCACTTCAATCTGCACCAACTCCGGGGAACTACTCATAACAATATTCTACAGTAGCCCGAGCACCGGCCTTCCGATTGGTCCCGACCGCGAGGGGCACGAGTTTCACTCGTGTGCCATAAACCGCCGTCGCATGTTATCCGCACGGCTGAAACCGTGATCTTGCCGTTAAGCTGAGCGAACCTATATATACTGATTCCAAACCGGGCGGTTCGCGGGCAAATAGCAACTCAAGCGAAGTGCAGGTCACCTCGATCCAGCCAGGGTCCCGCTCTCTTTAGCTTAACCGGTACTGTCGGACGGCGATTGTTTGTGCAGTGCTCAAGCAAGTTTTTGTTCTAGAACCAAGGCGATTTACGCATCCAAGTACGCGCGATGACCTTCTCGCTTCGAGGTGTTGCCTGGACGGCCTTCGCTATCGCCGTCGTATTGCTGGTAGGCAGCAGTATTTTTCTGCTCCGCGCGACTCACGCCTTGTTTGACAGCGAAGCTCTGGTCTCCCACACCCGGGAAGTCGAAACTGCTATTGAGAACCTGAGTTCGCAGGTTTTCCAGCTCACGAACTCTCGTCGCGGTTCCGTGATTGCAAACGACAAAACTTTTTTTGACGACCATCACGCTGCTGAGGCGCTGATCGCTGATGATTTGAAAAACCTGCGGCATCTGACCACCGACCGCCAGGACCGCCAGTCGGAACTTGACCAGATTTCTTCCGACATTGATGCGCTCCAAAATCTTCTTAAGCAGCCGCTGAACTCTCGAATCAGCGGAGCTTCGAACCACGAAAGCGAGATACGGATCACACGCCGGGCCGCCGCTCTGGCCGACGGCATTGAGATGAGTTTGCGGAGAATGCGGGACGAAGAAGATCAGTTGCTGGTACAGCGCCAGATCGCAACGCGCACCAATTATCGGCACACCCTGCGTCTTATCTTTGCCTCTTTCATTATCGCGCTCATGTTGCTGGTTGCAGAGATGTTCCTGCTCAGCTATGAGTTCACCCGCCATCGCCAGACCGAGTATGCGGCCCGCCAGAGCCAGGAGATTGTCAACGCGTTTTTTTCGTCATCGACTATCGGCTTCGGGATTCTGGACTCACAATTTCGGTACACCCGTGTGAATGACGTCCTGCCGCGAATGGCTGGAGTAAAGCCGGAGGATCTTCTGGGAACGCCGGTCTCACAAATTTTCGGTGACACCGGAATGCAAGCGCAAGCCGTTCTGCGAGAGGTGATCGAGAGCGGCCAACCCGTTTTGGACCGCGAAGTGTCCGCCGAACTGCCCGGCAGGCGCGGCGACCCGCGTCACTGGTTGGTAAATTATTTTCCCATCCGCGAAGATGGCGGTGCCGTCACCCAGGTCGGTGTCACCGCAGTGGATGTAACCGCACGCCGCAATGCTGAGGACGCGTTAAGGACCCTCAGCGGCAGGCTCCTCGGAATTCAAGACCAGGAACGCAGAAGGATAGCTCGCGAGCTTCACGACAGCTTGGGGCAGTATCTGGCAGGTCTGAAGATCGCTATCGACATGCTGAGTTCTCGTTCCCCGCAAAAAGATCCACTGCTGGCGGAATGCGCCGACATTCTCCAACGTGCCATCGGTGAAACTCGCACGCTATCTCATCTTCTTCATCCACCTTTGCTCGACGAAGCTGGCTTTGCTTCTGCAGCCAGTTGGTTTGTGGCCGGATTTTCTCAGCGAAGCGGCATCCCCGTCTCTCTCGACCTGCCTCCCGACCTGCAGCGGCTTCCCGATGTAATCGAGATTGCTCTATTCCGCGTGCTTCAGGAAAGCCTCACGAATGTACATCGGCACTCGCGCGCTAAGTCCGCGCAAATCAGCGTCGATCTGGATGCCGAGCAGGTGACAATTGAAATTCGCGATCACGGGCGCGGCATGCCTCCTGACATCATCCGGCAAATCGAAGCAGAAACCAGCAAATTAGGAGTTGGCTTGGCTGGCATGCGCGAGAGAATTCACGAACTTGGCGGAAGATTTGTGGTTTCATCAAACGATCGCGGCACCACAGTTCAAGCCAGTATTCCGCTGGGCGTCGATCATGGATCGCAGGTGCGGATCGGGACCGAGCACATTATCTGAGAGTACTATCAAAAATAAGCCCACCCTCGTGAGTTGAGGGTGGGAGAATTAACTTGCTTGCGATTTCTATTTAGCTGGCTTTGCGATTGAAGTCGCGCTCTACTTCGGACGCGGCACCGCGTTCACGTAAGGCGTCATTCTCATCGCGCAGGGACTTGTTCCACTCTTCTACCTCGCGCTGCGCTTGATCTTTCGCGATTCCGTATCGCTGTTGAATTGAACCGACAAGCTTGTCCCGCTGTCCTCCGGCGTTAGTCAAATCATCGTCCGTCAGCTTACCCCAGCGTGTTTTCGCCTCGCCCTTAATCTGCTTCCATTTTCCTTCAACCTGGTCCCAGTTCATGAGTTCCCTCCTGTAATCTCGAGTCCAGATTCAAGGCTAGCTGTCCACAATGAATGTCGGCAATACAGGGAACACTCCATAAACAGAGCTGAATACTGGGATCAAAGCCGATCTGGCGAGAGTAAATGGGCAGGGCAGTCCAATTTCACACCTTTGAAGATTGTCAAACAAGAGAGATTTTAGAATCCCAAGGCTGAGCTGATAGCTGCGTTTTCCACTTCTCAGTGACACTAGAAATAATATTGCCAGGCAATTTGGGTTGGTTTATCGAGTACTGCGCGATCAGCAGGAGGTGTACCAGCGGGCTTTTGTGAACCTGCCATTCGCGAATGGCGACAGCAGTTGGGAATTGCCGATTCCAGCCACGTATGTAGTGGATCAAAGCTCCATCATCCAGTACGCAGCCGTGAATCCCGATTACACTGAACGTCCCGAGCCGAGCGAAATCTTGAGGATTCTTTCGGCCACGAACCGAGCATGATTTTCCGCAAGTTCCTCTGTGTTTTCCTCAGTGCATCTCCGTGTTCTCTGTGGTTGCGGTTTTAAAAGCTTTCACCACAGAGGAGCACTGAGTGTCACAGAGAAATGCCACAGAGGGAAGCGCTGCTTAGTTTTTGCACAGTCTGCGGACAATCGGCGGTTTACACGTCACCTTCGACCTGTTCAAAAGTCCTAAACAGGAAAAGCATAAGTTCCTACAATTCCCAAACAAGGAGGTCTTTCCCGTCTTTGAACTTGGATAGGTTCAGTGAGGGAAAGAACTTCCGGAATTGAGAAACCCAATGACTGCCGCCATCGCGCCGACTTCATTTTCGCCGCCAGCCTTGCGAACGACTGAAAATCCGGCATTGCTGAACCTGTTGATCGTGGATGACGAACGCACGGTACGAGAGGCGGCACGGGAAGCTGCCTTGGTCCTTGGATATCGTGCCGCGGCGTCGGACTCTGCTGAGCAAGCTATGCGCCTGCTGGAATCGCAAAGCATCGACGTGGTCCTACTCGACATGAAGCTGCCCGGCGCAGGCGGTCTCGAAATCCTGCGCCAAATCAAAAGTCGGCGACCAGACATTGAAGTCATTGTTATCACTGGGCACGGCACTGTGGAATCGGCGGTGCAGGCCATGAAAGCCGGAGCTTACGACTTCATGACAAAGCCTTTCAGCCTAGACGAACTGAAGTTGTTGCTTGAGCGGGTTGCGTTGCATCTGAAATTAAAGACCGAGAACCGCATCCTCCGCGAGAAGATCAAGTCGAAGCAAGGGTTCGGGAGCATAATCGGGCGCGCTCCCGAAATGGACAAGCTTTATCGAATTATTGCCAAAGCCGCACACAGCGCGCATCCGGTGTTGATCCTGGGCGAGAGCGGCACGGGGAAAGAGATGGTGGCGAGGGCGATCCATTATTCGGGGCCGTATCGCGATAAGCCATTTATCCCCGTGGATTGCGGATCGTTGGTGCCGACGCTCATCGAGAGTGAACTCTTTGGATATGTAAAGGGAGCGTTCACGGGGGCGATGCAGTCGAAGGCGGGATTGCTGGCCATCGCCGAGGGGGGCACGGTTTTTCTGGATGAAGTCGGAGAACTCCCGGTTGATCTGCAGGCGAAGATGTTGCGCGCGCTTCAGGAAAAAGAGATTCGCCCGGTGGGAAGCACGAAGACTTCGCCAATCAATATTCGAATATTAGCGGCGACAAATCGCGACCTCGAAAATGCGGTGGCGCACGGTTCGTTTCGTCGTGATCTGTACTTTCGCTTGAATGTGCTGTCTCTGCGTATCCCGCCGCTGCGCGAGCGGCGGCAAGATATTCCTCTTTTGGCGGGTCATATCCTCGATCGCCTCTCGCATAATTCAGGGAGGGCGCACGAGGTCAGCGACGACGCCATGCGGGCATTGCTGGCTTACGATTGGCCGGGAAATGTGCGGGAGTTGGAAAATTGCCTGGAACGCTGTTGCGCTATTACATCGGGCGCGGTCATTCATGTGGTGGATTTGCCAAGCGCCATTACGGGCGCGCCCGCAAGACTGGTGGCGGAAGCTGCGGAAAGCAGAATCCTTCCGCTTGTTGATTTGGAGAAGCAAACCATCTTGAGCGCAATCGCACAACTGAACGGCGACAAATTGATGGCAGCGAGGATGCTTGGCATTGGGAAGACGACGCTTTACCGCAAGCTGAAGGAATATGGCGCGGAACTGTGACCAAAACGGTACTTGGTTCCCGAAGTGGGGACCTGTGCCGTGTGCAGCTTAGCAAAGTGCTTTGCTTTCATGAATTATATTTTTGGCCTTACAGTTGCGACAGTAAAAGCATGATTCTCATCATTTGGAATTCCGGCAAAGCCGAAGAGTGCGCCCGCGCCATTGAACACGCCATGCAAGAACCAGTGCACTTGGCATCGACTTTGCACGAAGGTGTGGAGCGGTTGCGCTCGGGAGAGTTTTCGGCGGTTGTGGTTGACCAGTGGATCACAGAAGCCGAGCCCGAGCCCACTAGCGTGGTCTTCGATCATCTCGGAATGGCAGTGCCCGTATTTGTGAATTTCGGAATCAGCGGCGTGGAAAGAATTTTGCGTGAGCTGCGAGCTGCCTTGTCGCGGCGCGGGCTGGAGACTGTATTGGCGCGGCACAGCGCGCGGCAGGCCCTGAGGGACGAACTGAAAGATGATGTGACGGTGCTGCTGCTTTCGTGTGGGGTGGCCTTAGAAGATCCGGAATTGGACGAAACCACTCGAAGGCGCCTACAAACAATGGAGGAGTTGGCAAAACATATCAGCGACAAATTAGCCATGTCGCACCAGGAACACGCGGCTGCCGCGGGTGCTTAGGAAGTGCGAGAACAGATTACGCAGGCTGCTCTGCGGGAATGGCGTCGTCCTGCAGCATAAACTCCAGTACCTCTTGCGGGACGGGCGCATTCCACACTGGCGCGAACGATTGGCGGTGCAGCGGTGACGGCCCGTGTTCGCGCAATGCCGCCAGGTGCTTAGGCGTGCTGTAACCTTTATTCGAAGCCAGGCCATAAACCGGGAAGACCGGATCCCATTGGCTGATCATGCGGTCGCGATGGACCTTGGCGATGATCGACGCAGCGGCGATCGAAACCGATAATGCGTCGCCGTGAATAATTTTTTGTTGCGGCACTTCGAAATCGAGCCGCATAGCATCGACGAGAAGATGGTCCGCGGCCGGGTTGAGCTGCGAGACTGCCTCATGCATTGCCAGGCGAGACGCATGATAGATGTTGATCTGATCGATTCGGGCAGCATCGACTGCCGCGATCGCCCAGGCTACTGCGTGTTCGCGAATGCGAGTATCAAGTACTTCGCGGCGTTCTGCGAGCAATAATTTCGAGTCGCGAAGGCCCCGAATTCGATAACACGGATCCAAAACAACGGCCGCTGCTACTACCGGGCCAAAGAGCGATCCGCGGCCTACCTCGTCAACCCCAGCAACCAGTTTGGCTCCCGATCCCCAAGCTAGTTTTTCGTACTTCAAAGTGCATCGTAGCCGCTTGAGCAGGCGCAGCTTTAACGCCGAAGCAGAGAGAGGCTTGCCAGTGCGCGATATCGCGGTCGAAGGCATGTTGGCGAAGGTGGGAACCTGCAATCATGTTCACGCAGCATGCCTTGTGAGCGCAAGAGGAAAACTGCGGGACGTGAGTTGATGCCGAACCAGGAGCATGCGTCCCCTTACATTATGATGGCTGAGAAATGCGTAATGCAGCTCCTCGGCGCGATCCCCGATTCCTTCTTTGCATTGCATCTGCTCTTTTAGCACTTGTAGTGCAGTCAGGGGAATTAGGGTCGGCGGACACCATGCACCGCCTTCAGACCGCGCACTCTTTCTGGACCTCGCAGCCAGCGGTATTTCCCAATGAGTATCCGGAATTTGGCGTGCACGGGCGCGGCGGCAAGCTCTATGACTGGTACGGCATCGGCCAGCCGCTGCTCATGTTGCCCTTTGACATCGTGGGTACTGGGATCGCGAAGCTGCCGATCTTTGCTGATTACGACGACAATGATCCCACGGTGCGAAATATCTTCGTCACTTATTCAGTCAATGTGCTGCTCAATGTTCTGACCGCTCTGGTTTGCTTTCGTTTCCTTCTCCTGCTGGGGTTGGACATGCGACAGTCCATTGCCGGAGTTTTAGCGCTGCTCTTCTGCACCACTCACCTGCACTACACGCAGAACATGATGGAGAACAATTACATCTGCCTGCTCACCTTGACCGGATTTTGTTATCAGTACGAATGGTTGCGATCGGGAAGCAGAAAAGCATTGCTGATTGGATCAGGCGCGCTGGGGTTGAACCTGTTGACCCGGCTAACCACAGGTTTGGATTTGCTGATAGTGGCAGTTTTTCTTTTGCTGGATCTTTGGTTCGAAAGGGAGGTGAAGCCCAGCAACGAAAGTGTAAGGACGAGCGTCGACGCCCGTCCGCTCGAGCGAAGCTCGACGAAATTTTTCATAAACGGCCATTTTTGGGAGCGCTGCATTTCTTATCTAAAAACGGCGCTCCCTACCTATCTTGCCTTCCTATTTCTGGACAGGCTTTATCAGTTTTACCGTTTCGGAAACTGGACGACGACTTACGTCCACTACTTCACGATTGAGCACCGATTGCAGGACCCAACGCTCCCGGCAAAGTATCCGTGGGAGACGCCTTTTCAGGTGGGATTTCTGGGGCCGCTGATTTCGCCGGAGAAGTCGATTTTTCTTTTTGATCCGCTGATTGTGCTGACCATTCTGGTTTCCATCTTCGGATGGAAGCACTTCAGTCCAGTCATTAAGAGCTTTCTGATCGCGGCTTTTTTCCTGGTGCTTGGTTACATCTGCTTATACGCCCGCTACACCGTTTGGAGCGGCAACTTTGCGTGGGGAGATCGTTATGTTTCGACGGCGGCTGAGATATCCGCGTTCATTTCGGTGCCGCTGCTTTTGAAATTCCGCACGCAACTCGGCAAGCCCCTGCAGATTATTGGAATGTTCCTCATAGCAGCCAGCTTGGTTATTCAGTTAGCGTCGCTGGCGTTCTGGCTGCCACTGGAAATTTATCAGGGCGACGACTTGGGCCATCCGCAATGGATAATTTGGCTGCGCTTCAAAAACATAGTCGCGTTCGCGCTCGGCAAGATGGACGCTTGGGGACTGAACACCGATTCGATGGGCTACGACCAGTGGGATTATCAGCACCTCACCTGCTGGAATTTTCTGCCTTTCGTGTTGCGAAGGATGGGGGCGGCGCCAAAATGGATGGTAGATATGGCGTTAGCGATCTGGGGCTTTGCAATTGTGGGGCTGATTACAGTGTTAGCTGCTCTTGGTAGAACGGTAGAACAAAAGGATCGAGTCCGTGACTCCCGAGCAGGCCCGTTTAGCGCGGGAAGCCTATCGTGATTTTGGGAAAGGCCGGCATCGTGCGGGGCTGAGTTTGGGCGACTGTTTCTCGTACGCGTTGGCGAAATACAAACGCGAGCCGCTTCTGTTCGCAGGCCACGACTTTAAAAGAACGGATGTCGAGGTGGCGGAGTACTAGTCGCAGCCCGAAATGATCGCAGAAACACAGACACCGCTCTACTCCACCGTCACGGACTTCGCCAGATTTCTGGGTTGATCGACATCACAGCCGCGACGCACCGCAATGTGGTACGCCAACAGCTGCAGCGGCACAATTTCTAAAATCGGCAAAAGTTCTTCCGGCGCGGCGGGAATGTAAATCACGTGGTCAGCGGCTTCTTTAATTTCCTCATCGCCTTCGGTGGCGAGCGCTATAACCTGACCAGAACGTGCTTTTACTTCCTTCAGGTTTGATGCAGTCTTTTCGTAACGGACCATTGACAGTGCATCTTTGGGATCGCGGGTGGCAATGATCACCACCGGCAGGTTCTCGTCGATTAATGCGTTGGGCCCGTGCTTCATTTCGCCAGCGGGATATCCTTCAGCGTGAATATAGGAAATTTCCTTCAGCTTGAGCGCGCCTTCGAGGGCAATGGGATAGTGAATGCCCCGGCCGAGAAACAGGAAATCCTGCGAACGCACATACTGCTTGGCGAGATCCTCGCAGTCTTCCTCGTGGGTCAGTAGATGTTCAAGTTTGCCAGGTATGCGAGTTAAATCCTGAACCGCGTCCCTGGCTTGATCGCCTGACAACGTGCCTCGTACTTGACCAATATAAAGAGCGAACAAATACAGAGCCGTCAGCTGCGCGGTAAAAGCCTTGGTTGACGCCACGCCGATCTCGGGACCGGCGTGCGTGTAGATGGTGCCTGCAGCTTCGCGCGTAATCATCGACCCGACCACGTTGCAGATGGCAAGCGTCTTCGATCCTTTGGCTTTCGCTTCGCGCTGGGCAGCGATTGTGTCCGCGGTTTCGCCGGATTGTGAAATCACAAGGGTAATAGTGTCACCGGGGACGATGGGATCGCGGTATCGCCATTCGCTGGCGTAATCGACTTCGACCGGAATGCGCGCCAGGCGCTCGATCATGAACTTGCCGGCCTGAGCTGCGTGCCAGCTGGTCCCACAAGCGGCGATATTGATTTTCTTGGCGGCACGGAATTCGGCTTCCGTGATCTCCATTTCATCGAGAAATACGTGGCCGGTTTCCTGTGAAACTCTTCCCAAAGTCGTGTCGCGAACCGAACGGGGCTGCTCATAAATTTCCTTGAGCATGAAGTGCTTGAACCCGCCCTTTTCCGCCATGATCGGGTCCCATGTGACGTGTTGCACCTGTCGTACGATGGGTTGACCGTTGAAGTCGGTGAGGCGCACGCCTTCAGGCGTAATGACTGCGAGATCGCCATCAGCCAGGAAAAATAAGTCGCGCGTGTGGTAGAGAATCGCCGGCACGTCGGACGCCACGAAATATTCGTCTTTGCCCAATCCAATAACCGCCGGCGGCCCATTCCGAGCGGCAACGATCTTGTTGGGTTCATCAACTGAAATTACCGCCAGTGCGAAAACGCCGGTAAGCTGGGCGACGGTCTTGCGAACCGCTTCTTCCAGCGACGGTCGATGTCCGTTTCCCGCATTCACGTAGTACTTCTCAATGAGGTGGGCAATAATTTCGGTGTCAGTTTCAGTAGTAAATTTATGGCCTTCTTCGGCCAGCTTTCTCTTTAGCAAAACATAGTTTTCAATGATCCCGTTGTGCACGACGACGACTCGTCCGGTGCAATCGCGATGAGGGTGAGCATTTTCTTCAGTGGGACGGCCGTGGGTCGCCCAGCGAGTGTGGCCGATACCGTAAGTTCCATCGAGTGGCTTGAGCCGGATGACTTCTTCGAGGTTGCGGAGTTTGCCCTCGGCTCGCCGGATCTGCAGGCCTTCACCATTGCCGCAGACCGCGATCCCGGCAGAATCATAGCCGCGATATTCCAGCCTCCTAAGGCCATCAAGAATGACGGGAACGACCCGCTTTTTGCCAACATAACCGACAATTCCGCACATGCTGCCAACTCCTAGCCAATTTGTGGGGAGGGACTGAACGCGAACTTGGGACTAATCTTCAACGGAATACCGGAATTCTTCGATCACTGGATTGGTCAGGACTTCACGGGCGATCTTGCCGACGGCGCTCTCAGCCTGGGACTTGTCGAGCCCGCCATCCAGCGTGAGCTCAAAAAACTTGCCCTGCCTCACATCCTTCAGTCCCTGGTAACCCAGCTTTTGGAGCGCACCCTGGATAGTCTTGCCTTGAGGATCCAGAACGCTCCGCTTCAACGAAACGTATACGTAAGCTTTCATGGGGAATGCCTGAATTATACGGCAACCCACAACCCTGCTATCGAAACCAAAGTTTTCAATCGGGCGCGGCACGATTGGCAGATCCGGTGGGCGAGAGGTCGGACATGCTACCGTATGTATCCGGCAACTACAACTGCCTGAAAGTGCCATACTTTTTTTTCGGAAAAGGCCACGCAACCGAGATTCAACCCCGATTTCTGTATTAGTATCCACCTACAAATAACACGACCTTTGCATCGAGGGGAGAAAGATGTGCGATGCAACAGGTTCCTGAGCGCCATTTAGATAGCGCCACTCAACTCTGTTTCGACGAGCTTTCCAGTCGGTACAAAGTCCTGCTGCACGCCATTGAAGTGGCGGCCAGTCGCGGTTTTCCGGATCTTCTGCAAGAACTCACTCAGCTCCTGCGCGAGCTTTTCGATTTCAATTTCCTGAACTACGCGATTCGTGACGACCAGGCAGATCTGATGCGGGTGCATATGGTCGATGAAGAATTACGGGCCCCTGAGGCGATCGGCTCTTCCAGCAACGAATCTTGCGCGGAATGGGTCTGGTCGAAACAAGAGCCGCTTGTAATTTCAGATGCGCAGACGGATAGCCGTTTCGGGGCGGTGCTGGATCTTTACGCCAGCAGAAAATTTCATTCGCTCGTGATTCTGCCGATGAGCACGGCTGGACGCCGTTTGGGAACGCTGTGTCTGGGAAGCGCGAAGGCAACGCACTACGATGACGAAGTTTTGTACTTCCTGGAACGGCTCGCGAGCCTCGTCGGGCTGGCACTGGAGACCGCTTTATCGACAGACTTCTCCGTGATCAAGCAGGCGCTCGTGAGCGAAGAAGATCATGTGCGGGGCATCGCTACTCTTCGCATGGAACTTTCGGAGCGGAGCGCAGCAGCTCATGAAGCTCTACGTAGAGAACAGGAGCAACTGGAGACGATTCTGCAGTTGCAGGGTGCATTAGCGGCATCGCGGACCAATCTGCACCAGATGTTCCCGGCGATTACGGCCCCTCTGCAGACCGGCGATCGACCTGCCGGGACGATGTATTTTGTAGGATCGGCGACGAACACGGCAGAACCAGTGCGCAGTGCCAGCGAGGCGGGAATCCCGGTTGAAAATCGATATCAAGCCGCAAAACTCGACAAGGAGCGACTACACACGCTTTTGGAAATCAGTCGAACTCTCACCTTTGCCCAGGATTCAACGAAGGTATTGCAGGACGTATCAGCTTGCGTGCGAAGGCTGACGGCCCAGGATTGCACATACTTGGCATTATATGATGCGAGTACTGAATCCATGCGAATTCAGGCACTGGATTTCCCTGGGGGGCGAGGACTCATGACGGTTCAGAGCGCCCCGCGGGTCTCAGAGTGTCCTACTGGAGTTGTATTCCAGGCGGTGCAAGCCAGGATGTTCAGCGCGCAAGACCTCGAGGAATTTGGCTCCGAGTTCACCAAGAAGATGCTGGCGGAAGGACTTCGCTGGGTTTGTTGTTTACCGCTCGTCGGTGGAAGAGGCCCGCTGGGCACCTTGAGCATAGCCGGCAAGAAAGACGGAGGATTCGGACAGGCTGAAATGGAGTTATTGCAGGAGATAGCCGCGCAAATCGGCATCACCGTAGATAACTTCAACGTCCGGGAGGAGATTTCTGACCTGAAAGGGAAAATAGCAAAACAGGCAATAGCCGTTCAACGAAATATTCACGGAGCGATCGATCTTCAGGCAATCGTCGGCAAGAGCCATGCTTTGGCGAATGTGCTGCAGCAGGTGAAGACCGTCGCGCCAAGTGCGGCCACCGTTTTGATACTGGGAGAAACCGGTACGGGGAAAGAGTTGGTGGCGCATGCCATTCACAAATTGAGCCCGCGATCGGGCGGCAATTTTGTGAAATTGAACTGCGCCGCCATTCCCACCGGGTTGTTGGAAAGCGAGCTCTTTGGACACGAAAAAGGTGCTTTTACCGGAGCAATCAGCCAAAAGATCGGCCGGCTTGAATTGGCCCACAAGGGGACCTTGTTTTTGGACGAAGTTGGAGAGATTCCCCTGGAGTTGCAGCCTAAACTGCTTCGCGTACTGCAAGACCAGGAGTTCGAACGCCTAGGAGGAACTCGAACCATCCGCGTGGACGTACGGATTTTAGCTGCCACCAACCGGGAAATCTCGAAAGCCGTTGCCAGCCATGAATTTCGCAGTGACCTGTACTATCGGCTGCATGTTTTTCCGATACGACTACCTGCATTGCGGCAGCGAGCCGAGGACATTCCCATGCTGGTGCACTATTTTGTTCAGAAGTTCGCGCTTCGTATGAACAAACAAATCGAGAGTATTCCGGCAGAAACTATGGAAGTTTTATGCCGGTGGCACTGGCCGGGCAACATTCGTGAACTGGAAAACTTCATGGAGCGATCGGTGATCCTGACCGACGGACCGAGCCTGCGAGTACCCGTCGATGAACTAGGGTCAATGGTGGAGGACCGCGTTTCAGAAACGCAGGCTGGTCCTGGTAGTGTCGGTTCGCAGGGCACGCTCGAAGAACTGGAGCGGCAATACATCGTGCAGGTATTGCGGCAATCTGCAGGGGTGGTCTCGGGATCGCAGGGCGCGGCCGCGCGGTTGGGTATGAAGCGGACCACTTTGCAATCCAAAATGCAGCGGCTGCGGATTACGCGCGATGAATACGCGAGCTGAGGCGTCGAGGTCCCATCTTTCAGGCCTTAAGACTTAAAGGGTTTAGGGTCCAAAGTTTCAGGTTTCAAAGTTTCAAATAGTGAATCGCGTAAGGATTTAGTCCGGTCGGATCAGGTTTGAATTGGCGAGCCAAACCTTTGAAACTTTGAAACTGAAACTGAACCCGAGACCTGAAACCTGAAAACTTGAAATTGAAACCTGAAACCTTGAAATTGAAACCTGACCTTGAAACTTCTTTATTTATTGCCGACTACAATCGGCGGCTCCGCCGTAAGTTCGGCATGTCACGGTATTAAGCACGCAGGGTACGACTGAAAGTGCTATTGCATGCAGCCTTATTGAGTACTTACGAAGGCGGTGGCATTTGGTTACCAGAGTGCTTTAGTTACGGCGTTCGCGAGATTTAGGGGAGTGCGAAATGCCATTTCGGGAGCCGTTGGGGCTTTCCTCCGGCAGTCACACCCAGGTTCCTATTTCAGCCCTCACGGGGTTTGCAGTCAAAAAGCCGTGTCGGTCAATTTCTACGCCGCTGCTGCCGATTTATGCTCAGGCGGGTCGCCGTCCGCACGCCAGGCGGGCTCCGGCGAAACTCGACCCTCTCTATCTGTTTTATTGTGGGCTCCGCTGGCATAAGCACGGAGAAACTTCATCTGGATGGGAACTGGTGCAGGCTATGCGCTCCAATAATCGTGGAGCGCGTGCATTAGCCGCCGAACTTCTTGCGGAAACTGAGGACGGGCGTTTGCTGGTACGTGACCTGCGTCGCACGCGCAATGGATTACGAATGCTGGCCGGAATTGCCCCGGTTGAGATTGATCAGACGAAGAAAGGTGAGGACATGATCACGCCATATGGCCTGCCGATCGTTGAGGATTGTATGCGTTGCCAGTTAAGGAAGCAGAGTTGGTTCTGCCAACTATCCAGTGACCTGCTCCAGTCCTTCAGCGCATCCAGTCACCTGGCTACTTATCCCGGAGGAGCCATTCTTTTTATTGAAGGGCAAATGCCGCGCGGAGCTTTCGTGCTTTGCTCAGGAAAAGTGAAACTTTCGACCACCTCGAAAGAAGGGAAAGTTCTGATCTTGAAGATGGTCGAACCAGGAGAAGTAATGGGATTAAGCGCGGTGATCTCCGCCGAGGCCTACGAAATTACCGCTGAGACGTTGGAGCCCTCCTTGGTCAACTTCGTTGACGGGGACGGGCTGCTCCGGCTTATGGGGCGGAGCGGAGAACTGGGACTCCGCTCCGCGCAAGCCGTCAGTCGCGAGTTTCAGTACGCATACCGCGAAATGCATGAACTTGTACTTGCCCGATCCTCCTCCGGAAAACTGGCTCGGCTATTGCTTTCTTGGATGACCGGCGCGGGAAAGGAAAATCGCGAGTTTCGAGTTCAAACGCCGGTCACTCACGAAGAAATGGCACAACGAATCGGCGCATCGCGCGAGACTGTGACGCGCCTGTTGAGCGAACTGAGAAGGAAGGACCTGATCAGGCTCGATGGAGCAGTTCTGGTAATTAAGAACCGGACCGCACTAGAGGCAATGGCTGTGTGAAGGGCTGCTTGCAGCCAACTTGGGCGGCCGGAGGCTCCTCCCCGGCCGCTTTTTTGTTTTAGCAGTGAGCAATGAGTGGCAAGTGGCGACTTGAAAGCTTAATCCTCACAGCTGATAGCTCACAGCTCACAGCTCACAGCTCACAGCTCACAGCTCACAGCTCACAGCTCACAGCTCACAGCTCACAGCTCTTCACAATCCAAATAACTCTCTCAGTCTTTTCGTTTGCGCGCGACTAACAGGGATTTCGGTTTGCTTTTTGTCGTCCATGCGCAGCTGATAGGAGCTTTTGAACCAGGGGACAACTTCCTTGATTCGGTTAATATTCACCAGGTAAGAGCGATGGGCGCGCCAGAACAAATCCGGGTCGAGGCTGTCGAGCAATTCTTCCAGAGTGCGGCAGTTCGATTGTCCTTCCATTCCATTTAAGCCGCTGGTCACAACGGTGATAATTCCATCCTCAATCGATGCGAAACAGATGTCTTTTTGGTTGACCAGGAAAAGCCGGCCGACCGCCTTTAGAAGAATTTTGGATGTTTGCGGCTTTTGCGATTCCAGCATGCGGACCAGCGCATCCAGCTTGTCTGCCGGACCATTGGCTCCCGCCATAGAGCGGGCCCGTTCTACTGATTGCGCCACGCGTTTGCGATCGAACGGTTTCAGCAGGTAGTCGACCGCGTTCACTTCAAATGCGCGCACCGCATACTGATCAAAAGCAGTTGAGAACACGATTTTGGGCAAAGCAATTTTCTTGTCGAGAAGTTTTTTAATTACGCCGAACCCGTCGAGGCCCGGCATCTGCACGTCGAGGAAGACCAGATCAGGGTTGTGCTCGCGGATAAGAGTTACCGCTTCCAGGCCGTTTTTGCCTTGTGCCACAACTTCGACGTCGCCGATATTTTTCAGCAGATAGGCGAGCTCATCGCGCGCGAGCTGCTCATCATCTACGATCAAGGTCGAGAGCGGCACGTTTCTCTCCTTACATCAGAAGTATAGTCGATGGAAGTCGTTGCACGGACTAATGCCCTAGTAGGAAGTGCTGGCGGGCAGCGGACGCAGCCCTCGGCACGTCAGCATTTACACTAACTCCAATGAACGTAATATTCGGGATCAACTCGGTTGCGGAGGCGCTCAAGTCACGCGGGCGTGCATTCGAGTGGGTAGGAGTCGCCAAAGAACGCAACGACCTGCGATTGCAGAAGCTGATTCAGGACTGTCGCAATGCCGGCATCGCAGTGCGATTTCTGCCGCGCACCGAGCTCGATCGCATGGCGCGGACGGCTTCGAACCAGGGCGTAGTGGCGGTCACGTCGTCCAAGGCATATGTGGACCTCGATGATGTGATTGCGGCGAAACGTGGAGAGCATTCGCTCGTAATTGTGCTCGATGGAGTTGAAGACCCGCACAACCTTGGGGCGATTTTGCGGACCGCGGATGCTTCGGGAGCAGATGGCGTGGTACTCCCGGAACGGCGCGCGGCAGGAATCACGGGCACGGTTGCGAAATCTTCCGCTGGCGCAAGTGCGCATCTTCCGGTCGCTAAGGTCACGAATATCGCGCGAACGCTTGAGGACCTTAAAAGCAAGGGCCTGTGGATTGTAGGGTTGGATGAGCGTGGAAAGCAAAGCTACGACGAAGTGGATTACAAAATGGACTGCGCGTTAGTGCTTGGCGCAGAAGGCAAGGGCCTTCACGATCTGGTAAGCAGGAAGTGCGATTTCCTGGTTTCGATTCCGATGCTAGGGCAGGTGCCGTCATTAAATGTTTCGGTTGCGGCAGGCGTGGTGCTATTCGAAATTGTGAAGCAGCGGCGGAAGAAGTCGGGATGAAGCTTCTATGTGTCCTATGTGTGGTTTGTAGTTCGTTATGGGCCGTTGCGCTCGATCGGGAAGCATTTACTTTCACCAAGTACGATTTGAACGTGCGCATCGAGCCAGAACAGCAGCGACTCGGTGCGCGGGGCGAAATCAGTCTACGCAACGATTCGGCCGCCCCGCAGCGAAGCTTCTCATTGCAGATCTCCTCGACCCTCAACTGGAGTTCCATTCAGTTCGAAGGCAAGCCGGTAGAATTCGTTTCGCAAATCTACACGTCGGACATCGACCACACTGGGGCTGTGTCGGAAGCGATCGTAGTTCTGCCGCAGGCAGTCGCTCCCAAACAAACCATCGAGCTTGAAATTGGATATGAAGGAGTGATTCCGCAGGACGCGACACGGCTCACGCGGATGGGGATCAAAGCAGATGAGGCGAAACACTCGGATTGGGACCAGATTGCGCGATCGTTCACAGCCGTTCGCGGAGTTGGTCATGTCGCGTGGTATCCGGTTGCAATGGACGCGGTGAGCTTGTCGGACAGCGACGCAGTGCCGAACGCTGTGGCCAGGTGGAAGCAGCGGGAAGATCAAAGCCAGATGAAGCTTTCATTCGAATATTCTCAGAACAGCCAACCAGCTCCTCCTGAACTACTCTGCAATGGAATGGTGGGGAAAGCGATAACGGGAGAGGCGGGCGGACAAAATCTGAGGCTCGAATGCTGGTTCGCTTCTTTGCGTTCAACAGTGCCAACGTTCGTTATCGCGCACTACTCACAACTTAATGGCAAGAACGTTGTAATCCACTACTTGCCGGATCACAAAGCCGGCGCCGATGATTATGCCTCTGCTCTTGACGAGGTTTCACCACTTATCAGCAAGTGGTTCGGCGATCATCGCGAGTCGCAGGATGCGAAGGCACGTGTTCTGGATCTTCCAGATGCAGACGACGCTCCCTTTGAGAGTGACAACGTGTTGCTGATGCCTGTCAGCGGAAGTGATACAAAACTGCTGCTCACCGCGGCACAACAGCTCGCCGTTCTTTTTTTTCCTTCGCCGCACGCGTGGATTCACGCTGGGCTCGCGAGTTTTGGGCAGGTACGATTAATTGAAGAAAGAGAAGGACGTCCGGCGGCAATTGCTTACTTGAAGGCACACCTCAGCGCGCTTACGGACTTGGAAAAATCGTCACCGGGCAGGGAAAGTGAAGGTGATTCGCTCATTGGTTCAGTAGACAACTTTCGTGTTCAGATAAAGTCGATGTACGTGTGGTGGATGTTGCGGGACGTGATAGGTGCAAATTTGCTTGAGGCTGCATTGCACAATTACAAAGCCGCCGATGATAACAATCCCAAATATATGCAGAAGCTCATTGAAGCCCAGGCCCATCGCGATGTGCGGTGGTTCTTCGATGATTGGGTTTATCACGATCGTGGGTTGCCGGATTTTCGTGTTGCTTCGGTGTACCCTAGTCACTTGGCCAGCGGCGGGTACATGGTCACCGTCACTGTCGAGAATCTTGGCAGTTCGGGCGCCGAAATTCCTGTGACATTGCACATGCAAGGCAGCGAAGCTTCTGACCGGCTTATAGTCCCAGCGAAAACGAAAGCTTCAGTTCGAATTCAAACCCCCTCGCTGCCGCTCGATATAACCCTGAATGATGGCAGTGTGCCGGAGAGGGACACTAGCAATGACGTGTACAAAATTGAATCAGTGAAGCGTTAGCGGAGGGTTTTTTGGCATACATTCAATTTCTTGGCGCAGCCGGTACAGTGACCGGATCAAAACATCTGATCAACACTTCCGAAGATCTCTCCGGCAAGAACGGCACACAGGTGCTAATCGACTGCGGGCTGTTTCAGGGACCAAAAGAATGGCGTGAGCGCAACTGGCAAAATCTGCCGATATCTGCCAGCGACATCGAACATGTGATTCTGACGCACGCCCACCTGGACCATTGCGGTTGGATTCCGCGATTGGTGAAGAATGGATTTCGCGGCCCGATTTATGCCACGCCGGCCACGATTGATCTTTGCGGTATTTTGCTGCCTGATTCTGGGCGCCTGCAGGAAGAGGACGCCGCGTTTCACAACCGGCACAAAAGTTCGCGCCATGACCCCGCGCTGCCACTGTATACCGAGGCCGAGGCGATGGCATGTCTGTCTTATTTCAAGCCGGTGAATTTTGGCGAGATCAAGCAAGTTTCTGCTGAACTTTCATTTCGCTTTGTACACGCCGCGCACATTCTGGGCTCATCGATGGCGGAGATCACCTTGGCAGGAGAAGGCGCCCGGCCCACACGGTTGCTGTTCACCGGTGACATCGGGCGGGTGCACGATCAGGATGTCGCCCCTGGGAAGGTGGTTTACTCGGGGCCGCAAGCGGGAGAAAGTGCCGACGTTCTGGTGATGGAATCAACCTACGGTAATCGCAATCACCCGACGGACGACCCGCGCCCGCAACTCGCCGATGCAATCCGTAAAACTGTGGCTCGCGGGGGAAGCGTGGTTGTGCCGGCGTTTGCGGTCGAGCGTACCCAGAAGTTTGTTTTTATGTTGAAGGAATTGATGGAATCGGGGCAAGCGCCGCGGGTGCCGGTCTATTGCGACAGCCCAATGGCGATCAAGGCGGTCGAAATATTTCTAACACACACCGAGGAGTACAGCGCTGGGACCAGACAATTGATTCAGCGCTATGGCTCTCCCCTGAAATGGCAAGGTTTTACGTTTGCGCAGAGTGCGGAAGAATCGAAGCGGATCAACGATGTGAAATCCCCGTGCATCATTATTTCGTCAAGCGGCATGGTGACCGGCGGCCGCATTCAGCACCATCTGGCGCAGAGGCTGCCCGATCCCAAAAACACCATTCTGTTTATCGGCTTTCAATCGCCGGGTACGCGCGGGTTCACTATTAAGAGCGGCGCGACTGAAGTAAAAATGCTTGGGCAGACAGTGCCCATTCGGGCCCAGATAGCGGTGTTTGAACAGTTCAGCGATCACGCGGATACACCGGAGCTTCTGGAATGGCTGCACACTTTCACCAGCAAGCCGGACGCAACATACTTAGTTCACGGCGAACCGTCGGCTGCTTCTCAGTTGAAAGATGCCATGACAAAAGAATTAGGATGGAATGTGCAAATCGCGCAATGGATGGAAAAGGTAGAAATAAAATCTAAGCGCGCGATTGAGTGAATTGAATGAGGGCTTCTAACTTCTTGCGAGCCGCGCCAGAATCAATTGACTCTGCTGCTATCCGCGCCGCCTCGGGCAGATGGGCAGATTTTTCAGCAGCTACGATAGCTGCTGCTGCGTTCATTATTACGACGTCTCGCTTTGCCGACTTCTCGCCACTTAGAACACTTCGCACTATTTCGGCATTCTCGGCAGCATCGGCTCCGCCAGAGATTGCTTGCAAAGGGGCACGACTCATCCCGAATTCCTCCGGAGTGATTTCGTAACCGTGAACTGAACCTTCGCGAACTTCGGCGACACGGGTGGGGCTCGTGATCGTGATTTCGTCAAGTCCATCCAGTCCATGAACAACAAATGCTCGATGTGTCCCTAACATGCTGAGGGCTTCAGCTAATTTTTCCACCCAATCCAGCGAATAGACTCCGACCACTTGCGCCGAGGCTCCTGCGGGATTGGTCAGCGGGCCAAGAAGGTTGAATACGGTGCGTAGACGAGTTTCACGGCGAGCATTTTGAACGTGTTTGGCTGCCGTATGAATTGCCGGGGCAAATAAGAAAGCTATGCCGACGTTTTCTAAACATTCACCCAGCAACGCCGGAGGCAACTGGATATTCACGCCGAGTGCCTCCATGACGTCGGCAGCGCCGCACTTCGCGCTCATACCCTGCGCGTTGAGCTTGGGTGTTGAACTGCGATTGCCATGCTTAGCGACGCGAATTCCCGCGCCCGCAACCACGAACGCCGTGGCAGTTGAGATGTTGAATGTCCCTGCAGCATCGCCACCAGTGCCGCAAGTATCGACGAGAGATTCACGACCAGTGCCGCTCGAATCCAGCAGGGAATTCACGTGAGTCGAAATCGGAGCCACCACGGCGCGAATAGCTTCCGCAAAGCCGACGATTTCTTCGACGGTCTCGCCTTTCATATGCAGGCCAACCAGCAGAGCCGCAATCTGCGCGTCAGTACATTGGCCAGAAAGTACTTCGCCCATCAGGATGCGAGCTTCTTCGCGCGAGAGCGACTCGCGATGACTAACGATGCGGTGAAGGGCTTCGATGATCATGTTGCCAAACGATACTGTAAAAGCAGTAACAGAACGAGGGAGGGACGCGCAAGGCGGAGGCGGCTTCAAAATTCCCGCCCTGTCTCGCCCAACGCGAGACAGGGACGGGGCACCCGGTGAACTACGAACTTAACCCTCGCGGGATTCGACCGGCCACTCAACCTTAGTATGCGCGTGCATGCGACGGTGTGTTTGGAATCGTGGTTCCATGGCGGCAACCGTACACAGCGAATAAAAGAGCGCGGCGTTTGCGGGCACCTGCATATTAAAATCCACCAGGCTGTGAACCAGGATGCCGCTAATTCCAAGAAGCGCAGCGACGGCGACTGCGCCATTGAGCTCTGCGGTCCACTTAAAGGACTTGCGCAGGGCATTCCGTGCCGTGATCACCAGGAACCACAGCATGATTCCGAAGCCGATGATTCCGGTTTCTGCCAACACCTGCAGGAAATCATTGTGCGCGGCGTTGACCAGGGAATCGGTATAGAAGCTGCGGAATTGCGGATAAACATCGGCAAATGTACCTTGTCCCCAGCCCAACAGCGGATGATGTCTGGACATTCGCAGAGTGTCTCGATCGATCTGTAGTCGTATATCGGTCGCTAGATCGGAATGTGTATCGCCGGCGAAGGTGGCAATTCGAGCTTTGACTTCGTGACCTCCTGTCCATGCAACGACGAAAAGCGCGACAAGGAGGAATGCGCCGAGAAGGATCGTGATATTTTGCTTCTGACGTTCGCGAAAAACCAATGCTAGGAAAATCGCGATTTCAACCACAAAGGCGATCATGCCTCCCCGTGACCCCGACAAGAAAATTGTGGCTCCCATAAAAGCGGCAGCGCAAGCCGCAATCCACCGTTCGCGCTGGCTGCCAAAACGGCTGAAGGCGAAGACCATCGGCACCGGAATCAACATCTCCATCAATCCAGCATAGTGATTATGGTTTACATATGGACCGTAGATCCATCCACCAAAACGTGGTGTCTTGAGCCAGTACAGTTTGGTTGGAGCGCTGAGGTTTTGCAGGACCGCGAAGACAGCCACGGAAGAGCCATAAATCGCCAGCGCCGTGCCCAAAATGCGAACGTCGCGATCATGAGAAAGAGTTTGCACCAGCAGGAAGCAGAGGATTCCGTACGAGATATACAAGAGCAGTTGCGAAAAGGTCGCGTGCCAGTAAGCGGAAACCCGGGGCAGCAACTGGATCCACATCAACCCCGCAAAGGCGATCATTGGCGAAAAGACAGGGCTCCAACGGATGCTGACCCGAGTTGATCGCATCTGATCGAGAGCCCAGCAGGCTAAAAGTACCGTCGCGGTAGTTTGCAGAATAAAGTGTCCCCATGCATCAACCGCCCCGAATACCAATGGACAAAACATTAAAAGCCCGGCCGCGCCGAATAGAATCCGGCTGCTGCGGCGCAAGTGAAGGGAAGCGGGAACTAAGGGTTCAAGTGGCAGTTCGGGTAAAGGCAGGGGCACAATCATGGCTATTCCTTTGCCGATACGAAGGACGCAAGAGGATGTGATCTCACCAGCTTCAGGCCATCAATCCATAGCTTGCCGCGAATCGGCCTACCCGCGGGCACTCGCGCAACTCGCAGCACGATCAGGTCAGTTTCGGGCCCGGTTGTGAATCTGCCGTTCACATTCGTCCACGAACCCGCATCACGAAGGTCGTCGCTCATAAAAAGCCTGGCTCCGCTATAAACATCTTCAATTGCGAATTTTGGCGCACCCGCTCCGTCCATTTCTGCCGCTTTGTAATAGCCCGAAAAAGCATATTCCGTGTCCGGATTGACGGAGACAAGTTGGCGAATGCCTGAATCTTCAATACCAGGACCTTGAAACTCAATGCGGAGTGATCTCGAGCCAGAGTGGCTCTCGTCGGGATCAATCGCGAGCGACACGGCAGAAGATTTCTGGTAAATCCAATCGAAGCCATTGTTCAACACATTGAGACGGAAATCGCCGTTGACCAAAAGATTCGTCTCCGTCGGCTGGTACGCTGCCAAATTGGAAAGGGTTGCGGCTTGCTGCCATACGCGCGAAGCCCGCACTGGATAATGGTGGGTAAAGAGATAGTCCAAATAATCGAATAGCAAGCGTCGCTCCACCGGCTGTTGCAGGGCCGCCATTCGGTCCCAGACCCTGGCCGCCGCGTCCGGGTGGTTGCGTGAAACTAGCAAGCTCAATAATGGTTCATCAGCACTCGCGGGTATCACATTCTGAAGCAAGAAGTCGATGTCAGGTCGAACCCTCCAGCAAATCTCGAGGGCTTGGGGAGTGAGCACCGAATTGTTTTCCAGAACTCTTCGATATTCGCGGAACGCCGGTTCAAGCGTGCCTTGTGACAGGTAGAGATTACCTATCTGCCAGGCTACATCTGAGGAGTGGGGATTGGCGGCGCGTACCTTGTCCAGCGAGTTGCGTTCGTTGCCAGAGTCGCCGACCAGATGTTCAGCAATGGCGCGGTCGAGCCAATACTCCGACCGGCCGGGATTTAATGCGGTTGCGGCATGCAGCCAGGGCAGTGCATTGGTGGGAGATTGTTGAACCAAAAGTTCAAACCGGCCCATGCTATCGCGATATTCAGCGTTTAACGGGTCGAGCTTTATTGCTTTTCGCTGATAAGAAGCACGCGGAATTTCAGAAAACTGCGCAGCAAAAAACTGAGTTGTGGTCAACGCCAGGTAGGCAGCGGTTGCCAAAAAAAACAGAAGCCAAACAGCTAATCGCTTTCCTGGATGGACAATTTCAAAATCCATTCTGGCGCCGCCGGCTACGCGCCCGATATTGCCGCGCGTACGGAGTCCGTCTTAGATTCCATCTGTTCGCCGTAATAACGATGGCCGTACTTCCCTTGGTATTCGTAGCAGTAGTAATACTCGGGCGAATCCAGATTCACGGCATTCAGTAGCACCCCGGCAACCCGGGCGTTGACCTGCGCGAGTATTTCGCGCGACCGGCGCAGGGCTGGTTTGGTCGTCTGCCCACAGCGAATCACCAGCACAACAGCATCAGCGCGGGTCGAGAGCACAACCGCGTCAGTGACGGAGAGCGTTGGGGGAGTGTCTAACACAATGTGATCGTAATGCTGCCGCAGTTCGGCAAGTACTTCGACCATCTGCGAAGAAGCCAGCAACTCCGCGGGATTTGGAGGCGGTGTGCCCGCCGGCAGCACAAAAAGATTGGGCAGCACTGATGATCGGAATATCGCGTCCGGCAGAGATACTCCGCCAGTGAGCACATTGCTAAGCCCGCTTCGGGGCCCCAAACCAAGAGCCTTATGAATACTCGGACGGCGGAGATCGGCATCGACCAGTAGAACGCGCGTGCCCTTTTGCGCAAGAATGGCCGCCGTGTTGACGCTGGTGGTGGTCTTTCCTTCTTGAGGTAAAGCGCTGGTGATCAGAATAATTTTCGGCGGAGCTCCGACCGAGGTGAGCAGGAGCGAAGTTCGAAGAGCCCGATACGCTTCGGCCATCTGGGATTGCGGCCGGGATTGGGTGATCAACTCTACTGCTTCCTTTGATCCCGCCACCGTCAGACCACGAGAAGTCGCCTCTGAGTTGTTTCTGGATGCAAGAGGGATCATGCCGAGAGAAGGCACCCCGGAGATGGCCTGGGCCTGCTCCGGCGTACGCACCGTGTTGTCGATGCCCTCGAACAAAAATGCCAGGCCGACACCGGTGGTGAGTCCCAGGCAAAAACCAAAACCAAGGTTGCGCGGGATGTTTGGCTCCGTGGGGCCGCCAGGTGTGCGCGCCATATCGACCTGGCGAATATTGTTCGAGCGCAGGCCGGCTGCGACTCCAGCTTCCTTGAGCTTTTGTAGCAGGCCTTCATAGAGGGTGCGATCGGCTTCGAAGTCACGCTTTAAAAAGCTATATTCAATCGCGCTCTCGTTCAGCTTGTTCTGTTGTTGCTTTTGCTCTTCCAGCGCCGCGTGCAGCATCTTTTCACGCTGCAATGCAGCCAGGTAATCGCCACGCAGCCGGCCGGCGACTTTTTTCATCTCGATCTGCAGCTGCGAATCGATTTCCTGAATTTGATTGTTCAACTGCGCGAGCTTGGGATAAGCGGGGCCAAACTGAGTGCTCAATTGGGCAACCTGAATTTTCAGGTCAGCCTTTTGCTCCTGCAGCTTTTCGAGCAACGCAGACGTATCTGCGGAACTCTTGTCCTGAGAGACTCCGGTGGCAACGGCAGCCGCAGATTCCGTGTCCCCGGCTTCGGCGAGGCGATAAACAGATTCTTTCTGCATTCGCTCCGATTCCGCCGTAGTGAGCTCTTTATTCAATTCATCCAGCTTAGCGGTAGTGATGTTTTCCTTGTCATCTATTCCAAGGATCTGATGGTCTTTCTGATACTTGACCAATTTTTCCTGCGAAGTCTCGACCTTCATTTGCAGGTCTACCAATTGTTTTGAGAGCCAGTCTGAAGCCTGCATGGTAGATTCGAAGCGAGTTTTGAAGTTCTGCTCGATATAAGTGCTCGCCAGCGTATTCACAACTTTGGCCGCGAGATATTTGTCAGGGCTGAGGTAGTGAATATCGATGATGCGAGTGTTGGGCTCCAGCATGATGCGAAGATTTCCCTTAAACTCGGCCAGCAAGGAGCTTGCCCGGGCGGAGTCCGGCTGCAACCCATCCGTAGTGAGTTCAAGCGAAGATGACGGTTTCACGCCGGTGCCGCCGAACTCTGGCAATTGATCCAGATTCAATTGTTTGATTACTTGCAAGGCGAGCAAATCGCTGCGTAGGATCCTGACTTCAGTATCAAGATCGGTTGGATCATAGTAGTCCGCGCCTGAGTTGGTTGCGTCCCGCAGTCCTTGGGTGATCGGATCAGGCTTGTTAAGAACAATACTTCCGACCGCGTCGTAGATTGGAACTGTGCGCAGTGTGGCGATCAGAGATGCGCCAAAAATAATTCCCATGCTTCCCAGGACAATCCATTTTCGCTTGATCAGCACGCGCAAATAGTCGCGCAGCATGGAGTCGTGGTTGGCGAAGGCAGGATGATTCATCATTACATTCCTGCCAGTCTGCATGGAGACCGGAATCAATTCCCGCGGGCCGGCACTTGTCTGCAGTAGCGGGACTTCCATCTGCCTCCCCTATCCATCGCGAACGATTGGACGCGCGAATGACGTACGATCCTGCCTGTGTGCAGTATCGCAGACAAAGACAGGGGTAGCCTTAATCGAGTTGGTTCAGCGCAGCGAAAGATCTGAGATTCACAGCGGTAGATACTGAACAATGACTATACTCGGCACAAGAAGTTCTTCGCGCGAACGTTGAACAATCGAGGGGAAGACCGGGATGAACTGGACTGAGCAGGTGGTGCTTGTCACTGGGGGGACCGGATCGTTTGGCAGAAAATTTGTAGAGATCATGCTGCGCGAGTACCGTCCGCAGAAGCTAATCGTCTTTAGCCGCGACGAATTGAAGCAACATGAGATGCGCACTGCTGGATTGGACAATCCCAGCCTGCGCTATTTTTTAGGCGATGTACGCGATCAGCAGCGATTGGAGCGCGCGTTTTCCGGAGTGTCGGTGGTGGTACACGCGGCCGCGCTGAAGCAGGTCCCCGCTTGTGAGTACAACCCGTTTGAAGCCATCCAAACCAATATTAACGGCGGCAAGAACGTTATCGAAGCTGCGATCAATTGCGGTGTTCGCCGAATCGTGGCGCTCAGCACCGACAAGGCGGTCAACCCGATTAATCTCTATGGTGCCACCAAGCTGTGCGCGGAAAAAATGTTTGTGCAGGCCAACGCGTATGCCGGCGCGCAAGACACGCGATTCAGTTGCGCGCGTTACGGAAATGTTGTCGGCAGCCGGGGCAGCGTAATCCCAATTTTCATCGAGCAGCGCGCGCGAGGCCGGGTCACGATAACTGATCCGCGAATGACCCGATTTTGGATCACGCTCGACCAGGGAGTGCGGTTTGTGATCCGAAGCATCGAGCAGATGCACGGGGGAGAGATCTTCGTCCCCAAAATCCCCAGCATGAAGCTGCTGGATATGGCGCAGGCGATTGCCCCCGATTGCCAGATTGATTGCGTGGGAATCAGGCCCGGGGAAAAACTGCACGAAGTTTTGCTCTCCGAGGACGAAGCTCGCAACGCAATCGAGCGCGACGATATGTTTGTGATCCAGCCTGCGCAAGCCTGGTGGCGTAAAGAAAACTGGAAAGGCGATGCGTCATTGCCTGAAGGATTCCGTTATTCGAGCGACTCTAATCCTCATTGGCTGACGGCTGAACGCCTTTACGAACTGGTGGAAGGCAGTGCGCCGCCAGTGTCGTTGAATGGGGCTAATTCGCTTCGGGCGAGCGCCTGATCTATGACTCCTATTGCGCCAGCGAAAGAAGCTCTTGCGCTACATGGCGGAACGCCGGTGCGGGCCAAGTTTCTTCCTTATGGGAGGCAGTCGATTGATGAAGAAGATATTACGGCGGTCGCAGAAACTCTTCGTTCCGACTGGCTGACCACCGGGCCCAAAGTCGGTGAATTCGAGGAAGCATTCGCGGCGTGGGTTGGCGCTCGTTACGCTGTGAGTTTCAGCAGCGGGACCGCGGCGCTGCATGGCGCCGCCTTTGCCGCCGGGTTGGGACCCGGCGATGAGGCGATCACGTCTCCGCTGACCTTTGCGGCAACCGCGAACTGCGTGCTGTATCAGGGCGGGACACCTGTTTTTTCCGACGTTCGCGAAGACACTCTCAACATCGATCCGGAACGCGTGTCGGAACGTATTACGGCCCGCACCAAGGCATTGCTGCCGGTCGACTACGCTGGGCATCCCGCCGATCTCGATGCACTTCACAAAATTGCTGGGCGCCACGGGCTCATCGTTATCGAAGACGGCTGTCATGCATTGGGGGCGGAGCATCGCGGCCGACGCGTGGGACGCATTTCGCACATGACCGTTTTCAGTTTTCATCCGGTGAAACATTTGACCACGGGTGAAGGGGGAATGGTCACCACCGACAATGTCCGTTTTGCCGATACGCTGCGAAAATTTCGCAACCATGGAATCAGTAGCGAGGCCCGCGAACGCCAGGCTCACGGCCAATGGCATTACGAGATGGTCCTGCTGGGCTTTAATTACCGATTGACGGACATCGCCTGCGCGCTGGGTTTGCGGCAACTCGCGAAGATTGAGAGTAATTTGGCGCGGCGCAGGCAGATTGCGGCAAGATATAGCGAAACTTTGAGCAGTATTTCAGGCGTTACTTTGCCGGTTGTGCAAGATCATGTGCTGCCAGCATGGCACCTCTATCCCGTGCGGCTGAAATTAGATTCACTCAAGGTGAGCAGGGCAGAAATCTTTCAGGCGCTGAGAGCGGAAAATCTCGGCGTCAATGTTCACTACATTCCGGTGCATCTGCATCCGTACTATCGCGATCGATTCGGCTATAAGCCGGGAGATTATCCGCTCGCTGAATCAGCCTATGAGCGCCTCGTCAGCTTACCGATCTTTCACGGAATGACGGACCGAGATGTCGAAGACGTGATCAGCGCCTTGCGAAAAGTCATGGCCGAATATGCCGCGTAGGTTCGAGTGGGGCTCCCGGAAATGAAGCAATGTTGCGGGCCTATTTCGGAGCTTTGTCTGGAAACGACTCCTACTGCCCACAGCGGTTTTGTCCTTGGCACTGCACAACTGGGAATGAATTACGGCCGAGTCAATCGTGCAGGTAAGCCAACTCAGCAGATTGCAATTCAGATGCTCCGCTATGCGGTTGCGTACGGCGTGACTGCTATCGACACCGCCCGCTCCTATGGCGATGCAGAATGTGTCATCGGCGACGCTCTGACCGGAAGTTGGGGATCACGAACACACGTGATCACGAAGCTGGATCTCTCGAATGTTGACGAGAATGCCCCAGAGTCTGAACTGGTGAGGCGGGTAGATGCCAGCATTGCGGCTTCGTGTGGTGCATTACGCAGCCAAAAATTGGACACCGTGCTGCTGCATGATTGGGCGGATCGCCATTTGTGGCACGGTGCGGCTTGGCAGCGTCTATGTGAGCACCAGGTTGACCGCAGGATTTCGCTTTTAGGCGCATCGGTTTACTATCCGCATGAAGCACTCGCGGCGCTCTCCGATCCTGCAATTCAACACTTGCAAATACCAATGAATATTCTGGACTGGCGTTGGAAAGATTTTGGGCGTGCCGTCAACCAGCGTTCGGATGTCGTCGTGCATGCGCGCAGCGCGCTGCTCCAGGGAATTCTCGCCAACCCACCGGAGGTCTGGCCGGTGGTGCCCGATTTCAATAACGCGGAATGTGCTGAACGACTACAGACCTTGAGCAAAAAATTTGGCCGCGAGAGCGTGGCCGATCTCTGTCTGGCGTATGTGCGCTCGCTGCAATGGATCACCGGTGTTGTCGTAGGTTGCGAGACACTCGATCAGCTCGAACAAAATCTGCAACTGTTCGCGCTGCCCAAATTATCGTCTGAAGAAGTTCAAGAGTTGGAACACGCCTTGCCTAAGGCCAGCGAAGAACTGCTCAACCCAGCAAAATGGGAGCTGTTGGAGCAAAAGGCTGCGTATGCAGGTTAGCGTCGGGAGTAACGGCCGCGCCGGCGTCCCCGTTCTCGCCATCATTCAGGCGCGCATGGGGTCATCTCGCTTTCCTGGTAAGGCTTTGGCTGATATCTGCGGTCGCCCGATGATCTGGCATGTTATCGAACGTGCCAGACATGCCTCTCGTATAGATGAAATCTTAGTCGCGACAACCGATCGGCCGTCCGATGACTCGATTGCAGATTTCTGTGCTGACCAGGGGCTGGCTTGTTTCCGAGGGAGCGAACACGACGTACTTGATCGCTTTTATCACGCCGCCAAAAAAGTTAATGCTCATTCCGTTGTCCGAATCACGGCTGACTGCCCGCTGATCGATCCCCAGGTCATCGATCGAGTGATCGATAGATTTTCCGACGGGAAATGGGATTACGCCTCAAACACCCTCCGGTATACATATCCCGACGGACTGGATACGGAGGTATTTTCGTTTACTGCGCTGGAGCGCGCCTGGCGCGAGGCAACGAAATCATCGGACCGGGAGCATGTCACGCCATTTATGAAAGGCGAACAATTTGCGGTTTGTGGCGTTGAGAATGATAAGCCGCTACCGGTGGGTGCTCCGGTTCGATGGACAGTAGACTATCCGTCCGACTTGGAATTTGTGAGAGCGATTTATTCCAAACTCAGTGATCGTACTGATTTTCAAACGGTGCTGAAAATGTTGGATGAAGATGTCGAGTTGAGGGCTTGCTCGGCGCCCAAGGTATTGAATGAAGGCTACTATCGGAGCCTGTTTCGCGAAGCGCGGGCGGGAGCCGCGAATGCTTTGCCGTTATCAGAATCGCGCGCCTGGCTTGAGCGCTCTCTCAAAGTAATTCCCAGTGCGGCTCAGACCTTCAGCAAAAAGCATACTCAATACGTGCAAGGCGCGGCCCCGGTTTTTCTACAATCTGGTTCGGGATGCCGGGTGGTCGACGTCGATGGCAATACTTATTTGGATTATGTGCAGGGATTGTTGCCCAACATTCTGGGATACGCGCATCCCGAAGTGAACGCGGCAGTCACCGAGCAATTATCGCGAGGACACAGTTTCTCGCTTCCTCACCCGCTTGAGGTTGAATTGGCGGAGCGCCTGGTTCAGATCATTCCCTGCGCAGAGATGGTGCGATTCGGGAAAAATGGTTCCGATGCCACGTCTGGGGCGGTGCGCCTGGCAAGAGCGGTGACCGGACGCGATCGGATCGCGTGCTGTGGTTACCATGGCTGGCAAGATTGGTATATCGGAAGCACCACCCGTAATGCGGGCGTGCCCGAGTCTGTAAGATCTTTGACCCATACATTTCGATACAACGATTACGCTAGCCTCGAGAATTTGTTCAGGGAACACCCCGGAGAGTTCGCGGCAGTGATTCTGGAACCCTTCAATTTTGAGGAGCCCAACCCCGGCTTTCTGGGCCGAGTCCGAGACTTGGCAAAAGAAAACGGTGCAGTGCTGATTTTTGACGAGATATGCAGCGGCTTCCATTTCGGATTGGGCGGCGCACAAAAGCTGTTTGGCGTGATTCCGGATATGGCGTGTTTCGGAAAGGCCATGGCCAATGGTTTTCCGATTTCCTGTGTCGTCGGACGAACCGACCTCATGCGTAGTTTTGACGACATCTTCTTCAGCTTTACTTTCGCTGGCGAAGTCGCGTCCATGGCCGCAGCGATGAAGGTTCTCGACATTCTTGAGTCGAGCGACGCGCTGCAGAGAATGGAATCGAACGGCAGGGTTTTGCAGGACGGCCTGAAAGTGATGATAGAGGAAGCAGGATTGCCGGCAAGAATTCGTTGTTTGGGACGGCCTCAATGGTCTCTCCTGAAATTTCTGGACCGTGATGGCAAAGAAGATCTGATTTTGAGGAATCTGTTCCAGCAGGAAGCAGTAAAGCGAGGCGTGCTGGTGATCTCAACTCACAACATGACGGCAGCGCATAATGGTCCCGCCGTGCAAAAGACGTTAGAGGTTTACGCCGAGGTACTTAAAACTCTGGGGTGCTGGATCGAAGACGGAGATCCTGCGCGTTTTCTGGAAGGAAAAATGAGCCAGCCGGTATTTCGTGTGCGTTGATCAAGTGTCCGTGCAGCCGATGAGAATCCTCTTCCTCCATTCCGAAGATGCTGCACAATCCGGGGCCTGGCCCAAGATGCGCTGGGACCAGGTAATCGATCTCGGAATTTCCGGGGCGCACACATATGAACGCTGGGGTGAGTTTTTTCAATGCCCAGTGTCGGACCTAGGGTTTCAACGCATAGATCCCGGCCCGGTGCGAAATGCGTTGGGTGCTGGATTAGGATTCCTGCTGGACGACCATGGCATAGATTGGTGGGAAGTTATCTCTATGCAGTACGTTCAGCAGATATACCGAATCGTAGCTCTGCAAGAACTTGTTTCGAATATTTCTGCGCAGGATGAAGTATTTGTCAGTCGGTTGGGTTTGGATTCGCGTGTTTTGGAAATCTTGTTAGGACGGCCAATCTCCTGCTTCTCGCATGGCGCGGGATTTTCGCAAAAGCTTGGTCATTTATATAACCGAAGCCGACAGCTCACGTATTCGCAAATAAAACAAATCTGTTGGGACAAATACGACGAAAACCACAGAATTCGGGCACTCCTCGCGCCTGAGAAAGTGTGCGGTAAAAATCCAGCAATTCTTTTGCCTACGGCATATGTAAACGTCACCCGCACCGCGCTCGCTTACGCCGAAACTTTACGCGGCAATAACTTTTTACTGGTGACGGCACGTTCAAGCGGCTGCGCGAAAACGTTGCCCGAAAATGTGGATCAGACAAACTTGGCGTCCTACGCGCAAAATCAAATCGATGCACGCGAATATGGTGAACTTTGCGCCAGATGGAAAGATCTGAGAGGCAGACTGTGTTCTCATCCAGTTATGGCAGCCCTTTTGATGAGCGGGGCTGCGGACTCATTCGAGGGCGGGTTGCGAAAGTGGTTGGCGGTGCGAAATGCGTGGATCAATGTTCTCGACAGTGAACCGGTGGAGGGCGTGTTGTCGTGTGACGATGTCAACCCTTATACCCACATTCCCGGGTTCCTGGCGAAAAAACGGGGAATCACATGGATCAGTGCTCATCATGGCGCACTCGACGGTCAATATATTTTCAAGCAGAGTCGGGCTGATTTTCTGCTCACGAAGAATGAGATGGAGAGGGACTATCTAGTTAGGGTCTGCCGGGTGCCTGAGGATCGAACGAGAATGGCCGCCCCGATTATTAAAGAACCAGATGGCTGCCAAAAGTTCAATTCCTCCATTGTCTTTTTTTCGGAAGATTACGAAGCATCTGGAGGGAGAACCGAGGAGTTTTACCTGGACGTGCTTCCTCCCCTGCTGAAGTTGGCGAAGGTTCATGGCAAAGAATTAATACTAAAGTTGCATCCCGCCGAGAGTTTGCGCGATCGACGTCGCATTCTGAAGAGAGTGCTTTTGCGCGATGAGCGGCGCGGACTTCGAATGGTGGATGGTCCACTAACGGAAGAACTGATGGATAAAATATGGTTTGGCTGCACCGTCATTTCTACGGCTGCACTGGACTGTGCGATACGCGGTATTCCCGTCTTTTTGTGTGGCTGGCTTGAGAATTGGCCTTTCGGATATCTCGAGCAATTTGCGGCCCATGGAGTTGGGATAAAACTGTCGTGTCCTGATGAGATACCACAGATCCCTTGCTTGTTAGAAAGCTTCGAGCTGAAGCAGGCAGGAAAGTTCCAGCAGCCAGTCCGTCTTGAGTCTTGGCAGGAAATTATTTCTGAAACATTGCCGACTCCAATTCAGGTGGCATAACAAGGAATCATTCATGGTTTTAGGTCCGCTCTTAATTCGCGCTGATGCGAGCTTGGCAATAGGCGCGGGCCACGTGATGCGCTGTCTGGCTTTGGCTCAAGTGTGGAGGACGGGTGGTGGAGAAGTAGTTTTTCTGATGGCATCCACCACGGATTTCATAACCCAGAGATTGGACCGCGAAGGCTTTAAAATTCTGAAGGTCACCGCTTCGCCAGGAACTCGTGACGACGCTGACCAGACCCGGAACATTGCTTTAGAGTGTCATGCAAGATGGATAGTGCTTGATGGGTATCATTTCAACGCCAATTATTTCGCCTCGGTTAGATCTGCGAGATGGCAAATTTTGCGCGTCGAAGACGAACCTGGGACTGAGTTTGAGCTTGCGGACGCGATATTGAACCAAAATGTCGACGCTGAACATTCCATATACCCGGAATATGCCAAAAGCGAATTGTTACTGGGCCCGCGATTTGCTCTTTTGCGGACTGAGTTTGCTGGCGCGTGGCAAAGCGATCGCCAGACTCCCGCAATGGCGAGCAAAGTCCTTCTGACCACCGGCGGCGGGGACCCAAAGAACCTTCTCCCACAGCTCGTAGATGCCATAAAACTATGCTCGGCGAAACTGGAGATAAAAATTGTTGTCGGCACCGCGCCGGATAAAGATCTCTTACCGCGGTCCAGCTATGAGTCTGACAATTCGATTGAATTAGTCATAGCTAGTCACGATATGGTTTGCTTCGAGGCATGGGCGGACATCGCCGTTGCGGCCGCGGGCTCGACTTGCTGGGAATTTTGCGCACTCGGCCTGCCGTCCATCCTTATTGATGTTGCCGAAAACCAGCGAGCCGTCGCCGAAAGACTAAACGAAAAAGGAATTGCCGTACATATTCCGGCACAAGAGGCGAGCCCAACGCGGATAGCGGAAGAGATCGATCGTCTGATTGGGTCCCCGTTACTCCGACAAGAGATGTCGCGCAATGGCAAAGACCTGGTGGATGGCCGCGGAGCATATCGGGTCGTTGGTGCGATGCGGGCTCTAGCAATGCGGTTTCGGCGTGCAACACAGGGGGATTGCAACCTGCTTTGGAAGTGGGCCAATGATCCAGTGACTCGAGAAAATTCTTTCAGGCCGGCGAATATTTCCTGGGATGAACACCGAGACTGGCTCGACAGGCACCTGGCTAAAGATCGATCAATTATTTTTATCGCGGAAGAATCGCAAATTCCCGTCGCTGTGCTTAGGGTGGAAGAAAAAGATCCAGGCGTGGGAGAAATCAGTATTACGGTTTCGCCGGAGGCACGCGGTTTTGGGTTAGCGCACCATCTTATTCGAGGGTGCATGGGAAGGGCCGCAAGAGAATTGAATTTGAGAGAGATACACGCATTCGTCAAACCAGAGAACACAGCCTCGCGCCGAGCGTTTGAAACCGCCGGTTACATTCTCTCTGAGACAACTCAAATAGGAGGCTTCGACGCTCTCCGATACACGCGGCTACTAGTTTTAAAAGATCTTCCTGTTGAGCTGGCGCCAATCCTGGTGAGTGAGCATTAAGGTGCAGATCTGCGACCGCACAATTGGGCCGGGGCAGCCGGTGTACATCATTGCCGAGCTCTCAGCCAATCATCATCAGGATTTCGAGCGGGCCGGACGGCTGATCGATGCCGCCAAAGATGCGGGGGCTGACGCGGTCAAACTGCAAACTTATACTCCGGACACAATCACGATCCGAAGTAATCGCAGCGAATTCCGCGTAACTGGCGGAACGATCTGGGACGGGCGTTCGCTTTACGACCTGTATGGTGAGGCATTTACTCCGTGGGACTGGCAGCCGAAACTAAAGCAGATGGCCAACGCCGCCGGGCTTGCTTTGTTTTCTTCGCCATTCGATGAAACCGCGGTTGATTTTCTCGAGCAGATGGATGTTCCAGCATACAAGGTCGCATCTTTCGAACTGGTTGATATTCCGCTCATTCGAAAGATGGCGCGGACGGGCAAGCCGCTGATCATGTCCACCGGAATGGCGACGGCTGAAGAGATTGAAGAAGCGCTGGCGGCGGCGCGGCAAGCGGGCGCAACTGAAATAGCGTTGCTCAAGTGCACCAGCGCGTATCCCTCGCCGGCCGATAAGATAAATTTGCGCACGATTCCCGAGTTGACGCGTAAGTTTGGTGTTCTCGCAGGACTGTCGGACCACACCATTGGGATTGCGGTGCCGGTTGCGGCGGCAGCGCTGGGGGCCTGCATTATCGAAAAGCACCTGACGCTGTCGAGAGCAGACCACGGGCCCGACAGTGCGTTCTCACTGGAGCCAGAGGAATTCAGAACAATGGTGGACGCCGTACGTTTTGCGGAAAAGGCCTTGGGGGTTGCGCAGTTTGGACCGAGTGCGCCTGAGCAGGCTAGTCTACTGTTTCGCCGATCTCTCTTCGTTGTGGAAAATGTGCAAAGTGGGGAGACATTCACTACGAACAACGTGCGCTCCATCCGCCCAGCTCACGGTCTGCACACCCGGCATTTGCCCGAGATTCTTGGACGCCGCGCGGTATGCGACATCGCGCGGGGCACTCCGCTGAGTTGGGACCTGGTAAGCGGCTGAGCGTCGTTCACTGCCCATTGAAGCGAACCCATCTTGGCATATCGCCGCATTGTGGACTGCACTATTCTCGACCCAGAAGCTGGTCCTTCGAAAATACATTCATGAGCGCTGCCACCGACATTCCTCCCCAGGAACTTGCAGTTCTTACGCCCATTCCGGTGGCGGACGGCGCAGAATTTCGCAGCCGCATGGGCAGCATCTCGCGTCAATCTTTTGTCTACTTTGCCGGCACCATTTTCACCGCTGCGGCGGGGTATTTTTTCAAAATATATCTGGCGCGGACCCTGGGTGCGGAAGCGCTGGGTTTGTATGCGCTGGGCATTACTATCATCGGATTTGTGGGGCTGTTCAATTCCCTTGGCTTGCCCATGGCCGCAGCCCGCTTCGTCGCCGCCTACTGTGCGCGACGGGAATATTCGCAGCTCGGAAGCTTCTTGCGCGGCAGTTTGGGACTGCTCACCGCGCTGAATGTCTTGCTGGTGGGGATGGTGCTGCTGGTAGGTCCGTGGCTGGCGGAGCACTTCTATCACGCTCCCCAGCTCAGCCGATACTTGTGGGCTTTCGCTGCGATCATGCTGCTGGGTGTTTTGAACATGTTTCTGGGCCAGGTGATGGCCGGATACCGCGATATTGCGCGGCGCACCTTGATTACCCACTTCACTGGCACGCCAGCGAACATTGCAATTGCAGTGTTGCTGATCAGCCTTGGATTCGGCCTGTCCGGATATATGGTTGCGCAGGTTGCAAGCGCATTACTGGTTCTTTGCCTGCTGTGCGCGTCGGTGTGGAAGATGAGCCCGGCCGAAAGCCGAAGCGCGTTGGGCTTGCATATCAATCGAGAAGTGGTGGCATTTTCCGCTGTGGCATACGGAATCGCTGCATTGCAATTTCTGCTGGCCCAATCTGACAAGGTCGTCTTGGGCTATTACCTGGACGCCAAACACGTGGGAATTTATGCGGTGGCCATGGCGCTGGTCGGCTTCGTGCCAATCGCGCTGGAGTCGGTGAACCAGATTTTTTCGCCTATTATTTCCGAACTGCATGCCGCGGAGAATCATGCTGTCCTGCAGCAGCTCTACGCAACCCTGACGAAATGGGTTATTGCCCTGACGATTCCTTTGGCGCTGACCATGATCATTCACGCGCGTCGCCTGATGTTAATCTTCGGTCCCGCTTTCGAGCCTGGCACTACGGTTGTCATGATTGGAGCTGCCGGGCAGGTCCTCAACTGTGCCGTTGGGTCGGTTGGATTTCTGCTGCTCATGTCAGGAAATCAGGCGCAGCTGATGAAGATTGAAGCGGTAAGCGCCGCTTTAATGATCGGGCTGAACATCTTTCTTGTACCGCGGTTGGGGATCGCGGGCGCAGCGATCGCAGCAATCATTTCCATGCTCACGACCAACATCTGGGCGTTGGCGTCAGTTCGGCGCATTCTGAAAATATTTCCCTATAACTCTGGTTATCTGAAGTTGATATGGCCCAGTGCATTCGCAGCGGCGGGTACCCTTGTCTTAGCTCGCGTGATGTCCGGAATCCACGCCCACTGGAAAGTTGCCGGTGCCGGGCTGCTGTTCGCATACATGATTTTTATCGGCATGATTTTCTTTTCTGGCCTGGAGCAGGATGATCTCGACCTTGCGAAAGTTGCATGGGCAAGAGTAGGTCAAAGTTTTCGAAAAACGGTGTTTATCTGACCATGAATGAAACGCGGAAGATTATTTTGCCGGAGGACTTGTGCTCCGCCGCCGAAGAAAAATTTTCACAGCGGTTCGGTACGCTGGAGGAGCTTCTGACGGCTGTGCTGAATGAATTACTCCGCGATGAAGCCCGGCGAATGGATGAACAGGAGCAGCAGATCATTGAAGCGCGGTTGCAGGCGCTGGGTTACGTTTAATTGCGTTTGCACGCAGAGGAGATGAGTTGCTAGGTTTTGCGCGTAAGTTATTTCGGCAGAAGCCAGAACCACCGGGATTTACCTTCTCGCGACCGCTGGTTGCAATTCAAAGCGACGACTGGGGTCGACTGGGAGTGCGTGATCGAGAGGGATACGAATGGCTGCGGGCGCGCGGAATAAAACTCGGCGAAAACCCTTACGACCTATATTCCTTCGAGACCGCTGATGATGTCACTGCTGTCGCATCTCTGTTTTCCCGGCATCGCGATTCGTCAGGCCGCTCGCCATGCATGGTGATGACCTTTTGCACTGCCAACCTCGACTTCAAGAAGATGAAAGGGCAGGGTTACAAAACAATTGAAGCGCTCCCGCTCTCCCAGGGATTGCCGGGCTCATGGTCTCGTCCGGGATTGTTTGAGGCTTACCGGGAGGGAATTCAAAACGGAGTTTTCTATCCGGCCATGCACGGCCTGACGCATTTCTGCCCGGTTGCAGTTGAAAATACTCTTGCGAGGCAGGATAAACGCGCCGATCTTCTACGGCTTTTTTGGGAAGCGGAGACCCCCTATATTTACTGGCGAATGCCATGGGTGGGATACGAGTATTGGAACCCGGAAAAGCCGCGCATAGGTTTTTTGCCGCGGGATATTCAACGGCTGCAGATCATTAAGGCACGCGAGTGTTTCACTGCTTTGTTTGGGCAGCCGCCGGTTTCCGCTTGCGCCCCGGGGTACTTTGCCGATCGCAACACGCGTTCCATGTGGGCCGAGATGGGAATTCGCATTGCGCAAAATGGGGCTGGCGCCGGACTGAGCGCCCCCTATATGAATGCCACAGGCATGTTACATCTTTACCGCACCGTCGATCTCGAGCCTGCTCACCAGGAACTTGAAATTGATAAATACCTGCAGATTGCAGGCAATTCTTTTTCGCGTGGAATTCCCTTGATCATCTCAACTCACTCCATCAACTTTCATTCCACGCTGAAAGATTTTCGAACGTCAACCTTGGCCGCGCTGGATTCATTGCTTACGGCGCTGGAATCAAAATATCCGGACCTGTTGTATGTGCACGATCAGGATATTTATGACATCGTGAACCAAGGAGTGTTCGAGAGTCGCGACACACGAGTTACGGTAGCAGCCAGGCGGCAGGACTTAAGTGCCCAAGTCGTGCATCAAGGAGCCATGTGAAGGCCGGACCCCGTTCACTGATACTGATCACGGTGGACTGCCTGCGTGCTGATCGGGTGGCGACCTCATGTAATCGGAGTGCGATCACACCCTTTCTGGATTCGCTCGCCGGCGAGAGCTTCTTTTTCAGGAATGCATACGCTTCGGGGATTCCGACGTACTACTCGCTACCGGCTCTGCTAGCTTCGCGATATCCCCTGGCATTGGGCCGGGATGTGATTGGCATTGCGCCGGGCGAGAGCACGATTGCGACCGAGCTGAAGGACTGCGGATTTCGAACTGCCGCATTCGTTGCCGGTAATCCCTATGTTTGTTCTGCCGATGGTTATGGCGCCGGATTCGATGTGTTCCGGAATTTGTTGGCGGCTGCGGATATTGAATTCGATCAAGGCGATTCGTCAAATCAATCTTTAAGAGGCCGCGCGAACCGGCTGCTTTCGAAAGCTTGCCACAATCTTCCCGGGCTTAGTGCCGCCTACGACGAAATTTACTTTCAGTATTGTCAGAGAGCGGCCCGTAATGATTACGCAACTTTCGACAATCTGCGCAGATTCCCGTCTGCTGACGTGCTAGTCGATTACGCGATTGCCTGGCTGGAGGAAAATCACGCCAGTCCATTCTTCCTTTGGCTTCACCTCATGGACCCGCACGCACCTTATTACCCGAAGGCTGAGGCGCTGGAAGAAATGGGGAGCGAGTTCGATCCTTCTGAGGCTCGGCATCTGAATTCTCTTTGGGCCAGAGAAGGCCTGAGTTCCAGACGTTTGAGCAAAAATCGCGAGTCGGTTGAAATTTTGTACGATGCCGGCGTCCGCTGGGCTGACCGACAAATCGCGCGGCTCGCGACGAGATTAGTTGAGCTCAATCTGTGGAACCAGTGCGCGCTAGCGGTCACTGCCGATCATGGTGAAGAGTTCCTGGACCACGGCGGCAAGTTTCATCCGCCAGTTAATTTGCACGAGGAGCTAATACGAGTGCCTTTGCTGATGCGGGTTCCCGGTCATCCGCAAAGTCGTGATGTGAAATGCCCAATCGGATTAATCGATCTCCCGCCGACTTTATTCGACGCGCTCGATATTCCGGCGCCGGCAACTTTTCGCGGCCGCAGTTGCTGGCAAAAGTTAAAAAACAGTGAGAGCTGGGATTGGCCGGTGTTTACTGAATGCGCCTACGGCTGTACAAATCCATTTCGAGCCGAGACACGATTAGCCTCGCGCGTGCTGTCGGTCCGCAAAGGCGACTACAAACTGATCATGAATTTTTCCACGGGTAGTGATCGATTATTCAAATTGGGTTGCGACCTCAACGAGATGGTCCCGCTGCCGCAAGCACCGGAAAGCGGGGTGCGGAAGCAACTACTTGATTATGCGAAAAAGCACCTGACCGAGTCTCTCAAGTCGCGGGATTTAGATTTGCGGTTTGCTGCCCAGGCGCGAGAGCTGCGCAGCAAGTGGACGCAGAGCATCGCAGTCACGCCGAACTAGATTTGTACAAACGTGGAGTTTCAGATCAATTGAAGCCGATTTCCATTCTGGTGGATAGCTTCGCGGATGCGGATTTGCCCAACGCGCAAATGGGAAATGCGCGCGAGATCGTGAGCCGGCTTAATCCCACGCATTTTCACGTAAGTATGTTTGCGCTGGGCACGCCCGACCCACGAATTGCCCGTCGCGCGAATACACGCCTGATTCAGCTGGCGGAGCGCGGGCAAACGCTCCGAATGTTGCGCGAATTTTTGTTCGGCCCGCATCAGGTCCTCTTTTATATGAAAGCATCGCCGGCGAGCCGATGGTATTTGAATCTGAGAAAAAAGTGGAGCGATGGCCGCACCACGATTGGAACGCTGGAGTCGCAATCAGATCTCAGGAATGAATGTTCTATTGAACCCAAGGCGATACGCCTTTGGGAGCAAACCGTACTGCGTTGTGACCGCCTGTTCTGCAACTCGCAGTCAGTGCAGAAGAGTCTCGATCGCGAATACGGATTACAAAGCGAAATTATTCCGACCGGCGTCGACACCAAGTTCTTCGTTCCGGGCGCGGCACGGCCGCGAAAATCCACGTCTGCGAGTCTGTTTGTAGGCTCTCTGCGGACTTATAAGCAGCCGCACAATATGGTGGAGGCCGCAGCGCGCTTCCCGCAAGCTGATTTCCGCATAGTGGGTGAGGGGCCGCTGGCAGTGGAACTGCGTAACCGCGTCACCACTAAGGGACTCAAAAATGTCGAGTTCCTCGGGTTACTCAAGGCGGACCGCCTGCGATACGAATATCAGAACGCGGACGTCTTCTTGTTTCCTTCCCGCTGGGAAGGTTCACCGAAGGTTATTTTGGAAGCTGCCGCTTGCGGTCTCCCCGTGATCGCGAGGTGCGACTACTCGCCCGAAACCGTGCTGCACGGAGTGAGCGGCTATCAGGCCGCATCAGATGAAAGCATCTTCGCACATCTTGAAGAGTTGCTGGGTAATCAGGCGCTGCGGGAAGAACTCGGAAGGAATGGCCGCAAGCTCAGCGAAAAATACGATTGGGATGTGATTACGGCGCAATGGGAAGAAGCTTTCACTCAGTCATTGGCTCCGCGCGAATTGAGGAATCTGTCGTGAGCGCTTCGCTCTCTGTTTCCCCCGAACGCGGAGAAGCTCGGAAGACATTTGTCTGCGCTCCGGTCCGACCGCTTCGTGTTCTAACGCTCACGCCTTTTTTCCCCTCCGCTGAAGAGCCCGGACAGGGCGGGTTCGTAGCCGAACCGCTGGCAACGATGAGCTTTTTCGGTATTTCAAACACGATCATCGCGGCTCAGCCGTTCTACCAGCGTGGTCGCACCACGCAAAGCCCGGGGGCGACGTGGGGAAAATATTTTTCGGTTCCGGGGAATGCAGGCCTGGCGATGGCAGGAAGATTCCTTGCTGCTCGCATTCTGCCATTTCTTCTCAAAAAGCATCGGGAGATGCCGTTTGACGTGATTCACGCGCACGCAGCGCTGCCCTGCGGACAGGCCGCCGCAATAATTGGCCGTCGCTTGTCGATTCCGTTCGTGGTGACAGTGCACGGGCTCGACGCATTCTTCACGCGTCAAGCGGGAGCGGTCGCGGGGAACTGGTGTGCGCGGGTGGCGGAGAGAGTTTACGGATCAGCAAGCGCAGTAATCTGTATCAGTGAAAAGGTCCGCGAGCAGGTTATTTCTAAAACGCACAGTCATACAACGGTGATTTATAACGGTGTTGATACGGAGAAGTTCTACCCGGAGCCCGAATCGAGCCCACAGTTAAAAGTTCTGAGTGTCGGAAATCTAACCGCAATCAAAGGGCATGCATTGCTGCTGCGCGCGTTCTCGCGGCTATTGAGGGATTTCGCCGATTGTTCTCTCGAAATTATTGGTGATGGGCCGGAGCGGGAAAGACTGGGTCACCTTGCAGCCGAGCTTGGGATAGCGAAGAGCGTTCATTTTTACGGCCGTCAGCATCGTGAGGATGTCGCCGAAGCCATGCGGCAGTGCACCGTCTTTGCCTTGCCCAGTACATATGAAGGACTGGGGTGTGTTTATCTCGAGGCTATGGCCTGCGCGAAACCGGCAATTGGTTGCCGCGGGCAGGGCATCGAGGAAGTGATCGAACACGGCAAGACCGGCATGCTGGTAGCTCCAGAAAGTGAACAGGAATTAACCGAGGAACTCCTGACGCTTCTCCGGGATAGAGACCTGCGCCGGCGCATCGGCACGAACGCTCGTGCGATGATTCTCGACCGGCTCACGTTGAATCATCAGGCGCAACAACTGGCGGATGTTTATCGCAGGTGCGCGGGATGAAACATCGGCTCCTCATTATCACCGAGATCATCGCGCCCTATCGCATTCCGGTATTCAACGCGCTTGCCCAATATCCGGGAATTGACCTCAGGGTCATCTTCCTTGCGAAAACCGATCCCTCAACCCGGCAGTGGCGGATTTATGCAGACGAAATCCAGTTCGCGCACGAAATTTTGCCTTCGTGGAGAACGCGGTTCAAGAAATATAACCTGCTGCTGAATCATAATGTGGTGGACGCTCTGCGGAAGGCGAATCCAGATACGATCGTTTGCGGCGGGTATAACTATTTAGCTTCGTGGCAGGCATTGCGCTGGGCCAAGCATAACCGTGTGGCATTCCTGCTTTGGTGCGAAAGCACGGCCAATGACAATCGTGCCGGTCGCCGCGTGATCGAATCGCTTAAAAGGAATTTCTTTGAGAAATGCGATGGCTGCATAGTTCCAGGAACGGGAGCAGGGCAATACGCACGCCAAATGGGAGTCTCTCCTGACCAAATTTTTACGGCTCCCAACGCCGTCGACAATGAGCTCTTTGCGTCTCGCGCAAATGACGCGAGGCAGAATGCACTTCGTGTGAAGGCCGAGCTCAATTTGCCGGAACGTTATTTTCTTTTTGCGGGTCGACATGTGAAATCAAAAGGTGTTTTCGAATTATTGGAAGCCTATGCCAGTCTTGACCAGAATCTACGATCGCACGTCGGCCTACTGTTTGCCGGCGACGGCCCATTGCGTCCGGAATTGGAGCATATCGCAAAATCGATTCACCCTGGAGCTATACGTTTCCCGGGCTTTGTGCAGCGTGATGAACTCGCGAGCTATTACGGTTTAGCAGATTGCCTCGTCTTTCCTACCCATAGTGATCCGTGGGGATTGGTTGTGAACGAAGCCATGGCGTGTGGCCTGCCGCTGATTTGCGGTCAGAGAGCAGGATGTGCCGCCGATCTAGTGAAGTCAAATGGCAGGCTGATTGATTCTCGAAATGTGGGCCAACTTGCCAAGGCGATGGAAGAATTGGCCGGGGACGCGGATTTGCGCCATCAAATGTCCGGCGACAGCTTGGAAATCATTCAGAACTATTCTCCTGAGATATGCGCAGCCGGGATCGCCCGAGCGGCATTGGCCGAATCTTTCACCAGGCGGGACCCTTTTATCGCGCTCGCATCAAGTTCGCACCTCGTTTCGAAAAGCGCAGGCGCTTTCGAGTGAAACTGGAACCGGGCCCGAACCTCACTCAATAACCGCGCCGTTCACGAGCATCAGTATTATCGGAACACAGTCGATGCAGTCTTGAGCAATCTCTGTCGCATGCGCGAATCAAGTTTACGAACATTCGGAATATTAGCCGGTGGCTTGCTCCTGGTCGCGTTGCTCATGTTCTCGCGCCCACAATATCTGGCAAATCCCCAGTTTTTGGGCGCACTCATTGTCGGGCAAATCCTGCTGGCCTCACTTGCCATGTATAAGGAGTCATTCTTCGTTGTCGTGATGGCCGCATTTCTGTGGGCTGGAATTGACCTCCCGATGAGCGGCGCGTGGCTCCAAGGCCGCTGGATTGTGCTGGCGCTCGGGGCTTTGGTCGGACTCGCGATTTATATGCGAGATCCCAACCATCGCTTCTACATGTTTCACTTCTTGGCATTTTCGTGCGTGTTGTCAGCCGCGGTGTCTGCGTCGGCGTCCGCCTACCCGCAAGAAGCACTTTTGAAATCGTTAAGTTTATTTTTGCTTTTCTTGTACGGAGCGACTGGCGCTCGGCTTGCGGTACCCTGGCTTGAGCCGCAGAAGTTCTTCCGTAAGCTCCTGCTCGTATGCGAAGTCATCACTTGCGCCACCGCTGTTGCCTACTTCCTGCTGCGATGGGCGATCTTCGGAAACCCCAATTCAATGGGCGCAATTATGGGCGTGGTGGTGGTGCCGGTACTACTGTGGGGGTTCTTGTGCGCGGAATCAGTTGCGAGTAAGCGCCGCTTAGGATCGTGCCTAGTATTAGCCACAGTGCTGCTAATGAGCACCTATGCGCGGGCAGGAATCGCTGGCGCGGCAGTCTCATCTTTTGTGGTTTGTATTGCAATGCGGAAGTATCGGCTAATGATCGGTGTAATGGCTGCGTCGCTTGCGATCGC